>Ga0210124_1000804_pt1 | contig 15025 bp, 10 predicted proteins | sample Muzzi_PWC_D2_FD_185554 | JGI IMG/M metagenome (GOLD analysis project Ga0210124, IMG submission 185554) | Wetland microbial communities from San Francisco Bay, California, USA, that impact long-term carbon sequestration - Muzzi_PWC_D2 (SPAdes) | ecosystem: Environmental > Aquatic > Marine >... | reverse complement strand
CCAGGCGGCAGAGCACGGCCTGAAGGCGAAGACCGAGTTCTACGTGACCCCGGGATCGGACCGGATCCAGGAGACCATCATCCGTGACGGCATCCTCGCCGACTTCGAAAAGGTCGGCGGCGTGGTCCTCGCCAATGCCTGTGGCCCGTGCATCGGCCAGTGGAAGCGCGACGGCGCCCCGGGGGTGAATACGATCATCACTTCCTTCAACCGAAACTTTAAGAAGCGCGCCGATGGCAATCCAGACACTCAGGCATTTATTGGATCGCCCGAGATCGTGGTAGCCGCGGCCATCGCCGGCACCACCAAGTTCAACCCGGCCACCGACGAGCTTACCGGTGCCGACGGCAAGAAGTTCAAGCTCCAGCCGCCGGTCGGGATCGAGCTCCCCGAGACCGGGTTCGCCACCAAGGAGGGCGGGTTCGTCGAGCCGACCCAGAGCGGCGACGTGACGGTCAATCCGAAGAGCGAGCGCATCGCCCTGCTGGAGCCGTTCGGGCCGCGCGACCCGGCGAAGGACTTCCAGGACCTGCCGATCCTGGTCAAGGCCCTGGGCAAATGCACCACCGATCACGTCTCCCCGGCCGGCCCGTGGCTCAAGTTCCGCGGCCATCTCGATAACATCTCGAACAACATGTACATCGGGGCGGTGAACGCCTTCACCGAGGAGGCGGGCAAGGGCCGCAACACCCTCACCGGCGAGGCGGGCCTCGACTTCAACCAGGTCGCCCGCGACTACAAGGCGAAGGGGCTCGGCTGGGTGGTGATCGCCGACGAGAACTACGGCGAGGGCAGCTCCCGCGAGCACGCCGCCATGGAGCCGCGCCACCTCGGCGGCCGGGCGATCGTGGCCCGCTCGTTTGCGCGCATCGCCGAGGCAAACCTGAAGAAGCAAGGCATTCTGCCCCTGTGGTTCAAGAACAACGCCGACTACGACCTGTTCCAGGAGGCGGACCGGGTGACCATCGAGGCGGTGGGCGATATCGCCCCCGGCAAAGACGTCACCCTCATCGTCCGCCACGAGGACGGCTCCACAGACACGGTCACCTGCACCCACACCCTGAACCGGCAGGAGGTCGACTGGTTCCACGCCGGCTCGGCCCTCAACTACCTGAGACAGCAGCAAGAGAAGGCGATGGCGTAGCCACCCGGCCGCCGCAAGCCCAAAGGGCGCCCTGCCACAAGCAGGGCGCCCTTTTTTGTTGCGACATCGGCGGCCACGCTCGGGAGGTTCGCCGTAGGGGCACGGCATGCCGTGCCCCTTCCCCGTTTGCATCACCCAAGATCGCGGCGTAGGGCGGAACGCCGCAGGCGGTTCCGCCATGCAATGCCGTCGCCGTGCGGCGGATCGCCCTTCGGGCATCGGCGGATCGCCCTTCGGGCATCCGCCCTACAGCCGTGCCGTAGATCCGGTGGATCGAGCCTCTACCGGAAATCCACGTCGATGACGTTCGCCTGGAGATCGGCGCGACGCTTGAGCCACGCCACGAGGTAGCGGCGCAGCCAGCGGCGGGTCACGGGGATGAGGATGAGAAACCCGAGGGCGTCGGTGAGAAAGCCGGGGGTGAGGAGCGTCAGACCGGCCACGAGGATCATCACCCCCTCGATCAGGTCGTCGGTGGGGGGACGGCCGGCGGCGACGCTCTCCTGGATGGCCATGAAGGTGCGCAGCCCTTCGCGCCGCGCCAGGGTCGCGCCGAGGAAGGCGGTGGCGATCACCAGCCCGATCGTCGCCGGCGCCCCGATCATCTCCCCTACCCGGATCAACAGGTAGAGCTCGGCCAGGGGCACGAGGAGGAAGAGGAAGAACAGTCGTCCCATGGGTCGGTCGGGTCCGGAATACGTCGCGCAGTGTAATCTACCGCGGCGGCGCCTCCGCCTCCATCGCGGCGGCACCCGGATGCGCGGCCTCGTCGGACGAGCCAGTCCCTCGGTAGCGCGGCAGCACCACGTGGAAGGTGGACCCCTCCCCCTCCTTGGACTCGACCCAGATCCAGCCGCCGTGCAACTCCACGAGCTGCCGGCTGATCACCAGGCCGAGGCCGGTCCCACCGTAGGTGCGTGGCACGGAGCCGTCGAGCTGATTGAACTTCTGGAAGATGCGATCGATCTGCTGCGGCTTGATGCCGATGCCGGTGTCGGAAACCCCGATGTAGAAGTAGTCGGCGGGGTTGAAGATGGTCGCCGGATAGACCTCGCGGACGATCTCCACGAGGCCTGGCATGTCCGGCAGCAGGGCCAGACGGACCACGATCTCGCCGCGCTCGGTGAACTTCACGGAGTTGCTCACCAGATTCAGGATGACCTGCTTGATGCGCATCCGGTCGATGCACACCTCGGGCATCGTCTCTGGCACCTCCTGGCGGTAGGTGATCTCCTTCTTCGCCGCCAGCGATCGCGCCACCGAGGCGATCTCGTCGAGGAGGCCCACCACGTTGGTCTCCGCCTTGTGGACGTTCATCATCCCCGCCTCGATGGTGGAGAAGTCGAGGATACCGTTGATCAGGTGGAGCAGGTGCTTGCCGCACTCGTGGATCTGCTCGACATCCTCCTTCACCTTGCCGTCGACCATGCCGTCGATCCCCATGAGAAGCAGCTCGGCGAAGCCGATGATGCCGTTCAAGGGGGTGCGCAGCTCGTGGGACATGTTGGAGATGAACTCTGACTTGAGGCGATCGGACTCGGTGGCCAGCTCCATCGCCTTCTGCAGCTCGACGTTCTTCTCCGCCAGCTCCCGGGTGCGCGCGGCCACCTTGAGCTCCAGGTCGCCGGTGTGATCCTTCAGCTTGCGCTCACTCTCCTGGAGCTGGGCGATGGTGCCGCGCAGGCTGGCGGCCATGTCGTTGAAGGTGTTGCCGAGGAGCTCGAACTCGTCACCGGTGTGGATCGCCAGGCGCGCGCCGAGATTGCCCTTACCCCACTCGTCGGCGCGCCGGGAGAGCTCGGCGATCGGCTCGGTGACCCGCTTGGACAGAAACAAGACGGCGAACAGGCCAAAGCTCAGGAAGACCGTCACAGTGAGGAGCCCCACCTTCAGCACGTACTCCATGCGGTGCTCGGCGTAGGGCGGCGCGACGTGGACCTCGGCCCAGCCCTGCACGGAGCTGGCGCCGCCCTGCTGGACCGCCGGGAGGGGGTGGGTGAAGCACCACACGGCCCCGCCGTCGGCGAGCTCCAGCAGATAGCGGCTGGCGAGGCGGCTGGGATTACCGTCCAGGTTGAAGGCCGGCAGGCGCGGCGCGCGGCCGGCCATCCAGGCGCCATTGCCGTCGCGATGGACCGCGGCCACCTCGCGCCCGCCGGCGTCATACACCGCCAGGCCGATGGCCGCCCCATCCACGACGTAGGAGTGCGCGGCGGCGATCAGACCCTCCTGCGGGTCGCGCGCCATGGCGACGATCTGCGCGGCGGCGGCGGCCATCACCTCGCCGCGCCGGATCAGCTCGGTCTTGAGGATCGAGCTCTGCTGCGAGCGGATGATGAAACCGAAGACGACGCAGATAAACAGGATGAGCAGGGCGATGTAACCGAAGAACTTCCAGCGGAAGGTCATCGCACCGTCGCTCGCCGCCTGGACGCGTTCTCTCATGAAGGGATAACCACCCGTGCGTCACCGGATCCGGAAATCATCCGGCCATCGCCAACACCTCGGCGACGCACCCCTCGATCCCCGCCGCGACGTCCTTGGGACCCGGGCCCAGCATGTACGCCGGGGTGGTGACCACCTTGCGTTCCCGATCGACCACGAATCGCTCCACCGGGCACGCCTCGTGAGTGGCCCCCATGGCCTCGATCGCCTGGCCCACACCGGCATCGGTCCCGATCGTGACCGTTACCCTGTCCCCCAGCACCTTGGCGATCAGCGCCGGCGCGATGCAGATCGCCCCGATCGGCTTGCCTGCCGCGTGCACCGCCTGCACGAGCCGCGCCACGTCCGGGTGGACGGTACAGTCCGGACCCCGCACCGCGAAGTCACACAGATTGAGGGCCGCACCGAAGCCGCCCGGCAGGATCAACGCGTCGAGGTCCGCGGCATTCGCCTGGGCCACGTCGGCGATATCCCCGCGGGCGATGCGCGCCGACTCCACCAGAACGTTGCGCCGCTCCTGGGTCTCCTCACCGGTGAGGTGGTTGACCACCTTGAGCTGGTCGACGTCGGGGGCGAAGCAGCGTACCTCCGCCCCGGCGCGATCCAGGGCGAGCAGGGTAAATACCGCCTCCTGGATTGCCGCACCGTCGAGATAACCGCAGCCAGAGAGGATCACACCGACTCGTGCCATGACATCAACTCCTTGGATCTACTAGACACGGTTCACCCGAACGACCGCGTGAGGAAGAAACCACAGATGAACACAGATGGACACAGATCCTCATTCCTGTCAGCCCCGGTCCCCGACGAGACCTCAATCATAACGACCGATCGATATCCGCCGTCGGATGGAGGACCTCGTTTAGCGACCCGATGGCGGCCCATCTGTGTTTAACTGTGTTCATCTGTGGTTCCAACGCGGTCTCACAACGACACCGGCACCGGCTCCCCCGGGGACCAGGTCAGGCCGAGGGCCTCGATCATGGCGTGATCGGTGGCCGGCGGGTTGCCCACCGTGGTGAGGTAGTTACCGGTCATGGTGGCATTGGCGCCGGCCAGGAACATCAGGGGCTGGAGCGGGCCGAGGCCGCGCTCGCGCCCCCCTGCGACCATGATGTTGCGGTCCGGCAGCACGAAGCGAAACACGGCGATCGCCGTCAGGATGTCCATCGGCGCCAGGGTCGGCCGGCCCTCCAGGGGAGTGCCCGGCTGCGGGTCGAGGAAGTTCATCGGCACCATGTCCGGCGCCACCTCCCGCAGGGCGAAGGCCAGCTCGACGCGCTGCGCCGGGCTCTCCCCCATGCCGAGGATGCCGCCGCAGCAGACGTGGATACCGGCGTCGCGCACGTGGCGCAGGGTGGTCAGGCGATCCGCGAACGTATGGGTCTGACAGATCTCCCCGAAGAAGCTCGGCGCCGTCTCCAGGTTGTGGTTGTAACAGGCGAGCCCCGCCTCCTTCAGGCGCCGCGCCACCACCGGCGAGTCGATCAGGCCCAGGGAGGCATCGGCGTGCAAATCTCCTCGCGCGGCGATCTCGGCGATCTGCTCGCACACCGCATCGAGCACCGGCCCCTCCTTCAACCCGCGCCAGGCGGCGACCACGCCGAAGGCCTGGGCGCCGTTCTGCGCCGCCTCGTCCGCGGCGCGCGCCACCTCCTGCGAGGACAGCAGGCCGTAGTTGGTCACCCCGGTGGTGAAGCGGCTCGCCTGGGAGCAAAAAGAGCAGTCCTCGGTACAGCCGCCGGACTTGGTATTGACGATCGAGCACAGGTGGATCTCGCTACCCTTGAACTGGTGACGCAGGCGGTTGGCCGCGGCGAGCAGGTCGAAGACGTCGGGCCCCTGAAGGGCCATCAACCCCTCCGCCTCCGCGACGGTGATCGCCCCGCCGCCCGTGACCTTCTCGAAACATTGCTCGATCAATACGCGGCTCATAACGGGCCTCAGGGAGAACCGGCCGGGGGCAGCGCTGCGAGGGCAGCGGCGACCCGGTCCGGGAGAGGACGCACTTTACCAGCCGCGTCGACACAGCCCAAACGCACCTCGCCCTCCACGTAGACGCCCCCACTCGGATCCCGCACCTCCTGGATCAGGGTCATGGCGACGCGCCCCAGCCGTTTCACCCGCACCCCGACCACGAGGCGCGCCCCGAGGGGGGCAGAACGCCGGTAGCGCAGGTGGACCTCGGCCACCACGAAGATCACCCCGGCCCGGTGCAGCTCCGCCACATCGATACCACGCGCCGCCAGCCACGCCCACCGAGCCCGTTCCATGATCTCCAGATAACGGGCATAGTAAACGACCCCGGCGGCATCCGCGTCGCCGTACGCGACCTGGTACGGAAAGGTGAACTCCTCCATGAACCCGCCGACCCCCCTTTCAAGCAAGCACCGGGCCGAGCTGCGACGCCGCGGCCAGAAACTGCCGGTCATCGTAACCGTCGGCCAGTCGGGTGTCACCGCGGGTGTCGGCGTCGCGCTGGAACGCGCCCTCTGGGACCACGAGCTGGTCAAGATCCGCATCGCCACCGACGATCGCGACGCGTGCCAGCGCGCCGTGGAGCGCCTGGCGATCGACCACCGAGCCGAGGTCGTGGGTCGTATCGGCCGCACCGCCCTGCTCTTCCGGGAACGACCGGCGGACGCGAAGACCGGGGGAGAGAGCTGATGCGCCGCAGCCGCATCCTCGGCGTGGGCTCCTACCTCCCGGAGCGCGTGGTCACCAACCACGACCTCGAACAGTGGATGGACACCACGGACGAGTGGATCCAGCAACGCTCCGGCATCCGCGAGCGCCACTTCGCCGCCGCGGATCAGGCCACCAGCGACCTGGGCCTGATCGCCGCACGACGCGCTCTCGAGGCGGCCGATCTGGCGCCGGAATCGATCGACTTCATCGTCTTTGCCACCTCCACCTCGGACTACCTGGTGCCGGGCAGCGGCTGCTTCCTGCAACACAAGCTGGGCATCGGACCGGTGGGCGCCCTGGACGTACGGGCCCAGTGCAGCGGCTTCCTCTACGCGCTCTCCGTGGCCGATCTCTACGTGCGCGCCGGTGAATACGACCGGGTGCTGGTAGTGGGCGCCGAGGTACAGTCCGCGGGGCTGGATCTCTCCGATGCGGGACGCGACACCGCGGTGTTGTTCGCGGACGGGGCCGGCGCCGTGGTCCTCGGGGTCAGCGACGATCCTGAGCGGGGCCTCCTGGGCCACCGCCTGCACGCCGACGGCCGGTTCGCCGACGCCCTCGCCATCCCCGCGCCGGGAACGGTGAACCGCCCGTTCATCGGCCCGGAACACCTGGAACAGCGCCGCCACCGACTACAGATGGACGGCCGCCTGGTGTTCAAGAACGCGGTGGAGACCATGCCGGCCGCGGTGCGCGAGGTGGCAGACCACTGCGGCGTGCTGGTATCCGACCTGGCTCTGGTCATCCCCCATCAGGCCAACACCCGCATCATCGACGCCCTCGCAGGCGCCCTCCACTTGCCCACAGAGCGGGTGGTGAACAACATCGCCTACACCGGTAACACCACCGCCGCCACCATCCCCATCGCCCTGGATCAGGTCGTGCGCGACGGTCGACTCAAGACCGGCGACCTCCTCGCCCTGGTCGCCTTCGGCTCCGGCTTCACCTGGGCGGCGAGCCTCATCCGCTGGTAGGTTGAGCCCCAGCAATCCCTACAGCCCGCCCACGCCAGCCGCCGCTCCCCGCAGACCACGATGAACGACCCCAACACGCCTCCTTCCCCCGTGACGGTCCAGGTCTTCGGGGCGAGCGACAGAGGTCGCCACCGGCCGGACAACCAGGACACCATCGGCTGGACCGAGATCCCCTCGCCTGCGGACGGCCCGACGAGCCACCTGGCGGTGCTCGCCGACGGTGCCGGCGGCCACGCCGGCGGTGCCGCCGCGAGCCGGCGTGCGGTGCAACAGGTCCTCACCCGGGCGGCGAAGGTGGATGGCCCCCCCGATGGCGCCTGGCTGCGCAGCGTCCTGGAGGGCGCCAATCAGGCGGTCTACGACCTGGCCACGGAGATGGGCGAGGCGGGTAACATGGGCACCACCGCGGTGGCCCTGCTGTGCATCGGCGACCGGGCGTTCGCCGCCCACGTCGGGGACAGCCGACTCTACATGGTCCGCGGCGCCGTATGCCGCCAGGTCACCGCCGACCACTCCTTCGTCTGGTACCTCATGGGGCAGGGGCTGATCGGCCAGGAGGAGCTGAACACCCATCCGCGCCATGGGGTGATCACCCGCTGCGTCGGCGCCCAGCGGGCCGTCCAGGTCGATCTGGTCGACCCGCCGATAGGTCTGGAGGCGGGCGATCGCTTCCTCCTGTGCTCGGACGGCCTCACCGAGGTGGTGACCGACCAGGACATCGCCGTGGTACTCGGCGACCAGCCCGCCGACCAGGCCGCCCAGGCCCTGGTCGATCTGGCCAACGCCCGCGATACTCGCGACAACGTCTCCGCGGTGGTGGTCGCGGTCGAGCCTTCCACGCCGGGGCAAACCGGTACGGGCACGGTGGTGCGGGCTCTGCCGTATTAGGCGGTGCACGGCCGCGCCGTCGGCCGCGCCCGGCAGGCGCCAAATCCCTTCGGCGACCCGGGCCCAGAGGGCCTGCCGCGCCACAGATGCGGATCGCCGGCGCAACCGGCTGCTGCTCCGGGTTCCGCCCTTTGCCGCAGTGTAGATCGATAGGGTGTGCCGAGCCACGCGAGGCACACCGTCCTCCCCGGCGGCCACCCCACACGGTGCGCCGCGCTACGCTTGGCGCACCCTATGGGTGCTCCCCTGCGCTCCGTAGGGGCACGGCATGCCGTGCCCCTACCCGCTCGGGCGTAGCCCGACCTATTGCGCCATCGCTACTGTGAGGTCGTGGACCGTGCCATCGGCGGCGATCTGGAAGGTCCCCTCCAGGCCGGAACCCTTGCCGTCGTCGACGCTCAACTTCGTGACGTAGCTGTACTTCCCTTCCGGCGCGTTCTCCGGGATCGGGATGGTGAGCTCGAACTCGTAGCCGCCGGTGCCGCTGACGTCCTGACTGTAGTCATAGGTACGCCGGCTGATGGTGTTGCCGTCCGGGTCGATGAACGCGCGCTCTTCGGTGATGTTCACCGGGGTACCCGGCGGCACCTGGATGTCGAAGGTCGAGATCCATCCCGCCTCGGTACCACGGCGGATGGCGTTGGGGTCGACCCAGGTCTTGTAGCCGTGGATCTGCGGCGGCCCCTCCTTCGGAGCCTCGCCGTACACCTGGGTGATCTGCGCCTCGTCGCGCACCTTGCGCGCCTGGTACTTCTCCACCAGCCAGGCGATGCCGTAGCCGAGGGCGCCGCCGGCCGCCGCGCCCGCGACCACCGACTGGGCGTCGTGGCCGGCCAGGCCGCCGATCACCCCGCCCACGACTGCGCCAACCCCGGCCCCGACGTACTTCTTGTCCACCTTCTGCTCCTGCGTCGTGGCGCAGGCGAGGGTGAACACCAGCAGGGGCAGAATCAGCCAGACCCCGAATTGTCGCGTCCCATCGTAGATCGCCATCATCATGTCAGGTGTCCTCCTCGTAGCGTGGTTGGCTCATGGCGTCAGGTGGATCGCCCGTCCTCCTCCCAGGGGCGGACTCCATATCTTCGACGATCGCCCCGCAGGGCATCCCCCCATTTTACCCGCCCGCCCCCGGTTGGCGAGCAGGCTCGCTCGTACCCCACCGACAACCACCCTCCTGAGATCCCGCGGGGCACGGCATTCCGCGGCCCGTGGCCGGTCCCGCTACTCCACCGGCCGCTTCTTCTTCTTGAGGGTCGTGTCCCGTTCCTGGATCGCCTCGCCCCAGCTCTTCAAGATCTCGTCCTTCTTGTCCTCCGCCATCTTCTTGTAGCGCTTGGCCTCCTTGTTGCCGGCGTCGAGGCGCAAGACCTCCTCCATCTTGGCGATGCACAGGTCGTATTGTCCCTTGTCGAAATGGGTCACGCCCTGCTGCACGATGGTGGCGATCTCGCGCTTCTCCCGGGTCAGGATCGCGTCCCGCTCCTCGGGCTCCATGAAGACGCCGCGAAACAGGACCCGCGTGTCCTTCTTGAGGATCGGATGGAGCGCCAGATCCTGTCCGGCGACCAGCTCGATGTTGGTCTCGTACGGGAAGAAGCCCTTCGCCTCGATCACGATCTGGTGGGTGCCCGGCGCCACGTCGGCCAGCTCCAGCGGGGTCTCTCCCACCCGCGCCCCGTCCAGCGTCACCCGCGCCCCGGACGGCTCCGTGGCGAGATGCAAGGTCGCCGGCGCCACCGCGAGCTGGAAGGTGCGAGCGAGCTCACCCCCTTCGACCACGGTCACCTCCTCCTCCACCGGCAGGAACCCGTTGCGAGTCACGGTCAGGCGGTAGGTGCCAACCTCGACCTGGCCATCGAACGGCGTGACGCCCAGGCTCCTGCCGTCCACCGACACCGCGGCCCCGGGCGGCTCCGTGACGACCCGCAGATACCCCTCGGCCACGACCGGGGCGACCGCCACCGGCGGCCCCGGCTCGGGGACCGGCGGACGGGTGAAGAACCACGCCGCGGCCGCGACCACGGCAACCCCCACGACCCCCACGCTCACCCACATCCCGGTGCGCGATGGCGGCGGCTGCACCACCGGCATGGCTCCGGTGGTGGCCTCGGCCGGCGGCCGCACCACCTCGTCGAGGGCCGCGATCAGGGCGGCGGCGTCCTGGAAGCGCTCCGCCGGGTCCTTGGCCATCAGGCGCAGGATCACCGCCTCCAGCGCCGGCGACAGGTCCTGGCGGATGGTGGTGGGCGACGCGGGTTGCTTCTCGATGTGCTGGATGCAGACGCCGATGCCGGTCTCCGCCTCGAACGGCACCCGGCCGGTCACCATCTCGTAGAGGACCACGCCGAGGGAGTAGAGGTCGCTGCGGGCGTCGATCTTGGACAGGTCGCCGCGCGCCTGCTCGGGGGAGAGGTAATGGGGTGAGCCCACCGGCTCGCCGACCCGGGTCGCCCACGCCGCGCGGGTGGCATCCGCCGTCTCGCTCGGCTTGGCGATGCCGAAGTCGGTCAGCTTCACCTTGTCGCTCGCCGTCAGCATGATGTTGTCCGGCTTCACGTCGCGGTGGACGATCCCCACCGCGTGGGCCGCGGCCAGTCCCTCGGCCACGGTGCGCACCCGCGCCACCGCCTCCTTCTCCGACAGGGCCCCTTGACGCGCCAGGTAGTCGCGCAGGCTCTCGCCGCGCAGGAACTGCATCGCGATGTAGTAGATCCCCTCGGTCTCCCCGGCCGAGTAGATGCGCACCACCGCCGGGTCCTCCACCCGCGCCGCGAGCCGTGCCTCCTGCAAGAAGCGGGCGACGAACCCCTTGTTCGCGGCGAGGTCGTCCGGCAACACCTTGATCGCCACGGTTCGATCGACCGAGAGCTGGGTCCCCTGGTAGACCCGCCCCATGGCCCCGGCGCCGACGAAACTATCGACCCGGAAGTCGCCACCGAGGGTCCGCCCCAGGAGGGGGTCGCCGCTGCCGGCGATCATCGTACCGCCTGGATTGTCGTCCGAAACCATGCGTCCTCTTTGTCTTGCCGTCGCTGCGATCCCCGCAGGCCGACCCAACTGCGGCCGCCGGGGTACATAGCAGAGACGGGCGTTGCCGGCAATCGATCGCCATCCACGACGCCGAGAAGTCTGACCCTGCCCGCTGCCCGGGCGCCCGCTCCGCTGCGCCGGACGCCGCCGTAGGGGCACGGCATGCCGTGCCCTTGCCGGGCGACGCCGCAGACCGTTGCAGGTACGGAGTGCGGCGAAGGAACGACGCTCCTTGACGGCGGTCGCCGCCACGGGAAAGCTCGCCCGCATGGCTTGGTGGCGACGAGACGAACCGGAGGCGCGCGCGGGCGCCGGGTCCGAGAGCGCCGGCGCGCCGCCGCCCCTGCGTCGCGAGAGCGCCGCGGAGCGCTACCGCTGCGCCGACATCGCCGCCGTGCCGGGGGGCGACGGCGAGATCCTGGTCCACCGGCGCGGCCACGAGACCCACCTCCTGCCGGAGAGCACCGTCGATCTCCTGCAGCGCTGCGCCACCTTCCGGACCCTGGACGACCACTGCCGGGCGCTGATCCGCGGCCTGCACCTCGATGCCAGCCTCCACGCCCCGGTGCGCCAGGAGCTGGAGCGGCTCGTGGCCCTGGACCTCCTCACCGCCCACTCGCAGGCGTGGCGCGAGGCCGTGGCGGCCCACGGAGCCGAGACCACGCCGAGGCCGCCGGCCATCACCACCGTGGCCATCGTCACCTGCGACCGACCCGAGGCGGCGATCCGCTCCATGGAGAGTGTGATCGAGGCGGCGCGGCGCCACGGACGGCAGCCGGCCCTGGTGATCTCGGACGACTCGCGTGACCCGGCGAAGGCCGCCCGGCTGAGCCACGAGATCGGCCGCCTGGCCGCCGACTACCCTGCCATCACCCTCGTCGGCCGCGCGGAGCACGAACGACTCGCCACCACGCTCCTGCGGGAGATGGGCGACGATCACGAGGTCCGCGAAGCCCTCCACTTTGCCCTCTTCGGCATGCCTGGGCAGACCACCCCCGGCGCCAATCGCAACGCCCTCCTGCTGCACCAGGCCGGCACTGCCTTTCTCTCCCTGGACGACGACACCCTCTGCCGCCTCGCGCCGGCGCCGGAAGGGGCCCAGGGCCTCCGACTTTCGTCCCGGCCGGATCCCAGCCGGTTCTGGTTCTACCCGGACCGCGACGCCGCCCTCGCCGTGTCCGAGTGGCAGCCGATCGACCCCCTCGCGCTCCACGAGGGTTACCTGGGCCACACGGCCGCGGCCTGCGTCGCCGCCCTGACCGATCCGGCGGGGCTCGACCTCGACGAGGCAGACGGGCCCCTCGTGCGCCGTTCGGCCACGGGTGGCCGGGTCGCGGTGACCGCCACCGGTCTCGCCGGCGATTCGGGCATGGTCTCCCCGGCCTACTACCTCACCCTGCGCGGCCCCAGCCGGGAGCGGCTGCTCGCGGACTACGCGACCCTTCGCGACACGCGCGCGGTGGTGCGGGCCGTCACCCGCCCCACCCTCTCCACGGCCAGCTTCCTCATGACCCCGTGCGTGGGGCTCGACGCCACGACCCTCCTGCCCCCCTTCCTGCCGGCGGGGCGTAACGAGGACGGCGTCTTCGCCCACACCCTGCGCACCGTGTCGCCCGATGCCCTCATCGCCCACCTGCCGTGGGTGATCTGCCACGACCCCCCCGAGCCGCGAGACTTCCCCCCCGACGCCCGCCACCTGCCCCTGACGAGCCTCTCCGTGGCGCAGGCGGTGATCCTGTGCCTCACCGCCACCCCCCTCGGCCCCGGGGGGGATCCCGCCAGCCGGCTCGCGCACGCCGGCCGCGGCTTGCAGGAGATCGCCGCCCTGCCGGACCCCGACCTCCAGGAGCTGCTCTACCTCCAGCGCCTCGCCCAGATCGGCCACCACATCGCCCACCTCGACGAGTCCCTGCGCCTCTACGACGACGGGCCGGCTGCCTGGGCGGACGACCTCACCACCGCCATCGCCGCCGGCCGCGAGGGGCTCCTCCGCCCCGAGGACTGCCTCCCGGCCGAGCTACGCGACCAGGATCAGCCGCTGGCCGCCACCCGCGACCTGCTGCGCCGCTTCGGCCTCCTCCTGGAGGTGTGGCCCGCCGTCTTCGCCGCCGCCCGGCGGCTAAATGCAGCGTAGGGCACGCCTCGCCGGGCGAAGGGCGTAGGGGCACGGCATGCCGTGCCCTAGCATCGGGGGTGTAGGTTCACCGCAGGCGGCCATGACCCCCTGTAGGGTGTGCCGAGCAACGCGAGGCGCACCGGCGCTCCCACGGCCCTCCCTCCGCACCGATGCGGTGCGCCGCGCTCCGCTTGGCGCACCCTATGGCATTGCCTCCCGCCGACCGGCGTAGGGGCACGGCATGCCGTGCCCCTACAGTTTCGACACTCCCGCCTAGCCGCCAGAGCCGCAGTACCCGAAGAAATTCGATGCCGGCGAGGCGGAGAGCAACGCCCGATCACCGGTGACAGGGTCGACCTGCCAAACCCCCGCGAGACACGTTCCACTTCCGTCGAACACGCCCGCCACCACGAAAATCCGCCCCGTTTGGCTATCCACTGCGACCGCCTGGGGCGCGAGGAGGGTCGGGCCCGTGCCGGAGAGGGGTGTGCGATCCCCGGTCGTCGGATCGACCCGCAGCAAGGTCGCGAAGCTGAAGCCATCGTAGTCGATCACCAGGATCTGACCGTCCGGCTCTACCGCAACGTCTTCTGCGCCGACGAACGTGGGGGCGCCGGCCCCGATGGTGCCGCCAGACCCCGGGTCGATGCCCGAAACCACGGTGTCCAGCCCCCCCGCGACGAGAAGGAGGAGGGTCTTACCCGGGGAGTCATCGTCGAGGTAATAGATCTCGCTCCCAGGACCGACCGTGAGCGCACGTCCGAAACACGGCTCCGGGACCGTGTTCGTTAACAGATCGATGAGGAGGTGGTCCCCAGGACCCGGCTGGGAGCCATCCACCTCGGCGATCGCCGAGCACTCGGTGGCATCGAGGACCTCGAAGTTGACGCCGGAGGTGTCGAAGGCGAAGTCCACGGGAAACGAGAAGTCCCACGGACTCGTCGCGGGGTTCGGGTCGACCGTGTCGTGGACCACGTTAAGGACCTTGTTCACCTCGTCGACCAACAGGAGGGCGGCCAGGCTCGAGTCGACCACCCAGATCCCGTCGTCCGCCGCCACGCCGATCGCTTCCGGCCCGTCGCCCGGTCCTGAGGCGGCGATCAGCGTGCGGTCACCCGTGTCCGGTGCGATCCGCAGTACACCCACGGGCGGTATTGCCGCGGGGAACGCAGACGAATCCCCTTCGTCGACGACCACCAGGGTCCCCCCAACCTCCGCCGCCACGTCCACCGGTCCCACGAAGGCATCCCCGCCACCGACCGCCGCCGGGACCGCCCCGGTCTGCACCGGGACCGACACCGGCGTCGTGTTGCCGGCGCCGTCGGTCGCGGCGACTGTGAGCGGCGCGCCAAGGTTGAGTGCATCCACCGCCGTATTGCGCCATAGGGTCGGGTCGATGGCGTCCTGCACTAGATCCACCGGTGCCACGGGATTGGCGCCGCTCACGGTCACCGACGTCACTCCGACCGCATCCTGTGCGATGACCGTCACCGTGGTGGTGTTGCCGACGATGCCGCCCAGCGGGAAGATCAAGGTCACCGCTGGCGACGTCTTGTCATTGACCGTGATGGTGACCGCGGCGGTGTCCGCCAGCAGGCCGCTGTCGGTCACCTGAACCGTGAGGCCGAAGCTCGGCGTGGTCGCGGCGTCGATGGCGGTCGTGTCGGCCACCGTGATTGCCCCGCTGGCCGGATCGATAGCGAAGGCATTGCCGACGTTGCCGGCGGTGATGGCGTAGGC
>Ga0210124_1000800_pt1 | contig 15055 bp, 14 predicted proteins | sample Muzzi_PWC_D2_FD_185554 | JGI IMG/M metagenome (GOLD analysis project Ga0210124, IMG submission 185554) | Wetland microbial communities from San Francisco Bay, California, USA, that impact long-term carbon sequestration - Muzzi_PWC_D2 (SPAdes) | ecosystem: Environmental > Aquatic > Marine >... | reverse complement strand
TTGTCCTCCATGAACCCGAAATCCCGCCTAATACGGGCAATATCATCCGTCTGGCTGCCAACAGCGGTTGCCGGCTGCATCTTATTGAACCATTCGGTTTCCAACTCGACGACCGGCAATTGCGCCGCGCCGGGCTCGACTACCGGGAATGGGCCGATGTCGAAACTTACCGCGATTACGCGGATTTTCTCGAGCGCTGCGAGCTCAACCGCCTGTTCGCCTACTCGACGCGCGCTCGAAGGCTCTACAGCGAAGTCGAATTCGAGGCCGGCGACGCACTACTGTTCGGCGCGGAGACACGCGGTCTGCCGGACAGCGTGCTGGAATCCTTGCCGCCGGACAGGCGTCTCAGGATTCCGATGGTGGCGGCCTCGCGCAGCCTCAACCTGTCGAATGCAGTGGCGATCGCGGTCTACGAGGCCTGGCGGCAACTGGGATTCGGCGACTAAGGATTCGATTCGGGCCCCTGCGGCCGGTTTTCGAGATCGCGCACCGCATCGACGGGCTGCTTGCCTTCGTAGAGCACCCGGTAGGCCTGTTCGGTGATCGGCAGCTCGAGTCCGAGGGCGGCTGCCTTGTCGTGTACCGCCTTCGCGGCGCGCAAGCCCTCGACCGTCTGGCCGACCTCGATTTCCGCCTGCGAGACATTCTTGCCCTTGCCGAGCGCCAGACCGAAGCGCCGGTTACGACTCTGGTCGTCGGTGCAGGTGAGTATGATGTCGCCGAGCCCGGCCAGACCCATGAGCGTTTCCTGGCGGGCGCCGAGACTGATGCCGAGACGCATGATTTCGGCCAGCCCGCGGGTTATGAGCGCGGCGCGGGTGTTGGCGCCGTAACCGAGTCCGTCGGCGATGCCGACGGCGATCGCCAGAACGTTCTTGAGCGCCCCGCCGAGCTCGACACCGACGAGGTCATCGGTGGTGTAAACACGAAAATGTTCACCGCGCAGCAATTCGGCGAAGGCCTCGGTAGCACGCGGATGGTTTCCGGCGCAGGCAATCGCGGCTGGCAGATTGCGCGCGACCTCGACGGCGAAGGTCGGCCCCGAGATGACGCCGTGATTCAGATCGGGCAATACTTCGGTGACCACCTCGTGCAATAGCTTGCCGGTTTCGATTTCGAAGCCCTTGCTGGCCCAGAACAGTCCCGGGAACGAATCGATCAGCGGCTTCAATTGCTGCAACAGATCCCGGAATCCTCGACTCGGAATCGCGACCAGCAAGTGAGGGGCTCCCCTGACGGCATCGGCGAGGTCGGCTAACGGCTCGATATTGTCGGCGAGCCTGTAGCCGGGGAGATAGTCGGTATTTTCGCGTAGCGCGCGGAGTCTCTCGACATGCTCGGGTCGATGACCCCAGAGCCTTACCTGCAAACCGTTGCGCGCCAGGTGAATCGCGAGCGCGGTCCCCCAGGAACCCGCCCCCAGCACCGCGACGGTAGCGGCCATTACTGCGCCTGCGGCGCCGCCTCGGTTTCGTCCTGGCGGGATTGCTGGCGCTGCAGGTGCTGCTGGTAAAGCGCATCGAAATTAACCGGCGTCAACAGCAGGGGCGGAAAGCCGCCGCGCACGGAAAGATCCGACACGACCTCGCGCGCATACGGGAACAGGGTGCTCATGCACTGGGTGGCGAGCAGGTATTTCTTTTCTTCCTCGGTGAAGCCGGTCAGCGCAAACAATCCCCCCTGGTGAACCTCGACCAGGAACGCCGTGCTTTCCTCGTGAGTCACGGTCGCGGTAACCGAGAGCACGACCTCGTAGAGATCTTCGTCGATATGCTTTTGATCGTTGGCGACGTTAAGTTCGATCCGCGGATCCCATTTATTGAATTTGAAGCTCTCGGGCGCGCCCGGAGATTCGAAAGACGAATCCTTGATATACAGTTTCTGGATCGAGAACTGCTTTTTGGTTCCCTTGTCTTCGCTCATAAGGCCCTACTTTTTACTGATTGGAAGATGCGCATCCTGCCATGCCAGCATACCGCCGCTCAGACTATAGACTTTTTCGAATCCCTGCTTGCCCAACTGCTTGCAGGCGGCGGCAGAGCGGGCGCCGGTCTTGCAGTAAACGATTACCGTCTTGCCTTTGTGCCTGTCGAGTTCGCCGGCCCGTGTCGACAGCGCACTCATCGGAATCTGGATCGCTTTGGCGATCTTGCCGCCGGCGGTTTCCGAGGGTTCGCGCACGTCGAGTACGACGACGTCTTCCGAGTTCATGAGATTCACCGCACCGGCGGGGGTCAGGCTGGCGAAACGCTGGTTGGCGATTTTCATTTCATTGAAGAAAGTCAATGCCAGCAAAACGGCGAAAGCCATTACCAGCAACGGATGATTCACCGCAAATTCAGAAATTTGAGCCAACATAAACCGGGAAATTGATTATCTAAGGGTACTAGCGGGATGAACAGAACACTTCCTGCATCATCCCGATCAGGAGCAGAGTGCGTTCGTCGCCGACACGGTAATATACCTTGTTCGCATCCTTGCGGCACGACAGTATACCTTTCTCGCGCAAAATGGCGAGATGTTGCGAGATATTACTTTGCGACGTGCCGACATTGTCGACGATACTCTGCACGCAGACTTCGTTTCGGCCAAGCGTACACAGGATCTTGAGGCGCAGAGGATGCGACATCGCTTTCAACGAACGAGAGGCGATTTCGATGTCTGCCGCGTGTGCCAGCAATGGCCTGCCGTCGGCCGCCGATTGCGCATCAGTTTTCATTTGCCTAAACGCATTACCAAACGTTAATATTAGCGCTTGATTATGTAAAAATTTCCGCCCGGTGTCTATCTCGCCCGCCTGTAGTCCGGATCTTGCACCCGCACCCCCGGGACTGGCGCCGGACAGAGGCGTCTGCACGAGTCAGTACCGGGACAGGGCATTTGCCGGTTAGCGGCGACAGTATCGTGCAGATTTTCGAATAGATGACGTTTGATCTTTATATCGATGGCTTATCCCGAAGCTAACCCCCGACTGGTGCGAAGTGCGGTCTAGCCTGCTGCTCTGCCTGCTGCTGGCCGTGCTCGTCGGCGTGTCTCTCGCGCAGGGGGACGACAAGAGCGTCCGGGAAAAGGAGCTGAAGTCGATTTTGCAGCAAATCGACAAGCTCAAGCAGGCGATCGACGACAAGGAGGGCAGCAAGTCCAAGTACATCAAGCAGTTGAAATCCATCGAGCAGCAAATCGGCCGGGTCACCGGCAAGATTCGCGCGATCAACCGGCAGATCGGCGAACGCAAGACCGAACTCGCCGCGCTGCGAGATACCCGCGAGCAATATCAACGACAGCTCAGCCGGGAAAACGATTACCTGGCGGAGCAGGTTTACGCCGCTTTCACGCTCGGCAAGCAGGAAAAGGTCAAACTGCTGTTTTCACAACAGGATCCCGAACGCCTGCAGCGCAACCTGGTTTACTACCGGTACTTTTCGGATGCCCGCATCGCGCTGATCGGCGACGTGCAGCGCAATATCGATAAAATCATCGAAACCGAGACGCGGATCCGACAGGCGAACCAGGAACTCGAAGCCAGCCAGGCGTCATTGAAAAAGGAGAAGCAGCAGCTCGACGGCGACCGCGACAAGCGTGAATCGATCATCGCCTCGCTGGACCGGCAGCTCAAACAGCAGGGGGGCAGTCTGTCGCGGCTCGAGGAAGAAGCCGAACAATTGCAAAAGCTGATCGATTCAATCGGCGATCTATTCGATGACACGCCCGAGAACGACATCTCTCAAGCCGCATTCGCGGATCTGAAAGGCAAGCTGGCCTGGCCGGTGGAGGGCAAGGTCCGGCGACTGTTCGGCCACCATAAGCCCTATTCAGACCTGCGCTGGCAGGGGGTCGTCATCGAGGCCCCGAGCGGCCGCCAGGTGCGTGCGGTGTCCCGCGGCCGGGTAGCCTTCGCCGACTGGTTGCGCGGGCTCGGCAATCTGATCATCATCGACCACGGCAACTCCTACCTGTCGCTTTACGGCCATAACGAGTCGCTGTACAAGACTGCCGGCGAATGGGTCGAAGCCGGCGACGTGATCGCCAGCACCGGCAGCAGCGGCGGACAGAAGGAATCCGGCCTTTATTTCGAGATCCGCAAGAAGGGCAAGCCGCAAAACCCGAGCCGATGGTGCAAGGCGGGGATCGGTTTCGGCTCGGGTTGATCAAAGTCTGCCCCGGTGAGGCCGGCGACGCGGCGCGGAAATCTGAAAATTTCCCCCGATTGCCGTAAAATCTCGCTCCCGGGGCCCGATCTTTTTGAACTGTTTACAACTTATCGGGCCTGATCTGGTCTACAATATTCAGACCCGCTTACGGTCCGCACGCACTATCTGGAGAATAGGAATGCTACAAAATTTGCGAACTTCCACCTGGTTCATGAGTGGAATCTTACTCGGACTATCGCTGGCCGTGGGCCACAGCGTTTACGCGCTGAAAGATAACGAAAAACAGATCCCGTTCGAGGAACTGCAAGCCTTCACGGAAGTGTTTGCCAAGGTCAAGTCCGACTATGTCGAGACGGTCGATGACAAGAAGCTGATCGAGAATGCGATCCGCGGCATGCTCGACGGCCTCGACCCGCATTCCGCATACCTCAACACCCAGGAATTCAGCGACCTCAAGATCGGCACCACCGGCCAGTTCGGCGGACTCGGCATCGAGGTCGGCATGGAAAACGGCTTCATCAAGGTCATTTCGCCGATCGACGATACGCCGGCCTCGCGCGCCGGTATTCAGGCCAGCGATCTGATCATCAAGCTCGACGACAAGTCCGTCAAGGGTATGACCCTCAACGAGGCGGTCAATATCATGCGCGGCAAGCCGAACACCGACATCGATCTCACCATCGTGCGCGAGGGCGAACCCAAGCCGCTGGTAATCAAGATCACGCGGGAAATCATCCGCGTCAAAAGCGTCAAGAACCGCATGCTGGAGCCCGGCTACGGCTATGTCAGAATCACTAATTTTCAATCGCGCACCACCACCGACCTGTTGAAGGCGATTGCCGACATGCAGAAAACGGAACGCCTCAAGGGCATGGTGCTCGACCTGCGCAATAACCCGGGCGGTGTCCTCAACGGCGCTGTCGGGGTATCCGATGCCTTCATCGAAAACGGCCTGATCGTCTACACCGAGGGCCGGGTCGACGATTCCAGCCATCGCTACCTGGCGACCCCGGGCGACAGCCTGAACGGCGCGCCGCTGGTGGTGTTGATCAATGGCGGGTCGGCCTCTGCCTCGGAAATCGTGGCCGGGGCGATGCAGGACCACAAGCGCGCCATCATCATGGGAACCAAATCTTTCGGCAAAGGATCGGTGCAAACCATTCAGGAATTGCGCAACGGGTCGGCGGTCAAGCTGACTACCGCGCGTTATTTCACCCCGAGCGGGCGCTCCATCCAGGCCAGGGGCATCGAGCCGGATATTACCCTGAGCACCGTCAAGCTGTCCGAAAACGATGAAAAGGCCAGTGCAACCTACTCCGAGAGCGATCTCGAAGGCCGGTTGAGCAATCCCAACGGCGAAGCAGACACCGGCGACAAGCCGGCGAAAAGAAACGACAAGCTGGCCCAGTCCGATTTCCAGCTGTTCGAGGCATTAAACCTGCTGAAGGGTTTGACCATCCTCAAAAATACCGGCCAAGGTTAAAACCGCCCTCGATGGCTCGATCCTGGATGTTCCTGCTGGCGGCGTTCGCCGCCAGCGCCGCGGCCGATCAGCGGCCGGTACTTTCTCTGGTGATCGACGATCTCGGCTATTCCCTCGATCAAGGTTTGGCCGCGATCGAGCTCCACGGCGATCACACCTATGCCATCCTGCCCGAATCAATCTACAGCCGCAGGCTCGCGATACGCGCTCACCAACTCGACAAGGAAGTGATTCTCCACCTGCCGATGCAATCGATTCGCAGCGGGGCGGCGCAGGAACCCAATGTTCTCAACGAAAGCATGGACGAGAACCAGCTCACCGCCGAGGTGCATAGCCTGCTCGAAGCCGTGCCCTATATTAGTGGCGTCAACAATCACATGGGCAGCCACCTGACCGAGTTCGACTTTTTCATGCGCCCGGTTATGGACAGTATCCGCGGGTACGATCCGCATTTATATTTCCTCGACAGCCGCACCTCGCCGCTCAGCGTCGCCTATGCGCAGGCGCTGGACGCAGGACTACCCTCGGTCAGACGCGACGTCTTTCTCGATAACGAGACCAATACCGAGTCGATTTATCTGCAGTACCGGATCTGGCTCGAGATCGCGCGCAAGCACGGCTCGGCGATCGCTATCGGTCACCCCCACACCCAAACCCTGGAGGTGCTGCGTAATAATCTGGCCACGGCGAATACCGAGTTCAGATTCATGCGGGTTTCGAAACTCATCGAAATGCGCAAGGCCAGGAAATCCACGCAAAAACGGCGCGAACGGTACCCGGCTCTGCAAGCGGTCGCCGACTAGCCGGCCCGGCTTAAATCGGCGGCGGTCGGAACCCCCCGGTCAATTGTTCGATGCGGGAGCCGAGCGCCAGCACGATGTCTTCGCGCCAGGGCGCAGCGATTACCTGCACGCCCACCGGCAGCCCTTCGGCACTGCTACCCGCACGCACCGACAGGCCGGGCCAGCCGAGCAGGTTGAATATCTGGATGTAACCCCACTCGTCGAAGCTGTCGGCATGCGATGCGCGATGCGGCCGGGCAAACGCGAAAGAAACCGGGCTCAGGATCGCGTCATAGTCGGCGAAAAATCCCAGCGCACGGCTTCGCGCTCGGTCGATGGACTCGATCAGCGCGGGATCCACATGATTGGCGCTGGCGACGCTGTCGGCGGTCAGATAACCTTCCAGTTCTTCACCGGTTTCGCGAGTACCGTAGCGCTCGAGCAGACGCATGATGAAACCGGCATTGGTCATTTCGCGGAACTCGGTGGTCAAATCGACCAGCAGGCGAGTTTCGGGCAGAAGTTTGCGTTCGAGGCTCAAACCCGATTTCTGCAAGGCCCGCGCGGTTTCGACGACCACGCGCCGGATGTCGTCGTGCGGGGTGACGATGCCGTTGTCGTCGTACCAGGCGATACGCAGTGCGGCCAGGTCGACGGCTTGCGGATCGCCCATCGGCACCGGCACCACGGCCGGATCGCAGCCGTCCGGCCCGCAGATCAACGGCAGCGCGAGCGCGAGATCCTCTACGCGGCGCGCCATCGGCCCGATCTGGGTCAGCGAATCCAGTACGCCGCCCGCATGGGGCACGATGTGGCCGCTGCGCGGGGTTCGTCCCGAGGTCGGCTTGATGCCGGTGATACCGCACAGATGCGCGGGCTCGCGAATACTGCCGCCGGTGTCGGAGCCCAGTTCCAGCGCCGCACCGCCGCAGGCAACGATCGCCGCCGAGGCGCCGCTGCTGCCGCCCGGACTGCGCTCGAGATCGTAGGGATTATTGCTACGGCCGTAGATCAGGTTATTGGTCTCGGCGCTAAACGTCAGCTCCGGCGTGTTGGTCTTGCCGAGCAGCACCGCGCCCGCGGCGCGCAGCCGCGCCACTACCGGTGCGTCGTCGGAGGGCAGGTAATCCTTGCGGCCGAGAGTACCGCCGGTGGACAGGATTCCCGCGGTGTCGAACGAATCCTTGACCGTAAACGGAACGCCGTGAAGCGGCCCGCGGAAGCGCCCGGCGGAGACTTCGCGATCGCGGTCGTCGGCCTCGGCGCGGGCGCGCTCCGCGACCAGCTGCACGACTGCATTGATCGCGGGATTGACCGCTTCGATACGCGCCAGACAGGCTTCGACAGCTTCGCGCGAACCGAGTTCGCCGGCGCGTATCGCCTGCGCCATGCGACAGGCCGACCAGTAGTGAATTTCCGACATGGTTTGAATTATCGAATGCTTATTGTTCGTTATCCAGTCTGGATTTGGCGCTCGGAAAGCGCACCGTGAATTCCACCCCGCGCACGTCGAGCGGCATGAACACCAGCCGCGACGAGCGTTTGCGGTTGCGGACCTCGAGCACCCAGCGCGGCAGCATCGTATCGGTGCTGTCGAGGTGGGTCGAATCCTCGCCGGATTTGAGCCCCGAGATCAGCTGCGGCTTGCGGCTTGCGCTCTGGCTGGCCTCGATGCTGACGATCGGCGAATCGTAAGGCCATTCGTAACGCTTCTCGGGCGGAGCTCCGTTGAACTGGCACATCGGTCTGCCGTTGACCCTGATGATTTCGAGCTGGTGCTTCTCGACTTCGCCGTTGGCGAGCTTGACGCTGATCACGAAGAAGCCCTCGTGGTTGTCGATGTTGTCGAACTCGATCGAGCCCTCGAAACCCTTGATAATCTCGTTGACGAAATAGAGGCCGAGTCCCTTGCCGTGATGCTCGCGAATCCGACGCGACGAAAACCCGAGCTGGTAAATCTTGTCTTTTTCATCGTCCTTGATGCGCGGTCCGCGGTTGTACACCTTGAGCTCGACATCGCCCTCGCGCTGGGCGAGCGAAATCGCGACCCGGGCGAAGCGGTTACGATGCTCTTTTTGTTGCGAGTAGAACAGTGCATTGTTGAGCAGATTTTCGATCAGCAAGACCATGTGGTTTTCGTTACCGAGCATTTCGCTGTCGCTGCGTAACTGGATACTGAACTTGTCGTCGGCGTAAGCGCCGCGTTTTGGCCAGTCACCTGTCAACCCGAGTTCGTCGGGATTTTCGGTGATCGGCAGCAGCGCACGCCCGAGTGCGTGGCTGATCATGAAGGTGGGCTGGAACGGGGCCGGGCCGGTATCGTGATCGAGCATAGCCTGGAAATAATGCTCTTCGCAATCGTAGATCTGGTTGGCGACGTGGAGTGCAATATTGTCCGTGGTCGACAGGTCGAGCAGGTCCCAAAGATAGAGCAGGCCGACGCCAGCCTCGTGGAATTGCTGCTTTTCACCGGCATTGCCAGAGTTCGACTCGGCCTTCTTCAGCGCGGTCTGCGCCTTGTCGTAGCTAATCACGCCGTTATGGCGGACTTCGGAAGCGATATTCTTGAAATGCAGAAACTTTTCGTCGTACTCGATGGTTTCGAGCAGGCGCTCGCTGATGAACATCTTGAGTTTGTCGGCGTGGTCGGAAAAGGTGCGCGCGCGGGTGCCGAGTTCGCGCCGCGAATCAAACAGTTCGTTGAGCTGTTCGCGAAACTGCGCCAGTTGCACGCGGTAACGTCTTCTGCCCCTGATGTACCTCCAGATATCGAAGCCGACCAGCAGCAGCAGGACCGCAGCGGCGAAAGGCCAGTTATCCCCATCCCGAATCGGCGCGGGCAAGTCCTCGATGCGGTAGCCGTCGTATTGGAATATTTCGACATGGCCCAGGGCGAATTGCCACAGGACGACCAGAATCGCCCCCAGGGTGCTGAGCCAGGGGTAGGGAAGGCGTACCGGCTTCATTTCGACTTGCCGCCCGGTGGGCTCCAGAAATAGGCGCCCTCGTCGCCGAAGGTAACGATCCCCTGGCCCTGGTTGCACAGCTCGGAAAACCCGTTCTCGACCGCGTCGAAGGCGCGTCTCAGGGTCTTGATGTGCTGGCGATAGCTGCCGTAGGAGAACTTGTCGGGATCGAGGTCGAGGCGCTCGGCGACCTGTCCCGCGGTCAGCGGCCGCGGCGAGGATTCCACCAGTTCGCGCAACAGCTTGCGGGGCGTCGGCGCCAGCGGGCGTCGGCTATTGCTCGGGTTCATCAGGCGCTGCCCCTTCCAGTAGACGTTCCAGGTATTCAGGTCGATGGTCAGTTCGCCGCTGACCACGACGTCGATAGTATCCGTCGGATCGCTGTCGATTGAAGATTGCCTGAGCACCGCCTTGATGCGCCAGCATAGCACCTGCTCGATGTTATGCTGGTGCTTGGCAATGAAGTCGGTAGCCGAGAACTGCTCCAGCGCATCGCGTTCGATCTCGGTGCCGCTATGCTCGGAAAGATAAATGATCGGCAGCCGCGGCCATTTCTTGCGCAACGCGTTGGAGACCGAAAAACCGGCCTGGTCGTTGCCGTTCATGCGCGCATCGAGCAGCGCCACGTCGGGCGGAGAATCCTTGTCGGTAAGCGCGATCTTTTGCCGCGCGGCCTCGGCGAAATTGAGGATCACGAGTGTGTTGGGCTTGCCGTCGAAATCCTCTTTTTCGAGCACCGGGGAAAACTTCTTGATCCAGTGTGATTGATCCTCGACCCAGAAAATCGTCGCCATCAGTCCGTCAACCCTTGTTTTTTATCCATAGAAATCAATCGCTCCACAGCGTCTCACGGCTTTTTTACACTCGACTAGCGACGAATAATTGTAAATAAAACAGTAATTTGCAAAAAATTTTAGTCTTTTCCCGGGGTTTTTCACCGATTTTTCACAGCACCCCGCTAGATTTACCGCATGATCCGGGTAAAACCGGGAAATCGCTTAACCGGATTTCGACCGCGAGGTCGGTTGCCAATTCACTCCGGGGCGACCCAATCGGAAAGCTCCGCATCATCCTCGTTGCTACCCCGCTCCGGCGGGGTTTTTTTTGCCGACGAAATGCGACCCGGTTAATATTAACGCTCAGGAATCCGCCCACCCTAAAAAATTTACGGGCTTTTCACCGATTTTTCACCAGCCTCGCATATATTCTCGTCATGATTAATATTCGAGGCATTTCAGATGTTTGCGGCAATATCCAGGCTCCTGTCGGCGACCTTCGCGATGGCAATACTGGCACGGCACAACGGTCCCTGCTTCTTCAGTTTCGGTTTCGAAGCGGGAATCATAGCTTTTTGCCAGCGCTATATCGCGCTGTTCAAATGCCATGGCAGCGAAATCCTGGACGCCATCCGGCACCGAACAAACTCGCTTTCCCTGAAATGACATCTATTCTCTTAACTCAGTAAACAGTGAACATCGGGAACATCATTATGAACACCCTCTACTTTTTGCCGGATATGCCCGGCGTCTCGATCGCGGTCTGGATAGTCGCGAGCATGATATTCCTGTTCCTGGCCAGGGAACCGGTACACAAGATGATCCAGGCCTGCTCCGAAGCGACCGCGGGCGGATTACGCAAACTCTCGAGCTGGATGAAGCATACCGCCGAGACGATGCACGAAAAAGACCGCAAGGTATTGCTGGAATCCGGCGTCGCCAAGATCCAGGGCGAAATCCTGCAGGAATTCTCCAAAATCGACATGGCCAACACCAAGGCGCTGGCCGGATACCCGAAACTGCAGCTCAGGCTCGATGACAGCATCAGCCAGATCGAGCGCGATTACGAGGAATGCGGCCAGGTAACGCCACAAGCCCCGGGCTGGAGCGAAGTGATCGAAAGCATCAGCCGGGCACAGGGCTCCAATAACGACCGTATTATCGAAAAAATGCTGTCCGAGATTCACAAGTCTGCCGTCGACGGCGAGAAAAAGGCGCTCTCCGAGTTTCGCGACGCGACCTCCAAGCGGCACAAGATCCTGAGCTCGATGGCGTCGGTGTGGAAGCGCATCGAAAAGCTCGGCAAGGAGATCAACGGCAAGGTCGACAAGGTCATGGAAAACAGCAAGAACATCGAGAGTTACATGACCCGCTACGAAAAGATTTCGGCCGCCGAGCCGGAGTCGATCGATATGCTGTCCTCGAAGGTAACCAAGCTGTTCATCATATCGCTGATCGTGATCTTCGTAGGCATGGTCGGCGCGTTCATCAACTTCAACCTGATCGCGTTGCCGATGTCGGAACTGGTTCCCGCGGGAGTCCGTGTCGCCGGCATGCAGGTCTCCGAAGTTTCGGCGCTGGTCATCGTCGCGCTGGAACTGGTGATGGGCATTTTCATGTTCGAGGCCATCGGGGTGACACACACTTTCCCGCAGATTTCGAATATGACCCGCGGCAAGCGCAAGATCATTCTGTTCGGCTGCCTGCTCGGGCTGCTGTTCCTGTCGTCGGTGGAAGCCTCGCTCGCGGTACTGCGCGAAAACCTGGCCGAGGCCAAGACCGCGCTCGACATCAGCCTCGCGGGCGAATCGGCGACTAGCGCCGAGAACGTCAATTCACAGATCACCCTGATCGGGCAGGCTCTGCTCGGCTTCGTGCTGCCGTGGATCCTGGCGGTGATCGCGATTCCGCTGGAGATGTTCATCGAGGCCAGCCAGCATGCGTTTGCACGAGCCTACACGATCCTGATCACACTGCTGTGCCACCTGGCCACCGCGATCGCCTACCTGATCGAAGGCCTTTTCAACATCCTGGTGCACATATTCGACATCTACATCATCATCCCGGTGCAGATCGCGGGCCTGTTCAACGGCAAGCAGCTGGGCGGCAAAAGCGTCAGCGCCAGCTAACCCGGGAGAACGAGATGCAAACAACGATCAAGTATGCCCTGCTGGGCGCGGCGCTCGCGGCCTCGGTCGCGGCCTGTTCCGACAGCAAGCAATATGAAACGTCCTATTGCGCGCTGGTCGATATCTCCGGCACCTACGCCAGCGAGAAGGCGAGCGTCGTCAACACGGTCAAGGCAGGTATCGTGCCGCAGATGATTCCGGGCGACAATCTGTTCTTCGTAAAGATCGACAGCAACAGTTACTCGGAAGACAATCTTGTGACCAAGATGACACTGGATTATCGACCGACCACGGCCAACAATCAGAAGCTCGCCGTCGCGCAGAAACTCGACGAGTTCGGCAAGGGTAAAGCACGCTCCAATCTAACCGACATCAGCGGTGCTCTGATGCTGTGCTCGGATTACCTCAAGGCGACCGGCACCGGCACCAAGGTCATGTTCGTATTCAGCGACATGAATGAGGAATTGCCGGCCGGCGTGGTACGCAAGTTCGCCGACGACGAATTCAAGGGAATCGATATCGTGGCGATGAATATCATCAAGCTCAACAAGGATAGCGCCAACCCGGAGGTATATCGCAAGCGTCTCGAGAAATGGAACCAACGGACGACCGCTTCCGGGGCCCGCAGCTGGAACACGCTGATCGACGGGACCAAGATCCCGGAATACATTGTCAAAGTGAAATCCTGAATCACTACGGCGCACTGCGCCGCGGTGGATATTCCCGATAAACCTCTTGCCAGGCCCCGCGAAAGCGGGGCCTTTTTTTGTCCCGGTGCCGAAAACCGATCCCGCTAGTACCGTATGACGACGCCTTCGATTCATTAGTTGTTATTTAAAACTTTTATCCCAGGATCGACTCGGTCTCGCAGGGCAAGGCTGGTAGCGAATACCACCGCAGGCGAGAAGAGAGGAGCGCCGGGGCGAGAGTTACGGCGAAGTTCAAGCACCAACGAGAAGGGGATTCAATATGCAACACTTTGCACACAGAATCAGGATTATCTCGGCCTGGGCGGCCATCCTCGCGCTAGGCGTTCAACCCAGTGCATGGTCCGAGAACCAGACATTCGAACGCATTTTTATCTTCGGAGACAGCCTCTCCGATCCCGGTAACCTTCATACATTTCTACTCGCGAACACACCCGGACCCTACACCTCCCAGGCTCCATACACGGAACCGGTTCCTTCATTTCCCTACGATATCGACGGTTATCAGTTTTCCAATGGCAAGACCTGGGCGCAATGGTTTGCCCGGCACATGGAAATGAAGCGGTCAGGACAGGCCGCGATAGACGATCCCGGTACCAACGGTAACTATGCGCTTGGAGGCGCCCGGGTAGGATCGATGGATACCATGGACCCGACAACGACGACAAGCCAGGTTGAACGATACCTGGGCGACTTCGCATTCCAGGCTGACAGCGATGCGCTTTATGTCATCCAGTTTGGTGCCAATGACGTCCGCGATGCACTCGGCATCCAGCTGGGGACCGGGTATCCGGGGAGCGCACAGGCAGTCGTGGAGAATGCAGTGGTGAACGAAATCGGGATCGTCTTCCAGCTTTACCAGCTTGGTGCACGTCATTTTCTGGTGGCTAACGTACCGAACATCTCGATAACCCCGGTGATCCGAATGTACGGCGAGCAGGGCATATTTGCCGCAAATCTGCTGGTCGGTGGATTCAACAGCGGCCTGGAAACCGGTCTGCAGGGCCTGGAAGGGCTACCGGGCATCTCGATTGATCGACTGGACTTCCATACGCTGGTGACCGAGATTTACGACGACCCAGGGGCATTCGGACTCAAGGATGCCAGTTCATCCTGCCTGATGTTCATGATGGGCGGCGGAATCTGCAGCAAGCCAAACAAGTTCCTTTTCTGGGATGGGATTCATCCGACCGCGAAGATTCACAAGATCGTGAGTGAAGCGGCCGCCAGAATATACGATTGACTGCTGTGATCGACAATCGAAGCCAATACCTCTTGACCCCGCCCCGGCGGGGGTTTTTTTGCATATCCCGTTGTCTTGGTACTCACCGAAATCGGCTTTTCGCCTTTCCCCGAGTTAATCCTTCCTGCACCGGAAATCGTAACGATCACTCGCAGCTGCCGGTTACTTGGGATACAACCTCTCGTTCGGCACAGGCGTTGGGGCGGGTTTGCCATTCACCGGAATTAAACCGTGCACAGACGGGAACGTATTCCATGGTACAGATCTCGGGACGCGGGTCAGGGCAATCCGTTTCGCCGCGTCGCACTGCAAGCTCTTCCCCAGGTCCGCCGGCGCAGGCTGCGAGCAACAGGGATAATATTATCGGCGCCGAAAGTACCGGGCGCAACGGGCCCAGGGTTTATTCACTTTCATTGTGGAGGGACTGCTCGAATCCCGCTGGAAGGTCGTCGCGGAAACGCGCCAGGCCCTGCTCGAGGAAATGTTCGCGCATCGGCTGGCCGTTGCCGGTCAGCGCGCGCATTTCCGATTCCGCCGTCGACTGCTCGACCGGCGGCCAGTGGCCCGGCTGCATACCGGCGCCTTCGGAAGCCACCGCGAGCGGATCGTCCTCGGTGATGGCCGGCATTCGCTCGAGCTCCATGAACTGCCAGGTTGCCTCCAACGGGATATTGTTGTGCGGGTCGTAAAAATAGATCGACCAGAAGATTCCGTGATCGACGGCACCCTCGACCTCGATTCCGGCGGCCTCCAGCCGGTCCTTGAGCGCGAACAGTTCCTCTCTCGATCCGACCGTGAAAGAAACATGATCGAAC
>Ga0210124_1000798_pt1 | contig 15075 bp, 15 predicted proteins | sample Muzzi_PWC_D2_FD_185554 | JGI IMG/M metagenome (GOLD analysis project Ga0210124, IMG submission 185554) | Wetland microbial communities from San Francisco Bay, California, USA, that impact long-term carbon sequestration - Muzzi_PWC_D2 (SPAdes) | ecosystem: Environmental > Aquatic > Marine >... | reverse complement strand
GCTGGGCAACGACGAAACCTGCACCGGCGATACGGCGCGACGGGCCGGGAATGAGTATCTCTTCTACGAGATGGCCCAGATGAATATCGAGACGCTAAAGGGCATCGGGGCCGATAAGAAGAAGATTATCGCCAACTGCCCCCACTGCCTGCACACCATCGGTAAGGAGTACGCCGCCTTGGGCGGGGAGTTTACCGTGCTGCATCACACCCAATTCATTACGGAGTTGATTGGCAACGGCTCGCTCAAGCTGAACGGCAACAAGCTAGAAAAAGTGACCTTCCACGACCCCTGTTACCTGGGCCGCCACAACGAGATATACACCGAACCCCGCGAGGCGCTGGCCAAGGCCGGGATGACCCTGCTGGAGATGGACCGCAGCAAGAGCAACTCCTTCTGCTGCGGGGCGGGCGGGGCGCAGATGTGGAAGGAGGAGGAGCACGGCACTGAGGCGGTCAATCTCAATCGCTACGCCGAAGCCAGAGCCACCGGCGCCGACACCCTGGCCCTCGGCTGCCCCTTCTGCGCCCGCATGCTCAACGACGCCAACAATGCCGCCGGTGCGCCGATGGCGGTCAAGGATGTGGCTCAAGTGGTGGTAGAGGCGATTGGGGGATAGGGGTTAGGTCTTGCGTCCTTGGCAAAGGAGGATAATTGAAATGACAGGACATTACGAAACCTTCGTTACTATTGGCGCTTGGCCTAATGAGCGACAAGTTGTAATCTCCGATGGCGTCAAATCTCAAACAATCAATATTTGCAAGCCAAGCAACAATCGAGAAGATGGCTATGAACGTACATATCGTATAAACATCGACAATAAATTCACCGATGAGGAAATTAGTCGTCATCCTGATTTGAACGCTTTATATGGCCATTTAACCAAGCGAGGGGCAACAAGAGAAAAATAACAATCAAAAAAATGTACCGAATTTTTTGTGTGGGGATAATATGACTCAGGTAAATGTTCCGACCTTCGATAGGTTGATGAATCCAGTGATTCAAGCTCTCAAACAGCTTGGTGGTTCTGGTACAATCGAGGAGATCAACAGTAAAGCAACTGAAATTACTGGGCTTTTAGATGAACAACTTGAAGTGCTGCACGACCCAGAAAAAGGAAGTCAAACAGAAGTTGAATATCGGCTCGCTTGGACTAGAACTTATCTGAAAAAATATGGCGTATTGGAAAATTCTAGCCGGGGTGTTTGGGCGCTGACTCCCAAAGGGCGTCAACTGGATGAAGTAAATCCTAAAACTGTACGACGATATGTACAAAATTTAAAGAAAAAAGCTAGACCTATTACAACCGACGACAACGACTTAGATGAGCCAGATGCAGAAGATTCGTGGAGAGATGAGTTATTATCAACCTTGCTCAAAATGGACCCATCAGCATTTGAGCGTTTAGTGCAAAGATTACTGAGAGAGTCTGGATTTATTCAAGTCGAGGTGACGGGAAAAAGTGGTGATGGTGGTATAGATGGAAAAGGGATAATGCGTTTAGGAGGCTTACTTAGTTTCCACGTTTTATTTCAATGCAAACGATATCAAGGTTCTGTATCAGCCAGTCAGGTTCGAGATTTTCGAGGAGCAATGATGGGACGGGCCGATAAAGGTTTGTTGATTACTACGGGTAATTTCACAAAGGATGCTATGAGGGAAGCTACCCGTGATGGTGCGTCTGCCATTGACTTGATTGATGGTGATCAATTATTAGACAAATTAAAGGAACTTGGCTTAGGTATAAAGACAGAAGTTGTCCAAGTTGAGAAAGTTACAATAGATCATGATTGGCTGCTGAGTATATAGCCAAGTCGGATAATTTTTTAATCCAATATGAGGAGTGAACCACGCCTTCGTGCCGGGCGATGATGCAATCGCCAGTCGGCCTCAACCGGCTTAAGCGGCATCAATCAGTATCAGGTGACAGGTGAATACCTGTGACCATCTAAAAAGGGCATATGAAATCAACAAGTTGGGAGGCTATAACTCAAGCATACGAGGATTTAGGCCGCAATGCACCCTTTATTCGCCAGCAACGAACAAAAGGTATGCAACAAGTCTTAAATCTAATTCCACTGTTAAGACAAAGCGAAATACTAGAGACTGGAATACGTTATCTATCACTCTATAATCTGGTTTTTGAAGTACCAGAAAAGAGAGCGCAAGTCAGAATATTGCCACCTGGCCCTATTTTCACAGGGTCGGATACAGAATTCGAGGTTACACTTACTGATTCTAAATCCGACCATATATTAGCTGAACAACGCATTTCTTCTTCATCATTGGAGGATATTGTAAAGATTACCGAAGATTACTTTACCCAATTGAAAAATGATGAAACCATTCCGTAAAAATTGAGTGAAGGGTGAGGTACACCTTCGTGCCGGGCGATGATGTAATTGCCATCCGGCCTCAACCGGCTTAAGCCGTATCAAGCAGTCCGATAAATCATCGTAGGTTGGGTTGAACGGAAATGATAAGCCTCTGTAACCAGAAATTTGTTGGGTTTCGCCTGATACGAGGCTCAGATTAGGCGCGTGAAACCCAACATTTAGGACGAGCATAACCCAAATTTTGGCTCAACCCAACCTACATCTGCTGAGTAGTAGCGAAAGGAAACAACCTATGGACTTTCAACTCAATGACGAACAGCGTATGTGGCAAGAGGCGGTCCACGATTTTTGCCAGAACGAACTCAAACCACGGGCGGCTCAAACGGACGAGGAGGCCAAACTGCCCATGGACGTCATTAAAAAGATGGCGCCGCTGGGAATTTTAAGCTTGCCCGTATCTGAAGAAGATGGCGGGCCGGGCTTGGATACCATCAGTGCGGCCATTGCCATCGAAGAGATTGGCCGCGCTTGTGGCAGTACGGCCCTCTCGGTGGCGGCCCATAACGGCCTGTGCTTGAGTCCACTGGTAACGTATGGAACCCCGGAACAAAAATCTAACTATTTGCCAGAATTGACATCCGGTGATACGCTAGGAGCACTGGCTCTAACCGAGCCGGGGGCGGGCAGCGATTTGGCTGGTGGGGTGCAAACCTCCGCCATATTGAAGGGCGACGAGTGGGTGGTCAACGGCAGTAAAGCCTGGATTACCAACCCCAGTCTGTCACCCATTATCATCGTTTTATGCCGTACCGATAAAGAAGCAGGCAATCGGGGATTTAACCATATTATCATCCCTACTGCTGCGCCGGGGGTGACCATCAACCCGCCGGAGAAAAAGATGGGGCTGAAGGGTTCCCCGACCCACATGCTTACCTTTGACAACGTGATGGTACCCAAGGGGAATCTATTAGGCGAACCTGGCTGCGGCCTTTACCAAACCCTGGCAACCCTGGATGGTGGTCGAATCGGTATCGGAGCGATGGCGGTCGGGTTGGCCCAAGCCGCACTGGACGAAGCAATTGTCTATGCGAAAGAGCGCCAGACCTTTGGCCGTCCGATCGCCCAACATCAGGCGATTCAAACCATGTTCGCCGATGTGAGTACTGAGATTGAGGCGGCCCGCTTGCTAGTATATCGCGCGGCCTGGCTCAAAGATCAAGGCCAGAACTATTCCAAAGCAGCGGCGATGGGCAAACTCTTTGCCAGCGAAGCCGCTGAACGGGCCGCGTTTAAATCCATTCAGATTCATGGCGGCTATGGTTACAGCGCCGAGTTTCCGGTTGAACGCATCTACCGTGACCAACGATTGTTAACCATCGGCGAAGGCACCAGCGAGATTTTGCGGATGGTCATCAGCCGTCGGGTATTAGAGGAGTGAGTCTTGCAAAAATCGGGTTTTTAGGGAGAATTAATAGTAGGAAGTAGGAAGTATGGAGACACAGCTACCTACTCCTTATTTTCTACTCCCATTTGGATAGGGGGGATCATGTCACTCAACAAGCGACTTAAGGAGATTATCAGCCACGGCTATCAAAACGCTCCGGCGTTGCGTAGCCTCATGGATGAGATCGGAGTCACGCCTGCCGATATTCAATCGCTGGCCGATTTACCAAAAATACCAATTACAACCAAGGACCAATTGGTGCAAATGCAGGCTGCAGCCCCACCCTTCGGTGGCTGGTTGGCCGTACCACGCGAGAAGTTGGACCACATCTTTGTTTCGCCGGGACCGCTTTTTGAACCTGACGACGAGTGGACCGCAGAGGTCTTTGAAGCGCTTGAATTTGGGCCGGGAGATATCGTCTTAAATACCTTCGCCTACCATATGGTCTCGGCTGGCCTTCTGATGGATATTGCTATTCGAACCACTGGCGCTACTGTAGTGCCAACCGGCCCCGGCAACACCGAAAGCCAGGTAGATATTATGATGCGCTTGGGCGCGGTAGGGTACGCGGGCACACCCAGCTTTTTCAAGATAATTTTGGAGAAAGCCGAGGCGATGAACATTCCGCGCCAAGACACCCCTATCAAAAAAGCCTTCTTCTCAGCCGAACCTTACCCTCCCTCCCTACGGGCCATCTTTGAAGAAGATTATGGAATGACTACCTCTCAAGGGTATGCCACCGCCGAATTGGGCGTTATCGCCTATGATAAAACCGGTGAAACTTCCTTGAAATTATCTCGCAGCATGATTGTCGAAATCACCGACCCTGAGAGCGGCCAACCTGTGCCTGCCGGTGAGCCGGGACAGGTGGTCGTGACTACCTTCAACAAAACTTATCCTCTGGTTCGCATTGGCTTGGGCGACCTCAGTGCCTTTGTTGGTGAGCCAGATGATGAGGGCTATCACACCCATATCAAAGGCTGGATGGGTCGGGTGGGTGATGCCATCAAAGTACGGGGAATGTTCCTCCATCCGGTTCAATTGAAAGGAGCACTCGCCAAATTTGAGGCTTTGGGCAATGCTCAAGCTATCGTCACCCGGCCCGAAACCCGAGACCATGTCGAGCTTCGGGTAGAATTGAAGGATGCTTCTGTCGATAAAGAGACTCTAAGCACAGATGTGAAGGCCGCTGCCAGCCAGGCGTGCCGCCTGAAAATTGATGAGGTTGTATTTATCGAGGTCGGCTCAATTGAGGCTTCGGCTCGTACCGTAGTCGATGAGCGAAGTTGGGAGTAACCATTGGTCACTCGTTCTTTGTCATTTGTTCTTTACCAGAGCAATGAAATGACCAATGACAAAGGACAAATGACGAATGACTGAATTTCTCGAATCGCAACTTAATCCCGAAAATGAACAGTTTCAGCAAAACGCTGTATATAATCAGGCGCTAGCGGAGGAGCTTCGCACGCGGCTGGCTCAAGTGCGCCGGGGTGGGGGTGAACGCGCCCAACAGCGCCACGCTGAGCAAGGCAAACTCTTTGTCCGTGAGCGGGTTGACCGCCTGCTCGACCCCAACTCGCCATTTCTGGAACTGTCCCCTCTAGCCGCCTGGGAATTGTACGACGGCGCAGCGCCATCGGCCGGTGTTGTGACCGGTATTGGCCGGGTGTCTGGCCGCGAGTGCATGATTATCGCCAATGATGCCACGGTCAAAGGTGGCACCTACTTCCCCTTAACAGTTAAGAAACATCTTCGCGCCCAACACGTTGCTCTGGAAAATCGTCTGCCCTGTATTTATCTGGTTGATTCGGGTGGCGCATTTTTACCCTTGCAAGACGAAGTTTTTCCCGATGTAGATGACTTCGGGCGCATCTTCTATAATCAAGCCACAATGAGTGCCGCGAACATCCCCCAGATTGCATCAGTGATGGGTTTCTGTACCGCCGGAGGAGCTTACGTTCCAGCGATGAGCGATGAGACCGTGATTGTCAAGGGCACCGGAACGATTTTCCTGGGCGGGCCACCTCTGGTTAAGGCCGCCATCGGCGAAGAAGTGACAGCAGAGGAATTGGGTGGGGCTGATGTCCATACCCGCATCTCCGGTGTGGCCGACCACTTCGCCCTTGACGATGACCACGCCCTGGAATTGGTCCGGGGGATTGTCGCCAGTCTCAACACACGCAAGCAGATTGATCTCGACCTGCGACAGCCGGAAGAGCCACTCTATGACCCGGCTGAACTGTACGGTGTCCTTCCGGCCAGTTATAAGGTGGCCTACGACGTGCGCGAGGTCATTACCCGTCTGGTGGATGGCAGCCGCTTCCGTGAATTCAAAGCGCTTTATGGCACGACCCTGGTCTGTGGGTTTGCCCATATCTACGGCTATCCGATTGGAATTGTGGCGAATAACGGCATTCTCTTTAGCGAGTCGGCTCTCAAAGGGACACACTTCATCGAATTATGCACGGCGCGGCGCATTCCACTCCTCTTTTTGCAGAATATTACCGGCTTTATGGTCGGTAAGGAATATGAAGCCGGGGGCATTGCCAAAGATGGGGCCAAGATGGTTCATGCCGTAGCTAATGCCTCCGTACCGAAACTGACAATCATTATCGGTGGTTCTTTTGGGGCTGGCAATTATGGCATGTGTGGCCGGGCCTATGGGCCGCGCTTCTTATGGATGTGGCCTAACAGCCGCATCAGCGTGATGGGCGGCGAACAGGCAGCAAACGTTTTGCTAACGGTCAAACAAGACCAACTCGCCCGGCACAAGGAAACGTTGTTGTCACAAGAGGAGCAAGAGGCCTTCAAGCAGCCCATTCTGGACAGATACGAGCATGAGGGCAATCCCTATTACTCAACCGCCCGGCTATGGGATGATGGTATCCTCGACCCGGCGGAAACTCGTCAGGTGCTTGGCTTGGCCCTGTCAGCTTGTTTGAATGCCCCTGTCCCGCCAACACAATATGGTGTATTTAGGATGTAGAGCCTAATGTTCAAAAAAATCCTCATAGCCAATCGGGGCGAAATCGCTATTCGTATTATTAGAGCCTGCCAAGAATTAGGCATATCTAGCGTGGCTATCTACTCCGAGGCCGATGCCGGGTCGCTTCATACACTTATGGCCGGTGAATCTGCCTTGATTGGCCCCCCTACAGCGGCGGAGTCCTATCTCAATAGCAATCGCATTCTGGAAGTAGCTCACGAACTAGGGTGTGATGCCATTCATCCGGGTTATGGTTTTTTGGCAGAGAATGCAACTTTCGCCCAAGCGGTTCGGGCTGCCGGGTTATCATTTATCGGTCCCAGCGCCGAGGCCATCCGCATCATGGGTTCAAAAACTGCGGCCAGAACCGCGATGCGAAAAGCGGGAGTGCCTGTCGTGCCCGGCTATCAGGACAGCAATGACAATGAAGCTTTGCTGGTAGCGGCTACTGAAATCGGGTATCCCTTATTGGTTAAAGCGATAGCCGGTGGCGGCGGCAAGGGGATGCGGGTCGTAGAGATGGCATCCGCGCTACCGGAGGCCCTGGAGTCGGCCCGACGGGAGGCGCTGAACGCATTTGGCGATGACCAAATTTATCTGGAAAAGTATATTGCCAGCCCTCACCACATCGAATTCCAAATTTTTGGCGATGATACGGGGCGCGTTGTACATTTATTTGAGCGTGAATGCTCCATACAGCGTCGTCACCAGAAAATTATCGAGGAAACCCCATCACCTCTACTCAATGCAACATTGCGCCAACAGATGGGTAAGGCGGCAGTAGCCGCAGCCAAGGCGGTGAATTACGCCAACGCCGGTACTGTTGAATTTCTAGTCGATGATGAACACAATTTCTACTTTTTAGAGATGAACACCCGCCTCCAAGTAGAACACCCCATCACAGAGATGGTGACCGGATTGGATTTGGTCAAGTGGCAAATCCGGGTGGCGGCAGGTGAGCCTTTGTCATTCGAGCAAGAGGGGCTTTCTCAACGCGGTCATGCCATTGAGTGTCGTATTTACGCCGAGGACCCGGCGAATGGCTTTCTCCCGGACATTGGCCCGGTATTACAGGCGATTGAGCCAGTAGGGCCAGGAATTCGTGTCGATTCTGGCATCACCTCTGGTGATGAAATAACCATGCATTACGACCCTATGATCGCCAAGTTGATTGTGTTAGGTGAGAATCGCCCGGATGCATTGCGAAAGATGAAATGGGCGCTTAAACAATACATCATTCTGGGGGTAACCACTAATATCCCTTTTTTACGAGATGTCACCACCCATGCGGCGTTCCGACGCGGCGAGACAACCACCCACTTTGTTGAGCAGTACTTTGCCGATTGGCAGTCCGCGGGTAACATTTCTGATACGGCTTTGCTAGCGGCGGCTTTGTCAGAAATGCTAGACAATACCCAAACAAACGAGCAAAGATATCCCGAAGCAGCGACGAGCGATCCATACAGCCCTTGGGGGCAGTTGCCCAAGTTTCGGGTGGGTGAGCAAATAGGTAAAGAATAGAAATCAGAAAGAAGACTATTGATAACCGAATTCAAGTACCAAGTTGGCGATGAGATTAAGACAGTTACTATCGAGCGTGATGGGAACCAATTTCAAGTAATGGTAGACGGCAGAGTACACTCTGTTACCATAAACCAACTTGGACAGACAAGCCTTAATCTTGAGATAAACGGGCAGCAGCAACAAGTCTATGTGGCGCGTAATGGCTCACGGCGCTATGTAGCTTTGGCCGGTGAAATCCAGGTGTTCGAGCGCGTATTATCAAATCAAGCCCGGCGTCAAAGACTGGGGATTGGATCAGCGATAGGGTTAGATAGCCTCGCCGCAACTATGCCGGGTGTGGTTTTGGAGACTCTTGTAGCCGAAGGTGATCAGGTCGAACGAGGGCAAACACTGGTGCTGCTCGAAGCGATGAAAATGGAACTGCGTGTCACGGCACCCCATGCCGGGCAAGTGCGCAAGCTGCTTTGTTCGGCGGGACAAACCGTGGAACGCGGCCAAATACTTGTGGAGATTGAAGCAGAATAGATATGGCCCCGATTGAAATTCTAGATGATTTATTTTTTATCGAAAGGGGTTTTTTGAGTGGAAATCATTTTGTTTACCGCTCACAAGACCCTATCCTCATTGATACAGCTCACATTACCGATTTTGATACAACTAAACAGGCAATCAATGGCTTAGGCGTAGAACTGACCAGCGTTCGCTTGATTGTTAACACCCACACCCATTGCGACCATATCGGTGGCAATAAATTCATCCAGGATGCTTCGGGATGTGACATCGCCCTGCATAAAATCGGGAAACATTTCATTGACACCCATGACGACTGGTCAACTTGGTGGAGATACTTTGGGCAACAGGCTGCCTTCTTCACCTGTACAACAACACTAGAAGATGGCGAGATTATCTCCATTGGTCCCCACAAATTCCAGGTTATCTACACCCCAGGCCACGCTTCCGATGGAATTGTCCTCTACAATCAAAAAGAGAAAATTCTCATATCTTCCGATGCCCTTTGGCCCAAAGATATGGGCGCAGTCGTCACTCGGATTGAGGGCAGCAGAGCCTTATTCGACATGGCAGCCTCGCTTGATAAACTCGCTGCTCTGGATGTAAAAATTGCCTATCCTGGGCATGGCAGTCCTTTCACAGATATCACAGAGGCCATTGCCAGAGCCAGACAAAAGATTGATACTTTCATGGGAAACAAAGAAAAGCTTGGCAGAGATTTAATCAAGAAGATAATAGTTTATACGCTTTTAGAGCATAAAGCGATTAGCGAAAAAACCTTTTTCATCCACCTGATGACCAGCCATTGGTTTAAGGAAAATATCGATTTCCATTTTGGTAAAAGTAGATATGAGACCATATACAACGAGATTTTAAGCGATTTATACCAACGCGGCATTATCCAACGACAAAATGGCAAGTTTGTAACCACGGTTAAACCATAATCACCTAAACGTAAATAAGAAGAAGGAGGAGTCACATTAGGATGACGACCCCGACTCTGCCAAATCGTATTCCCAAAGCGCCCATTCTCGATGAGAAGGTTGCCTTCACTCGCACCCTGACAGAGGCCGATACAGCCCTCTTCATTGGGGTAACATGGGATGTGAATCCACTTCACACCGACGACAATTATGTGAGCGAGACTCGATTCAAACGGCACATCGTACCGGGTTTACTCACGGCCAGTATGCTCACGCATCTAGGAGGATTATGGGCCTTTTTAGCCACTGAAATACGCTTTGAATTCATTGGCCCGGTGTACATTGGCGACACAATCACGGCGGAGAGCAAAATTGTGGAAGTTGATAAAAAGCGGGGCTGGGTACGCTTACGATGCCGGTGTACCAATAGTCAAGGAGATGAAGTTTTACGAGCGGAGATCAAGGGATACCCCGGCCAGCATGAACAATAGGTAACAAATGTATTGAGGAGTGACAAAGTGAACTTTGTCACTCCTCCAATCGGAAAGGCTAGGACAACATGAGCTTAATAGACATGACAGGAGATGTAGTTATTGTTACCGGCGGGGCGCAAGGAATCGGGAAGGCTATTGTTAACGACTGCGCCTGGGCTGGCGCAGAGGTGGTAATTGCCGACCTACAGGAGGAAGCCGCCCAAACAACAGCCCAGGAAATCAGCCAGGCCAGTGGGCAAAGAGTGATTGCTATCCGCACGGACGTTACCGACCTTGACAGCGTCCAACAGATGACAGAGCAGAGCCTTGAGCAATTAGGGCAGATTGACGTTTTGGTGAACAATGCGGGCTGGGACCGATTTATCCCCTTTTTGCAAACCACCCCAGATTTTTGGCAGAAAATCATCGACCTAAACTACAAGGGGGTGTTGAACACCTGCTACGCGATTTTACCCCATATGGTCGAGCGCAAATCGGGCAGCATTGTGAATATTGCCTCAGACGCAGGCCGGGCGGGGAGCATGGGCGAGGCGATTTATGCCGGGTGCAAAGCCGGGATTATTGCGTTCTCCAAGACTCTGGCCCGTGAGCATGCCAGGGATAACATCCGGGTGAATGTGGTGGCCCCCGGCATTACCCAGACCGCCCTCTATGATAATATCACAACCACCGACTTTGGCGAGAAGGTGATGACCGCCATCGTGAAATCAATACCACTGGGCCGCCGGGCCGGAGAGCCGGAAGAGATATCACCTGCCGTGGTATTTCTGGCCTCTGATGCGGCCGGGTACATCACCGGGCAGGTGCTTAGTGTCAATGGGGGCTTGACAATGGTGGATTGAACTAAATTTCCCATTGATAATGAATCAAATAGCTCAAGTATGGCTTGCCGTCCCAATACTCAATGCCTAGTACCCACGTTCCCCAATCCAACTCATTATCCGTGGCGGAGCGGTGGACGGCATAATAGTTGACACCACTATATTCAAAGGGCAACTGGACGATTCCCGCGGTGCCACCAGCGACTAACTCGTTGCAATGAATCTGTGGGTCTCCGGCAAAATCTTTGTCCAAGAGCGGGACGACAATCTCGGTGAACGTTCCCTCAATTGGAGCGCCGCTGCCATCTTCATAGCCCCAATCATGCTGTTCGGCGGCGGCGAAGAGACTTGGGATATCTTGTTGGCTGAAGCGGACCTCGTTGTTCCACCAGTTGAGTCGTATCAATAAGCCACGTTGCGGGTGAACTAGTGAGGCCAAAGCTGCGCCATTACCATCCTCAAGCGCAGTTCGGAAAGCATTTACTATCTGGCGAGCCGCCGGATCATTACAGAAGGTCTCCGATGTTACTACTTCTGTTAGAAAATAGCGATTCACCCAGCCCGTTTGATTTTGCCAACTGATTTCAACCCAATCGCCCTCAGCCGGGGTTGCAGTCAACTGTACGCTGTTGGCATCCGGGGGAAGGGTGGCGACAATGTCAAAATCAACCCCCGGCCCGGCGCGCATATTCAGCACATCATCTTCGGCCACATAGCTTACCCGATAATCACTGGCAACAATCTGACTGAGTGTTGCTGTAGGGGCTGGCATGTTTGTGGGAGCAGGGGTAAATGTGGGTGAGGGTGCGGGCGTTTGGATAGGGGAGGCGGCAACTGCCTTAGCCGCCACCTCTTGGGTTGGGGAGGGTGGGGGTTGGGGCTGCTCAGACTGGCTGGTGCACCCAAATAATAGGAATATTAACAACAGCAAGCTAAAGAGCTTGAAGTATTGTAAATTACTAATCCGGCCTAGACCCTTATCAACCATAATACCCCCGTATATAATGTCACCAGGAGTGCAGATTGCAATCTGTACTCCTGATTTTCCACCTTTATTCGTCTTGAACAAATTGTAGTAAAGGAGAAGAGCAATGTCAACAGTGTAATAAATTTAGTAGATCATATCGCCACGGACAAAGGCAGCCGTCCGAGAGTCTTTGGGGGAATTAAAAAAAGTGAGGGTGTCGGTCACTTCGATAAGACGGCTATCAAGGAGGAAGGCGGTGCGGTGGGCCAATCGCTTGGCCTGAAAGACGTTGTGAGTCACCAGCACTACCGTAGTATTGTGTTTCTGATTGACCGTGGTGATAATCTGTTCGATGAGTTTGACATTGTAAGGGTCAAGATTGGCCGTTGGCTCATCCATGAGCAATACATCTGGTTTGACGACCAGGGCGCGGGCCAGAGCCACCCGCTGGGCTTCTCCCCCACTGAGCGTGCGAGCCGAAGCCTTGGCTAAATCCTCGAGGCCCACTTGAGACAGCGCTCTGGCTATGGCTTGTTCGGCCAGTTCACCCCGTTTGCCTCGTACACTCAGACCATAGGCCACATTAGCTGCCACAGAGCGATTGAGCAACACTGGCCTTTGAAAAACAGTCGTCACCTTACGGCGAACGTCAAGCGGAGGGGCGCTTCCATTCCAATTGTTATTTTCAAAAGTCAGATGGCCTTCGCTCGGCTGCTCCAAAAAATTCAGGTGACGCAGCAAGGTACTCTTACCAGCTCCGCTAGGTCCAACCACAGCCAATATTTCACCAGCATAAATTTCGAGATGGTCAATCTTCAGCACAGTGCGGTCATTATAGACCTTAGTGAAATTGTTGAGATTGTAGATTATCTTATCCGCCGACATTCTCGAATCGCCATCATCGGATAAATTCTCTCCCCTGTAATCGAATCATCGCCAGGTTAATCAGAAAGGTTATAAAGAGCAAAATTACACCCAAAGCCATCGCCAGGTCAAAATTGCCTTTGCGCGTTTCAAGCACAATAGCGGTGGTTAAGGTTCGCGTTTTCCCTTCGATATTACCCCCAACCAATATTACCGCCCCAACCTCGGAGATAATCGAGCCAAAACCGGCGATAATCGCTACTACCACCCCAATCCGGGCCTCGGCCAGCGTTGCCAGGGTGGCTTGCCAGGCAGTGGCTCCCAATGAAACAAGCTGTTGCCGCAGGTTGGGGTCGATGCCCATCACGGCGGCCATCGTAAAACCGGCCACCAGGGGAAAGGAGATAATCGTTTGGGCCACGATAATGGCTCTGGGCGTAAAGAGCCAGCCTAAGGTTCCCACCGGCCCGCTACGGGAAAACATCAAATAGACAAACAAACCAATCACTACCGGGGGAAACCCCATCCCGGTATAAAGCAAAGCCATCATGAAGCGGCGGCCCAAGAACTGCTTCAGTCCCAGAAAAGCGCCCAAGGGAATACCGACCAGGATACTAAAGCTCAAGGCTACCCCGGAGACATACAGCGAAAACCAGATAATTTCATATAGGTCTGGGTCCAGACCTATAATCAAGCCAATGGCTTGGACCAGACCTTCTAATAGCGCCTTCATTGGTTAAAGATCACTTGGCCGCATTCCAGGCCGCAGAGTCGGGAGTGAAGAGAGCTTGCCCAAATTCGGCGACCCCAAACTGGCTGATCAACTTCTGTGTTTCTAGCGAGGTAATCCATTCAATAAACGCCTCAGCGCCAGCCGTATTGACCGTCAGATGCAATTCGGGATTGACCGCAATCACCCCATAGGGATTGAATAAGCGAGAATCACCCTCAACCAGAATCTCCAGGTCGATGCCCTCCAGAGTCCGGGCCAGAAACGTGGCCCGGTCGCTGAGCGTATACGCCTGCTGCTCTTCGGCTATGGTCAAGGTCGCTCCCATGCCCTGGCCGACCGATAGATACCAGTCTCCATCGGGCTTGACAAAGGTCTGGTCGGCATTCTTGATACTGGCAGCCTCAACGAGCGGCAGGCCACTAGCTTGCCATAGGCTCTGTTCTTTGGTGTGGGTTCCTGAGTCATCGCCACGCGAAATGAAGGTACTGCCGGTCTCAGCAATTTTGGCCAATGCAGCCGCCACATCCGTCATTCCTTTAATACCGGCCGGGTCGGCGGATGGGCCAACAACGACAAAATCATTGTACATGACATCCTGACGATTAACCCCATAGCCAGCCTCAACGAAGGCATCCTCCCGGCTGCGGGCATGGACTAGGATTACATCAGCGTCGCCATTCTCACCCAATTGGATAGCTTGGCCTGTACCGACGGCAATAACCTCGACATCGGCCCCATAGCGAGCCTCAAAATCGGGCAAAATAACATCTAAGAGGCCAGAATCATAGGTGCTGGTGGTAGTAGCCAGAACCAACCGCCCCACTTCGATACCGGTGGGTTCAGCCGGAGAGACCGTTACATCTGGCGTTTCCAGGGGCCGGTTGATAATAGCAGCAGCATCGTCGGCACTGGGCACACAAAGCTTCCAGCCAACTTCAATGATGTCAACATTTTCGATAAAGGCGAAAGTGTCATCGGTAGCGTTTGCCCTGTTGGTGGCTTCGGCAATGGCCGGGTAGGCAAAGACATCGCCATAGACCTTTTCGGCAATTTTGGAGAGCCAGTCATCGGCCTGAACGACGACTTCCTTCTCACAAGCCACGGCATCTTGGGCAAAAACTACCGATGGTAGCAACACTGCCAGGATGAAATATGTTATCATCAATAGAAATAATTTACCGATTTTCATACCGCAAAGCTCCTTTCTGGGTTTTAATTGTTTAACCACTCTACTTTACCCATTTGGGCGATATCGTATCCCCCTAAATCCATAATGCCTGTTTTGGCGGTGTCGGTAGCCAGCCAGCGAACCAGAGCTTGGATTGGTTCTCTGAACCACACATTGGCCGGGATGACCAAATCGTAGCGCTCCTTCGTCAGAGGAATAAAATCGAGACCGTAAGCCAGGGCGGCTGTCTCTAACCCCAAGCCCACATCGACTCGCTTTTCGGCCACAGCCTGTGCCACTTCCGA
>Ga0210124_1000796_pt1 | contig 15102 bp, 10 predicted proteins | sample Muzzi_PWC_D2_FD_185554 | JGI IMG/M metagenome (GOLD analysis project Ga0210124, IMG submission 185554) | Wetland microbial communities from San Francisco Bay, California, USA, that impact long-term carbon sequestration - Muzzi_PWC_D2 (SPAdes) | ecosystem: Environmental > Aquatic > Marine >... | reverse complement strand
GGTCGGTGTTGCGGTTGGTGTCGCTGTCGATGGCACTACCGTCCCGGTCGGCGTTGGCGTATTGGTCGGCGTTGCCGTAGGCGGAAGCGGTATCTGGGTTGGGGTTGGTGTATTGGTCGGTGTTGATGTCGGTGTTGCCGTTGACGTTGGGGTGCTGGTAGGTGTTCCGCTTACGGTAATGTAATCCGGTTTGGTAATGGTGTTGCTACCATCCGGCCCGCTGATCGTCAGCGTTACGGTGTAGACGCCGGTCGTCGTATAGACGTGGCTAGGATTTTGGGGATCGCTGCTGGTGCTGCCATCACCAAATGACCAGACTGCGGTGTCATAATTGCCGGTAGATAGTTTGGTAAAGATAACCGTTAAAGGCTCTTGGCCACTGGTCGGGCTGGCGGTAAAGTCAGCCACAGGGAGTGACGATGTTGCAACAGTGACGTAACTGTTCAAGGTTTTGGTGCCGCTGCCGCCTGGCCCACTGACGGTTAGAATAACGGTATACGATCCGGGCGATAGATAGGTGTGGCTAGGTGTCTGACAGTCATTGCTGGCGCTGCCATCACCAAATGACCAGGCGCAGGTATCAAAATCACCCGTAGACTGATTTGCGAAATTAACCGTCAATGGTGAAACGCCAGTAAGAGGGCTGCCATTGAAGTTGGCCTGCACCGATCTATTGACTGTGATGTAATCTGATTTGGTCTCTTTGTCATCGCCGCCCGGCCCACTAATTTTAAGGCGAACAGTGTAGTGACCGGCTGCCCGATAGGTGTGGTGAGGATCGCCACAATCATTGCTGGTGTGCCCATCCCCAAACGACCATTCACAGGTGTCATAAATGCCGTCGGATCGGTTGGTAAAATGAACGCGCAGGGGTTCCTGGCCATTCCGGGGGTCAGCACTGAATTCAGCCTTTGGCGCTGAAGGTGGTGCAGGCGGGGCCGATGTCTGTTCCCACCACACCTGGATCAGTGCACCGCCAGTATGCTCATAATATTCAACGCGTAAGTTGTGATTGCCGGCAGATAACCACTGGTAGCCAATGGCTTCACGCGGGCTGCCGTCCTGCCAGCTGTCAATGATTGGGGCATCGTCTACATACAGACGAACTCCGTCGTCGACAAGAGCATGGAACTGATACCATCCTTCATTAAAGCTCAAGGTGCGCGTCCAACGAACTGAGAAATTATCGGCGGGTAAACTGAGTGTCGGCGCTCCGGTATCCCAGTTAAAACTGATATTGGCGTCATTGCGGACCAACACAGGATTACCAGCCAGGTCAACGTTATTATAATATTCACCACGCCAGGCTGTAATGACTGGCGGCGGTGGCGGGACAGGTGTCGGTGTGGCCGGCAATGGCGGAGCTTTAACAATCAGAACATTGCCCGTATTCGTGGCCGTGGTATAACTGGCTGCCAGCCAGGCTCTTTCATCCGGCACACCTGGAAACTGTATTTGCCACCAGTTCCGATCCGCACTGACGCCGGTGACTTCCGCGGTCTGTCCGGTTTGCAATAAGCCAACGATGGGATAAGCCACCCCCGGCCCGCTCCGAACATTAAGATTGGTGTTTGCCACCACCGTTGGCGGGAGCGGCTGGGGCGTCGGGATGGGTGTTTGAGGCTCAGGAGTCGGGGTTGGGGTCGGTTCGACCTGCGCCGTTGACGTGGCTGTTGGCTCGACAGGTATCGTTGGGGTCTCGGTAGGTTGGATCACCGCCTGGCTGACAATATTAAAGTTAGCCTGAGCCGTTGTCCCGCTATTTTCAACTCGAGCAATGACTAGGGCCTGCTTCTGATTTTCCCAACGGGATTCTGTCGGAAATACAAAGCTCGTTACAAACTGGCCCTGTGAGTCAGCTATCGGGCCGGCAATGGCGTAAGCCGGGATACCGGACTGGTCAGGGGTCGTTAGATAGATCAAGACTGTACTGCCGGTTGGCCAATTTTGCCCTCGAATGGTTACGGAGGTTCCCGGTTGCCCCAACGTTGGTTCCAGGATAATAACGGGGATGTTGGCCGGTGTTGATTCCGCTGCTTGGCCAGGTCTTTCCAAAAAGAAAGTGAAAACTGCAAGGGTGACCATCACCAAGGCCAGAAACCAAATTATTATTACAGTGACAATTACGACCCTGGTGCTTAGTGGGCTTTGAGTATATTCATTAAGGGTATTTTTAATATTCATCTTAGTAACCTCTCTATAAAGCTTCAGTGTAGCTAATGAGAGGTAGGTTATTTCAACTTCTGGATTACGCTGAAGTTCCTACAAGAGCCACCTCCGCAGCCGCGGTTAAGGCGACTTCGAGAGCCTGGTGCAGCCGAGCCAGCCCCTCACCTACATCGCCACTCAGATGAATGCGGACGACCCGCCGTGAGTGCCGGTGCAGAGCCTCCAGGTCGCCCAGGGCTTGGGCCTGCCTAAAAACACTGAACGTATACGGCTCTCCCGGAATGTGGGCATCGACGGCATCATCCATCGTCAGTTGGAGGAACAAACCGATGTTGGATCCTCCTTTATGGAACTGGCCGGTTGAGTGCAAAAAGCGAGGCCCGTAGCCCAGGGTGGTCGCCACGTGTAGTTTGTCCCGTAGGTGCAGGCGGATGGCTTCCAGCGCCTGCTCGGTTGACGAATTTTCGGTGAGATAGGCCATCAGGACCACAAATTCACTCCGGTGGGCCCAGCTCAGAAATCGCTCCAAAGTTTCTTCTAGGGTTGGGGCCGCGTCTTGGGCAAAAAGTTGCAGAGAATCTTCTACTAAAACCGGTTCTTCGTCGGGCAAGTGACCCTCTGTTTTCAATTGGGACAACAACCGATTGGTGTTGTCTTTACTCTCCTGCACATTGGGCTGGTCAAAAGGATTAATATCCAAAATGGCTCCAGCCACGGCAATCGCGATCTCCCAGCGAAAGAACTCCTGCCCCAGATCCAGAGGACTATCCAATTGGATGGTCACCACAGGGTGGCCTGCCTCTCGCAGGTGGTCGATACCGTGCTCAAGCGTTTGGTCAATCTCATCCTTCAGCCGGAGGTAAACAAAGAGCCGGTCATCGCCGTAAATCGAAGGTTCACCGATGGTTTCACCGGCTACGGGCAGCAGGCCAGTGCCGTCCTTGCCGGTGCTTTCGGCCAGCAGTTGTTCCAGCCACATACCCAGCGTGGCTATAGTCTCTGGGACCAAGAATGTCACTTTGTCCCGTCCGTGGTGGGCCAGTTCTCCCATCACTGCTCCCAGAACCAAGCCGGGATTTTCCTGGATCGACACGCAGGAGTTGCAGGCATGCACCATTCGTAACGCCTGGGCCAGCAACTCGGGTACATCCAGCCCCATCAGGATCGCTGGCACCAAACCAAAATACGAGAGAGCCGAATAGCGACCACCGATGTCCGGAAAGTTCGTAAAAATCCGCCGGAAATTTCGCTCCTGTGCTAGCTTGGTTAAGGGCGTGTCAGGGTCGGTGATGACGACAAAGTTCTCACCGGCCCGGCTCCGTTTGAGGGCATAAACTTGCTTATAGAAATAGTCGGCCAAAGCCCGGGTCTCGGCGGTTGTGCCTGATTTGCTGGCAACGACAAAAAGTGTTTCCGCCAGTGGAATTTTTTGCTCAACCCTCACAATAGTTGCCGGATCAGTGGTGTCGATAACCGTCAGCGGTAAACCATCTTCACCAGGCTCAAACGTGCGTTGGAAGACCAACGGGGCCAGACTGCTGCCACCCATCCCCAGGTGGACCACATGGCGAAAGCCAGCCTGCCGGACGTCAGTGCCAAAGTTGAGCAAATCAGGCAGGTGTTCTTCCATCTTCTCGGCCACATGTAGCCAGCCAAGAGCCTGGCGAATCACCGTTTGATCCTGCGGGTCGGATGACCACAGGCTAGCATCTTTGCGCCACAGCCGGGTGTTGAACTGCTGCTGGGCCAACCTATCCAGCCGTTTCTGGACAACCGCTTCATAAGTCCCCAGGTTTAAGCTTTGCTGGTCAACTGGCTCAGCTAGGGCTGCCTGTCGCTCTTGATGCAATGTTTGCATCAAATGGTCGAAGGACTTATTAAATTTGTCGATGCCTTCCTTTTCCAATTGTTGGGTGACTGCTTCCAGGTCAATGCCCAGTTTAGATAAATCATGCAGCATGTCCTGCGCTCGCTCAAACCCTTCTTCCAGTCGCAGTTTCGGGTAGCCGTGCCCTCGATAGGCGTTGAGTGTTTCTTGAGGTAGGGTGTTGATTGTATCCGGGCCAACCAGGGTTTCCACATATTTGATGTTGCTGTAGGCCGGGTTCTTGGTACTGGTACTGGCCCACAGGAGTCGTTGCGGACGTGCTCCTGCTTCGGCCAATTTGCGAAATTGCTGGCTGTTGAAAATCTGCTTGTATATCTGGTAGGCAGTCTTGGCGCTGGCAATTGCCACTTGTCCGTGTAGGGACTTCACCAGACTATCCTCCTCCTTGCCTTTACCATTCATCTGTTCCTCCAGAAGCGGATCAACCAGCACGTCGATTCGACTGAGAAAGAAACTGGCCACCGAGGCAACATGGTTAATCGGTTGTCCTTGCGCGAGTCGCGCTTCCAGCCCGGCCATGTAAGCCTCAGCTACCTTTTGATAGCGGAGCAGGCCGAAGAGCAGGGTGATGTTGACATTAATGCCTGCGCTGATAAGCTGCTTTATAGCCGGTAATCCCTCCTGCGTAGCCGGAACTTTGATGAGAACGTTGGGGCGGTTCACCGCTGCCCAGAGCCGGTGGGCCTCAGCAATAGTGCCCTCTGTATCACGGGCTAGGTGGGGCGAGACTTCCAGGCTCACAAAGCCATCTCTGCCATTGAGCCGATCGTATACGGGGCGAAGCAAGTCAGCGGCCTGTTGAATATCTTCCACGGTGAGGGCCTCATATATCTCATCAACGCTCTTACCTGCCAAAGCCAGTGCGCTCATGGCCTCATCGTAATCGTGACTACCGGCGATGGCTTTTTCAAAAATAGAGGGATTAGAGGTAACGCCACTCAGGCCATCTTCATCAATGAGCTGTTTTAACTCGCCTGAAGTGATCAATCCCCGTCGTAGGTAATCAAGCCAGATGCTCTGACCAAAGCTTTCCAGTTTCAATAGTGGGTTGTTCTTCATAATTCCGCTTCCTTTCTTCATACTATCTCTCTACTCTATATTGTACCGTCTGGCGTGCTGGTTTGTCTTTAACGTGGGATTATGCGAACCTTAAAAGCAGTTTAAGGGTGCCTGGTGTGTGCATGCGACTCCTGTTGAGTCGTCAAAAATCAGGGGGTTGGGGCTTATTTGAGCCTATAGGATGTTCGTTAGCAAAGAAGGTCTAAAAAACATCAAAATGGAGGGAGAAGGGCATCACAGGTCATCCTTTACTCTTATGAATATCATTTAGTATAACTCAAGTTGCAACTTTACCTGAGTTGTTGGAAAAGACACCCGGTTTTTACCTGATTACACCGGATTTATTGAAAATAGTGACCCACTGTTAGATAGATTGAGGCCATATTTTGGAAAAACCGGGTGTCTAATAACAGGGTAGCAACTTGGGTTAGTATACTGTACAGCCTGCTCTCTGCCCACACCTGATTGAGTGATTTAGCAATGACAACTTGAGCTAATTTAATCAGTTTCCATCACCCGACCAGGCTACTTGTTCAACTCTGTAGGTCACCGTTTAGTTCTTTATTTTCGAATCAGTAAGATCCGTGAAGCGATTGCAAAAACGCCACTAACTCCTCGAGTTGCTGCGGCGTGAGGTTCCCGCCAAAGGCCGGCATATTGGTGCCCCCATTGACAATCCGAATCGTCATTTGCTGAGATGTCAAGCGGTTCCCAACATCGGTTAGATTGGGGCCACGCTGGCCGCCGTACCCGGCCACAGTATGGCAAAATTCGCAACCTTTCTGGTGGAACAGTTGCGCACCTTCGTAAACCGAACCACTGGTTGCGCTGACCACTGCTTTGGGCAGCGGCTGGGCTGCAAAGTTGGGCGACCAGGGGGCCAAAACCCCCAGCCGCCACAGCACGCCGATGGTCAGCACAATCATCAACACCGAGCCGATGGCCCAGGGGCGGCGTATGGGATGGCGTTCACCTCGGTTGGCAATAAAGGGCAGCACAAACAAAACCACCCCTAACAGCAGTGGCGCGCCCAGAATCACCCAGGTTTCAAGCCGGGGCGGAATGAGGGCCAGCACGGCAAAATACCACAAAAAGTACCAATCGGGCCGAGGATAGGCGTCAATGATGCTCGGATCGGGGGGATTACCGAGTCCCGGTGGTCCCCAGGCCGCAGCCACCAGGATAACAACGAGAACAATGATGACTCCAAAAGCCACATCACGCCAGGCCACATCCGGCCAGAATGGCACGCCTCGTTTGTGCAGCAGTTCTTTATATTTAGCTCGGTAACTTTTAAGATCAACCGGCTGGCCGGGTTGCGGCGGTTCTGAAATACCGTTACGCAGTACCAAATACAGATGGGAACCCAACATCCCAAAAACCAACGCCGGAATAAAAAAGACGTGAAAGGAAAAAAAGCGGCTGAGGGTCGCCCCGCCGACCGTATCACCGGCCAAAATAAAGTGAGCCAACATTGTCCCAATGATAGGCGTCCGTCCGGCCTGCTCCGCCCCCACAATCACGGTCCACACGCCGTTCTGATCCCAGCGCAGAAGTTGCCCGGTAAAAGCCATCCCCAGCGTCAACAACAGCAGTACCGCGCCGGTCAGCCAATTGACCTCACGGGGAAATTTGAACGAGCCCATTAGAAAAACTCGGATCATGTGGATACCAATCAACACAATCATGGCCGATGCCCCAAAATAGTGCATTCCCCGTAGAATGCGGCCCATAAAAGCCTCGTGGGTGATGAATTGCAGGCTGTTGTAGACTTCTGCGGTGGAAGTTACATAAGAACTGGCCAACGCAATCCCGGTGACCACCTGCAGAATAAAGACAAACAAAGTGGCGCTACCAAACACATACCACCAGCCCGTATTGGGCGGCACAGGATGCCGCATGACCGGTTCCAGCAATTCTACAATGCCGGTGCGGTCATCAATCCACAGCCAGGCGTTTTTAAGAAATTTCATCCAGCCGACTTCCTTTCAGTCTCTCTCTATTCAATAGGGACAGCACCGGTGCGGATCTCAACTTGATCATTGCGCACTCGCACCTGGTACTGGGCCAGCGGTTTGGGCGGAGGACCGGCTGCTACACTGCCATCCTGATAGTAAACGCCCCCATGACACGGGCACATAAATAGGTTGGCGTCGCCCAACCAGCGTACCGGACAGCCCAGATGCGTGCAGTTGATGGCAAATGCGGTGAACGCCTGCTCGCTATCGCGGCGCAGCCAGGCGGCGGTTTTAGCCGTCACTCCAGACCAGGGCAGCGGCGAGGCATCCAGAAACGAGATGGCTACCGTTTTACCAATTTCAAAATCCTTCACCGCTCCAACCGGACGCCAATCTTGGGGTATCTCTTGCAGCAGCGGCGAGAACAAAAAGCCGATGATGGGAATGCCAACAAACGCAGCACCAACGGCTCCCAGCGCCACGCTCAGGCCGGTTAGAAATCGTCGCCGACTGAATGTATCTGGAATACCAGTCTGCTTATTTTTGTTCATAACGAATATCCCCAATCCAGCCTACCAAGGCCAGCGCGAATAAAACCAGCCCCACTCCTGAAATAATCCAGGAGGTGACGACTCCCCACAACAGCATAGTGGTGCCAAAGGCCATCACGGCCGGCCAATAAGTCGGGGCCGGTAGATGTTCGGGCTGAGGTATCGGCCAATCCGGTTGCGCGTCAGTGGACTCGCTTTCAGGAGGTTGGTTGGCTCCTGGAATTTTGGTTTCTCGTTCTTCCATTATTTCGTTTCCTTCCACAAATAGACCCTCTCCCCCGGCCCTTTTTCCCAAATTTGGAGCGGGAGATGTTACGCCGGTGATGGGGTGAGGGCTTTAGCTTGCGTACACGGTTTCCCGGTTCTCGTCAGGCTGGCCGTACCAGCGAGCCAGTGCCCCAATAATCCCGGATAGGTAGATCAGGCTGCCGGGAACCCACATCAATAAGCCGCCCAGTTGCTGGTCTACGGCGGGGGTCAGCCCCCACTGCTGGCGTAGCAGTGGCAGCAGCCCCAGCGTGTCAACAGGATGCAAATAAGCCGGATACAGGCCCGGCGAGGCAAATGTCAAAATAATCCCCAAGCCGCTGCTAGAGGCTGCCGCGGCAAAAAGATAAGGGATCGAAGCCAGAGGCAGCAATCGCTTTTCCACGACCGGATTCAAGACCGGCCACCAAAAGATTGTCGCCGTGACCAGAAAACAAAGGTGCTCCACAATGTGAATCGTCTCGCTGAGCAAGGTGGCATTGTACAACAGCGGTAGATGCCACACCCATACGGTGCCGGTTCCCAGCAACCAGGCGACCACGGGCCGACTCAGGATTTGTTCGACTCGTCTGGTGAAAGGGTAGGTCAGAAGCAGTTGGCCCAAAGGTCGAGGTATTCCCAGGAGCAGCAACGGCGGCACCAACAAGATTAGCAGCAGATGTTGCAGCATATGGGCGCTGAACAGGTACGTGTCGCCCAGCGCCTCCAGCGGCGACTCCAGAGCAACGAACAAGACCGACACCCCGCCAACGAACAGGACGGTTTTTCGGTTGAAGCGGACGTGGACTGCGGCCAGATAGATCCCCACCAGGGCCACACAGCCTCCAATCACCGACGGGGCCCAGGTCCAGGTGGTGGTCAGGAGTTGCCATAGAGTCATAGCAGTAGCCTCAAATAGACCACCGCAAAAATAACCACCCAGACCACATCGACAAAATGCCAGTACAGGCTAATCGACTCGATGGCCGACGATTTTGGGCTGTTGAAATCACCCAGCCAGGCCAGCCCCAGCACAATGGCCAGGGCCACCAGCCCAACCAGCACGTGAAAGCCGTGGAAGCCGGTCAGGGTGAAAAAGGTAGTGCCAAAGAGGTTACGGCTTATGGTAGTGCTCTCGGCAATCAAGTGTCGCCACTCGAGGCCCTGCCCCACCAGGAAAATGACGCCCAACACGATGGTCGCCAGCAACCAGAGCAGGAGCCCGCGTCGGCTTTGGCGGGCCAGACTCTTGTCGGCCCGCCAGATGGTGTAGCTGCTGGCAAAAAGAAACAGCGAAAAGAGTCCGGTCGTGAGCGGATTGAGGCTGCTGGCCGCGGTTGGCCCACTGCCAGCGGTCGCTCCCGCCTGAAAATAGAGATAAGCCAGGAGCAGCAGGGTAAAAAAGATGGTCTCCGAACCAATAAAGAGGATCACACCCAGCTTATTTTTCTCGGTCAACATATGCATCCATCCTTTCCGGGGGCGACTATTTGCCATGTTTCCAATCGGGGTTTTCAGGGTGGGCCAGGTCCCACAAGGGGCGGCGACTGCGTACGGGGGGCAGCCGGTCAAAGTTGTGAACCGGCGGTGGGGAGGTGGTCGCCCACTCCAGCGTCCAAGCCTGCCAGGGATTGTCGCCAGCCGGTTGGCCTCGGCGCAGGCTCACGATGATATTCCAGATGAATACCAGCACCGACAGCCCCATCACAAATGCACCTACGGTCGAAATCATATTCATCGTACCCCAGCCTGGCAGGTCTGGGTAAGTATAGGCTCGGCGGGCCATACCAATAATGCCCAGAATATGCTGCACAAAAAATGTCAGGTTAAAGCCGATGAGGGTCAACCAGAAATGCCATTTGCCCCATTTTTCCGATAGGAGACGGCCGGTCATCTTGGGGAACCAGTAGTAAATCCCAGCGAAGACGGCGAACAGCGTGCCACCGAATAAAACGTAGTGGAAATGGGCCACCACATAGTAGGAGTCGGTTAACTGCCAGTCGATAGGTACGATGGCGAAGGTGACGCCGGTGATACCGCCGATGGTAAACATGATTAGAAACGACGCAGCGAACAGCATCGAGGTGGTGAAGCGGATGCGCCCACCCCACATAGTAGCAATCCAGTTGAAAATCTTGATGCCGGTTGGCACGGCAATGAGCATACTAGCCGCGGAGAAGGCAAAATCAAATGGATGGCCCAGGCCAACAGTGAACATGTGGTGAGCGTACACCGCAAAACTGAGAAACCCGATGGCAACGGACGAGCCGGCCACAAATTCGTAGCCAAAAATCGGCTTGCGGGAAAAAACCGGAATGACTTCGGAAATCATGCCCCAGGCCGGCAAAATCATAATGTAAACCTCCGGGTGTCCAAAGGCCCAGAAATAATGCTGCCACATCAGCGGCGAGCCACCGCTGGCCGGGGTAAAGAAGTGGGCGTTGAGCAACCGGTCAATCAGCAGCATCACCAGAGCGGCATTTAGAGGCGGCAGAGCAAACAAAATGATAAAGGCATTGACCAACACCATCCAGACAAAGAGTGGCACCCGGCGCAAATTCATGCCCGGTATCCGCCTCGTCAGGATGGTCACAATGAGATTTATTCCGCCAGCCACCGTGCCTACACCCACGCCAAGCAGGCCCAATGCCCAGTAATCCAGGCCGGTGCTGGTTGAATAGGCTCGTTCGCTGAGGGGGGCGTAGCTGAACCAGCCCGTGTCCGGCGCGCCTCCGGCGATGAAGCTGTAGTACAGCAACAAACCACCAAAAAGAAAAATCCAGAAGCTAAAGGCATTCAAGCGGGGAAAAGCCATATCCCTGGCCCCAATCATCAGCGGCACAAGGTAGGTGGCAAAGCCAACCAGCATCGGCACAACCACCAGAAAGATCATGGTGGTTCCGTGCATCGTAAAAATCTGATTGTACGCGGCGGGAGAAAGAAAAGTGTTGTTGGGCGTCCCAAGTTGAATCCGCATCAGCAGGGCCTCGAGGCCGCCCACCAGGAAGAAAGCTAGGGAGGCCAGCAGGTACATGAGGCCAATCTGCTTGTGATCCACCGAAGCCACCCAACTGAGCAAGCCCTCTGGCTCCAGCAGGCTGGGCAAAGGCTTTGATGTCTCGGGGACTAGAGGGATAGGATAGGTCATTTAGAAGCCTCCAGGTAAGCGGTCAGGGCCTGTATTTCTGCATCGGACAGGTTGAAGTTGGGCATATTGCTACCCGGCTTGACAGTTTGTGGATTTTTAAGCCATTTGGTCATGTTGGTTGGCGTGTTTTCCAACACCCCAGCGGCCAGGGTATCCCGGCTGCCGACGTGAGTCAGATCTGGGCCAATGCCGTTGGTGTGACAAACAACGCACGTTTTTTCCTGGAAAATCTGTGCGCCTTTGGCGGCGTCTCCCTCGGAGGGGATTTGCGGGGACTGAAGCTGTGCTTGCTGCCAGGCCTCAAAATCACCCGGCGGCTGGGCAATGACCCGGATGCGCATCCAGGCGTGCTCGGTCCCGCAATACTCGGCACAAGTTCCCAGGTAGATGCCCGGCTGGTCGGTTTGCAGCCAAAGATGATTGGAATGACCAGGGATAGCGTCCATTTTGCGACCCAGTTGGGGTACCCAGAAACTGTGGATGACGTCGGCAGATTCAATCTGGGCCAGCAATTTCTGCCCGACCGGGAGATGGATTTCGTTAGCCGTCACGACACCTGATTTGGGATAGCGAACCTCCCACCACCACTGGTGGCCAACAATCACAACATCGGGCTGCGTCTGGCTCGGAATCGACGGATCGGATAGACGCATGGTATGTAGGGTCAGTCCGGCCAGCACGGCTAACAGCATGGCTGGCGCGGCTGTCCAGGCAATTTCCAGGTTACGATGACCAAAAATTTGCCTTGGTTCGCCCTCGCCGGGGCGAGCGCGATACCGAAATGAGACGTACAGTACCAGCCCGGTTACCAGCAACAAAATAACCGCGGCGATGAGCATGGTTAAATTAAAAAGATTAGTGATGGATTGTGCTTGAGATGAAACGGGATTGAACATTGACGAATTTGATCTTCAAGAAAACTGCGATTTTGATAGGTCGGTCTAACATCAGCCTATTACTGCTTAAGGATAAGCTCTTGACAGTCAGTTTGTCTTTATGGTTAGCTCAAGTTCAGCTTAAAAAAATCTTAAGAAATTGCTTCTAAAGTGATTTCTAGTGTGGATTACCGACGGTATTGGGTGAATCCTGGGCCTAAACCTTTCCATAAAGGTTAATGCCGATGTTTTATTACCTCATGGTCAAATTTCATGTCCAATTGTCCGTATCTTAAGATTCTCTTAAGCTCGTGTTGAGAAAAGTATAAAGCCTAATGAGCTAAATTATTGGTACAATAAACGATAAGTTTCACCTAGCAACAAAATGAATGAAAAACTGCGTGAACCCCCTTCTACCATTTCAGTTAACGTTGGCGCTGACATTGATTTAGCTTGGCACAGGTGGTACACTGTATATAGTCTATTCATATCAGGAGTAAACAATTTTGTTAACACGTATTTCAGATAGTCTTGGCGCCAACCGGATTGTACTGGCTTTGTCTGTAGCCCGGCTGGGAGATGCTGTGGGTAACAGTATACTGTTCATTATTATCCCCCTATATGTGGCTAAACTACCGGCTCCCTGGTTTCCATTACCTGAGACTGTGCTGGTAGGGCTGTTGATTTCGCTGTATGGCCTGGTGAATTCAGTCCTCCAACCTCTCATGGGGGCAATTACCGACCGGATCAGTCGGCGCAAATTCATCATCCAGCTTGGTCTGCTACTGATGGGAGTCGGGACGCTGGCTTTTGTAGTGGCCACCCGCTTTACTGATCTTCTGTTGATTCGCGCCCTTCAAGGCGTTGGCGTGGCCCTCACCATTCCGGCTTCTCTGGCCCTGATGACTACCGCCACCGAAAAGCGGACACGCGGCGGGTCGATGGGGATTTATACCACCATGCGGATGGTTGGGTTTGCTATCGGGCCGTTGATTGGTGGCTTTCTGTATGTCCATTTTGGTTTTTCTGCCACCTTTTTTGCCGGTGCTGCCGCTATTTTTATAGGGATGGTGTTAGTGCAACTTTGGGTCAAGGAGACGCCTGCCGACGTGTCCATTGAAACAAGCCGGCCGTTCCGCATCATTGATCCGGCCCTGTTGACCGGTGGAATTGTCGGTTTGGGGGTTGCCACCTTTGTGATGGCCAGTGCTTTTTCTATGATGACTACCCTGGAGCAACAATTCAACACCCGCCTGCACCAGACAGCCCTGGGATTCAGTGTTGCTTTCAGCGCGCTGATGATCAGCCGCCTTCTGTTTCAAATTCCATTGGGGCGACTTTCGGACCGCATTGGCCGCAAGCCCTTGATTGTGATTGGGTTGTTGCTGATGGCTCCGGCAACGATTTTGCTGGGAGAAGTTGTCAGCACGGTTCAATTGACCGTGGTGCGGCTCTTTCAGGGACTCGCCTCGGCGGGGGTGGCAGCCCCAGCTTTTGCTCTGGCGGCAGATTTGTCCAGAAAGGGCAGTGAAGGGCGGCAAATGAGTATCATCACCATGGGGTTTGGACTGGGCATTGCCCTGGGGCCTCTTATTGCTGGCGTGCTAGCTGTTGCCTTCTTTGAATTGCCTTTTTTTGTGGGCGGGATACTGTCAGTATTGGGAGCGTGGATTGTCTATCGCTATGTGCCAGAGTCCGTTCATCGAGGAAAAGAGCCGCCTGTGAAACTCAAAGAGCAGCATATATCCCTGGCCGGTCAGGATTGAATGGCTTTATCATACACAGCTTGGACAGTTTATCTACTGATGATTTGCCGTTTGGGCAACACCAACCAGCTTCCTCTGTAGGAATCAGGATTGATCAAGGTAGTAGGGTTTGTACAAAACAGGTATTTTTATTTTGATTTTGATCCCTACAGAGAAGGCATTTCCTCATTGTGTTAATCGCCTGTATGGTCGGTCTCTCCGCCTGCAGCATCGTGTTCATCGGTTGCCCCAGCGTGTTCGTCGACTGCCCCACTGTGTTCATCGGTTGCCCCAGCGTGTTCATCGACTGCCCCACCTTGTTCATTGACTGCCCCACTACTGTGTTCATCGGCTGCATGGTCATGTTCTGCAGGGGGTTGAACCGTTTCACCCTGCTGCCAGGCACGTAAGAGCGCCACCAGGTCTCGGATTTGCTGGGGCGAAAGCACCGTGCCCCAGGTCGGCATGCCCTGAGTTGGGCGACCCTCGGCGATAGTGCTGGCATACCAATTATCGTCAAACTGAGTCAGTTTGGCCGGGTCGTTGAGGGCCACGGCGCGGTCAGTACCTTGGCCATTTTCGCCGTGACAGATAATACAGGTGCTATTGTAGATGACCAAGCCTTGTGAAGGGTCGCCTTGCTGCGCTTCAGCTTGGCGGTCAGGCGCGGTAGGTTCCCAGTTGCGGATAAAAGCGATAAGCTGGCTCACTTGTTGATCGGTGAGCGGGCCGCCGAGTGACTGATTCCAGGCGGGCATTTCGGTACCGGGCACGCCAGAACTGACGAGGCTGAAAATAGTTTGATCGTTGGTATCAGTCAAAAACTGCTTATCGTTGAGCGGAGGGCCGTCCACGCCTTCACCTTCGTTTCCGTGACAGGTTTTACAGTATGTCCCAAAGAGGGTGCGACCCTCATTCACGGCCTGCGACTTATCGTGAGTTTCGTCGGCGGCAATCCGGGTCGGTTCGCGGAAGATATAAATTTGAAACGAGGCCATGATCGCCAGGGTCAGGCCAAAGGCAATAGCTACAAAAGGTGTGTAATTCTCTCTCGGACGCATAGCTCCTCCTTTAGACCCGGGTTTCCTGCGATGGGTCAAACTTTTCACGTGCGATCGGGGTGCCGGTATCTACAACAACCTTCCCGTCCACAATTTCAATAGGAAATAGTTCTAGTGGCTGCGGGGCTGGGCCGCCGATGACCTCCCCCTTAGTATTGAAAAGCGAACTGTGACACGGACAGTGGAACTGGTGTTCATCTTCTCGCCAGGGGACTGTGCAACCCAGATGGGTGCAGCGTTGCCACAGAGCCAGCATCCCCCCATCTTCAAGGCGCGAAATGTAGAAGCGACCCTTTGGTACGTGGCTCACCGTGCCGGATTTAAATTCATCAACCTGACCGGCGGTCACCTTGCCGCCAAATGCACCTGGTTCAATCCGTGGTTTGAAGAATTGGAGCAAAG
>Ga0210124_1000795_pt1 | contig 15112 bp, 13 predicted proteins | sample Muzzi_PWC_D2_FD_185554 | JGI IMG/M metagenome (GOLD analysis project Ga0210124, IMG submission 185554) | Wetland microbial communities from San Francisco Bay, California, USA, that impact long-term carbon sequestration - Muzzi_PWC_D2 (SPAdes) | ecosystem: Environmental > Aquatic > Marine >... | reverse complement strand
ATGTTCCGCACGGGTGGTGCCGCCCAACGACGAAACTCGTGCCGCGCCCGGATATGGATTCGTTCTTGTCACGAGAGTTCCCAGGTCAAGGTGCCAAGGGCCTGTCCGGCAAGCAACCGATACACGCGATCGGTGCCGATCGTCCCTTCTCCAGGCACACCCGCGCAAACCTCAGTACACCGCCCATATGCAGACGGACGATGGTCCCGGACCGGGCGGACAGCCTGTAATAACTTTTCGGACGATTGTTATCAGGCCTTAAGACACGGCGTTCCCGTGTAAGTCGAATAACGTACGGCACCGAGAACGGCGGGGAAGCTGTATTACCGGACCCTGTGTGTGGAACGAGGCTTTTCTTCCGCGGGAACCGGTCGGCCAAGGGACGTCCTGCCTGTGGCGGCCGTAAGAAGAAGCGACGCCGGCTTGCCTCGAGCTAAATATCGCGGGGGTCCGGCGGCGCCAAAGACCAGATCGCGATAAAAGCGATCGTAGCGCTCCACCATCATCGGGAGTGAGTACGACGCGGCACGATCTCTCGCGGCGCAGGCCATGGCACGCCGCCGTCCGGCGTCGTGCGCCAGGCTGACAATCGCACGCACCAGGTCATCAGTTGAAGACGGCGGAATGACGATACCTTCAATGCCGTCCCGAACCAGCCGGCTGTTGTCGCCCACATCGGTCACGATTGAGGTCAAACCGCAGGCCAGAGCTTCCAACAACGCGTTGCTCATGCCCTCCGTGTCGCTGCAGTTGACGAACACATCCATCGCCCCCAGCATACGCCAGATGTCATCGCGACCACTCGGCAGGCATACGTGATTCGCCAGACCCCGATTCTGCACTTGAAGGCGAACGGCCTCCTTACTCGGTCCATCGCCAACGATCACCAGAGTCAAATCAGGAACGGCGTTCACCGATGTCGACGCGGCGTCCACCAGCAGGTCGAGTCGTTTGATCGGCGTTATCGAGCCTACGGTACCGACGACGAATGAATCTTGTGCAATGCCCAAGTCATGGCGCATCTCCCGCCGAAGCGCCGTGGTGGAAGGTAGGAAGCGCGAAGTATCGACACCGTTGGGCAGCACCTCGATGAGTGCCGATGGGATTCCGCATTGGCGAACCAACTGTGCACGTCCGGCTACGGATACGCTTGCGAACCGTCCACCGGCACACCAGCCCAGCCGCGCTAGCCATCGTTGCCTTCGCGTAAAGTCGGTGCCGTTGTCGAAACCGTGAAAGCCGAGGATCGGGCGCAATCCGGGGCAGGCCCAGGCCGCCGTGATGGCATCGTGCCAGGCGCCGGTGTTGCGCGCATGAATGCATGCCGCCCTTGTTCGTCTCGCTTCCCGGGCGATGCGCCACCCAATGGTACGAGACCGCGCCCGTACGTGTAACGCAAGGCACGCGACATGATCTGGCAACATCGCGGCGGGCGAGCCCGCGCTGCGCAATGTCACGACCCGGTGCCGCAGTTGGCTAGTATCCAGCCGATCCAGCAACGTCACGAGCGTGCGCTCCGTACCCCCGCCCTCGAGGGAGTGAATCAGATGAAGCACGCTCGGCCGCGAATCAGGCCCCAAGGGTCACCCCTCTCATCCATGCGGGTACCGGCTCGACTGCGAGCTCGGGTATGGGTTCGGCTGCCGCGCTTCGGACCGCGATCTCTCGTTCGAGAAGCCTGTGCAAGCAGAGTGGAAAAGCGAGAATCCACCAGAAAGACTCGCACGAGAAACGCTCGGTGCCGAGCCCGGCCACGAAATAGGATACAAGCGACACGAGGAGGCCGTACGCGATGATCTTGATCTGTACGGGATCATCCGTCAGGTTGGCGAGCTTTGAGCAGCGTATCAACAGACGCACCGCCTCGGCGCAGATCAGGAGGAAAATGATGCCACCGAGAATGCCCAATTCGCAGAACGCCATAATCAGCGTGTTGTGTGACGAGCGGTAGCGCAGCGTTTCGTTGTAGTGTCCGATCATCTGCGTAAAGTTGCCCAATCCGACGCCCGTGGGATGCTCCGAGAGCATCTGCGTGGCCGCGTGGAAAATGTCGACCCGCGCCATGGCGGCGCCGTCTTTTTCCAGGACCTCACCTTGCGCAAGTGTCGACATTCTGTCCCAATAGTGCTTGTCGGTCAGGGACATGGCGCAAAGCAAACCTAGCCCTAGCATGCAGTGAATGCGAAACCGTTTGGCCCGCGGGGCCATGAAAACGGCGACGACCAATCCGGCCAGCAAGCCGATGAAGGCCGAGCGCGTGCGGCAAAGCACGACGGCGTTGACCGTCAGGGCACCGGACATCGCGATCGGAATCCGCCAGACCCACTTCTTGGCCGTGAGAAAGGCGATCCCGATGATCGGGAGCATAGCCGTCAAATGCGCGCCGGCACCGGATGAAGTCGAAATGTCCGGTCCACCGAAGGCCTCCAATCGACCCTGGAGAAAGGAACGATAAGGTGCCGTATAGGCGTCATAGCCAAGGTAGAAACTTCCCGCCACGAGTGCCCCGAAGACGATCATGAGGTTACGGCGCGTGGTGGCCAGCCGCGCGAGAATCAGCACGAACACCTGCAGTTTCCAGAACTTTTCAAACGCGTAGCGGGCGGTCGTACCGTACCCCACGCCGATGGCGACGTTGAGTATCGCGATCAGGATCAGTGCGATGATACCCCATTCCCACAGCGCCAGCCCCGGCTTGGTCACCGGCACACGCCGCCTGCCGGTGAGAAGACCCAAAGCGGTAAACGCCACGGCCAGCATCGAAAAACGCATGCCGATGTTGACCAACGGCGTCCCCCACCAGGTGATCGGTGGATTCATCTGGTACGCCATCATGTAGTTGACCACACCCCAGATCGGGTTGACCAGCGCGGCGAAACAGCCGACCCAGAAGAGGATGAAGTACAGAACGGTGCGAAATGGCCACATAACGGTTCCCAGTACGGCGACCGCGAATCTGTCATGACCAGAACGCGGGCGCACAGTTCGCGGCGCGCGCCATCTTCCACGACGCACACGCAGCGCTTGCATGGGATTATCGGCGGTCGGAGAAGGACACTTGTTTTAGGACCGTGCGGCGGAGCGATCGTCCGCGGCACGTGCGGCGATTGCGAATTCGCCATCCGTCAGGAAAACGACGCCGGTAAGGGATGTGCAGAGTATGCCTTCGGTGTGGAGACACGCGAATTCGCCCCACGGACGCCAGGGTGGACCCTTCGACGGATCAATCCCCGCACGAGTACCGCCACAACCTGCACAAGGATGGCGGCCAGCAGGCAACTCCACGCCACAAGGACCTTGGGGCGTTCGAGTGTCGCAGGACGTGGCAGTCGGTATACATCGTCACCCAAACGCCGCTCGAGGAAGTCATGCAGGACACCGGACATCGTCCCCTTGTTCCAGTTGAAGGTACTGACGCCCTGGTAGCCCGAATACGCGCGAAGATAGTATCGGTCTTCCTCGCGCATCTTGGGGCTTTGGCGGCTGATGGCATCAACACGTCGCTCGACGATAGATGGGTCACGGCGCAGGTCGAGCAAGTCGTGGTAACCTGCTTTCCCATTTCGGGGAAAGAACAGACCATAGGCGGGATCCACCACCATGTATTCGCCGTCCGCGATCCGTGCCTCGACAATCGTGTGCGTCGGTTTCCCTGACTGAGGATCAAAGCACATGACCGGCGTGGCGGCGATGTCGATCTCCCGAAGCATCGCACACAACAGTCGCGACTTGTCCGCGCAATCACCACCCTCGCGCATGATCTGTACAGGGGTAGGTCCGAACTGCGCAAAAAGAAAGTGCTTGTTGTTCTTGTGGGTTCCCAGGCCGTTGTGAACCCAATCCAGAAGGGAGAGGACCCGCTCGTCGTCGGTTTTCGCATCTTTCGTCAGGTCGCGTGACACCGAGGAGAGCCAGGCGTTGTCGCACGCGTAGAAATAGCCGCAGAACCCCGCGACGAGAACGAAAAAAGAGGACAACGCCACGGCGATGGCCCCCCATCTGCCTTGCGGTCGTATGATCGAAGTTGTCATATTCATGTCACTTCCGATCTTCGAACGAGTTCCTTATGGACAGCGTCTGCGCGTTCGTGCCCGATGGCGAGGAGGAAAGCCAATCCGTCGACAAGAGTACTTCAACCAGGCGCTTCGCGACCAGCCGATTTCCGTCATCGGCCCAGTGCACGCCGTCTGCCTGCCAGTAGTGCCCCACCGTCAGGTCATTCGCCAGTGGCAACGTGTCGACATAGCGGACCGCGCCTCGCCCGTATCTGTCGATCGTTACCGCCACGCGATCCGCCAACCGCTCCACCGCACCGTTCAGCAACGAGGGGCTCCGCCACGGCGGGACGGCCACAACCGTGCGGCACCCGAAGGAAAGCGCGATCCGCACGATCTTCTCGACATCCTCGCAAACGACGTCGATGTACGGGTCGTATTGCTCAACCTCCGCAAAGGTCCGCACGAGATTGTGCTTGGCGAATGCCGCCTGCTGCGCGTTTCGTCCCAGATCGGGATGAAACACCTGCGTCAATCGTAGCGAGCGTAAGGCTGCCAGTACCGGGCCGGTGTCGCCGGACGCCGGACCGCCGCGCTGCTGCCCGCGTTCTCGCACGCGAAAATTGAAGGGGTATCCCGGCCGGCTTTCGTACACGCTCGGATAGAGGAGCGATTCCGGACCGTGGAACACCACCACAATATCGGGCTCGTACGCCAGAACCCGCGTCACCAACAACACAAGCGACTGTGTCGAATTGAATGACGTGCTACTGGCGTTAATAACACGAATCGTACGGCCGGTATGCGCCGGCCCCTCTTTTATCAGCCGTTCCATCCATCCGGCGATGGTTGTGTCGTTCGTTTCGCCGCGGAATCCGACGCTGCTGCTGAGAAAGAAGACCCGCGTTTCACCCGCCGGTTTCTTTAGCGGCAACGACTCGTAGCGGAAGCCCGCTTCGTTGGTCAGCACGCCGCCACCGTGGAAGTTCGGTTCGGAATAGAACTCGACGTAGGGCGCTGCCTGTCTGGCGTCGAACGTCGGCGCCACCGGTTCCTGGGCGACCCACCACGAGAGCCCACCCTCTATGGACGCCAGCACGACGAGTATACCGCCCCCGAAAAGCACCAGTCGCGCCCACAGCGACACCAGGGCGGCTACCCCGGTTGCAAACGGCGGGTCAGCGTGAGTCCGTTCACCTGACGTTGGGGCGCCGGCCACATTTATCAAGACGTCACGTCGCGGCATCTCGGCCCGACTGCGCGGGTTTCTGACCTCGTCTTGTATAACTGTGTTTGACATGGCGCTCTTGCCGATACGGGTGCTCTCAAAACTGGAAATAGATGAACTGCTTGGCGCCGCTCAGTTCACCGAACAGCAGCATACACGTGGCTACCGACCAGTAGCCGGCCCATCGCACGGCGCGCGGCATCACGTCCCATACGGATGTCTTGCTGAGCCGCGTGCTCCATTCGTCCCAACAATCGAACCCGAATACCGCCAACGCCAGTATGATGGAGAGGGCCATGTATTCTGCGCCCAACGCACAGGAAATCCCCGAGAGCGAAAAATCCACGAGTAGATGTGACACGATGTACAATCCGGCCTGTACCGAGTCCGCTCGGAAGAACGCCCATGCTATGGTCACGAAGAATAGGGTGACTACGGTCGCCAGGATTCGCGAACCCCAACCGAGCGGCGGATTGTTTTGCTCGTACTTGAAAACATGGCGAAGTCCTCGTTCCGCCAGCACGATGGCACCATGAATCGCACCCCACACGGCGAAAGTCCAATTGGCACCGTGCCACAAACCGCTGACCAGAAAGACCGCGCCGAGATTGATCATGTTGCGCGTCTTGCCCCGCCGCGAGCCGCCCAGCGGCACGTACACGTAGTCGCGAAACCAGGTCGACAGCGAGATGTGCCATCGCCGCCAGAACTCCGTCGGGCACCAGGCCAGGTAGGGCCGGCGGAAGTTCTTCATCAAATCGATACCCAGCGTGCGGGCACAACCGATTGCGATGTCGCTATAGCCGGAGAAGTCGCAGTAGATCTGCATGGCGAAGAACACGGTGGCCATACTGAGCTGGGCGCCGCCATAGCCCGCCGGATTGCCGTAGACCAGGTCGACGTAGACGGCCAGTCGATCCGCCACGACCACTTTCTTGAACATCCCCCAGAGCATCAAACGAAAGCCGGACACCAGCATAGAGGCGTCCGCCTCGCCGCATCGGCGTAGCTGCGGCAGGAGTCGCTGCGGCCGCTCGATGGGACCGGCCACGAGTTGTGGAAAAAACGACACGTATAGTGCGAATCGTGTCAGGCTCCGCTCGGGGGTCATACGTCCGTAGAACACCTCGAGTGTGTAGCTGATGGTTTGAAAGGTGTAGAACGAAATGCCCATCGGCAGCACAAGGTCGAGCATCGGCGATTCGAAACTCGGCACGAACATTTGCCCGAGCCACGTAACCTGCTCGGCCAGGAAGTTCCAGTACTTGAACGTGCCCAACAGCGAGAGGTTGACAAATAGACTGGCACCGAGGGCGATGCGCTTCCCGCGTTTCGTCGGCCAGCGTTCCATCGCAAGGGCGCTCAGGTAGTCGGTCAGCGTGGACAGGACCAGCAGCACCGCAAGGTCCACGCGCCACCACATGTAAAAGACGTAGCTGGCCGCCAACAGCAAGTACGTCCGACCGCGCACGCTCCCCAGCGCGTGGTAGCAAGCCCACACGATCGGCAGGAAGATCAGGAATGGGATGGAGTTGAACAGCATGCGCTTGGCGTCACCTCATCGGCGGCCTCAGGGTGCTCGACATCATGAACCAAGAACCTATCTCAAGACCGTCGGTTCCAAGGGTGGCATGGTCTGACCCGCAAGGGCAGGCCATGGTTTTTGCGTCCTTCACGGCCTGGCTTCGCCAGACCGTGCCACCCCGCAATCAAGTCTTGGGATTGGCTCTGAGCAGATATCGGCCGTTGCCGAAGCTCGATGAATATGGTTATGGGAACCAAGCCGTTTGCCACAGCGTTCGGAGATGCCAACGCCCGATATTACCATCGCTACCAACATCTCAGGTGATGGCGGAGAGCACATTGGCGCAGAACGGCGCCGACCCTTCTCTCTTCTTCGGCTGGTCACGAATCGTTGGCCAATGAGACGCGGACGGTGCGGTTGGATCGTGGTATCGGAATGTCCAGGTGCTTCGCAACGCGTCGTAACGGACTGATCCGTTCGTAGACATCCACGGTCGTATTGCGGTGGGATTTTGTTTCGTCCACGCGCATGTCGTATGTGGCCAGAAGCCGGTAGTCACCGCTGTCCCGCAGATAAGCCTGCAGTGCCGCCTCCTGCGGAATGCCGAGGCGGTTTCCGCGCTCCGTGATCACGAGCGGAAAGGCATACTTGTTCATGGTGTCACGAAGCTCCGCCGTCGATTCGACACGCGACTCGAAGTCGATCGTGGGATATGTGTTACACGTATACAGCAACTTGCTGCTGCGGACGGCCACCACCTTGCGCCACGGCAAATGCTGTCGTACGGCAAAGACAAAGTGATTATCGCGTACGCCTCCGAAGAGAACTGGTTGATTGGCGACCTTCTCCCGATGCGCCAAGATGATCACACCGTAATCCGGATGATATTCCACCCGCTGCCGAAACGCGGACACCGTGACCACCAGGCAAGCCATGGCGAGGAGCACGTTTCGAGCCGGCTGCATCCGTTGCCACGCCAGGGCACGACCGACGGCCAGTGCTGCCCACACGGCGAACGGAAACAACCCGACAAAGAAGAACCGTGCGTATTTCAATTCGGCCGCACATAGCATCACGTAGCAAACAAACAGCCACGCCGCCAGAAAAACGCCATGCGCCGACCGTGCGCGGCGGATGGTGAATACACCGACCATGGATGCAATCAGAACAGGCCAGCTTACTTCGCTCGGGAGCTGACGAAGGTAATACGTCAGCGCCGCAAGGCTCCATAAGGAACCGTACGATGCCCGCCCGCGGAACATGCGCTCGCCCGCGCCGTCAAACGAATAGAGCACGCCGACGACCGCCAAAAGGGCCAACACGGTGCAGATACCCGCATGGCGCCACGGCACCCTTTGACGCCACGCTGCAAAAAGAAGGGCGATGGCTACTGCACTCGGAAGAAAGACGGCCGTTTGTCGAAACGCAATGGTGGACAGCACAACAATGATCAAGACGAATAGTCGCCTTCCACCTGGACGCGCCAGGTACCAGGAGAACGTGAACGCGCCCCACGCCAGCGCCGCCAGCGTCGGCACCTCGAGCATGACCTGCCGACCCCATTGGGTCACGGCCGGCAACGACATCAGAACGACACATCCCAATAAGCTCGTTGGGCGATCAGCCAGCGTGCGCAGGAACAGATAGGCTCCGATGCATGCGAGCATCCCGAAAAACACCACGGCCATCCGCGCTGTCACCGGCGAGATACCGAACACGGCGAAAAAGAACGCCTCGACCACGGCGAAGGCGGGCGGGTAGTGGCGACCGATGCCCAGGCAGGGATAGTGGCCATACTGCGTTTCGGCGAATCGCATCGGCGATAGCCATTCACGCGGACCGGCCGCGATCCAGTCATGGATCAGTACCCCATCCATGGCGTGGACGGCTGTGTCTCCGTACCGTAGGCCACCCACGGTAATGTCCTTGCTGAGCACGACCCCCGCGATAGTGATTGCGATCACGATCAGCCATGCATCCGCCCGACCCAGAGGGCTGGAGAATAACGAAGATCGAGTTTTCGGTGGAGCGTTCGTCACAACCCGTAAGGCTCCAGAGGCCACAATGGGTGTAATCTCGCGAGCGGCGCATACCACCACCACGCAAGTCCGATAGTAGCTCTATCGGAAAAGCGCAAACGCGGAGTAAGCAGTTACAATCCCTGTGGACTGGTGTCTCGCAGGGGCGTAGGCTCTGTCCTTGGCGGCTCGGATTCGCCGGTAGGCCCGTGGCGGGTGGCATGGCTCACGCGCAGCGTGACGATGCGCTTAACCGTGGCCTTCGCGCTGCAATGCGAGGTCTCGGTTGGGTGGCATGGCCCACGCCCAGCGTGGCCATGTTAAGGAGTGCTCCTGCTGGAATTCGACGTTTGATAGAGCATCCGCGCGACTCAATAATGTTTCTTCGCTTGTTACTATTGCTGACCATCGTTCCCATCGTAGAGGTGATGCTCCTGCTGCGCATCGCGGAACGCTTCGAATGGGGGCCCACCATCGCCCTGGTGTTGCTGACCGGCGTCCTCGGTGCGTGGCTGGCGCGGCGCGAGGGGCTCAAGACGATGGTCCGCATTCAGAATGAGATGGCCAACGGTGTGCCTCCCACCGGAGCCATGGTAGATGGGCTGCTAATCCTGGTCGCGGGTGTGGTGCTGGTCACGCCGGGCATTCTGACGGACCTGTGCGGCTTCGCGTTGCTCATTCCGCCCTGTCGAAGGTGGTTCCGAAAGCGTTTGGTGAGGTGGTTCAAGCGGCATGTGGTGGTCATGCATCAAGATACCGGCGAATCCGCCACAAGCGGCGTCGGTCCGGGCGGACAAATCCATGACGAGTTCATCGATGTTCCTGGCGCAAGCAAGGACGTCGATGAGCAGGATGAGCGTTTGCCGGGAACCTAAGCAAGCTTAGAGCCTATCCCAGAAACTCCGTTAGGCCAATGGCGGCTCGTCCGCCAGTGCCGGTCTGCGACGGTCGCCCGATTTTTGAATAGACTCTTAAAGGGCGGGCGCCCGTGCTTGCCGTCGCAATCGCTCCAACCCTGACTTGCCCAGACGGCCTGATCGTGATCACATCCTACGTGCATGTGTGCTCCGTGATTCAAAGTTTCCTCCCATTCTGCTGGGGGCACCCAAGGGGCGGTGGGCAAGAACACGCACTTCCTGTGCAGTTTAGCGGTAGGCTCACGCACGAAAGCATCGACCCACGCGAAATAAAGCTCGACTTATTGCGCCCTCGCACAATGCGGCAAACTGAGCGCATAGAATTACCATTACAATAAAATAGTATCCTATCGAATAAGGTTCTTACCTGTATGGAACGCCCGCGAGCTGCGGGCTTTCACCTCCGTTTTGCACCCGCCAAAATAGAGATTCGGTGGCGCGTCCGTGGTGTAGCACAGAGTGCGATAGTGCGTATGTGTTGAGGCTGCAAGTCGATACACCTTGGCGGGGTGCATATGCGAAAAACTCTGTTTCTGCTTGACAGGGTATTCTCGGGTTCTGTATCTTGACCACTCGCATCGAGAGGATGTGCATATCTTTAGCTGAGTCTTCGAGCACGTGAGCGCAAGTTCGTGGAAGGAAGTATCGTGCGCTCCTCGGTATCATTCCGTTGCCCTCTGCAAAGTCGCATGACGTTAGCTTGGCACAGAGGAGAGGGCGCGCCGTTCGGCCGCTCCTTCGAAACAGGGATAGCTCTTCTTCATCGTCACACAGGCACACCATCGGCGATTAAGCTGGAATCTGCACGCGGGCCTCTGAAGGGCACGGGGACCGGCAACGGCGATTCCCTCCTCGATCGGCTGGAAACCGACCATACTGCCACTCATCTACTGCAATCGGGGAAGAAAGAAATTGTTCCGAAGCCCTTCGGCTCCGGATTGGATACGAATCTTTCGAACAAATGGCACTCGGTTATTGGGAGGCTGGTAAGATGAAATCCAGAACGACAATGGCGATTGGAGCGGCCTGCGCCCTTACCGCTCTGCCCTCGGTAATGCAGGCGGATGTGCCGTGCTCGAAATGTGGTCCTGGGGACCATTGGATCGATAGTTGTCCCGGCACGACAGCGGGCGGCCATGACGTGATACCCACGTCCGTTGTAGAGGTAGGCTTCCACCTTGGGTCAGATTGTCCGACGCCCTCTGCTCTCACGCGGGTGGTTTTCTCGGGGGGCTTCACGGTGGCACGAAGTTGGCCCCACGATGACTCGGGCCGCTTTTGCGATTGCCCGGACGGCACATGCGAAGGTGGCGAGTGCGTCGGAGGGTCACATGATGGCCAACCTTGCATCACGGACGGTCATTGCAATGTGATCGATGCGGAGATCATCGAAATGGTTTTGACGGGCCCGGATGGGATGACGTTAACTGCGGGTGCCGGGCTCGGGCATGTCGGTCAACTTCCACAGTCTCTTGGGTCGATATTGGAGAATTCGCCCGATGCAAGCGTGGGAGCGGCCAGCTTTAAAGTGTTCTTTGAGATTGACGATGGAATGGATGACCCCAACTACTACTACAATCACGCTCCATTCATCGTCAAAGCCGACATCACGTGTGTTCCTCCTGCCGTTGCGTTGCAAGCAGATGACTCGTGCGTTGCCTTGTACGATACTCCTGTCGCTATGGGGCGGGCGATGCAGAATGGCACTGTCATCGCGCCTACAACAGACTACACCCCGTACCACCACTTCTTCACGCCCGAGCCCGAGGCATGCTGCCTGCCTGACGGATCCTGTGAGTTCTGGAACGCCCTCGCTTGTGAGAGTGTGGGCGGCGAGCCACAGGGGGCCGGATCGCAATGCGGGGGCTTGCAAGCGTGTTGCGGAGAGATCCTTGCACCTGAGCACTTTGAATGCTACATCGCCGATGCAACATGCTGTATAGCAAACGCCCACACGCCGCAAGGTAACGGCACGCTTTGCAGCCCGGCACTCGAGGCCTGCTGCCTCAATGATGGCACATGTCAGATGCTCGATCCGCTTTGCTGTGTCGATCAGGGCGGCGCGCCGCAAGGCCCGGAAACCCAGTGCCTCGGCACGGAGGCCTGTTGCTTCTCAGACGGTACGTGTGCAGAGATGGACGCCCTCTGTTGCTTGAACGAGGGCGGTCTACCGCAGGGACCCGGATCGCAGTGCGGCGGCACGCAGGCCTGCTGCTTACCGGATGGCACCTGTGTCATGGCGGACGCGCTGTGCTGCGTGAACGAGCTTGGCGGCGAGCCGCAGAGTGCAACCGAGGTGTTTACGTCTGTGGAATTGGACGCCGAGTTGGATTGTGCTCATTCCTGCTGTCCGGGCGAAGCGAGGTTCCTGCCGGCCGGACTCTGGGAAGTCGTGGTGGCGGACAATCCAAACGACCATTTCGACGCGGCGAGCCTGTGGAGTTCTGATTTCGGGTGCGCGCCGCCGGATGGGTCGGGGCTTTGTTGGCTGTGGCGCATGATGATCACGACGCCCGACGAAGTGATCGACTGGCGGCCTACAGTGGTTCCCGGTTATTACGCGACCCAGCAGGAGGCGCTGGCTGCTAACATTGGAAGGTCTACCACTTTCTTTCTTGACGAACCCGCAACCGTGTACTTCTGGTTTATCGATTCGCCTTGCTCCGACAACCGTGGTGGGGTAACGGTCGACGTACGTAGATCGAGTCCTGGTTCCTGTACGACCCCCGAGGCCTGCTGCTTTGGTGACGACACCTGCCAAATGCTGGATCCGCGGTGCTGTCTCGATCAGGGTGGAACACCGCAAGGAACTGGATCGGCATGCCTGGGCGTGGAAGCGTGCTGCGATGGGATTGGCTTCTGCTATATGGCCGACGCAGCGTGCTGCCTCGCAGACGGTGGTACGCCTCAAGGGCCCGGCACGGTCTGCACGGTTTCCGAGGCCTGCTGCTTCCCGGACGACACCTGCCAGATGCTTGATCCGCTCTGTTGTGCTGGGCAAGGCGGCACCCCACAGGGGTCAGCGTCAGCGTGCGGCGGGCCGGCAGCGCACGAATGGATGACGTCGGACCTGTCCTGGTCCCCTGGCGCCGTGTCTCCGATCTTTGGGTGGATCTTCAGGTTCGGGACCGAGTGGTTCCAGTTCACATTCTCCGACATTGACATTAATCTCATTGACAAATACGTAACAGTTGAGTTTTACTTTTCGGTAACCAACCGCGCGAGCGGAGAAAGGGGTCTGGACGGATTGATCGAGGTTGTGATTAACCCTGAGTCTGATCAACCCACAACCTACCCGTATGTCCTTCTTGATAACGTGGACCCGAGCAATTTCGTGCGCGCCTACGACGACTCGGCGGGTTCGTGGGCGACGCATGGAGAGATAAAGGTCCCCAAGAGCTACATCAACGATGGTCAGCTCATCGTGCGCGTCAACCGACATCCGGATCACGGCATTGTGGTAGACCCTCACGTGGGCACGGAACAACCGATCCAGATGTCTACTTTGCCGCCGACCGTACCTCCCGATGTTTATTTGGGCGAGGATGCCTTCACCGCGCACATCGGGGTCAACACCGACGTCAACGGTGGCACTGCCGTGAACTGTGCAACGGGCAAGTATTGTGTTGCCGTCGTTTCTGACCTGCGAGAAGAAGAGGCCTGCTGCCTGCCCAATGGTACCTGCGAAATGGCCGACGCTCTCTGTTGTGTCAATGAGCTTGGCGGCGTACCGCAGGGACCGGGCAGCGTTTGCACAGCGCGTGAGGCGTGTTGTTTGAGCGGCACCTGTGCGATGCTCGATCCGCTCTGTTGCCTCAACCAGAGTGGCGTGCCGCAAGGCACCGGTACGCTTTGCGGAGTATGCGGATCTTGCTGCCTGGAGAACAAGGCCTGCCTGGACGACACCGTCGATGGTAGATGTGCGGCAGTCGGCGGCTCGTTCGAAGGGGGGGGCTCGATTTGCGCGGGTGACGCCGATGGCGACGGCATCGACGACCTATGCGACAACTGCCCCGGCGTGGATGATGCGATCTTCGGGACATTCGTCTGCGATTCCGGCTTGGTTTGCGAAACCGATGCCGATTGTCCCCCTGGCGAGACCTGCAAAAAGGCCTGTGTCGATGAGATACCTGCCGTTTCCGAATGGGGTCTGGTCGTGCTGACGCTGCTCCTGATAACCGTCGGCAAGATCTACTTCGGGCGTCGTCAATTGGCGGCCGGATAGGGTGCGCGCACACACGCTCAAAAGTGACTACGTATGGAAAACAGAAAGCGCACCGACTATAAGATGCTCGGGGGGTAAAGCAGCGGCCGTCGCCCATTGCGGCCCTTGGAGCTATCCGAGCGCCCTCGAGAGCGATCAGCATTTTGGGCAACAGACGTCCGGGCCAACTATCGCCTAAAGGATCAGGGAAGCTTTCTATGAACTCAAAATGGTTGATCGTGGGCGCCGTGAACGGCCTGATTGCCGTTGGTGCCGGCGCGTTCGGCGCCCATGTGTTGAAAACCCGGCTGGATGCCGATGCCATGAACGCCTTCGATGTCGGTGTGCGCTATCAAATGTACCATGCCCTGGCACTGCTTGCGGTGGCGTGGATGTGTCACGCAAAACCTTCGCGCGCCGCCACGGGCGCCGGCGTGTGCATGTTCCTGGGAATCATTCTCTTCACGGGTAGCCTGTTCGGATTGTCGCTCCTGGGTTGGCGATGGTTGGGACCCGTCACACCATTAGGAGGTGTGTCATTCATGGTCGGCTGGCTACTACTAGCCATCGCGGCTATGAACCGACGTGGTGTGGCGGAGAGCCCAGCGATCTAAGGTGGACAGATGACCTTCGCCATAGACGGGGGCAGCGAGAATCAGCCGGTCCACGCTCCGCACCGTTCTTACTCAGATAGTACAGGGCGGAGTCGAAGCTGGTTCTTCGTCGGATCGAAACCACTGAACTCTGCGATGGCGGCATCGCCAAGTCTGCGGCGGTGATATCGGGCGTGGGGCCGATATCGATTCCGCCCACTGAAACCTGGCGATCTCACATTAGAGGCTTTCCCAAAACCGTGTGTTCCCGGGTGGCATGGTCTGACCCGAAGGGGCAGGCCATGGTTATTACAGGCTCCACGGCCCGGCTTCGCCAGACCGTGCCACCCCGATATCAAGTTTTGGGATAGCCTCTAAACCCCGCAATCTGCGTGCTTGGCGCCGTATCACAAACGCGATGCCTGAAGACGATTGACTTTCCACCGGCCGGTAGGCTACACTCACGGATTCAAATCTGTGCTGACGTCATTGGCGGGGAGAGGATCGAAATGAAGTTGTTCTACAAGTCAATGCCTTTTGTACGATGCCGTTTGGGGTTGATCGCTCTGGCTTCCAGTATGGTGTGGACATCCGCCGTGTATGGACAGCATTCGGTCGCGCGGCAATGGAAC
>Ga0210124_1000794_pt1 | contig 15115 bp, 14 predicted proteins | sample Muzzi_PWC_D2_FD_185554 | JGI IMG/M metagenome (GOLD analysis project Ga0210124, IMG submission 185554) | Wetland microbial communities from San Francisco Bay, California, USA, that impact long-term carbon sequestration - Muzzi_PWC_D2 (SPAdes) | ecosystem: Environmental > Aquatic > Marine >... | reverse complement strand
TCTCAAGGATGTGCTCCAGCGCATGACGCACGGCCATCCCATGAGCCGGATCGACGATCTCCTCCCCTGGAACTGGGCACCTCAATCCGCCAATCCCTGACCGGACGTGCAACACTCGGACGCTTACCGCTAATGCTGCTCCATCTCGTCGCGATTGGGCCGCCGGCAACGGTTCCGCCGGAACCTTAGTCCGGCGCCAAGCCGTACTCATCCCGCAGGGCATCGACGAGCCATGCCAGGTCCAGCGCCTTAGCGACAATGGTCACCAGGCGCTGCCAGCTCAGGCGCCGCAGCAGGCCCGGGACCAAGCATGCGGCGACCGTGGTCTCCCATTGGAGGTCGGCCGGGCCGCCGGCTTGGAAGGCGGGATTGAAGGCGTCATAGAGGACCAGCGCATGCCCGCGGGTGGGGGCGACCTCGCCCTGGGCGGTGACGACGGCGGTGAGGGCATTCCGGGCCAGTTGATAGACCGCCCCGAAGGGCAGGAATTATGGTCGCGGTCAGCGGGCCAGGCGAAAAGCCAAGGCAAATGGCCCCAGTACCGGACGCCGATCGCCGTCAGCGCGCAGCGCTCGCTCTGCCCCGCCTGGGCACGGTAGCTGCCGTCGCATCGCTGCTTCGGATAGCCCGGATCCCCACAGCCCGCAGGCGCGGGCGGGAGCAGGTGCCGAACTCGGCCTCCGTGAATTTGCATTCGACGGCGACCCGGTGATCCCCCTTGGTCAGCAGCACATCGATGCTGGTGGGGCGCGGCTCGGGGCAGGTCGAGGCGGAGGGCGTGACGGACACGCGCCTCACCCACGTGAGTCCAGGCACGACCTCGTCATTTACCACTTCCGGCTTCTGCTCGAAGATGAACCCCAGAGCATCCGGAGCGCCATCATCCTTCTCCCGCACTACGATCTTATAGAGGGAATTCGGAACGACCACTGGTACCCTTCCAGGTCGCCCGATCGTGAGAACCGGAGCGCCAGCATCGATAATCGGTCCGGCAATAACCCATACCGCCTTGAATTTGTTGGCGGCAGCCGCGGTAAAATTCTCCAGATGTCGCCAGGGTCCCTGGTTCATATCGGCGGCTTGCGGCACGGCATTCCAGAAGTGAAGGGTATTGCATGCCGCCCGCGCACTGATGCCCGGCGGCCCGCAGGTGCCAAGTCATCTGCCGGGCACCGTGGAACGGCGTCTCCAGGAACTGGCGGTCGATCAGCGCCATCAGGGCGAGGTTCTCGGCGCTCTCGCCCCGAGCCTCATGGTAATAGCTCGATCGGCTGATCGAGACGAGCCGGCATTGACGGGCAAGCGACAGCTGGGGGTGGTCGGGCCGGATCTCTTGCACCAAGTGCGGCCCACAGGGCCGTTACGCGTGCGACAGCTTCATAGAACTGGTCGGGGCCGAGACCGAGTTTTTCGACGCACTTGAGCATACATCGGCAGACCGTCCTAAACGCGAATCACCAGCCGCCTACGACCAGTCCATGGCTCTGTATGCCGACTTAGGGGTCAAGGCTGCCGAATAGGTAAGAACCGAGACGAAAGAAAGCCCTGCTGGGTACGGGCCCGGTGGGACTTTCAGAGAGAAAGAGCAATCAGGTAGTACGGTGACCTTCCAGCTTTAACCGCGGATCGCACGAAATCCGGATTAGTATGTGGCCTGTGTTTTAGAGTCGGCGGGCTTCCTCTCTTTTCGCACCGCAGCGACAGCGGTGCGCAAGTCCGCGATGTAGGCTTTACGTGCCGGCTCATGCAAAAGCGACATCATCAAATGCACACCTCGTGGTGCATTTGTGAGCCCGACAAGCCAGCTCGCTTTGGTCATTTCTTCAGCCACCGCAAATATATCAACGTCTCGACCGCCGAAGTTTACGATTGAGAGATCGGGTTTCGTAAGACAATAAAGCCCCTCCGTTTCTTCGATAGCCTCCACGTAGGCATGGGTCATAGCGAGAAGACGTCGCGCAATATCACAATATCCCTCGACACCCAGATGATTCATGACGGCCCAAGCAGCCGCGACACCGCCGGCGGCCCGAGTACCCACAAGAGTCCTCGTTGCGAACCGCCCGCTTGGCCAAACATCTAGATCAAAGGTCTGCCGTTCAAGGTCATCAGCAAGTCGATAGAATACCGTTGAAGCGGGCTTTGGACAGAATCCGAATTTATGCAGATCGGCAGAAATTGACCGCACTTCCGGAATGGAAAAATCGAACGGCGGTATCGGCTTTCCCACCATACGCGCAAACGGTGCAAGATATCCGCCTACACAAGCATCTACGTGCAACCACACCCCAGCCTGCTCTGCGACTGTTCCCAACGCTCCGATTGGATCGATCACGCCGTGTGGGAAACAAGGAGCGGATCCCACGATCATCATAGTGGAACGGTCGATGGCCGATTGGATTTCTGTCGGGTCAGCGCGCAGGTCCTCGCGTAATGGAGTTCGGCGAACATCTATGTCCATTAACGCAGCGGCCTTATCGAATGCCGGATGTGCTGAGTGCGGCACTACAATGTTCAGAGGTCCAGCTTGCCTGTGTTGCGCCCGAAACCAGTCACGTGCGCCTTTAACAGCCAAAACGATGCTTTCCGTACCTCCTGTCGTCATTGCACCAGCGGCACCGCCCGGAGCCGACAATAGAGAAAGACCCATTTGAACGATCTCTTCCTCCATGCGCCCAATGCCGAAGAAGGCTCGTTTCCCACCGAGCGCGTTTTCGCTCATGAATTTAAGAAAGGCCTTGCGCCCAATTTCATGGACACTTTTGGTCGCGAAAAAGACATAAAGGGGCACGCGTCCGTTGCGCCAGTCCACATCGCCGGCGGTCATCTCATCCATGTGACGTTCCAGGATATCCCAAGCCGCGCCCTTCTGTGGTAACGCCTTCCTCATAGCACTGTCCTTTCAACAATCAGCCAGATTCTTGATAATCATGCTCAAGAGTCTCCGCTGGATCTCGCTTGATGAGCCCTCCTTCTCTGCAGCCTAATGGCGCAAAGGTATTGGTCGCGAGAATCATGAGCGTTTCAATATGTCATTATATGTCATTGCTGAGACTAAAATGCGATAGGCGATGAATTGAGTTGAGCTAGCGAGTCGTGGCAGAGCTCTCAACGCCCTCGCTCTCATGGTCTGGCGATTAGCCCCGAGAACGACTGTTCGATGATGAATTGCCGAGCATAGATATGGCGGATCGTCTGCATATTTAAAGTTCGGCGCCGGAGCCCTCTCGTCGGGCAGCAAACTTCTGGTAGCATCCGTTCGATTGCATCGACGGCGTGGCCTGTGTACCGAGAATAAGCAGATCAGCCCCTATTTCGACGACCGGAATCACATAGGAGAGAACAAGATAATCAGACGATCGACTCCCGTTCCGCGACGGGCTTTACTCTATGCATAGGCAAATTCTGCCAATGATTCTCAAAAGTCAGATCCAGCCTGCTCAAGAACCTGCCAGATGCTCTCAATATCCGACGAAGAAGGATTGGCGGTCGCAAAAAGGGAAATGCTCATTTCGCAAGCACCCAGAATCTCCTCATATGAATGCAGCAGCCCCTTTTCCAAGTCTGCCTCAATCAGGCCAAGAGGCAGCCAAGATATGCCCAACCCGCTAAGGGTCATCTCCTTCACGCCAACTGAAAAGGCGGATTCGCACACGGTTTCGACGCTGTATGTCTTGAGAACGCTTGGCAAACAATCTTCCCGCAGGACTCGTCCGAGAAAGCTTGTCTCTGGATAGAGAAGCAAAGGCAGCGGCTGATCCTCCAGTGGAAGGTGGATGGGAACTCTTAGCGGATTGCAGGCTGTGACTGGAATCAGCCAGTCGCGACCCAGTTGGATACGGCGCACCGCAACGCCCGGCAAACCAGTGTCCAGCGACGACGTCTCATAACATAACAGAAAGTCAACCTCGCCACGGATCATTTGGGCGACGCATTCCGCCTTATTGGCGGACCTCACGCGGTAGGAGATCCTTGGTTGTTGGCGCTCGAGAAAGCGGAGCAGGCGGGGCAGGTGCGTTACAGTTAGCGTGTGCTGGGCAGTAAAGATGACGCGGCGTGTCGATTGCGCTTCTGCCCGAACGCGCCCCCGAAGCTCGTAGAAAAGATTCACGAGTTGCCGGATCTCATTTTCATTACTTAGCGCGGCGCGGGTGAACTGGAGGGGATTGCGGCGGCGATCAACCAGCTGTGCGCCAAGCCAGTCCTCCATGGCACGAATACGACGGGAGAAGGCTGGCTGGGTGATATTTCGTTGTTTCGCCGCCCTTGAAAAGCTGCCCGTTTCTAGCAGTAGGAGCAAATCCTCAAGCCATTTCAACTCCATGGCCGCACTTTCCACCTACAGACATCTTAGCCGGCCGGATAGCATATATTATGCAAGAAAGTATGTCTTGGTAAGAAAAGTGGCATTGGACCATGTGATGAGAAATGCGGCAATCTGGCAACAGGTTTGCCGGTATCAATGTATTTTTCCACCGACGTTCAACCGTCTGTGGACTGGTGATCTGTGTTGTACCCCTTCCGGGCCATGCGAATTTTCTATTTTGGAGCCTCGTATGCATCTGTCACGTTTTCCTCGGCTACGCTTCGCCCATCTGCCCACACCACTCGAACCGCTCGATAATTTGAGCGGGCGTCTCGGGGGGCCTAGGATCTGGATAAAGCGCGATGACTGCACCGGTCTGGCGACTGGCGGCAACAAAACTCGCAAGCTCGAGTTCCTGATGGCCGACGCCCTCGAGAAGGGCGCTAATACCATTATTACTCAAGGTGCCACGCAATCGAACCACGTGCGCCAGACCGCGGCAATCGCGGCGAAACTTCGCCTAGCGTGCCATATTCTTCTTGAGGATCGCACCGAAAGTAAGGATGCAACCTATAATTTCAATGGCAATGTCTTACTCGACCGTCTCTACGGCGCGACCGTCAGCAAGCGATCCGGCGCCACCGACATGAACCTCGAAATGGAGATATCGGCAGAGACATTACGCGGAGAAGGAAAGAAGCCCTATGTCATCCCTGGTGGCGGATCGAACCCTATCGGCGCTCTCGGATACGTCAATGCAGCGCTGGAACTCGTAGGACAAGCCAATGACATGGGCCTAGTCATCGATCATGTTGTACATGCCACCGGCAGCGCGGGTACGCAGGCGGGACTGCTTGCTGGCCTCGTCGGTTCGCGGAGTGATATCCCCGTTCTTGGCATTGGGGTTCGCGCGCCACGGGAAAAACAGGAGCACTCGGTCTTCGCGCTGGCTCAGCAGACGGCGGAGTATATTGGTCTCGGAGACGTAATCCGAAAGGAAGATGTCTCGGCGAATTGTGATTATGTTGGGGACGGTTATGGCATTCCGACCGAGGGAATGGTCGAAGCCGTTAAGCTTGTCGCTCGCACCGAAAGCATCCTCCTCGATCCTGTCTACTCCGGAAAAGGAATGGCAGGCCTCATCGACTTGGTCCGCAAGGATCACTTTGCTAGTGATCGGAATGTCGTTTTCCTGCACACAGGCGGAAGCGCTGCCCTCTTTGGCTATCCTGATTGCTTTGATCTGCCTGGCTATCAAGCGTGAAAGTAGTGCCACGGTTTACCTAAGGAGCGACAACGTTACAAAGCGGAACTCATAATGAAACACATAAAAAGGGCACGCACGCCTACCGAGCAAGACGACAGAAAAATACGTGATGTCGTCGGGCGCATGTTGATAGATATAGAGCAGCATGGTGACGCTGCAGTCAGACGTTACGCAGAGAAATTCGATGGCTGGACCGGCGATTTTGTTCTCTCGGAAGAAAAGCGCGCGCGCCTGATTACCCAGGTTCCAGAAACTGTTAAGGACGACATACGGTTTGCGTATAATCACATCCGCGGCTTTGCCAGCGCCCAGCGTGACAGCCTCCGAGAATTTGAAATCGAAACCGCCCCCGGCGTACGCCTTGGCCAGAGAATCATGCCGGTTGACTGTGCCGGATGCTATGTGCCCGGGGGGCGTTACGCGCACGCAGCTTCTGCTCTCATGAGCGTTGCCACGGCAAAAGTCGCGGGTGTTCCCTTCGTCATAGCCTGCTCGCCGCCACGCGGCGACTCCATCAACCCTGCCGTTGCCTACGCACTGGATGTTGCAGGCGCAGATATGGTTCTTGAAATGGGTGGGGTTCACGCCGTCGCCAGCATGGCATTTGGCATTTTCACTGGGCGGGAAGCGGACATAATCGTCGGCCCGGGCAATGCTTATGTCGCGGAGGCCAAACGCGTCTTGTTCGGTCGTGTCGGCATTGATGTCTTCGCTGGACCGACCGAGTCAGCGATCATCGCCGACGATACGGCAGATGCCATGACCGTCGCTATAGATCTTGCGTCACAGGCAGAACACGGCATCGATTCACCAGTCTGGCTGTTTACGACCTCAGAAAGGCTAGCGCAAAAAATAGGCGAACTCGTTCCTATGGTCGCCGCCGACATGCCCGACGGCGATGTCGTGAAGGCAGCCTGGGAGAACCACGGCGAGGTCCTCTTTTGCTCAGATCGCAAGGAAGTAATCAAAGTCAGCGACCGTTATGCCCCTGAACATCTGCAGGTGCTTGCACGTGATCTCGACTGGTGGAAAACGAACCTCAGGAACTATGGCTCCCTATTTTTGGGAGAGGGCAGTACAGTTACCCACGGCGACAAATGCTCGGGAACTAACCACATCCTCCCGACCAAACGGGCCAGCCGCTACAGTGGCGGCCTAAATGTTCACAAGTTCATGAAGGTGCTGACTTACCAATACCTTGACGAAGAGGCAAACAGAACCTTTAGCGCCGTTGCGTCGCGAATCTCCAGGGTCGAGGGGATGGAAGGCCATGCCCGCGCCTGCGACTGGCGCCTGCGCAAGTACTTCCCAGGCGAAAACTGGGCTTTCGAGGTTTACGACCAGAGGCGCTATGATTGATCCTATGGTTGGCACTATGACAACCTTCAAGAAATCGTTCACTCAACAGGAGCCTATCCCGGAAACCGCGATCGCGCGCGCTATCGAGGTTATGCGCAGTGGCCGGCTGCATCGCTACAACACGCTTCCGGGTGAGCCATCTGAAGTGGATCAATTGGAGCGGGAATTCGCTGCTTACACTGGTGCCAAGTATTGCCTTGCTTGTGCTTCTGGTGGTTACGCGCTCTCGACAGCGCTTAGGGCCTTCGGCGTGAAACACCAGGAGCCAGTACTAACCAACGCCTTTACCCTTTCTCCGGTGCCTGGGGCAATCGCTGCTGTTGGGGGCCGACCCGTCCTCGTAGAAATCACGGAAAATTTGGTAATCGATCTTGCCGATCTAAAGCATAAGGCAGCGACCGAATGTTCCCGCCTTCTGTTGCTATCCCACATGCGGGGCCATATCGCGAATATGGATTGTCTGATGTCCTTGGTCAGCGAACTGGGCATGTCCGTTATCGAAGATTGCGCCCACACGATGGGAGCGGCTTGGCGGGGTACGAAGAGCGGTCGCCACGGGGTTGCCGCGTGCTATAGTACTCAGACATACAAGCATATGAATTCCGGTGAGGGCGGACTCATCATAAGTGACGATGCGGCGTTCATGGCGCGAGCCACGATCCTTACTGGCTCTTACATGTTCTTCGACCGTCATAGGGCCGGCCCCGCTCCGTCGGTCTACACGGACATCTACCTAGGAACACCAAATTGTTCCGGCCGAATGGATAATCTGCGCGCTGCGATTCTCCGGCCGCAGCTCCAACAAATTGACGCAAATCGGGAACGGTGGAATGCTCGCTACGAGGCTGTTGCACTGGAATTGCGCGAGGCTAGAGACATTCGGCTACCACAGAGGCCAGACGAGGAAGCTTATGTTGGCAGTTCGATCCAATTCACGCTTCCCAATTTCGACAAATCGCAAATCCTGGATTTTCTACGTCGATCAAAGGAGCGCGGCGTCGAGATAAAATGGTTCGGTGTGGATCGGCCTGTTGGTTATACAAGCCGGCACCAGAACTGGCACTACTTTGGCCCGCAGATCCTCCCAAAAACTGACCAGATCCTAGATCATCTCTGCGATATGAGGTTGCCGCTTACTTTCAGCGTCGCCGATTGCCAGCTTATTGGAAGCATCATTTGCGATTGTGCCCTTGCGACCCGGGCAGCGACCGGCCCTGGTGAGCTGAGCGGCACCGCAGGCAGCATTGCTCTGGGGCCGACATGATCGGCATAACCTCACCGACTGTGAGGTATCCGATAGTCGGCATACTCGGCGGCATGGGGCCCGATGCTACGGTTGACCTCATGCGTCGAGTTATCGTGGCCACACCCGCGAAGTCCGAACAGGACCATATCCATATGATTGTTGACTGCAATCCGCAGGTACCCTCCCGCATCGCGGCGATCATCGAAGGGACAGGCCAAGACCCAGCGCCGGAGCTCTTGCGCATGGCAAGAGGTCTTGAGACGGCTGGCGCCACCGCACTGGCGATGCCCTGCAATACAGCCCACGCCTACGCCGAACAGATCTCAGCGGCAGTCGACATTCCACTTCTCAACATGATCACCATGACGGCTACGCGAATTGGTGCGATGAATCTCCGGCGCCAGCGAGTTGGGCTACTTGCATCCACTGCCGTTAGGATACTAGGCCTCTATGAGACAGCTCTTCGGCCGTTTGACGTAACGCTGATCTACCCGGACCGGCAAGACAACGTCATGGACCTTATCAGGACAGTCAAAGACGGGGGCGTCGGAGCAGCTACTCGTCAGGGCTTCGCTGAGATCGCGACTAGCCTTCTGGCGAACGAAATCGATATGATGCTTATTGCGTGCACAGAGTTGTCCGTTCTGGCTAATGGCATGAGAAGAGATTTACCCATCCTGGACGCACTCAATGTCCTCTCTGAGGAGATCGTCGCATACGCGCTCAATTTCGATCGAGCCGGGGATCAGGAACTCTTGGAGGTTTCGAATCGATGATGGTATGCCTGCAGTCAAAAGGGCGTGATCTCATGCATCGCTGAGAATTAATGCTCATGCTTAGTCACGCATTGGAGAGTCTTAGGTGCGGAGAAGCCTAACCGGAACCGTGAATGCATGGCGTTTAGACAGGAGTGATGCATCCCGATCATCAACGAAGTCTGGCGTGCTTCGTGGCTGGATGCGTGATGGTCGGTGGTTAAGTATTGTCTCGGTTCTTTCCGCTTTTGTGGCGTGGGCAATTCTAAGCGCGTTTCGTGTCGTTCCATCAGACCTGCTGCCGGGGCCGTGGGAGGTGTTCAGAACCCTGGTTGCTATTCTCCAAGACGGTTATCGTGGCACGACGCTCTGGCAGAATATCTTTGCAACGCTATATCGTTGCGGCGGTGGTTTCCTGCTTGCTTGCGTAACAGGCATACCCCTCGGTCTCGCTATGGGCTACAACTCAAAGATCGGGGCGGCCTTCGACTATATCGTCCAGTTCATGCGCCCCTTGCCGCCGCTTTCCTACCTTGTGTTGCTCATCTTATGGCTGGGCACTGGCGACAGTTCGAAGATTGCCCTCCTCTATTTGACGGCTTTTCCCATTGTGACCAGCAGCGCGATGGCGGGCGTGCGATCTGTCAAAACGCAAAAGGTTCAGGCCGCACTTTCGCTTGGCGCGGGGCAATGGCAGGTGTTCCTGCATGTGATTTTCCCATCGGCATTACCGCTTATCTTCACCGGGGCGCGAATCGCGCTTGCCGTTACCTTTTCCACTGTTGTTGCGGCCGAATTGATGGCCGCTAAAGATGGTCTTGGCTGGATGGTGTTCTCGGCTAGTCACTTCTTGCGTAACGACGTGATCATCCTGGGTATAATCGTTCTTGGTGTTCTGGGCATGCTCTTGAATAGGTTGATACTGTCTCTGGACGCGGCAATCGTTCATTGGCGCGGAGTGGAATAACGCGCGATGCTTTCCCTTTTCCGGACATCCGCTCCTGAAGGCCGTTTGGACGCCATGCCCAGCATGAGAGAGGAGCCGCCTCTGATCGTCATTCTGCGGCGACTCCACCGTCTGGCTGCCCTACCTGGCGATCGATGGGTGACGATCGCGACTCTCGGGTTCGTCATCCTCTTGTGGGCTATGGTCACCAATCTTGGTCTGGTACGTGACCTTTTCTTACCAGGCCCGGCACTCCTTTGGGCGGGCTTCGTCGACCTGTTCGAGGAAGGGTATAAATCGCGGACGCTTTGGGAACATGCGGGCTTGAGCCTGGAGCGTGTCCTCGGCGGATTTATGACTGGTGCCATCGTTGGCACTGTTCTTGGGTTGGGGATGGGCTACAATCGCAAGATTGAGGCGTTCTTCAGTCCATTTATCGAGTTTCTCCGGCCCTTGCCACAGCTCGCCTACCTAGTGCTGTTGATTGTTTGGTTTGGCATAGGGGAAACATCGCAGATCATCCTCCTATTTCTTACGGGCCTACCAGTTTCGGCGGTGGCTGCCATGGACGGGGTGAAGAGTACGCCTGTTCAGCGCGTGCAAGCCGCGCGTTCGTTGGGCGCCGGCGACTGGCAGATTTTCCGATACGTGGTTTTTCCGTCGGCCCTTCACGAGATATTCACCGGAGCCCGCCTTGCCATTGGCGTCGTCTATGCAACCTTGATCGCGGCGGAGATGATTGCAGGAAGCACGGGGCTCGGCTGGATGATCTTGGATGCCGGGCGCTTTCTGAGATCTGAGTATGTGTTCGTTGGAATCATTATCATAGGCCTCATGGGGTTCGCCCTTGATCGACTCCTTCTATACCTTGAGCGTCGCGTCGTTCATTGGGCAGGAAAAAGTTAGACATACAGCCCGGGCTCCGGCGGGATTAAACCGGAGAGATGTTTCATAATATGCAACACAGGGAGATAAATGATGAACAGCAAATATATCGAGACCGTCATCCAGCTTGGCCGACGGGACTTCATGCAACTCGTGGCGGCCGCCTCCGGTGCCGCAGCGCTTTCCTGGCCGTCTGCCCGAACCGCATGGGCGGCAGGGATGAATCCGGATATGATCAATGCTGCTTTCTTCGTCGAGACGAAGCCCACGATGATCGGCAAGGGGCAGGGGTGGTTTGAGCAATCGGCCAGCGCGAAATTCAATTGGAGCGAAGTTGGTAGTGGTGCCGAGATCAATACCGCAATGGCGGCGGGCAGTATCGACGTGGCCTTTTCATTCGGATCCTCGCCAGCGGCAGCGGGCATAAGCCAAAGCATTCCATATGAAGTCGTCGCCATGGTCGACAACATCGGGCCAGCCGAGGATATGGTCGTGCGCAAGGCGGCAAACATCAAGACACCCGCAGATTTCAAGGGAAAGAAGGTGGCAACGCCTTTCGGATCAACCTCACACTTCCGCTTGCTTGGCTTCCTGGAGCTGCACAATCTTTCCCAGAGCGATGTCACAGTACTCGACATGAACCCAAATGCCGAGGTCGCCGCATGGCACCGGGGAGACATCGATGCAGTCTACGTCTGGAGCCCAGCCAAGGCACAAATGCTAGCCGACGGAGGAGAGCATTTCCCGACATCGCAGGACCTTGACGCGCATGGCTATGTCATCGCCGATCTGATCATAGCGCGCACGGAGTTTCTTCAGAAATACCCAGACGCCGTTACGGGCATCATCAAGGGTTACGGTCGTGCTCTAGATCTTTGGAAGACAAAGCCTGATGAAGCGGCTGCGATTGTGGCCAAGGAGGCAGGCGTGACGCCGGAGGTGGCCAAGAATAATCTGGGGGAATATGACTTCGTTTCCTTGAAGGACCAGCTCTCACCAACATGGCTTGGTTCGCCCGGCAAGCCAGGCAAGTTTGCTGATGTCCTCAAGCGTACGGCGGATTTCTTGGTGCAACAGAAGAGCATTCGCTCGGCGCCTTCCGTTGAAGCTTTCGAGAAGGCGATTAACACTGAATTTCTGTCCCGCGCAGTGCAAGGATGACGCGCGAGTCTACTAAGGCGGCAGCCCCGGGTGCGGCTATGAATCACCCGGGGCAGCCCGCGAATTCCGTGGGCAACCCGAGGACCGAGGAGGCATTTCTCGAGTTTTCAGGCGTTTCGGTCGAATATCCATCCAGTGACGGCCCCATTAAAGCTCTGGAACGAGTTGATCTAGCTGTTGATGAGGGGAATTTCCTCTGCATTGTCGGCTCCTCCGGATGCGGCAAGACGACATTGCTCCAAACACTGGCCGGATTCATCAAACCAACAACTGGGACAGTAAGACTCCGGGGCAACCAGATAGTAGGGCCGGGGCCTGATCGCGGAGTCGTGTTCCAGCAACCAGCACTGTTTCCCTGGATGACAGTTATGGAGAACGCCGCCTTCGGACTGAAGGTGCGCCATATAAAATCTGCAGAACGCGATGAAAAGGTCGAGCAATATCTGCGCATCGTCGGACTGTGGGACTTCTGCAATCGATATCCCTATGAGCTTTCAGGCGGCATGCAGCAGCGCCTTGCGATTGTCAGGGTTCTTGTGAACGATCCAACAGTTCTTCTGATGGACGAGCCCTTCGGTGCGCTCGATGCATTGACCAGAGAGAGAATGCAGGAAGAACTTCATGCCGTCTGGCGTCGCAGCGGAATGACGGTCGTGTTTATCACGCACAGCGTCGAGGAGGCAGTCTATTTGGGCACCGACGTGGTCGTGATGTCACCACGTCCCGGGCGGATCGTGGAGCGGCTAGAAGTCGATTTTTCAAGGCAGCCAACGGGACGGGACATCCGGGCAATCAAAGCGAGCCCAGAGTTCGTAAAAACGAGAGAGCGCGTGCTATCATTAATCTGGAAAATGGCAGGGTGACAAAGGCACCCTGAGTCCCAGGGTCGGGCCCCTTCAGGGATCCGGAGAGGATGAGACTCATTATCCGGATGATAGGCCGTTGTGGTGTGCACGCCCGCTTCGACCACCCAGCGCACCGTGGCTCCGCGAGCCACGAGCAGGCCGATCGGATCGAAAGAAACCCGCGCACCGCCTGCCAGGCTGCGCATCCGGATCTCCATGCTCTGCGCCGCCGCGACCGGCCGCCCGACGGCGCAGGCCGCGAAACCGGCGAGCAGGAGCGCGCCGGTCTGCAGCGCGCCACGCCGCGTGTGTCCGCTATTGCAGCTTGGCTTCGTCTTTGGGCACATGCCACAGGACCGCGTGATAGTATTGTCATGCCTATTAGATGCAGGAGCCGACAAAAGGTTCCCGGGAATCAAAACAGTTTCTATTCATTTTGGCCTGAAACGGGCGGAGCATTGTTAAGATGCCGCCTTTTTTGGGATGGCATATGGTAATCGTTGAGAGACGAAGCATGAGGCGGCTCATTCTGGAGCGCAGGCGCCTGATGAGGGCGGACCAGGTGAGGTCCACGACGTGGCATCTCACATGATAAGGGGCCGAATTGTCTAGCTTCCGTTCGTCTCCGCGAAGTACACAAGCGCGTCGGGATTGAGGATTTGGATACGGGTCCGTTCGAGCTTGATCGCCCCTGCTCGCTCTAGCTCCTTTAATGACCGTTGCACCACCTCCCGCACAGACCCAATCATCGCCGCGATCTCCTCGTGCGTGATACGGGTGCAGGCCTCGGGCGCGCCCTCGACCATGTGCTCATGCTGAGCGACGCAACCAAGCAGTAGGCCGGCAACTCGTGCCGTCACATCGCGGAGTGCGAGATCCTCGACCACCCGGCCCAAGGCACGCTGGCGACTGGCGAGAACCTGGATCGCCGCCTTGGCGACCACGGCGTGCCGATCGAGCAAGGTTCGGAGGCTGGCGGCGGGGATCAGGCCCACGGTCGCTGGGCCGAGGGCGGCCGCGCCATCGGGATTCGGCCCCTGATCGAACGCGGCAGCATCGTTGAAGGTTCGGCCGGGGCCGACAACTTGCAACACCTGTTCGCGCCCGTCAGGCCCGGAGCGAAAGACCCGTACATGGCCCTGGATCACGAACGATAGACCATCGCAGGCCCATCCTTCGATAAGGATCGTCTCGCCGGGCTCATAGCTCTGTGTCCGTACCTGGCGGGCTAGGTCCGCAAGGGCCACGTCATCCAGATCGGCGAAGTAAGGAACCAGTCGGAGCTGCTCGACCGTCACCCTAGGTGCCCGCATGCGTGCCTCTTCGGGTCGCCATGATCGGTAATGCTAATCAAACTATCGTACGCGGTCATTGCGTCAGGTCATGTCGGGCCGACCTTCGGACGCCTGAATATGCGTGGGATCCGCAGGGAGCGAAGTTCCGAACTAGGAACCCGGCCACATTTTAGGCAACCAGGACGCGCCGGTGGGGGCCATTGGCGGCGAGCTAAAAGATGCCCTGCTGTGTGACTTAAATCGCGGAAGAGTCGCCGTCCATTCCTCATCTCGAGGCACAGGACGGAAAACATCCGGCAGACACGAAGGAGAACGACAATGAGGAAATGGCTCGTGATTCCCACGCTTCTGGGGGGGCTTCTCTTGGGATCCCAGGGCGCCGAGGCTCACTGCGATTCTTTGGCTGGTCCGGTGGCCGCCGCCGCCGTCAAGGCACTAGAAACCGGAAATGTGAATCTGGTACTCCCTTATGCTCCCGCGTCAGCGGAAGACGAGATGGCCGCCGCTTTTGCCCAGGCAGTCGCGGTCCGGGCCACAGGCGGCGAGGCGGAGGTCCTGGCGGATCGCTACTTCATCGAGACGGCGGTCCGACTGCACCGCGCCGGCGAGGGCGCGCCCTATACCGGGCTCAAGCCTGCGGAGACCGACTTTGGGCCGGCGATACCGGCCGCCGAACGGGCCCTCGAGAGCGGCGACCACAAGGCGCTCGAGGCCCTCATGGTGGAAGAGGTCCGGCGCGCGATCCGCGAGCGTTTGGCGCAAGCCAAGACGGCCCAGCTGGCCAGCAAGGCGCCGGAAACTCGCGCCGGCGTCTCTGCCGCCCGCGAGCGGGTCAGCGCCGAACTCGGCTTCATCGGCTTCGTCGAGCGACTCTACCTTGCGGCCAAGGGCGGCGAACACCCCGCCGAATAGCCATCTGACCAAAGAGCGCCGGGGTCGGGCCCATGCGAAGTGCCGACCCCGGCATCCATGAGAATAAGACTGGCGGCCAGACGCGATCCGCCGGGCCCTTCAAGGGAAGGCTTGTGCGCTTCACGAGGGGTTGGGAAC
>Ga0210124_1000792_pt1 | contig 15134 bp, 9 predicted proteins | sample Muzzi_PWC_D2_FD_185554 | JGI IMG/M metagenome (GOLD analysis project Ga0210124, IMG submission 185554) | Wetland microbial communities from San Francisco Bay, California, USA, that impact long-term carbon sequestration - Muzzi_PWC_D2 (SPAdes) | ecosystem: Environmental > Aquatic > Marine >... | reverse complement strand
ACCAACCGCCGAATAAGTTCTTCGGTCTTGCCGCTGAACATACTGCCGCAAATTATTTCAATCCAACCCCCATCATAACGATAGTACACCGATAACCCCTCCAAAAAAATGGGCAGACCCTTCGGCGAGTCTGCCCTTTTGTAAATTCATTTTCGTTACTGATCCAACATACTAAAAAACTCTAGGCTTCTGCAAAGAAAGTTGTTCTTGCCTCGGCAAGTTTGGTTTCGACCTCTTCAAGCGCTTTAGGGCCAAACCCTTCAATAGCCAACAAGTTATCCTTGTCTTTCTCAACCTTTGCTGTCAAATCACCTACGGTAATTATATTATTGGTGTGCAAAAGCTCAAAGACACGATCATTCAAATCAAGTGCTACTAATTGTTGCTTTAGAAAACGTTGTTCCGCCTTTTTCTGAGCCGCTTTTTGACGTTTATCGGCATCAGCTTGATGAGTACCATATCGATTTAAACGCTTCATAAAGCGATCTACTTGACCAGCCGTATCAACAATCCGTTGCTCACCCGTATAAAAAGGGTGACACTGCGAGCAAACATCCGTGCGAATATGCTCCTGAGTAGAGCCGGTTGTCCAGGTATTGCCACAAGAGCAGACAACCGTGGCTTCAGGATAGTATGTAGGATGAATACCTTCTTTCATGACTCAAAACCTTTCTCTCAAAAATCGAATTGGGGTGGCTAGACCTTACCCTACTTCACTAAATATAGTTAACTGGCTTCGGGGTAAACGCTGATGCGTTTCCTGGTACGAGTGACGTGCTCAAATTTCACATACCCGTCAGCTGTAGCAAAGAGTGTATAATCTCGACCCATGCCAACGTTCGTCCCCGGATAGAATTTGGTCCCCTTTTGCCGAACCAAAATATTCCCCGACCGGACAGCCTCGCCACCAAACTTTTTTACACCAAGCCGTTTGCTTTTACTATCTCGGCCATTACGGCTAGAGCCGCCACCTTTTTTATGTGCCATCTTTAACCCTCCTAAGCTTTAACTGCTATTTTATCAATGTGCAAGCGGGTAAAATCTTGCCGATGACCCTGCTTCTTGTGATAATTCTTTTTGTGTTTATAAACAATAATCTTTTTACCACGGCCGTGGCTTTGAACCGTAGCTGTTACTTCAGAACCTTCAAGCAAAGGCGTACCAACTTTAACATCTTGGTCATCAGCCACCATCAAGACGCGCTCTATCTTAACTTTCTTACCTTCTTCGATAGGTAGCTTTTCAACCTGTATTACATCGCCTTCGGCCACCCGATACTGTTTGCCACCACTTTCAATTACCGCGTACATCCTTAAAATCTCCAATGTGATAATTTTTTCTAATATCAACAAAAAATGAGTGCGGCCAGCAAACACGGCCACACACAAACCTTAATTATATTCGTACCGAGCCAATTGTCAAACAGGTGGCAAAATTCTTAGAGACAATTAATCCGATTAAGCCAAATGTACAGGTTAATTACCAAGATTAAGCTGTATCAGGCCATCTGCCCACAATTGTCTGTCCACCATACACCTGTTGGCCTACCTGTACCAACACTTCAACGTCTGGAGGCAGTAACAAATCAACCCGGCTACCAAACTTGATTAAGCCCAAACGTTGCCCTGTTGAGAGCTTATCACCCACGTTAGGCCAGCACACAATGCGCCGAGCCAAGATACCGGCAATTTGCTTAACGCCCACCGGCCCATGCGATGTTTGTAACCCAATTAAATTGTATTCATTGCTGTGGGTATCTTTTAAAAACGCCGGGGCAAAGCTACCAGGCTGATACTGCAGAAACTCAACCTCGCCTTGATAAGGGCTACGCTGCACATGAACATCAAATAAACTCAAAAACACACTGACCCGCTGTACCGGCCCCTTAAAGAAATAAGGGTCATCAACCTGCTCAATATCCGTAACCTTGCCATCAGCAGGGGCCAGAATCCAAGCAGAAGCAGATGAAGCCGGTGTACGCTTGGGATCGCGGAAAAAGTAGAAGATCCAACCTAGTACGGTCAGTGTCAGCAAAGCTAATCTTCTATTCCTAACCGATAGCGCCAACAGGCTAAGCCCGGTTAAGCCCAGCACAATTGCCTTCACCTCACGCCAGGCGGCCAACATTCCACTAAACATTTTTAAGCAGTTTTCGATTTAGCTACGAAAATTTCTTGGCCTGGCTTAAACGCTGGCGTACACCACCATAAAGCGATAGAACCGGACCACTAACCGCGTAGAGCAAAAAGATACCAAAAGGAACAGCTTGCCAGCCAGCCCCCAGCCAGACACTCAGCATTACGGCTACCACACCCACCCAAACAACCGGAGGCAAGGCAAATATATGTTTACTCTTAAAATAGGAATACGGGCTAATCATCAAGAAGCTAACCGCAATCACCGCTACCGTCCACCAGACATTAATGATCCAATGTTGCCAAAAAGTGGCTGTAATTAACAACACACTGGCCATCGGGATGGGCATACCCTTGAAGTAAGCACTACGATCGGAGGGTATTGTGTTAAATCGGGCCAAACGGAAAGCACCGGCCAAAACAAATGCCAGTGAAGTTAAAATGGCAATATAACTATCTACCCCCACAATGAGTAGCAGGTGATAGACCAGGATGGTGGGCGCTACTCCAAATGTAATCACATCAGCCAGCGAGTCCAGCTCTTTGCCAAGGTCACTAACAGCATCCAGGCGTTCTGCCAATTGCCCATCCAAAACATCAAGGATTGAGCCAAGTAAGATAAGGCTTGCAGCTAATAAGAACTTACCATCGGGTAATACCATAATAGCTAATACCCCTACCATAATTGAACTTAACGTCGCAGTACTGGGCAAAACGGCAGATAATTGTCTAGGCAATCCGACCTCCTCTATCAGTTACTCATTATTCATTATTCATTATCAATGGGTTTTCTCCAGTAGAAAACCCATGTAGGGGGCACATTAAGCAAAACAGACCTGCGCTCTATCTGATACCGGTCAGCAAAACTTTTGATGATGTTTTGATTAGATTTCATACTGGCTTTAATGGGGGGGCCACTAAACAGGTATTTTAGGCGACCAATAAAAATATATTTGACATAGCTAAATATACCGCCCGGTTCCAGACATTCTATCATAAAATCAAGAATCTCCTGCACCAGTGAGGGGGGAAAGTTGGTCAAAGGCAAACTAAAAATAATGTAGTGGTAAGTTTTAGGCTCAATATTACGAATATCATCATTGATAAAGTTAATCTCGACCCCCGGCTTAGGTTGAAAACCCGCTTCTTGCTCGAAGCGTTGCTGAAGATAGGCTATTAGCTTAGGGTTAATCTCAACAATGTCAAATGAGTCACCTGCTTTTAACAACGATACAATATCCCGCGTGAATGCACCCGTGCCCGCGCCAGCTTCCAGAACGCGTACCGGTCCTTGTTTTTGAGCCAGATAAGCTACAACGGATCGGGCCAACGCCCTCGAGCTGGGAAGAATGGCCCCCATATGGCTGAAGTCGCTAACAAATTGTCGAAAAAAAAGTTTTCGCTGATAGGTTGAATTATCAGAACTCATGAGAAAAATACCACACCTTTACTGATACCCAAATAGCTTTCTAAAAGCCGGTTTGTACCACAAACCTTCAAAATCGGGGTTATTTTGGGCTGCCACCCGTTTGGATTCATCTAGCTGAATGGCCTGAGTTAGCCAGGTAACACTGGCATCATCATTGCCTAATAATGACAACGTACAGGCTTTATGATAAACAGCTTCGGCATCATCCGAGTCTAGACGGATAGCTTCGTCAAAGTCTTTCAAAGCCTGGGTGTAATTGCCTTGATTATAATAGGTCAGCCCACGATTGTGAAATACTGTCGGGTCTGTGGCGTCAAGCTCTACCGCTTTGTTGAAATCATGGAGAGCGTGATCATAACTACCAAGACCATAATAGGCTAAGGCTCGATTGTAAACCGCAGCAGCATTATCCGGGTCGTAAGCCAAAGCCTGGTCATAATCACGAATAGCCTGTTGGTAATCACCCAAAGAATCATAAGCCGCTCCTCGATAGTTGTAACAACTCACATCTTCTGGCTTAAGGCGCAGCGCCCGGCTAAAATCTTTGATAGCCTGTTGGGCATTGCCCAAATTGTTGTAAGCTAACCCACGATTTTTAAATGTGGCCGGATTGTTGGCATCAAGTCGCAAAGCCTGATTATAATCCTCAATGGCCCGCAGATAATCACCTTGTTTAAAGTAAGCGTTGCCACAGTTATTATAGATGGCCGGGTCTTCGGGATTGAGACGAATCGCCTGGTTGTAATCTTCAATGGCAGATTCAATAGCGCCCTGCTGCATATAGATGATGCCCCGATTATGGTAATAGGAGGCATTTTTGCCATTAAGCCGGATGGCCTGGGTAAAATCATCAATCGCTTCTTGATATTGTCGATTGTTGGCAAATACACTGCCCCGATAACCATAGGTTGCGGCACTGCCCTGGTCGAGTTTAATGGCTTTGCCAAAGTCTGCAATGGCCTCCTCAAAATTATGAAGAGCAGCATAAGCCAGCCCCCGGTTTTGCAGCATTTCAACATCATCTGGCTCAAGTTGAATGGCCTGGTTATAATTTTCCAATGCTTCGGCATATTGACCTTGATGAGCTAAGGCCAGCCCCAAATTATGAAACATCTCGGCTTCTTTGGGGTTTAGCTTGATAGCCTGTTTAAAGTCATCAATGGCTCGACTGGTATCATTGAGATAAAAATAGGCCAGACCACGCTCGTAATAACATTCAAATCTATCAGGATTAAGTTGAATTGAATGTGTCAGGTCATCAATAGCGCGGCGATAATCTCCCTGCATCGCCAGAACCTTTCCCCGGCTGAAAAAGGTTTCGGCATTTTGGGGACGTAGACGAATCGCCTGATTAAAGTCCTTCATTGCTTCTACCAGAGCGCCTTGGTCCAGATATACGCAACCACGATTATGTAAGGCCTCGGCATGTTTTGGATTCACTCGAAGGGTCTCATCAAAATCCTCCAAGGCCAGAGGATAGTTCTTTAGCTTATAATGGGCATAGCCTCGTTGGTTCAGGGTAAAGACATCATCCGGGTGCAATCTTAGCGAATGATTAAAATCTTCGATGGCCTTACCAAAGTTCTGCCTGCGTAAGTACGCCAGTCCGCGGTAACGATATAGTCGGATATCCGCCGGTTGGGACCGTTCGCCATCTATCCGTTTATTTGCATTGAGATCAATCGCCTGGTCATAATCCGCAATGGCCCGAACATAATCCCCCTGGCGGCTATGGACCAGACCTCGATTGGCAAAGGCTTCGAGCATATTTGGCTCAAGTTGAACAGCCTGGTCAAAGTCTACCAGAGCTTGGCTGTAATCTCCCACCCCGGAGTAGGCTCGCCCCCGTTCGTTATACAAACGAGCATTTTGAGGTTCGAGTTCAATCGCCTGGTCAAAATCGGCGATGGCCTGCGAATACTCACCTTGACGTGATAATGTCAGTCCCCGATAGTAAAGACACTGGGACTTGACGAGCTCATCGGGGTCAAGCGAAAGCACTTGGTTAAAATCTTGTACAGCCTGCATGAAATCATTTTGTTCATAATAGGCCCGACCACGCTGATAAAGGGCAACGAAATTGGTAGGGTTAAGCCGCAAGGCCAGATTAAATGACTCAATGGCCTCAACCGACTGCCCAATCTCTATATAGGCTAAGGCTTTCTGGTAGGTTGTATCCGGGTCATGAGGTTTCAGCAGTAGAGCCTGGTTATAATCTTCAATAGCGTACTGGTGATTTCCCTGGTGGGCATAGGCCAAGCCGCGTTGATAAAAGGCATCGGGAGAATCAGGGTTCAAGACGATGGTCTCGTTAAAGTCGGCAATCGCCTGGGTAATATCTCCCTGTTGGGCATAAGCCAGCCCGCGCTGGTAGAGAGCTTGGGGGTTGCGCGGATTGAATTTGATGGCTTGATTAAAATCCTCAATAGCTTGTAAGATATTACCGTCGGTCATATGAATTTCGCCACGCTGAGCAAAAATCTGTCCCGTCAGCTCATCAGTATCATTAATATTAGTTTGAGTAACTTCGCCCTCTTTAGTTAAGAGCAACGAAATGGCCTGATCGAAATCTGCCAGGGCTTTTTGAGACTCGCCCTGACGAGCGTAAGCCTGGCCTCGATATTTGTAGTAAATAGCCTGCTCTTGCTCAATATCACCATTATTTTTGGCGATAAGCTCAAGCGCCTTGTCAAAATCCTTAATCGCCCGTGGATGATCTTTTTGGTGATATAAAGCCATGCCACGCTTGGCATAACTTTCGGCCTGGTCCGGTTGGAGCCGGATGGCCTGATTATAGTCTTCAATGGCCCTGGCATAATTCTGCAGGTGAACATAAGCCGAACCGCGCTGGGCAAAGGCATCTGCATTTTTGGCATCCAACTCAATAGCCCGATTAGAGTCCTGACGACTCCGCTCAAAATTACCAAGTTGTAGATGCGCTCGTCCTCGCTGCGTATAGGCTGTGGCATTATCGGGAATAAGCCGGATAGCTTCATCAAAATCAGCAATGGCTTGCTCATAATTCTCTTGAATCATATAGGCCATGGCCCGATTGAGGTATGCGGGGCCATTTTTAATATCCAGCTTGAGAGTTTGGGTGTAATCGCCAATGGCCTGGGTATAGTTTTTCAATTGACTATAAGCGTATCCGCGCTGGGAAAAATATTCTGCATTACTGGGAGCCAGTTTGATGGCCCAGTTAAAATCCTGAACAGCCCTAGTATAGTTCTCCTGTTGGCTGTATATCATCCCGCGTTCGTAATAAACAGCCCCTTCATCATCAGGTTGAAGTTTGATCGTTTGATCGAAATCTGTAAGAGCCTTTAACACCTCGCCCTGACGAGCATAGGCCAGGCCACGCTGTTTAATGGCCGAAACCAGCCGACTATCCAACATGATTGCCTGATCAAAATCGGTAATCGCTTGAGAGTATTCTTCCTGCATAAAATAGGCTAATCCGCGCCGATAATAGTACAAAGGGTGCCGCAGGCCCAGCTTGATAGCATGATTGTAATCCTCGATTGCCCGAGCGTACCGATGGGCTGAATGGTCGGCAAAGGCATTACCCCGGTTGAAATAAAAATCGGCCTGCTTAGAATTGAGACGGATAGCCTGGTTATAATCTTCTAAAGCTGGCTCAAAATCTTGTTGGGCGGCATAAGCCATCCCCCGTTGATTGAAGGCATGAGCATCTTCAGGATCGAGCTTTATCGCCTGGTTAAAGTCCTCAATGGCCTCACTATATTTTTGTTGAGCGGCCAAGGCAAGACCTCGTCGATAAAAAAAGGTTGCTTCATTGGCATCAAGTTTAATGGCCGCATTGTAATCTTTAAGTGCTTGCTCAAAATCGTCTAGGGCAGCATAAGCCTGTCCTCGGTGGAAGCGGGTGAAAGGTGATTTTGGTTCTAATTTAAGGGCGGCGCTATAGTCTTCAATGGCCCTTTGATAATCTTGTTGAAAGGCTCTGGCTTGACCACGGTTATAAAAGGCATTGGCCTCTTTGGGATTTAAGGTGATAACCTGATTAAAGTCACTAATAGCCTGACCAAATGCTTTGTATTCAAGGTGAACCATCCCTCGATGATTCAAGGCGTTAATTTTGTCAGGCTCATCTAAATCTAAGGCCAGGGCTTGATTCAAATCCTTAAGCGCCCGACCATAATCTTTCGCAGTTAAATAAGCCAACCCTCGCCGGTGAAAGGCGGGACCGTTCTTGGGATTGAGGAAAAGAGCCTGGCTAAAATCTTCGATGGCTCGCTGCAGGTTATCCTCATCTGTTGATGGCGACCCTAGCGGGGCATAATCGGCATATATACAGCCACGATTGTAAAAGGCTGAATCATTTTCTGCATTAAGATCAATGACCCGGTTGAAATCTTCAAGTGCCTTGGTAAAATCGCGTTGAGCCACAAACGCCTGCCCCCGATAGTTGAGGGCGTCAAGGTCGTTTTCATCAAAGCTCAAGATTTGGTCGAAATCTTCAATGGCCTGAGCATAATCGGCCTGATCCAAATAGGTACGCCCTCTATTTTTATAGGCAGCCGTATGTTGACCATTGAGTTTGATTGCCTGGGTGAAGTCGGCAATAGCCTTTTGGTTATCCCCCAGACGCCTGTGAGCATAGCCACGCTCATTATAGGCATCAGTTAAGGTAGACTCATCCAACTGTAGCGAGTCTGGATCGATCTGTTGTTTCTTTTTATCTGACTTTTCAGAGGTCGCTTCAACATCCGCTTGAACCGCTTTTTGTGGCTTTGTTTTTCTCGATGCTTTCTTAACAGGTTCGGTTAGCTCGATAGCCTGGTCAAAATCCTCAATCGCCCGTAAAAACTCTCCCTGGCGGCTATATCCCCTCCCCCGCTTGAAAAATGAAATAGCCCGAGCGGGGTTCAAGTGAATTGCCTGGTCATAATCCTCAATGGCCTGGGCATAATTCTCTTGTTGGGCATAAGCCGCTCCCCGCTGTAAATAGATTTCCTCGGTATCATTACCCAATGTAATCGCTTCATCAAAATTTTCGATGGCTCGGGCAAAATTTCCCAAAGGAGGCAGCATATAGGCCAACCCTCGTTGGTAAAAAGCTGTCGGCCGAAAATCCGTTTTGGATTGTTGAGATTGTCCCTCCTCGCTCTTGCCAGTTCGCTCTAAAGCCCGATCAAAGTGCTTAATGGCTTTAACAGGATTGTTCTGCCGCATATGAGCCAGCCCCAGATTAAAGAAGGAAATGCCATCGCCAGGATCAAGACGAATGGCCTGGTCGAAATCTTCTGCCGCCCAATCGAAGTTGCCTTGCTGCTCATGCACCAAGCCCCGGTGGCGATAACTGGCTGCATCTCGAGGATTCAACTCAATAGCCTGGCTAAAGTCAGCAATGGCCTCGGTCAACATTTCTTGGTGAACATGAGCCAGCCCCCGGTGATAAAATGCTTCTGGGTAGGCCGGACGCAGTTCAATAGCCCGATTATAATCGGAGATTGCTTTGGCCTGCTCATTTTGATCGGCATAAGCCAGCCCTCGATATAAATAAGCTGTGGCATCGGTGGGGTTGAGCTTGATAGCTTGTTTGTAATCCTCGATGGCTCGCTCATAGTTTTCCTGACGAGCAAAAGCCAACCCCCGGTCACTGAACAGAGTTGCATTATCGGGGTCAAGCCGAATCGCCTGACTATAGTCATCAGCAGCCTTAATAAAATCCGAAATAGGCGGGTTGGCGTAAGCTCGACCACGAGCATAGAAAATCGCTCCATTTTGAGGTTGGCGCTGAATGGCTTGATCCAGGTCCGCAATCGCTTCTGCATACTGTTGCCGGTCAAGGTAGGCTAAACCCCGACCAACATAGAGTGACACGTTCTCATCATTCAAAGCCAAACCCTTACTATAAACCTCGACGGCTTTCTCAGCTTCATCTTTAGCCTGGTAGCTATAGCCCAACCAGGTGTAGACAGTGGCCTTCTCATCAGCGGAAAGCGCTTCATCGCTAACAAATTTAGTCAGAACCGGACGCATATCGGCCCATTGGCCCGAAAGCCAAGCGGTAGCCAACGATTTTAGATTTTTGATTTCCGATTTTGGATTTAGGATGGGTGCTTCGGTTCTGGGTTGTTGCTCCTCTGCTCCCTTGCGCCCTTCCTCTCCCTTACCTCCCTGCTCCTCTACTTCTCTGCTTCTCTGCTCATCACCGGATGCTAAAGCCAAAAGGTCAAACATCAGAGGTGGATGGTGATTGAGGGCTTCGAGGAAGGCGCTTTGGAAAAACTTTTTGTTTTCCAACGTGTGACCAAGACGTTCCAAAACAAGGGCTTGATGAACATCTTGGTTACTGAGAGTCTCTGACGGCTTTACAGCCAATTGAGGCAAAGCTACCTCTACAGTCTCAGACGGAATCAATTCATCCTTCTGTTTCTTCTTCTTTGCCGGGCTGGTTGAAGTTATCTTCTCGGAAGCATCTGGTTGTAATCGTTCTGCCTGTAAGGTGGCTAATTGTTCATCAAGATATTCAAGTAACTTTGGTTTGAGAGCAGCGGTTTTAGTATCGATTTTCTCATGTAAGGCAGCGGCCAGCGTTCGATCTAAACAAAATTGACCTGACATGCCTCGCCCAGTTTTAACCAGCATCGGCTGTCCCACCAACCACTGGAAGGCGGGGTGGTCCTCATCAGCGTCGGCCAAGGCCATCAAGCGAGGTTGGTCAAATGAACCAGCTAAAGCGGCCTTTTCAAGCCAACCTCTCTCTGTCTCTGGCAAATCCTGAAGCAACGCCACCCCATGACCGGCAGGCGATGGGTTGGCCCCAGCAATAAGCCAGACATTAAGCCATAACGGCAGATGTTCCGTAGCTTGACCTACCTGTTTGATGACAACCGGGTCGTTGAGGTGGGTATTCTTTTGTATAAAATTGGCAAATTCAGCTTGAGAAAATGGCTCAAGTGGTAATGACAAAATAATGTCCGCCCATTGAGCAGCCCAGCGTTCATCAGTAGTTAAAACGTCTTCACATCCGGCAATCACCAACCGTAGATCACACATAATAGCATCACGGCTGTACCCCAACAAGTAGGTCAGCAGCCAGTCGTTCACTGAAGTAGGAAGATCATTAAAGTCGTCAAACATCAAGACCACTTTGTCGGATGTGGGATGTGGGATGTGCGATTTTCCTATTTTAGACTCGTCAACAGTCTTATCTTCTTCTTTATGTCCATTACTTCTCGCTTCGCGTTCATATCCCTCGCTTCGGGTTCTTGCTGCTTGATTAAGGTCGTCTACTAACGCCTGGGTCATCAATCCAATTGGATTATCAAAGGCCAGGGTTAAATCATCTTTGCTCCAGTGCAGGTTGGCAAATTGATCGAGATCAGGCGTAAATATAGGTTGACCTGAATCGAGACCCAGCAACGTTGGGCGATAGAAGTGATGCAGCACCCGTTTCGAGTCGCTGCTGCGGATGAGCGCCTTTTCAAGTAGGTTTTGACGGCGTTGATATAGCTCATCGAACTTGGGGGTAGGGATGGATTCGCCTTCGCGGTGTAAGCCGTCGGCAATGTACCGCATCAAGCGTGTGGCATCGTGACCAAAGTTGACACTTGCATCAATACGGCTATAAACAGTCTGAGCCGATTGATACCATTCTAATTCATCTAACAGGCGAGTTTTGCCCACACCACCAGGACCGGAAATGGTGGTAATCAAACGAACCTGAGGGTTATCAGGGGCGCGATGAAAATGGAGCCGGTAGAGGCCAAGCTCTTTTTCACGACCCGCAAATATCGATTGCCCAGCCTCTGGCTGGGGTAAGGGTTTCCTTTGTGCAAATGACATGGCTTCCTTCTTTCTGAGTGGGGGTTGTGCGCATCAAAGCAACACTCCTGGTTGACAATCTTTCGCTAGTAAAGTTGGTGAAATGTAAGGTGTAAAATGTAATGACTTGTGGCAAAATTCATTACGTTTTACGTTATCCCCTTTACCGATAGTTCCCTTATCGTATCCACTCATCCCACAACTTCCTATAGCGTCTAATAGTTAGAGTAGCACAAAATAGTCGACTATACAACTACTTTAGGCTCATCTTCCTATAGCAATTACATTGTCTTACTCACCTTCCTCTGTAAGAAGTTCCTCCAAAAATTCGGAAGCTCCTCTCACAGAGCCTAACCTTTCTACCACTCCATACAATTGCCCCCCAATACCTTTGACCTCCGGTATCAACCACACCTGCCAGGGTCGGCGGAATAAGAGTAATAATCCACCGACCACTACGGCAGTAATACTAATAAAATAAAGCGGCAGAGCCAAATCACGCCGAGCGATGAAGGTCATATTGTGGCTGGGAGAAATTGTCACCGAAAAACCATCGACTTCAAAGGTTTCGCCTAATCCAACCATCAGGTTTTCCGATGGCGATGACTCCGAACCGCGGCGCACCTGAACATTGTACCTATCTTCGTCTGGTGTCGAAACAGGCAATATTTGAAAAGCCAACGAACCCGAGGGCATCAGAAAAATAAAGGGAGTATCGGGTTGGTCAAGCGGCAAATTCAAGCGTGTGGCCGGAGAAAGCGCTTCGTCAAGGGGCAATAACCGGCGCAAATCACCGGCTGAGTCTCTGGCTTCAATACTTAACAGAGGCTCAATCGAAATAGGTAGGATTAGCAAATCCGAATAGAAAACCGGCAGATAAAGTCGCCACCGCAGAGTTTGCGCTGCTTGTTGATTATCTCTGGACATAAAAATAAATAAGCCTGAATCATTAGCGTCATTGACGTCTGATAACTCAAGTGATCCACCAAACAACTGGCTTGTCTTAAGTTCACCTGGGACCAGGGTCAATCGCTCTGTTTGCAAGGAATAATGGCTTATCAAAAAGGCAACACAGAGTAAAATTACCCCTCCATATAATATCACTACACTGAGCCACGACCAACGCCACCGTTCTGCACTAATCACCCGTTGGTTTTCCTCATCTGGAGCGCCATTGGAAAAGCCCTTTGCTTCGAGTTTCTCTTTAAGTTTGTCCAAAAACACATCCGGCGATTTCGGTAGGCGGACAGAATGCTCGGCTCGCTGGGCTAAAGGGTGCTGCCACTCAATAGACGTGAAAGCGTTGGCTGTCTTAGCCCGTCGCCAAGAGGGAAGCCCATACTCTGCCAGCGCCAGCAAGCTATTGAGCAACAACAAGGCCAATGGTATCCAGAACCAGCCTGATTGAAAAATTCGAGAGAATCCAAGGGAGAAGAGAAGGTCACCAGACGGTTGTATCAAGGGTGGTAAGGAGGTAATCCAGGTTGTAACAGCAGTATCAAACGAGGTTTGTTGAGGAATGATGAGACGCAACACAACTACAACAAGCAAAATTGCCAGTAGTAATCCCGTTATCAGAGGGGTGTACAGCCTGTACCAGGTTACCGTAATAAGGCGCTGAAATCTGTAATATAAATTGGGCTTTGAGGTGGTTGGCAGCATCCACTAAAAAGAAAAAAGCCTCCCCTTGGAATCAAACCGATAATTTGCTCATTATAAATGACCAAATCTTCCAATGGGTCTGCTTTCAATAATTAGATTTTCTTTATTCTACCATTAATCCTCAAAGTCTCTAAACTCACATGCTTGTTCTGAATGGAAAACCATAGCCGAGCTTGCTCTCTCCCGCCAAGATCGCACCGATAAAAGATGAGAGCCTCGGCTGAGGATACCTTCGCGGCCATATTGAGTAAGACTCAAGCAGGCTAAAATCCAGCCGGGCAGGCTTCCACATGCAAATATTGCCAGCACTCATCCTCTGTCCAGATGCGGGTCAGGCGGGATTGGGCCAGAGCGATCAACTCGTCAATGGGTAAAACGTAGACCCGCGTCGTGGTATCGGTGGCGTTGCCTGTGGCCAACAGCCGCCCATCGGGACTGAAAGCGACAGTAAGACCGTAGCTGGGCAGGGTTAGCAATTCTTGACCTCGGATTGTACCGGCCTCAAGGATGCCTGAAATGTCCCAGACAATCACCCTGTTTCCCCAGCTAGCTGCGGCCAGACGGGTTCCGTCCGGACTGAAGGCGACTTCAGCAATGGGATATTGGTCGCGAGTCAGACTGAATAACTCCTGGCCGGTCGCCGCTTGCCAAAGCTTCACCGTTCCGTCGAAACTGGCTGTCGCCAGGCGCGTGCCGTCGGGGCTAAAGGCCACATCGTTGATAGTATCAGCGTGGCCGGCCAGGGTGAAGATTTCCTGGCCGGTGAGGGCATCCCAGATTTTAGCTGTGTTATCCCCACTGCCTGTAGCCAGGCGGGTTCCATCCGGGCTAAAAGCTACGCTCTGAACAAAATCATTATGTGAAGTCAAGGTAAGAATTTCCCGGCCGGTGAGGGCATCCCAGATTTTAGCCGTACGATCTTCACCGGCTGTAGCCAGTCGTGTACCATCAGGACTGAACACCACATCATTAACCAGGTCGGTATGCTCCAAGGTCAAGAGTTCTCGGCCGGTGAGGGAATCCCAGATTTTAGCCGTATGATCGTGGCTGGCAGTAACCAGGCGCGTGCCATCGGGGCTAAAGGCAACCACAACAACATCGGAAGCATGTCCAGCCAGGGTTAAAAGCTCCTGACCGGTGGTGGTGTCCCAGACCTTGGCCGTTGTATCGGGGCTGGCCGTAGCCAGCCGTGACCCATCCGGACTGAACTCGACATCTCGGACATACCAGTCGCCGGTGTGGCCGGCCAAAGTCAGCCATTCTTTGGCTCCAGCCGGGCTGATATCCCAGACCCTGGCTGTGCCATCGCTGCTAGCGCTAATTAGGCGCGTCCCGGCGGAGCTAAAAGCGACACCCAGAATTTCGCCAGAGTGCCCTTCCAACCACAAATCCTTGTTAAAGATCGTATCTGTCACGTCGGTATTAAGAGCGGGGGGAAGGTTTGTCTGAAGCACTCTTGTCAAATCCCAAACCTTTACTATCCTATCCTGAATCGTGGCTACATGTAAGCCATCCGGGCCAAAAGCAATATCTCCATACCCGCCGGCAGTGAAATTAATCCGTTCTTCACCGGTGGCCGTATCCCAAATCCTGGCTATACCATCACCGGATGTCGCCAGGTAATGTCCATCGGGGCTGAGGGCGACGCCTTCAACGCCATTAGGGTGGCCGGTCAAAGTGAACAGCAACTTGCCCGTGCTGGCCTCCCAAATCCTGGCCGTTTCATCGTTACTGGCCGTGGCCCAACGGGTACCATCCGGGCTGAACGCCATATCTCGAAGCGCATCCGTGTGGCCTACCAACTGAAACAAGGGTTCTGGCTGGACTGCGTCGGAGGTGGCATCCCATACACCAAGTGTCCCATCCGGCTCTGCTACAATCAGACGAGTCCAATCTGGAGTTAAAAGAAATCCTGTGTCCTCAGTATCAACTTGAACCGGTACAGTGCTGACCGTCCGGCCGGAAGTGACCTCCCAGGTCGTAATTGTGGTGACCTGTCCAGGGCTAACAGTGACCAGATGTTTGCCCCCATCGTTCAGACTAAAAGCGGCATCTCCACCCGATAGAGTAAACAACTCCTGGCCGGTTGCTGCATCCCAGACTTTGGAAACTGC
>Ga0210124_1000790_pt1 | contig 15166 bp, 11 predicted proteins | sample Muzzi_PWC_D2_FD_185554 | JGI IMG/M metagenome (GOLD analysis project Ga0210124, IMG submission 185554) | Wetland microbial communities from San Francisco Bay, California, USA, that impact long-term carbon sequestration - Muzzi_PWC_D2 (SPAdes) | ecosystem: Environmental > Aquatic > Marine >... | reverse complement strand
CTGTGGGTGGTCATTATTTGGCTGAGTATTTACCTGGTTGACAGATGGCTCATTCATCTCGATTTAGTGTGGCGATTTCTCATTTATCTTGGTGTCATTGGTATCTTGGTGTTACCCATTGAATCGTGGTTTATCAACCATGGCTATCGCATTTACGGGCTGAGCGCCACGGCGAACTTCACCGGCTTTAAGACTATCATCGCTAACGTGCCTGTCGAAGTGGCCTTTGCCATCCCGCTTTATCTATCGCTGGTGATTGCTTTCGTCCGATTTTGGGAAATCAACTTGGGGAGACAGGCATGAACGACTTTATTTCAAGAGAACTGAAGCTAGGCTGCGCCCTGACACCTATTACCATTCCGATAGGGATGGTTATCAGTTATTTGGTGATGAGTATCGTTATGTGGGATTTCGGTGCTGCTTTTGGGATAATTGCTTTGTCTATCATCTGCACCCTTGGTATCAGCTTAATTCTCTGGATTCCCCTCTGGTATGGGGTTGGGTATGGGGTTCTTATCGCTCTAAGGTTCCTCTTGCCACTGTTTGGAATGGATATAAGTGGCCTTTTTGAGCGCAAAAAGGCCAAATCAGCCTCGGGGGATAAGTCCAACCCGGCCCAACCCGCGTTGAGCAGAGACCAACAAGCGCTACTAAACTATATCAAAAAAGCCAGAACCAAAGGACTGAACGACGAGCAAATATCCCGAAATCTAAAAATCAACGGATGGAAGGCTAATAGCATCAGCGCTGCATTTCAAATGGTAGAGGGTGGTATTTAGCCTCTTACCCTACTTAACTCAAAAGGTGACAGTCACTTCTCGTTGCAAAAATCGGATCAATGAGCCAGCAGCCAAATTATTATGTGCATTTTAAGTGACTGTCACCCTAGGTCGACTTTGTACATACACAATATGTTGAGGAGCGAGGCATCCTCAGATGCCGTATTTGGTAGCCTAAGCCGCATCTGAGGATGTTAACTTCTCAAAATGTACAAAGTCGAGCTGAGAGCAGCAACTGGAATTACTTTATGATGAGCGGCAAGTAGAGCCGAGGCCCTGATGCAATAGCCAACACAGGCCCGTGAAAGGTGCTGATACCGTTGAAATCTACATCTTCCAGCTTGTAGTAGTAGGGGTTACCTTTGACAATGTTAGTATCAATATAGGTATAGCTGGCCCCAGAAACCACATCCCCTTCAGCCGGGATTAAACTGGGGTTGATCTTACTATAAGGACCCTCCACAGTTGAGGCTCTATAGAGGTTAAAGCCCGCATTATCAATTTCTGTGGCCGTTTCCCATGCCAGCGTGACGGCATCAACATTGCCTCGAGCCGTAAAATAAACCAAGGTTATGACCGTTGGAAATTCAAGAGGCGTTTCAACTTCGGGTGTGAACTCTTGATCTATCGCCGTAACGACTGCTTGGTTAAATATAGTATCAACATCAGTGGACAGGGGGTCATCAATTGTAACCTGGAATGAAACTTTAAACGTGCTTTTCGCCGGTATTATCCCCAAATTGACGCCCCCTTCATCCAGTGGAAATGGCGTAAGACCCACACTATCTGGGATGGGTGTGACTGTTATGCCATTATCAAACAATGTGCTATCAGGCACATATTCCGTGTGAAGTGGCACAGTATCACTAACCATCAAATTAGGTATAAAGACCCCACTAATGTTTTGAATAACTATCGTATATAGCAGCGTATCACCAGAGGTGGCCGTATTACCAGCATTATTAATGACTTCAACCTCCTTACCAGCCGTAAGTAACGAAAGCGGGGGGATGGTTGTTCCCACATCAATGGCCGGTTCGCTGGGGCTGGCCGTCGCCGGGTCTTGCCCCCAAACCACCGCAATTTTGGCTTCGCTGTTATCACAAACATACAACAACATCCCTGTTTGATCTCCATCAGGGTCATAAACTCTGCTACTCTCAAATTCATCCAGGCTGATGAGCAAATCATAGCCATTACCGCCAGAATCGATAAGCGGGCCACCATCGCCATTAAAATCAATACAGATATCAACCAGTCCACTATCCCCACTGGATAATACCGGCATAACCCAAACCGGACTTCCATTTTCTGGTACGTTCGTAAACACTTCATTACCAGAAGGAAATGGGGCGGTTGGGTCACGACCGGGTCCCCAGCCGATGAGAGCCTGACGAGTCAAAACGGGGTCCGGTACTAACGTAAAGCCCCAATCATGGGTCGTGTTGCCGAAATCATCTGAATCTACAGCGGCGATAGCCATGAAAGGGGCGTCATCGTTGGTGAAAAAATGTGCCCCGGAGTTATCGGGCATGATAACGCTGGATGTGGCGCCACTCAACAAGCTTATCGGCGCTTGTAGCCCACCTACAGTCTCCTGCTCAATCGTGATGGAGTTTGGACCAGGATTATACAAAAAGACAGTTGTGGCATTATCACTGGGTGTACCCACCGGATTATAATAACTACCACTCCATTGATCGACCGGAAAGAGGGTGAACCAACGCGATTCGAAGGTGGCACAAATATCGCCGGTGAGCATATCTACCTGAACTGGCTTAGAGGCAACAACGGTAGCCCCAACATGTACGCCCCCATCTACATGATGACTTTCGCCCTCGTCCAACGTCACAGTTGTTTCTGTAGTCCCGTTATTATCTGCATCAATATTCACAACAGTATCATCTTCGGCAGCCATAATCAGTAGCGAGGTGTACTCAAAGAGCCCATTGGTTATGATGTCTTCGCCAACTGGCACTTCAAAATTAGTACCCCAATTGTTAGTATCATAAACTTCCACTGCTCCAGCTAACAAGGTGCTTGGTCCGGTTGCCCAAGCCGCCCGAGTCACGGCAACTGCTGCACTTGAGGCAAATTTATCCCCGCCATCAAAGTCAATGACACTCTGTAATGTGGTGATATCAACAGGATTGTCTAAAATGATAATATCCCCGGCCTCGATAAGGTCGTTGGGAAAGTTGGGTGGAGCGCCATTCGACACATCTCCATCACCCCAAATTTCGGTAGTAGTTTGAGTCGGGTTGGAAATCTCCATCTCAAAGCCATCTTCCCAATGGTCGTAGTATATTACCGTATTATCGGTGACAGTAGCAATGGAGATGTAAGTCGCAATAGGGCTTTGAACTTCGGAAACACCAATAAAGCCACAAGCAGCATTACCGGGGAAGATGGAATGGAGGGCATTAAATATCTGGTTCTCAGGTAGCGGAACATAATAGATTTGTACTGGCGGCGGATTATTGGCCCGAGTCAAAGGAGGTAGAACCAATAACATGGCTGTTAAGGCCAATAATATCAGCCAACTGAGCAAATTTTGGCGAGACCATCTTAGACGATTCAAGCTATACTTTTCCCACTTTCTGTAAAAATTGGTGATTTCTTGGTTAGATTGACATCTACTTTAGAAAAGATAAAAACCCCTACGCTCACCAGTATTATAGTACTTTATTTACCAACCTTTTGCCATAAAAACTAAGTTAGATTTCCTTAGAAAATGGTTAGATTATTCACATATCTCCGCACTTTAGCCCCAAAATAACTATCGACTTATCTTGACAGGTGTGGTATAATATTTGCAGTTCAAAGATATCGTTTGCGTTTTACGCAATAAACTGTACAATCGAGACGAAAAAATGAGTACGCAAATTGCCATCTTCAAATCAGGTCAAAATAACGTCAACGCATATTATACCTATGTGGGTCGGCTTGTGTTGCCTGTAGACCTTGATGGAAACCTTAGTAGCCAAATAAGAATACCCGTCCGGCGGCTCCCCCTGGTGGGGGGATGATTGCGAGGTTTTGTCGAATGTTCGAGAGCCGGTCGGGAGACCGGCTTTTTTATTGCAAAGTCCACAGATTGACACAGATAGACACAGATATTTTTGATTTGATGATGGGAATGGATTCATGTCGGAGTATCCTGATAAAGAACTGACACAAGGCATTATTGGGGCTGCATTTGAAGTACATAACATTTTAGGGAATGGCTTCTTAGAAAAAGTTTATCAAAATGCCTTAGCTAAAGAACTTGGCTTGCGGGGATACCAAGTCGGGGTTGAAGTTAAAATACCCGTCTTCTACAAAGATGAAACAGTTGGCGATTATTACGCAGATATTTTGGTTAATGAGCGTATCATTGTAGAATTGAAAGCTGTAAATGACCTGACCAGCCAACATGAAGCTCAGTTACTAAACTATCTCAAAGCAACTGGTCACAAGGTTGGTTTGCTTCTAAACTTTGGAACCAATAGAGTCCAGATCAAAAGAAAAATATTATAAAAATTATCTGTGCCTATCTGTGTTCATCTGTGGACGTTGACCATAAACGTTACCTACAACGGAGATATTACCATGACTGAGAAATACAACGCCAGCGAAACTGAGAAAAAATGGCAGCAAAAGTGGGGGGCTGACGAGTTATATCGGGCCGTAAAAGATGAGAGCAGGCCCAAATATTATGCCATGACAATGTATCCCTATCCCAGCGGCGATTTGCATATGGGTCACTGGTACGCTATGGTTCCCAGCGATACCCGCGCTCGTTGGATGCGGATGAAAGGGTATAATGTCATCTTCCCAATGGGCTTCGACTCGTTTGGCCTGCCTGCCGAAAACGCCGCCATCAAACGAAATATCCATCCCAAAAAATGGACCTATGCCAATATCAAGCGCATGCGGGAGCAACTGCGCTCAATGGGGGCGATGTTCGACTGGGAGCGAGAGGTCAGCACTTCCGACCCCAGCTATTACAAGTGGAGCCAATGGTTCTTCCACAAACTGTATGATATGGGGCTGGCCTATAAAACAATGGCTCCGGTTGACTTTTGCCCCCATTGCAACACCACCCTAGCCCGTGAGCAGGTTTGGGGCGAAGACCGGCACTGCGAGCGCTGCGGTACACCGGTCATCAAAAAGGATTTGGACCAGTGGTTCTTCAAAATCACGGTCTACGCCGATGAGTTGCTGGACTACTCCGAATTGAATTGGCCGGACCGTGTTCGGGCCATGCAAACAAATTGGATTGGCCGCAGCGAAGGAGCCGAGGTCGTCTTCAAGACCGAAGTAGGCGGGCATGAAATCCCTATCTTCACCACCCGGCCCGATACCTTATGGGGAGCGACCTTTATGGTTCTGGCCCCGGAACACCCCTTGGTTAAAAAGTTGACCACCGACGAGCAGCGGGCTGATGTGGAAGCCTATGTGGCTCAAGCCGAACGCCAAACCGAAATAGACCGGCTGGCTACGGATAAAGATAAAACCGGCGTTTTCATCGGAGCCTACGCCATCAACCCGGTGAACAATGAGCGCATTCCTATTTGGATTGCCGATTATGTGCTGATGACCTACGGAACCGGAGCCATCATGGCCGTCCCCTGCGGTGATGAGCGAGACTTTGAGTTTGCCCAAAAGTATAATTTGCCCATTCCCGTGGTCGTCGCGCCCAAGGATTGGGATGGTGAACCCTTTGCAGAAGCCTACACCGAGCCGGGTACGATGGTCAATAGCGGCCTCTTCGATGGCTACGCCACCATTGGCAAATATAACCTGGAGGAATGGACGTCAGAGTTGGCCGAAAAATATGGTCTGTCTGCCGACCTGACCCCGGAAACAGAGGGCCGGATGGCCGTCACTAAGTGGCTGGAGGAGCAAGGCATCGGTAAATTTGATGTGACCTATCGCCTGCGTGACTGGCTGATTAGCCGCCAGCGTTATTGGGGTTGTCCAATTCCAATGATTACTTGTCCGACGTGTGGCATCGTGCCGGTTTCATATGAGGATTTGCCGGTCGAACTGCCGGAGGATGTTGAATTTATGCCTACCGGCGAGTCGCCGTTGAAGTTCCACGAGGGATTCCGCCACGTCAAGTGTCCCAACTGCGGGGGAGACGCGGAACGAGAGACCGATACGATGGACACCTTCATGTGTTCAAGCTGGTATCAATACGCCTATATGGACCCTCACTGGAAAGATGGCGAGAAGTTGTCCGCCGATGATATGCCCTTCAACCCGGATGAAGGGAATTACTGGTTGCCCGTCAACCAGTATACCGGCGGCATTGAACATGCCACTATGCACCTGCTGTACACCCGCTTCTTTACCAAGGCGATGCGTGATATGGGGGTCGTCAAGTTTGATGAGCCGATGGATGCCCTGTTCAACCAGGGTATCATTTTGGGCGAAGACCGTGAAAAGATGAGCAAGAGCCGGGGCAATGTTATTGCTCCTGATGATTTGGTGCAAGAGTACGGCGCTGACACGGTACGCGGGTATCTGATGTTTGGCTTTCGCTGGGAGCAAGGTGGTCCCTGGGACAGCAACGGCATTTTGGGTATCCAGCGTTTTCTGGAGCGAGTATGGGATTTGGTGGAAAATTCTTCGTCTCCGGCAAATGGCAGCGCACCATCTGAAGCGGCCTTGCGTGATTTGCGGCGAAAGCAACACCAGGCCATTCGGCGTGTGACCAAAGATATTGAAAGCTTTAGCTTCAATACAATGGTCGCCGGATTGATGGAATACACCAACGCCCTGATTGCAGCTCGAAACACCTCACCGGGGTTGGTCGGCCATGCAGCTTGGGATGAGGCCATCCAAACATTGCTGAAACTGATGGCCCCCGGTTTCCCGCACATTGCTGAAGAGATGTGGGCACGTATCGAGCAACCTTACAGTATTCACCAGCAAAGCTGGCCCGATTGGGACGAAGAACTGGCAAAAGAGGATACCGTCGAGATTGCCATCCAAGTCAACGGCAAGGTGCGTGATAAAATCGAAGTGCCGGCCGATATTGATGCGGAGGAGGCCAAAGCTCAGGCTCAAGCCGCCGAAGGTGTCCAGCGTTATATTGACGGCAAAACACCGGCCAAGGTGATTTATGTGCCGGGACGCTTGGTCAATATCGTGATTACTTCAAAATAGAGTTAGGCTGGATAAAAATATTAACTGGTTCCCTCGCTTAGCGAGGGAACCAGAAAAGAATTAACACAATTAGGAGTGCGGGTTGCAGCCTGCACTCCTGTTTCTTTATGCAGTTGTTACGGCGTCATATCGATGCCAGCATCAATGATAGATTGAGGGATGGTAACACCTTGTAGTTCGGCGGCTGCGGTGTTGTAGTGAATGGCCGTCTTTTCCACCCGGAGGATGGGCGCTGTCGCCAAATCAAGATTACCATCCAGAAAATCTACCGCATATTGGCCGCTGAAGATACCATCATCGGTGAAATCCAGTCCCACACCAATGGCATCACCCCGACCCACGCCAGGCATATCATTGGTGATGATCGGAATGACATTCTCATTGGCCACCTGAACCAATCCTTCAAGTCCGGCTCCCATCGTGCTGTCCTGGCTGTAGTAGAAAAAGTCAATCCCTCGCGCTACCAACGCTTCTGCCGCCGTCTTGACCTCACTGGAGTTACTCACCGTTCCTATTTCCATCGTATAGCCCATCTCCTCGGCTATCGGTTGCGCCTCTTCAAACTGCGCCACAGAATTCGCTTCGGCCGGATTGTACAGATAGCCTATGACGGTAGCATCCGGAAATACTTCTTGCATCACCTCAAAGGTCTGTCCAATTGGCGGAAATATCTGTGACCCCAACACCCAGGCCGGATGGTCATCTGGCGCATTGGCCACCCCAGCCGCGTACGGACTGGTCACCGCATTGAAGATGATTGGGATTGGCTCTTCCATATCCTTCGTCACGTTGTAGGCCGCTTGCAAGGCTGGGGTGCTGGTCGCCACTATCATATCCACCCCTTCATCCACAAACTGCTGGGCAATGGTCGTTAGCGTCGCAATGTCACCTTCAGCATTCGCATCGATGACGGTCAGATTTTCCCCTTCTACATACCCACCTTTTGCCATCGTGTCCAGAAATCCGGCTTGAATCGACTCCAAGGCCGGGTGGCTCACAATCTTCATCATCCCGATGGTCACATTTCTCTTCTCTCCCATCGCCTCGTCTTCCGCCATCGCCTCTTCCGCTGCCGGCGTCATATCGATGCCAGCATCAATGATGGATTGAGGAATGGTGACACCTTGTAGTTCGGCGGCTGCGGTGTTGTAGTGTATCGCTGTCTTTTCCACCCGGAGGATGGGCGCTGTCGCCAAATCAAGATTACCATCCAGAAAATCTACCGCATATTGACCGCTGAAGATACCATCATCGGTGAAATCCAGTCCCACACCAATGGCATCGCCCCGACCCACGCCAGGCATATCATTGGTGATGATCGGAATGACATTCTCATTGGCCACCTGAACCAATCCTTCAAGTCCGGCTCCCATCGTGCTGTCCTGGCTGTAGTAGAAAAAGTCAATCCCTCGCGCTACCAACGCTTCTGCCGCCGTCTTGACCTCACTGGAGTTACTCACCGTTCCTATTTCCATCGTATAGCCCATCTCCTCGGCTATCGGTTGCGCCTCTTCAAACTGCGCCACAGAATTCGCTTCGGCCGGATTGTACAGATAGCCTATGACGGTAGCATCCGGAAATACTTCTTGCATCACCTCAAAGGTCTGTCCAATTGGCGGAAATATCTGTGACCCCAACACCCAGGCCGGATGGTCATCTGGCGCATTGGCCACCCCAGCCGCGTACGGACTGGTCACCGCATTGAAGATGATTGGGATTGGCTCTTCCATATCCTTCGTCACGTTGTAGGCCGCTTGCAAGGCTGGGGTGCTGGTCGCCACTATCATATCCACCCCTTCATCCACAAACTGCTGGGCAATGGTCGTTAGCGTCGCAATGTCACCTTCAGCATTCGCATCGATGACGGTCAGATTTTCCCCTTCTACATACCCACCTTTTGCCATCGTGTCCAGAAATCCGGCTTGAATCGACTCCAAGGCCGGGTGGCTCACAATCTTCATCATCCCGATGGTCACATTTCTCTTCTCTCCCATCGCCTCGTCTTCCGCCATCGCCTCTTCGGTAGGTTGTTCTTCGGCCATTTCCGCTTCGGCCGCCGGTTCTTCGGCAGTCGGTTCCTCTTCAACCACGACCTCTTCTTCAGCGGCCGGTGCTTGTGCCTGAGTTTCAGGTTCCTCGGCAGCCGGGGCTGGAGTTTCTGCCCCGCCACAGGCGATGAGCAAGACACTCAACACCGCTAACAACAAGCCAATCTTTATTAGTTTCATGATTTTCTTCTCCTTTGAATGATTATTTTTTAACGAGCATTATGCTCGCCCTTAAACTGAAAGCAACAACTCGTCATCCATCAACACCTCCGGAGTGACAGTTGAAAATTTATCAATCAAATCCTGAACCGTCATACCCTTACGTTCCTCGGCATCGATATCCAGAACAATTTTTCCTTTGTGCAACATCAGAGTGCGGCTGCCAAAGGTCAGAGCCTGCTGCATGTTGTGAGTAATCATCAGGGTGGTTAGCTGTTGGTCGCCCACAATCTCGCTGGTCAAATCCAGAATACGATGGGCGGTGGCCGGATCGAGGGCGGCGGTATGTTCATCGAGAAGTAAAATTTTGGGGTGAGAGAAGGAGGCCATAATCAATGTCATCGCCTGCCGCTGCCCACCGCTGAGCAAGGCGACTTGGTCATCCAGGCGCTCCTCAAGGCCCAAGTGCAGGGGAGCCAGCAAATCGGCCAATTTGTTGCGTCGAGCGCGACTGACGCCGATACGTAGGCCCAGCCGGTGTCGGCGTAACATAGCCAGGGTTAAATTTTCGGCAATAGTCATGGAGGCCGCCGTACCTTGCAGGGGATTTTGAAAGACGCGCCCAATGAGGTTGGCCCGTTTATGCTCCGACCACTCGGTAACATCTTCGCCGTCAATAATAATGCGCCCGCGGGTTGGGGAGAAAACTCCGGCGACCACGTTAAACAGGGTGGATTTTCCAGCGCCGTTACTGCCAATAACGGTGATAAACTGCTTAGGCGGGAGATGGAGATCGATGCCGCGCAGGGCATGGACTTCATTGATGCTGCCCTGGTTAAAAATCTGGTGTAGAGACTCAATCTGTAGCATTGGTTTGCCTCTTTCTGTTACTCTGCAAGCGGGTCAGCCACAACGTCGCCAGCACCAGCAGGGCCGTGGCCAGTTTGACATCCTGGGCATCAATGCGGAAAAATTCTCCGCCCGGCAGGGGAACTTTGACACTTAAGGCGGCGGCAATGGCAACCCGGTAGACAATCATGCCGATAATGGCGGCCAGCGTAGCCCGGCTGATGGTGGTAGGACGCAACAACGTTTCTCCCAAAATAACCGCGGCCAGCCCAGCAATAATTAAACCGAGACCCATATTAATGTCAGAAAATCCTTGATATTGGGCAAATATCGACCCGGACAACCCGGTCAAACCGTTGCTCAAGGCCACGCCTAATATCAGGTAGGTTTTGGTATTCCGGCCCAGTGAGCGCATCATTTGGGGGTTATCGCCAGTGGCCTGCAGCGCCAATCCCAACTCTGTCCGCATAAAAGCATCAAAAGCAAACTTTATCACATAGACAAACAGGCCAATCAGCAGAATAGTCAAAATATTGTTGGCATAACGCACATAATCCGTGCCAAAGGTCGCCCGCACAAACTCACGAAACGGTTCGACAAAGGGGGTCAAAATGTTATCGGTATTTAACAGGGGAATATTGGATCGTCCCATGACCCGTAGGTTGATACTGTACAGGCCGGTGGCAACAATAATTGAGGCCAGCAGGCTATGAATGCGAAGCCGGGTGGCGATGAGTCCAGTGATAGCCCCGCCAATTGAGCCAAAAACAAAGGCGACCGGTAGGGTCAGATAAGGAGAATACCCATTAATCAACATGGTGGCTGTAATTGACGCCCCAAGAACAAAGGTGCCATCAATCGTCAGGTCTGGGAAATTGAGGATGCGAAAAGTGATATAAACGCCAACCGCCACCAGCGACATCGAAATCCCTAGAGAGATGGCCCCCAACCACACCCCCATCGAACGAGTGCCGCCCACGGCATAAAAAGCAATAAGAAATAATAAAATGACAATACCTATCGCCGCCCATTGTTGATTGAACAAGCGTGACAGGTTTAGCGACGGTTTTGTGCTGGATACCTTTTCTAAACGAACGCTTTCATTTTCCACATTCAAGCTCCGCTCCTTTGTCAATAGCTTGGTATTTAATTTACTTACGGCCCAACAGACGTGCCTCCATCAACAAAGATGACCTGCCCGGTGATAAAGCTGGCCTCTTTGGATGATAGAAAGGTATGGACGGCAGCGATCTCTTCCGGTTCGGCCAGTCGGCCAAAAGGGACACCTTCCATTAAATGTTCCATCACTTTTTCGGGGATAGATTCGGTCATACGGGTTTTGACTCCGCCGGGGGCAACGCAGTTAACGGCAATGCCGTAACGCGCCCACTCCAGAGCCAGGGTTTTGGTTAATCCAATGACCCCCGCTTTAGAGGCCGAATAATTGGCCTGCCCGATATTGCCCAAGGCCGCAATCGAGGTGGTGTTGACAATACGCCCGGCGCCGGCTTTGATCATCGGCACGGCGGCAAGCTGGCTACACAGCCAGGTGCCTTTCAGGTTTACATCCAGCACTGCATCCCACTTTTCATCAGACATCAAGCGGACTTCGCCATCCTTGATGCGTGTGGTCAGCCCATCGCGGGTAATACCGGCGTTGTTGATGAGGATGCTTAACCCTCCATAGGTTGACACCGCCGTATCGACCATGTGTTGTACGTCTTCGCGCGAGGTGACACTGCCGGTTACAGTGGTCACCTCTCCGCCGGTGTTGGCTACTCGTTGTGCGGTTTCTGCCAGGCCAGCTTCGTCCAAATCGGCAATAACAACTTTGGCCCCTTCTTGAGCAAACCGCACAGCAGTGGCCCGCCCAATACCATTTCCCGCGCCGGTAATCAAAGCGACATTATTTTCAAGTAACATTTTTTAAGCTCCCTGCCGGACCATGAGTTGGGTCCAAATCATATCGACCACAATTTCATCACGCTGATTCAGCATCTGGGCAGCCATTATTACAATACCCCGATCCGGTTTTGACGTTTCCCGTTTCTCGGTGACTTCCATTTTCAAGTGAACGGTATCGCCAAATTTTACAGGGCCTTTGTATTTGATATTTTGCTCCAACAGGGCGATGGTTGTGCCTTCCATCAAACCTGTCTGGTTGGCCATGCCGGAAGAGATTGCCACGGTTAACAGGCCATGAACAACCCGTTCGCCAAAAGGCGTGGCTTTGGCCGCCTCTGCATCAGTGTGTATCGGGTTAAAATCACCAGACAGCCCGGCAAAGGTGACCACATCCGCCTCGGTAATGGTACGGGCCTGGGTTTCGTAAACGGCCCCTAGTTCAAATTCTTCATAGGTTAAACCGCGTGCCACTTGTTAGCTCCTTTTTGGTTTAAATTAGGCTTTGGCTTCAATACCGTTAAAAATGGTTTTAACCACAAAATCAGCCATGGCTTCGGGATCGCCTAAAATCTTGCGTCCATAAGGATGGATTGAAACCTCAACCATGGCAATGTATTGCCAGGATAACAGGCGAGCATCCCCCGTGATTATCTCACCATCGGCCATACCATCGGCCAGAATTGTCTCCACTGGCTCAGGCACGGCGGCCTGATAGGCTCGAATCAGTTCTGCCCGGGCTGGGCCCTTAAATATGTTATTGTCGCGCCGAACCAGACTAACTACTTTTAACGTATGATCCGGTAGCTGCAAGAAATTAAGCAACGACAGGTATAGTCGCGTTCGGCAACAACGTCCGCGCGTACTTTCAACATTACCTTGCGTACTTTCTTTGATCTCGTCCAAATAGTGGCGCATCATGCTCATGTAGAGGTCTTCTTTTGTGGCAAAATGGTGGTACAAAGCGCCCTTGGTGACTTCAGCGGCAGCGGCAATCTCTTTTAGGGTCACGTCGGCATACTGTTTCTCAGTGAATAGGGTTCGGGCTGCCTCCAAAATATTATTAATGGTAACTACAGATCGATCTTGCATTGACATTTTCTACATCTGTTTTGACCGGCCGTTGTTCGGGTTGAAATAATTTGCGCTATCTATAAATCGCCATTAAAATACCAGCCAGCCGGTATGTTTATGTAGGTTAGCACAGCTTTTTCTCTCTGTCAAGATATGAGTATGGTACAGGAGGGTATAAAACAATGATGTACATTACCCAGGGACTCAAACGGGCCGTACAGATAAACGGCAGTGGCATCGCCACCATTGACGGTGAACGCCAGCAAACCTGGCGTGAGTTTGCCCAACGTGTGGAAAAACTGGCCGGAGCCTTAAAGAATTTAGGGCTAAAAACAGGCGACCGGCTGGCGATTTTAGCCCTCAATAGTGACCGTTATCTGGAGTGCTTTTTTGCCGTGCCTTGGGCCGGTGGCATTATTGTTCCCCTCAACACCCGGCTGGCGGTACCAGAGCTGGTTTATATGCTCAACGATACCGCTCCGGAGATTTTGGTCGTGGATGATGCCTTTGCCGCTACATCCGCCACGCTAGCGGATGAGGTTCCCAGCCTCAAGCACATCATCCTGGCCGGTGATGGCCCCGTTCCGGCAGGCGCTGTTAGTTACGAGGAGATTCTGGCTGCAGCCGACCCCATCCCCGATGCCCAACGCGGCGGGGATGACGTCGCCGCGATTTATTACACCGGCGGTACCACCGGAGTATCCAAAGGCGTTATGCTGACCCATAACAACATTGTCAGCAATGCCATGAGCGGCATGGCGCACCTGTACCGGGGGGAACCCTGGATTTATTTGCACTCTGCTGCCATGTTCCACATTGCTGATAGCCAATGGAATTCGGGGGTGACCATGCAGGCCGGAACCCACGTATTTATCCCCAAGTTTGACCCGGTGGAAACGCTCAAAGCCATCGAAAAGCATCGGGTAACGTACTGTGCGGTGGTGCCCATTATGATTAATATGCTCTACATGGCGGCTGAGAAAAGCAGTTATGATGTCTCCAGTTTGCGCGATGTGGAATATGGCGGCTCACCAATGTCGCCAGCGGTGGTCGCCCAGGCCAAAGCTGTTTTTCCCAACTGCCGTTTCAACCAGGGCTATGGGCAAACCGAAACCTCACCCGGAATCAGCCGGTTGCCGCCCCAATACCACACCGCCGACGGCCCGTATGCCGACAAACTGGCGTCGGCGGGCCTGGTTGTGCTGAATATGGAAGTCAAAATTGTCGATCCAGACGACAACGAAGTACCGTCAGGTACCCTCGGCGAAATTGCGGTTCGCGGCCCGCATGTGATGGCCGGTTACTGGAATAAGCCAGAAGAGACGGCTCAAGCATTGCGCGGCGGCTGGATGCACACCGGCGATATCGGGTATATCGATGAAGACGGATTTATCTTTGTGGTCGACCGGGTCAAAGATATGATTATCACCGGTGCCGAAAATGTCTATTCCTCAGAGGTGGAAAATGCCATTTACCACCATCCGGCGGTGGCCTTATGTGCGGTTATTGGCATCCCCCATGAAAAGTGGGGTGAACAGGTTCACGCAATCGTCACGCTTAAAGAGGGTCAATCGCTGACCGAAGAAGACCTCATCACTCATTGCCGGGCCTACATTGCCGGCTACAAATGCCCCCGCAGTGTTGATATCCGCACCGAACCCATGCCGATGAGTGGCGCGGGCAAAATCCTTAAACGAGAATTACGCGCTCCCTACTGGGAAGGCTACACCCGGCAGATTAATTGAGATTATCAAAAGGACTTTGCGATGAAAGCAATCGATATACACATCCATGTCCCCGACCCCCCCGGCCATCCGGCGGCGAAAGAAAAAGAGGCCATGGCCGCCTACTTTGGGGCAGATATTCTGCAAACCCCTGAAGCACTATACGAAAAATACAAGACACTGGACATCTTTGGGGTTATCTTTGCTGTTGATGCCGAGACAAACACCGGTGTGCCTTACGTCGGCAATGATTATGTGGCCGAAGTGGTGCAGAAATATGCCGACCAGTTTATTGGCTTTGCCTCGGTTGACCCCTGGAAGGGACAGTTCGCCATCCAGGAGTTGGAACGGTCGGTCAAGGAATTGGGGCTGCGGGGCTTGAAACTCCACCCGACCACCCAGGCTTTTTTCGCCAACGACCCCCGATTTTATCCCCTGTGGGAAAAGTGCGTTGAGTTGGACATCCCGGTGCTGT
>Ga0210124_1000789_pt1 | contig 15172 bp, 10 predicted proteins | sample Muzzi_PWC_D2_FD_185554 | JGI IMG/M metagenome (GOLD analysis project Ga0210124, IMG submission 185554) | Wetland microbial communities from San Francisco Bay, California, USA, that impact long-term carbon sequestration - Muzzi_PWC_D2 (SPAdes) | ecosystem: Environmental > Aquatic > Marine >... | reverse complement strand
AATTTTGAGAAACCAGGGTCACGCTCGATGTCTGGCTTCATCGCCCGGATTACGGCCAAGATACTTGCTCATACTGTTAGCTTTTTCTTGGCCGAAACTATGACCCCACAACTTAGCAATTAGAGTACGTTTCAAATGTCGGTTTACAAAATGCACAAGATTTATTGGGCAACCTCAAGTAGCAAGGTGTCATACTTAATCGTGATTCCCCCATCGGGATCAATGTGCTCAATACGGAATCAGTACCAAATTACGATTGAGAACATACTAGCGATTTTGCACATTTTGAAGGAGTATGGAGCTATATTTTAAGGTCATACCTGATCAATTAAGGTTCAATAACCGGCGACCTTGGCTCTTCATTAACCGCTAACTGAAAAACATCAGGCCGAGCATAATGACCCACCACATCGAAGTCAAACTTACCCCGAGCCACTTCTGCTAAATCGAGATCGGCATACAGAATACCTTCTTCATCATAAAGGGGACCGGCCAAAACATCTCCCAAGGGGGAGATGATCGCGCTGCCACCCCGACACATAATCTCTGGTTGGTCAGCTAAATCTTCAATGCCCTCTAAATCCGCGGGATACATCGATTTGGTCACAAACTGGTTGCAGCCTAGCACAAAGCAGCGTCCTTCACAGGCGATATGACGTAAGGTTGCCTGCCAGCTATCACGGGCATCAGCAGTGGGAGCCAGATAAATATCAACCCCCTTACTGTACATCGCCATCCGAGCCAGGGGCATATAGTTTTCCCAGCAGATCAAACCGCCTACCGTGCCGTATTCTGTATCGATGGTAGTCAAGGTGCTGCCGTCCCCTTCACCCCAAATGAGACGTTCGGCAGCGGTGGGCTTGAGCTTGCGATGCCTGCCCAACAACCGTCCATCCGGGCCAAAGTAGAGCAGGGTGCAGTATAGTGTACCCCGGCTGAATTGAGTATCCCGCTCAATGACGCCAACGGCCAGATAGGCTTCAGCCTTACGAGCTGCCTCACCCAAGGCTTCGGTAGCAGGACCCGGCACATCGACGGCATTGGCCCAATATCGCTGCCAGGTACAGCGTCCTTCCGGGCTGCGACTACCAACCACCGTGCCGAAGGATAAACCTCTAGGATAACAAGGGACGAATGCTTCGGGAAAAAGGATTAATTTGGCCCCTTGCCTTGCAGCTTCGGCGGTTAGCTGGTACGCCTTTTCAAGGGTAGCTTCACGGTCAAAAAGAATTGGCGCAGCTTGTACAACTGCTGCTCTTACTTGGGGAAAGTTATCGGTCATTTTATCTCCTTATTTGCCAATCAGGTGGTTGATAAACTCAATCGCCACCCATATAAAAAAGCTAAGAAGAATATCCAGGCAAAAGCCGGTGTCGGGAACCATTGTATGGATGGCGTTAACGTTTGTATCATTTGGGTCTGTATGAGGGCTGAGGAGTCTTATCTTGCCCAATATCACCTAGTCTTGTAGTATATCATATACTCATGCTGCAAACCAAAAAACCGATCTACCGGTTGTGGACATTAAATCTGTTAAACGTTTGTATCTACCCGCACTGCCTTTACTGTACTATGAGAGGATGATTTAGAGATGGATAGCACAAACAATAGACTGGATGAATTAAAGGCGCAGTACCCGGAAAAATTTGTCGCTGAGGACAAAATATTCGAACATATACGGCGGGGCGACAAAATTTTCATTAGTACTGGCTGTGGTCAGCCACAATATTTGGTGCAGGCCCTCACAAATTATCTAAAATCTTATCCAACGGCCTTTTTCGATACTGAAGTGTTCCATGTTTGGATGCTGGGTATTGCTCCTTATGCAGATGAAAAATTCAGAGATAATTTTCGACATACCTCCTTTTTTGTTTCAAACACGAGTAGGGAAGCCGTAAATGAGGGATTAGCAGATTACGCTCCCATTTTTTCGTCACATATTCCGGAACTATTTTACTGTAACTTGGTTCCGCTTGATGTGGCCCTCATCCAAACATCCTGGCCGGATGAGCATGGATATGTGAGTTTAGGCCTTAGTGTTGATATTACCAAAGCGGGGGTAGAGAGCGCTGGTTTGGTTATCGCCCAAATGAATGCCCGTGTTCCCCGCATTCACGGAGATGGTTTCATTCATATTGAAGATATTGATTTTATCATTCCCTATGATGAACCACTGTTAGAATTTAAGGCCGAGCTTGATAATGAAATAACCCAACAAATTGGGCGGTATGTTTCTCGTCTTATTCAAGATGGGGATACTATTCAAGTTGGTTATGGCAATATACCCAATGCGATTTTAAGCAATCTTGGCGACAAAAAGCACTTGGGGGTTCATACGGAGCTTTTAACCGATGGTATTGCCACCCTGATGAAAAAGGGTGTGGTTGATAATACGAGAAAAACTCATAATCGGGGCCGAACCGTGGCAACCTTCGCTATGGGAACAAAAGAAACCTATGATTATCTGGATGATAATCCAATGGTAGAGTTTAGGACGGTTGATTATACCAATGATCCTCTGGTAATTGCCCAGCATGACAATATGACGGCCATAAATAGCGCCTTACAGATAGATTTAACCGGGCAATCAACTGCAGAGTCTATCGACCAACCCTTTTTTAGTGGTATTGGCGGTCAGGTAGATTTTATGCGAGGCGCGATTCTGGCCCGTAATGGAAAGGCTATCCTTACTTTGCCCTCGACGGCGGACGACGAAAAGTTTTCAAGGATAATTCCCCTTCTCAAGGAAGGGGCTGGCGTTACCCTTAATAGAGGTGATATTCATTATGTGGTCACGGAATATGGCATCGCTTACCTGCATGGTAAAAATATCAGAGAGCGGGCGATGGAATTAATCGCTATCGCTCACCCGAAGTTTAGACCTTGGCTGATTGAAGAGGCCAAAAACCTGAAGCTAATTTATAAAGATCAAGCCTTTATTCCGGGCAAAGCCGGAGAATACCCCGAGGAATTGGAAACTTATCGAACCACAAAAAGTGGACTCGAAATCTTTTTAAGACCGGTCAAGATAAGTGATGAACCCTTATTGAAGGACTTTTTCCGTTTGCTTTCGAATGAGAGTTTACGCCGCAGGTTTCTCGGTGGCTTAAAAAGTATGCCCCACGAACGCCTGCAAAAATTTGTGGTTATTGATTATACTCAGGCCATTGTAATTCTGGCGATATTGAAATCTGAGGAAGGGAAAGAAGAAGTCATTGGGGTTGGTCAGTATAGCATTGATCAGGCCGCCCATGTGGCTGATGTTGCCTTTGCGGTCAGGGATGATTATCAGGGCCAGGGGACTGGGGCGCAGTTACTGATGTATCTCACATATCTGGCAAAAAAGCGGGGCTTACTTGGTTTCACCGCGGATGTATCGGCGGATAATCGTCGTATGCTCCATTTGTTCGAAAGTATGGGCTTTGATATCCGAAAAAAGCTTGAAGCAGGAGCGTATGAATTGAAGATGATGTTCAAGCGCGATGTGAATAAACATTCTTAGGTTAACCCAAGTTGTGACCTTAACCAGACGATAAGGATAATTGTGGTCTTATTTGCTGGAGTCGAGGCTTCAGCCGGTAAAAATTAGGCCTGAGTCCGGCTAAAGCCTCGACTCCTCTTGAAAATAGAACGAGTCACAACTTGAGTTAGGTTACTAAATATCTTGAGGGAGGTATAGTGACATGACGAAATATATTGGTATATTGACCGCCGGTGGTGATAGCCCCGGCCTGAATGCGGCGATTCGCGGTATTGGCAAAGCAGCCGAAGCCTTTGGTATGCAGGTCATTGGCTTTCGAGATGGTTTTCGGGGCTTGATGGAAAATAGAACGATGCGTTTGGATGGGGCGGTGTTATCGGGTGTTTTGACGGTTGGAGGTACTGTCTTGGGTACCAGCCGCGATAAGCCCAATCGGATGCCGATCGGTGGCAAAAGGATGGATATGACCGATGTAATGCTCGATAATTACCAGAAGCACCATTTAGATGTACTGGTTTGTTTGGGGGGTGGTGGTACACAAAAGAATGCTTATCAGCTGGTGCAAAAAGGCTTGAATGTAATCACCCTACCTAAGACCATTGATAATGATGTGGTCATGACCGATGTTACTTTTGGCTTTGATACCGCGCTGGGTATTGCGACAGAGGCGATTGACCGCCTGCATAGTACTGCGCATAGTCATCACCGGATTATTGTGGTGGAAATTATGGGGCATAATACAGGCTGGCTGGCCTTAGGCGCTGGTATTGCAGGTGGGGCAGATGTCATTCTAATTCCTGAGATACCTTATGATGTTGAAAAGGTGGCCGAGGCAATTCGCTGGCGGCAGCGTGAAGGGAAGAGTTTTAGTATCGTTGCCGTAGCCGAAGGAGCGATGTCGAAACAAGCTGCGGCTGTTCTTGATAAAGCTGCCAAGAAGTTGAGTGAAGCCGAAGACAAAGCGACCAAAAAAAAGCTAAAAGCCAAATTGCGCGAATTGGAAGGCCAGCATGTTGGTAATACCCTGCGTCTATCGAATCAGCTTGAGCACCTAACCGGTCTGGAGTCGCGGGTGACTATTTTGGGACATGTCCAACGGGGTGGAACACCCTCGGCAGTTGACCGTTTGCTGGCTACCCGGCTGGGGACAGCCTGCGTCGACTTTATCAGCCAGGGGTATTATGGCGTAATGGTGGCTGCCCGTGGGGAGGGGGCCGAGCCGGTTCCCCTAGAGGAGGTTGTTGGCAAACGAAAGATTGTTCCTCCCGATCATCCTTGGATACAAAGCGCCCACCGTGTCGGCACAAGTTTGGGGGATTGAGGCCTTACCCCCATAATTCTCGTAGATTTTGCCACATCATATAGCCCCCGGCAACCAGAGCGCAGATGATGGCAAGCTGTGGAAAAAAATCTGCGATTAAAACCAAGGCGGCCACCATAGCCAGGGTGATTGTGGTGCGAGTCACTAATTGGGTCAATCGCCGCCGGAAGGTCGATTCGATGATGATGAATAATGTAACAATGGCAATGAGGCCCATAATATAATTTTGTGGGGCAAAAAACATGACCCCAACCAGGCTGATAAGAATCAAGCCAATACTAATGGCCGCCCACGTTTCCATCAGTCGCCCTACCTTGAGTTCGCTTTCTGGGATGGGCGTGGATGCTCGTCGAATGTGCGCTCTAGCCAGACCACGTTCGCCTCGCTCAATTTGTCGGGCATGGAGATCAAAAGCTTCCAGCATAGCTCCATTCTCGGCAAACTCGGCCCGTAGTTGGTCAATCTCCTCCGCCAGAATCTTGATCTCTTCTTGCCGCGCCTCATATACCTTTTTTAGATGGGGATGATTTCGTACGGCAGCAGCTTCCATGCCAAGCCCGGTCAGTTGGTGACTTTTCTCTTCTATCATTTGAGTTAGCTCGATCTGACGTTTCGTCAGGGCTGCATGCTGCTCACGAACCCGCTCCAGAGCCTGAAATGTTGTTGGGATTTTATCCAGGCCCGCCCAGCCTAATGGGTCATACCATGCCCGCCGAACCGTGCCATTGCGATTATACATGGGTCCGGCTGGGGCATCTTCACTTGCCAAGAGATCCTGCGTGTATATTCCCCACAATCCCCGATATTGGGATATCCACGATGGTGGCTCGCTGATTATATAAGGCGTAGCCCATGTTTTGTCCTGCTCTGACCCAATAGATAGGCCATCACCCCGAGCATAATCAACAAAGGGCAGGTGAAAGATGCTGAACCCTGTCTTTCCCTTGGGCTGTAACCCCTCATCAGAGAATTGCCGCAGCTTTTCGCGCCAGAACTTTTGGAGTTGGTCGGTGAGGCGCGCCAACGGGGTCAAAAATGGGATTTCCAATTCAACCAAATATTCACCGGCGGTATAGTAGCTGGCATGTGAACCGGCCCCGGCATAAATGACCGGATGTTCCCCAATCTTTTCCAGTTCAAGATCATCCCAGCGGCGACGTAAATCATCGCCGGAAAAGTCGTGCGAGGCATAAGCCACCCACTCTGGTACAATGTTATCATTAGGCGCTTCGGATAGGTAGATACAGATCATCTCCCAGTCGGCCTCGTGATCGTTTACCCCATAAAAACCGGAGCGCCAGTTGTTGAAGGCATAAAGGAACCAATACTGCAACACTATCCAGCCATTCTGCCGGACAACCCGGCCACAATACCGATATTCCTCTTCTTCCGTCAAAATATTCTGGTAGGTAATAGCGGCTGCTGCGGCCGCATCGCCGGGTACTCGACCTCGCGCCAGTAACGAGAACTGATAAAGTGCGTGGGCGAAGCGTGAAAGGTAGCCCACCCGGGCCAAACGTCCTCCCCCCGCATGGAAGACATTTGAAGGGTCAGGCGGCACGGTCAACTTCAATCGTCTCGCCTCATCAGAACCGTCCTTACTCAAGACGTTAAAGGTATCGGTCACACTCTGTACCTGGCGCGAAGCCTCTCTTACCCCCCGAAATTTGGACCGGCTTAAGCTGGCCTGTAACTTGTAGGTGGCTAACTCGGCTGCGGTTAAGGGGTCGGCAAACTTCAAGAAGAAGACCGACTCAGAGGTGTCGAGCCAGGGTTCGGCCAGTTTATCCAGGGTAAGTTGTCCTATCGAAACCAGACATTCCGGCTCGGCGAACCCCGACCGTTTGACCCAGAGGTTACAGGTTTCCACGTAGTGGGTAATGTCTATCGGGAAGAATTCCTCGCCACGGGTGTAATGGATGACCGGTTCGAAGCGCCGCAGAAGTTCTAGATCGCTAGTCTGTCTCATGGATTCTCTTCAGGGGCATCCGGGTGATTTAACCCTGTGCGGAAAGCACCACGAATGTTGAATGAATTAAGGTATAAGACCATAAAGATACTGTAAAGCATCGTTAATTGGGCCAATAATATCTCTCTTCCCATTGTATAGATTATGAGAGATACCAACAGCGATAGACCTTGCGTCAACATACCTGACAGCCAGCCAGTATGAAGCAGGAAAAAAAAGCCAATCGCCGCCAGTACGGCCAGAACGCTCAAAATGTTAAATACCAGATAAATTTCGAGGGGTACTGCCTGGCGCGGCCAAATGATGTGCAGCAGGCCCGCCTGCAAAATCAACAAAAGCCCCCCACTAATACGTACTGAAAATCGTTGCATAATATGTGACACCACTACTTGCCATTAAGTATGACCCAATTTTATCATGTCTATCCTTGGTATACAATTGGCTATAAGGTCTGAATCACACGCTTGACTTCGCTCCTTGTCCCCTTTATATTAATAGAGAGACAATTTATGAAAAAGTCGTCATTGCTAACAAAAACTCACCAACGTGCCCTGGATATCCTTCATCATTGTGCTACCCCGGCCGGATTTCGAGCCTCAAGTCTGGCTGCCGGGTATCCCCAAATCTGGACACGGGATAGTATCATCACCTTCTTGGGGGCGGTTGCCACCGGTGACCCCGATTTACTGGCAACTGGTCGATCCGCCCTCGAAACGATGAGTACCCACCAATCCCCACGCGGGCTGATTCAGCTTAATGTCAATCCCGATACCGGCTATGTCAGCACCGAAAATGCCGGAGCCGTGGATGGCAATTTGTGGTATATTCTGGGACATTATCTCCATTTCCATGTGACTGGCGACGTTGAGTTCTTGCTCGAACACTGGTCGAGTATTGATCGTGCCCTGACCTGGCTGGAATATCAAGACATGAATGAATGTGGTCTGTTGGAAATCCCCGAAGCGGGTAATTGGATTGATTTGCTGGCCGTGCGTTATAACACCCTCTATGATAATGTTCTATATTATGCTACGGTGCTGGCTCACCAAGAATTAGCCAAACAATTGCCTGCAGAAACCAGATGCCATCACCCTGAAGTCGATGCAGCCGCTATCCACGAGCGGATTAATTTGTTACTATGGATTGACCGTTGTTGGGTTCCGGAACATTTTGCCGAACATCTGGAAAAGCTCAAGGCCATTCGCTTGGAGTGGTTTATGCTCTATCACAACATCGGCACCATATCCAGTCGGCCATTTTATTTGCCCTGGGTCGCCTTTCGAGAGTATGGTGATTGGTGTGATAGTCTGGGCAATCTCCTGGCTATCCTGACCGGGGTGGCCGATGGTCATCGTACCGAGCATATTCTGCGCCATATGCATCAGGTTGGTATGGCCGAGCCTTATCCCACCAAAGCTATCTATCCCCCCATTTACCCCAACGAGAGTCATTGGCGAGATTACTATCGTAGCCGCAATTTGAACCTGCCTCACCAGTACCACAATGGCGGAATATGGCCGATGATAGGTGGCTTTCACATTGCCGCACTGGTATGTCACAACTGGCATAAAGAAGCTGAACGCCTGCTTGTCTTGCTGGCTAAGGCCAACTCCGAGAGTATTGGTACTGACGCTGGGTTCAATGAGTGGTTGCATGGCAAGACCGGTCATCCGATGGGCTTTGCCGAACAAGCCTGGTCGGCAGCGATGTTTCTTTATGCTGAGCATGCCCTGCAAACGGGTGAGTTGCCTCTGTTTGATGCGTTGCAAGCCGCTAAACCGGCTCCCGCCGTAGCCGCCGAGGTGAACGACATGTTTATTCATCCGGGCGGCGGGCCGGTCTTGCCGGGTTGAGGTGTATCTTTAATGAGTCGTCAAGATAATGCCGTTTTGTACCGGGTCTTGTAAAAATAACCCCTCTTGTTGCTCTTCTAAATTCAACCCGGCATTTCGAATATGGTCGGCAACTTTGTTTAGTTCATCATCGTTTGGTAGGTAAATTACATACCAGCGCAAACCAACCGCATTAGGTGGAGGGAGTGTTTGGCCTGACCAAGTATTGACTCCAATATGGTGGTGATAGCCACCCGCAGAGAGAAATGACGCGCTGGGACCGTAGCGTAACACTAAATCAAAGCCGAGGACACCGTTATAAAATGCTTCGGCCTGGGCAATGTTGGCGACATGTAAATGGATATGACCAATTACGGTATCCGAGTGCATCCCTGACCATTCCCCGTTATTCCCTTGCAGTTCGGCCATAACCCCATCGATATCAAGGGGGTCGGTTGCCATTTTTAGCTGGTTGCCGGAATATTGCCACTCAGCGCGAGGCCGGTCACGATAGATTTCAATGCCGTTGCCGTCGGGATCGGGCAGATAAATGGCCTCACTCACCAGGTGGTCGGCGAACCCTTCAACCGGAGTCCTCATCTCGGCAATTCGCTTGAGTGACTGGGCCAATTCAACCCGTGAGGGAACTAGAATGGCAAAGTGATACAGGCCGGTTGTGCCGCGTACCTGCCGCGCCTCTCGATTTTCAGTCAGCATTAATAAATCGGCCTGGCCTGCGCCGAGATAGGCTGTATTGCCCTCGCGTCGATGGATTGTCATTCCAAGCGATTGTTGGTAAAAGTCCAGCGACTGCCCCATATCGGACACTGTTAGATGAACATAGCCCAGCACGGTATCGGGGTGAATAGTGCTATTGGTCATTTTTGTTCGCCTCCACTGTTAATATTTGTACAGAGTTCTCCCTTTTCTGTCAAACTAAGGGCACAGTAAATTCCAGTTCAAAAAACAACCATCTGAATTTGAAAAAACCGTTCAAGTGTTTAAAATTTAGCGTCTGAATTCAATGTTGGTATTGCTTAGAAGTTACACCGTTGAAACATTCTCACCACGGAGACACGGAGATCACAGAGAAAGATATTAAAAACTCAGTGAACTCCGTGCCTCTGTGGTTAGATTCAAACAGTTCGAGTGTGTAAGCCTTATTGCTATTATCAGTGAGGATAATGATGAAACTCCCCCCAAGATTACCCCTTCTTCCTATAGTCGTAGTTATTGCTACTGTTCTTACGCTTGGCATTCAACAACCGGCTACGGCTCAAGAACCCTCAACCGATCAGACCACCGTGCCTGCTGAAGATGAATTGCCCTTCCAACCTCCCTTCGCCGAGCCGCCCGGCCCTTATACCTGGCTGCTGGCCCAGCCCTATGGCAATACCGTTGGCGCTTACTTCCAGCGGCATAGAACCTATGGCGCTTCGGGGGGTATCCATTTTGGGGTGGATTTGGCCGCCCCTTGTGGCACAGAGCTTGTCGCGGTGGCCGATGGCGTCGTCTTTGCCATTGATGGCCCCTTTGGCTCACCCCCCCACAATTTGATGATAGACCATCCCGATTTGGGTTATGCCTCAATGTACGGCCACCTATTGGAAGCGCCCTCGCTGCGACCCGGCCAAATCGTAAAACAGGGTGAGGTCGTGGCCCTGGTCGGAGAGCCTAGAGGCGATTGTAATTCATCGCCCCATGTGCATCTGGAGTTTCGAGATTTAAACCATGTTCAAAAATTCAATCCGGCCACACTGATTGATATCGATTGGAATCGGCTGGCCCTATATGGTGGTTGGGGCAGCGGTTTTATGCACGATTTAGATGAACCTCGTAAATGGCAACAATTATACGACCAACCGCAAGCTAGAACAGGCGGCCCAATTGTCAATGACTTCGCCCGAACCTGGCCGCTGGACTGGAACCTATCGCCAAATGGGGTTGCCCCCGTCAGTTTGAGTCCGACCCCAACCGAGACTGAGGCTCCCAACCCCCTTGCCCTAGAGACACCGGCGACTGCTTTGCCGCCCAATATGCGCCAAATCACCGCAGGAAATTGTTGTGCCAATATCTACTGGAACGATGACTCGACAGAAATCCGCTTTGTCGACCAGCCAACAGCTTCCAACCCGGTGGGGATTTGGGGGATTGATATTACCCAGCCCGCCGCTTCCTTCCATTTGGTTACGGAGCGATTGGGAGTTTATAGCTTCGACAAGAGTTTGGTGGCTTTTCCGAACCGGGCCGAGGGATTGGTTGTTGTTGAGCGTTTAGCCGATGGCCAGCAGTGGGAGGTTGACACCGGAGAGAATAGCGTTTCCTTTACCCCGGATGGGCGCTTGCTCTGGACCAATTATGATAGGGAGGAATCGTTTCGGTCACGCCAGGCCGAAGTCTGGCTGTCTGATATTGATGGCAGCAATGCCGCGATACTCACCACATTAGAACGTGGCGGACCGGCGGCCTGGTTATCCGATACCGAATTGTTGGTTGCCAGACGTATACGACCCCAAAATGATATTCTGCTCTCATCTCTCTCTGTAGAGGATGGGACACTGACCAAGTTGGTTCAGCTTCCCCGCACCCGAGGGGCTATCTTTAGCCCGGATAAACGCTATATGGCCTATCTGGTTCGTTTCCATGCCGATAGTCGTAATAATGGGCTGTGGGTGCTGGATTTGGAAAATCTGGATGTGGAGCCTGACCCCTTACCCTTCTTTGGCGCGTTTCGCTGGCGAGATGAGCAGCATCTTGTTTATATTCCATTCGACCCCGAAGCCGATGGTCTGGTTTTCTATGAGTATGATGTGCAGTCAGGGCAAACCAGCCGTTTATTCCCTAATGATGGAACAACTTTAGAGCTGACCATTGCCAATAATGATTGGCAAGTATCGCCCGATGGCCGAAAAATCGCCTTAGTTGCGGAGAAAGATAAAGCCCTTGATGGTATCTGGGTGATTGACATTGCAGATTAGAGATTGAAGATTGGGAGATTTCTCATTCCCACGCAGAGCGTGGGAACGAGAATTAACTATTAAGAATTCACCATTCACAATTAATTACATCCAGCGTTTGTAGTAAAAGTCGCTGTCTTCATCATTGTTCAGACGCTGTACCACCTCGTAGAACCACTCATCTAAGTGAGCCTCGTGAGCATCCAGATGGGGGAAGGGATTGGTATCGCCACCCTCCAAAGCGTTGCCTACACGGCCCAACGCTTGTAACGCCAGTTCAGGAATATCAACCGGCCGAATGTCCTCTTTTTCCATCAGCGAGCTGATGACATTCGCCATTGTCATGCCCCCCGGAATCAGGGGTAGAGCACGGGTTCGCATCATTGGGTAAAAGATATCGATCAGGATATCGCCCGTGCCGTAAGCTTCGCGGGTGGCTGCTTGTAGAATGTCTTTGGGCAAATAAAGGCTGGTTGAATATGCCCCTTGGCGGCCATATTCACGTTGGCTGGGGTCACGGCCAATTCTATCCAGGCTACCCCGCCAATCGGCAAAAACAGAGGCCTCTACCGCGATGCCATTGTCCTCTAATATCTTGGGGAACTGAACGGCCAAATCGCCCATGACAAATTTTGTGATTTCGATGGCCTTCTCATCCAGAGGGGTAAGCTGCCATTGAAACAAGCCCTCTTCATCGACATCCTTGACGAAAACGGGTGGCATGTTGGGCAGCATCCCCGATATAGCCGAGGCGGTTGTATTAAAATAAACCACCCGGTCAGCCCCGGCTTCTTTTAGAGCCTCCAAAAGATTCTCTAGCGGTTTGCCCTCTAAGGCCATACCATCATTGAGCCAGTGAAAGCGATGCCCCAGACCATCGGCTTCGGCTTGCGCTTGCATCACGTTACCCGTTTCAAAGTTAAGTGATCGCTTCAGGTCACGGGCAAGAATAGTCACACTGGCGGCTGTTCCTACGCTCAGGACTGCTGCGGCCAAGCGACCACCCAAGCCTTGACCTGTCGCGCCACCCAGCAGTATGTGTCGACCTTCCAGCCAGCCTAAATTATAGTCGTTGGCTTCGATCAATTCCTTTTGGGTAGCCCAGGTACTCTCCATCAACTCTTGTGCTTCGGCGGGGAAAGCCTCTATTTCTTCCTTTGTTGGTCGCTTGATTTGGGGCGCTCCCTCTCGAATAGGAAGATTGGGGTCTGGTTTAGCAAAAGGGCTGCTTATCTGTGCCATGAAACACCTCGTTTATAAAGTTTTGTTTGGAAATTGGAGATTGGAATACTAAAGCTGGAAATTCTTAACCTGAATATACCAGAATTAGAAATCGAAAAATTAGAAAATAGCCATCCACTACCCAATGCATGATTTTTCTAATTTCTAAATTCTAATCTCTAAAGTTTAAATGCGAGCTTGATTTTAACACGAACAGATAGGCACGTCAATGAGTTGGCATGCTTCTTACATAAACTCGCCTATTTGACATATTAATTTGCATGCCTATAATGGAGTTTCGTCTAAAGAAACCGAATTTCTATCAGTGAAATTGAGACAAGGGCGTTAGAAAGGTGTTTCATTGATTCAAAAGACTACTTCATCTCCCACCCCAGCTTACTATGTAGAAAGCTTAGCCCGTGGTCTTTCCGTTCTATCCTCATTTTCGGAACAACACCCAACCCTTAGTTTGACAGATATTTCCCAACACCTCCAATTAAATAAAACTACCACCTATCGCTTACTAACTACTTTAGAGACCTTAGGCTATCTCCAACGTGATGAGAAAACCAAATTATATCGACCTGCTCTCGAAGTATTAAGATTGGGCTTTGTGGTTCTCAGCGGGTTGGAAGTGAGAGAAGTGGCTGCGCCTTTCTTACGGCGATTAGTCGATAAAGTTGAAGAAACGGTTAACCTGGCTGTTTTGGACAACCATGAGGTGGTTTATATTGATAGAGTTGGTAGCAAGCACATGCTTAATGTTTACCGTCCCATTGGGGCTCGCTTGCCAGCCTATTGCACCTCCACCGGAAAATCGTCGTTGGCGTTTTTGCCCGAAGAAGAGCTAGAAGCTGCCTTGGCTGCCATTAGCTGGGAGCGTCGTACTGAAAATACTATCACCACCCCGGAGGCTTTAAAAGAGAATCTGGCTCTCGTTCGGCGCCGAGGCTTTTCGGATAGTAATGGGGAGATGATTCCGGAGTTACGGGCAGTAGCTGCGCCTGTTCGCCAAAATGATGGTCAAGTTGTGGCTACGGTCAATATTTCAGTGCCGTCTCACCGAGTATCTTACGAAACAATGATTGATGAACTCGGCCCAGAAGTTGTAACAGTAGCTCAACAAATTTCACAAGCATTGGGGTATAGCGTAAAACGTGAAGCCACATAATCATAGGATATAAAATCCTCACGTTGCGCATCATATAATCGAAAGGAGGGACACAAGAATATCTTTACTCAATCAAACTTTTCTATAATTCAAATTTCTAAACAAATTCAAGGAGGACGAAAATTATGAAAAAGTATTTTATTCTATTGATGGTTGCTTTAATTTTAGTAGTGCCGACTGCATCTACGGCGGCTCCGTTGCATCAGGGCGAGGATTACACTGTTCAGGCCGATGACTGGTTGAGTAAATTGGCCGATAAATTCTTGGGCGACGTGTTAGCCTATCCGGCTATCACCAATTATACCAACCAAATGAATGCCGAAGATGATAGCTATGCTAAAATCACCGATTCTAATGTGATTGAGGTAGGCCAGAAAATTTACATCCCCACCCCAGACGAAGCGGAGGCTTACTTTGCCAGCACTGCTGAGAGCTTTGGGTCCGGTACAATAAAGATTGGCGCTATTGTGCCCTTATCCGCACCCGGTTCGGTAACAGGCGGCACAGCGATGAAAGCGGCGCTAGAAATTGCCCTGGAAGAAATAAATGCCGAGGGTGGTGTTTTGGGCCAGCAAGTTGAGATGATTCTGCTCGATACCGAAGGCTTGCCAGAGCGTGGCGCGACCGCGATGGAACGTTTGATTAACCAAGAAAATGTAGTAGCCGTGGCTGGCGCTTACCATAGCGCCGTAGGTTTGGCGGCGAAAGAAGTAGCCCACGATAACCATATTCCCGTTGTATTCGCCGAAACCTGGAATGATGATATTACCGGCGCTGGCTACGAGGAAGTATTCCGTATTGCGCCGCGCTCTTCTGATGTGGCTGGTGTTGACGTTGACTATATTGCTACCCTCAATCCCAGTTATGTCCAAATTATGACGGAAAATACCGGCTATGGTATTCCCGCGGCTGAAATTACCACCGAGAAGTTTAATGAACTTGGCATTGAGTCTGAAACCTTCTTTGCCGATATTGGCACCCTGGATTTTGCGCCGGTCATCGAACGCATGAAAGCCGGTCGCACACCCGACGTTATTTTAGTACTGCTAACCGGCGAAACCGGTTTTAACTTTGAGCAGCAAGCCGCTGAAGCTGGCCTTGGTCCAGAAGATGTGGTTATCGTCTGTAATCAGGCCGCCTCCGATAGTGATTCTTTCTGGGCGGCGGTTCCTGATGGTCGGTTGTGCCTCTATCACGCCATTGGCTTACCCACCGACCAT
>Ga0210124_1000787_pt1 | contig 15182 bp, 10 predicted proteins | sample Muzzi_PWC_D2_FD_185554 | JGI IMG/M metagenome (GOLD analysis project Ga0210124, IMG submission 185554) | Wetland microbial communities from San Francisco Bay, California, USA, that impact long-term carbon sequestration - Muzzi_PWC_D2 (SPAdes) | ecosystem: Environmental > Aquatic > Marine >... | reverse complement strand
GCGAGCCTCACAAAGCCACATAACAATAGAGAAAACCGGAGGTTTGTCAAGGCCCGCGGGCGGGGGCGGACCCCGGTGAGGCTGCCCCGGCCGCGCCCGCCGAAGGACCCCCGGACGCGCCGGGCCTTCCTGGCGCTCCGCCTCGTGCTGTCGGTGGCGGGGCTCGCCGTCCTGGCGGTGCTGGTGGGGCGGCGGGCCGACCTGGGGCGGCTGGCGGGGGTACTGCCGTGGCTGGCCCTGTCCTTCGTCGTGGCCCAGGCGGGCCTCGGGCTGTTCGCCGCCCGCCTGCGCCAGGTGCTGTCGGTGCTCAGCCTGGAGCTGCCCCTGGGGACGGCGGTGCGCGTCCACTACCAGTCCATGTTCTATTACTTCTTCGTGCCCGCCGGCGTGGGATACGAGATCGCCAAGCTGGGCAAGCTGGCGGCGGCCCTGCCCGAGGCGCGGGTGGCGGCGGTGGGGGCCGCCGTGGTGGCCGACCGCCTGCTGGGAACGGCCGTGCTGCTCCTGCTCACCCTGGCGACCTTGCCCGCCACGGGCTTGGCCGACCGGCTCGGGGGCCTGGGCCGGACCGGGGCCCTGGCGGCCCTGGGGATGGCCTTGCTCCTGGCGCTCCTGTGGACGCGGCGGGACCGGGTGCGGGGGGCCCTGGGGCCGTTCCTGCACGGCCCCGTGCGGCCGGGGCGGCTGCTGCCGGCGTTGGTCCTGTCGGCCGGGGTGCAGCTCACGGTGGCCCTGGCGGTGTGGCTGCTGGCGGCGGCGGTGGGCATCCCGGTGGGCTACGCCCAGGTGGTGTTCGCCACCTCGGCGTCCATCTTCTTCCAGGCCGTGCCCGTGACCCTGCTGGGGGCGGGCGCCGGGGAGGTGGCGGGGGTCGCAATGTACCTGGGGATGGGACTGGCCCGGGAGGACGCCCTGCTGCTGGTGACCCTGGTCTACCTGCACCGCCTGTTCGCGGCCCTGGTGGGGGGCGCGTGGGAGGTGGCCCACGGCGGCGCCCGCCTCGCGGCCGGCCCCCCGGAGCCCTCCGACGCCCCCCTAAACGACCCCAAAGCCGGCCCCCCGGCCCCCTGACGCCCGGCGCGGACGCACCCCGGCCCGGACCCCGAAGGCCCCGGCGCGGCGGCGGCTGGATGGGAGGGACAGGGCGGGGCGGGCGGCGGGCGGCGCGACCCCTTGCGGCGCCCGCAGGATGGGCACGTCCGTCATTCGGCGTCCGGCGGGAGGCTGCCCGAGTCGCTCGACGCTGGCTTCTCCCGCAGGCCGAGCCGGACCGGCTCGTGGGATCGGGTCAGGTGGAAGAGGCGCCGGCTTTGGCGTCCAGGCGCTCGAGGATTGCCTCCGCCTCGTCGAGCGCCCGCGTGGCCTTCTCCTCCAGGCCGAGTTGGAACAGGAAGTTCGAGAGGTCGCTGAGGGACATGGCGAGGGCCGGCAGGAAGGTGTCCGGCCGTGTCTCGGCAAGCTTGCGGTATGCCGCGATGGCTTCGTCAATGACCCCCAGTCCTTCTTCCCCCCGGCGCAAGTCCGAAAAGCGAGTCGCGAGGTGGGTGAGGGATTTGGCGAAGTCCGCCAGGGCGCCCGGCCTCGCCTCGGCCAGCGTACGGCGGATTGCCACGGCCTTCTCGAGGGGCTCCAGGGACTCCACTCGCTGGCCCAGGTCCCAGAAGCGGTCGGAGAGGCTCGTCAAGGACGCTGCGAAATCCGCGTTGAAGGTTTCCGACCGCGCTTCGGCCAGCTCGCAGTACACCGCCACCGCCTCCTCCACGGCCAGTAACGCATCTCGTTGCCGGCCCAGGCCCGACAGGCAGGTCGAGAGGTTGGTGAGGGACCCGGCGAGGTTTGGCAGAAAGGCGTCCGGCCTCGCCGCGGCAAGCTTCCGATATGCGACCACTGCCTCCTCGATCGCCCCGAGGGCGTCCTTCCGCCGACCCAGGGCCGACAGGTTGGTCGAGAGGTTGTTGAGGGAACGGGCGAGGATCGGCAGGAAGGCGTCCGGGCTTGCCTTGGCCAACCGGCGGCGGACGTCGATCGCCTCGTGGATCGCTCCCAGTGCCTCCTCCCGCCGGCCCAGGCTTGACAGGCGGTTCGAGAGGTTGTTGAGGGAGGTGGCGAGGTCCGGTAGGAAAGCGTCCGGCCGGGTCTCGCCCAGCTTCCGGTATGCCGCGATCGCCTCCTCAATGGGCCCCAGCGCCTCCTTCCGCCGGCCCAGCTCCGACAGGCGAGTCGAAAGGTGGGTGAGGGAAATGGCGAGATTCGGCAGAAAGGCATCCGGCCGTGCCTGGGCCAGCTTGCGGTAGGCGGCCACCGCTTGCTCGATGGCTTCCAGGGCCTCCTCCCGCCGGCCGAGGCCCGACAGGCGATTGGACAGATCCTTGAGGGACCTTGCGAGGTCCGGGACGCAGGCGTCCGGCCGCGCCGCGGCCAGCCTCCGGCGAACCGCCACCGCCTTCTCGATCGCGCCCAGGGCCTCAGCTCGTAAACCCAGGTTCGACAGGTGGCTCGAGAGGTGGTCCAGCGCGACGGCCCTCGCCTCGTCATTCGGTGCGGTGTCGGCCAGGGTGCGCCAAACACATACCGAGACAGGAACCAGTCCGAAGGGTAGGTTGGCCTGCGCGAACGGCTCGGCGAGGATGTGGCATCTGTCGGGCTGCCCGATCACCGTGGCTGCAAGCCATTCACCAAGGTGCGCATCGGCCAGGCCCAGCACTTGTTCGGCGTCGTAGATGAGGCGGCCCAGGCGGGAGAGGTCGTCCTGCAGGCGCTCCGGCGGCTCGCCCTCTTGGGGCTCGATGCTGGCCCAGAGCCATTCGCCGGCGACGTCATTGCGATCCGCCAGCACCCTCACGACGAGGCGCGCAGCCACGATGTCCGGCTCGGGACTCGGAAAGTCCGTGCCGGAGAGGACATGGGTCTCCCGGAGCGTGTCCACGATCCGCGAACGCGGCGGAAGAGAGAGCTCCAGTGCCTCGCTGCGGTCGGCCAACCGCTTGAGAAACCCGGCGGAGAGGCCACCGGCGATCGCGGCCAGGGCGCTCAGGCGTGGCAGCGCCTCGCCGTCGAGCCCGGCGGAACGCCCGGCCTGGAAGAGCCACTTGATCTCCCTCTCCACCAGCGCGTCAATGATGTCCGGTCCCGACCGATCGAGGGTATCGGGCTCCAAGGTGTGGTGAACGGCGCAGGCCAGGGTGAGCAGGGGCAGGCGATGCAGTGGATCCCGCTCCAGCCACGTGCGGAACGCCGGCTCCTCGACCGGGGGGGCGGGACGCCCCCGACCCGCCAGGATCTCCCGGGCCTTGGCCTGGGTGCCGGTGAACAGGCTGAACGGGTCGTCATATCCGGCCAGGGGCCCGAGGGTGATCGGCTCACCGAACAGACCGTCGGCGCCGCACGTCGCGACCTCCGGTCCCCACGCCTCCGCGTCCTTCCGCGTTAGCAGGAGCAGGCAAATCGGCGTACTCACGCCCTGCGGGTCTGTCCCCCCCGTGTGGCGCAGTAACTTACGGACCGTATCGCCTCGCTCCTCCGGGTAGTCCACGATGAGCAGCGAGCCGGCCGCGCCGACGGGGATTCCGAAACCGGCGGCCGGGTCGGCTCCCTTGGGGAGCCGCACAAAGCCGGCTTCCCAGCCTCGCATCCGCAGATCTTCGGCCAACTGGGCGGCCAGCCGGGTCTTGCCCACGCCGCCCGGTCCCGTGATCACCCTGGCGCGGATCCCGGGACCGCCTGTGGCCCATTCCAGGAGACTGTTTACCTTCTCTTCGCGGCCCAGGAAGGGCGAAAGCCTGCCTTTCCAGCACAGCAGGTCCAGGAGTCGGGCGTCAGGACCGGTTTCGGCGAACGGGAGCTCGAGCCGGACGGAGGGATACGCCGTGCCTTGGTAGACGACGATGTCGCCTCGCACTGCACCCGTGTTGACAACACGATGCTTCTCGCGAACCAGGAGACTCTGGCGATCGGCCGAGACGGGGTCCTGGTGCCCGCCGCGATCCAAAGGGTGGAGGCCTGGAACGCCGGTGACGGGCAGCTCAGCCATGATTGACGCTCACCGTCAAGCCACGCTCGAAAGGCCGGGCGACCCGAGAAAAAGGGGCCGGGGGTCTGCGTCGTTCGCGCCATCTCCCGGAGCGGACCTCTCCGCGATCGATTCCCCGACGCACCGCGCCCCGCCCCTGGCCCCGCGCGATGGCCACGCTGCGAGGGACACCAGGCGCGCGCTCCGCCTCCGGGTCCGGGCGTCGTACGGATGCGACAACCCGGACGGCGAACGCGGCAACGGCCAGACTGGCAACGGTTGTCATGATGTCCATAAACAACCCCCTCAACGTCACCGGCGCGGGTGGCTCATGCGATCCTACACCGCCGGAAAGAAAGGCAAAAATCAGCTACCGGGCCCCCTGACCTCGTTCCGAGAGTCGTATGAGTCCGCATGGAATGGTCTCGGAAACCGGCCGGCGAAACTTTAGGGAACGGCTCGGCCCGCACCCGCCTGGGACCGATCGAGGACCTGGCTGGTTTCGCCCGGGCTGCCGGGGACGATGCACGCGTTCCGGGATCTATGGGTGTTCGACGCGGACGACAGGGTGGCGCTGCCACCGGTGTATGTGCCGGCTCCCACGGCCCGTCACAAATCTCGCAGTCGAGCCGACCGGCAGTGGATCACGAACGCCACACGGGGCCGGGAGAGAACTCCCAACCCCTTGATTCATCCGGCGCGCCCGGCACGATTCGAACGTTCGACCCCCGGATTCGGAGGCAGTGGGGCCGGTTGGTGCAGTTCATTGCACCGAGGAGACTTCCGACCGGCCGGGTGCCGGGGAATGTTGACAGAAAGCGGACAGAATGTAGACAGAATCAGACCGATCCAGACGTCTGTCTACACAGACGGTAGGAATGTAACTACCTGGTCCTGATTGGTTTTTTCTGGTCTGGGGAGGGCAAGGCTTGGTGGAGGCGGCGGGATTCGAACCCGCGTCCGGAGGCGCATCAACCGGGGCTTCTACATGCGTAGTCCGTATATTGAATCTCGCCCCGCCCCGAGCCCACGGACAGGCCAAGGACGGAGCCAGCCCCCGTGAATCTCACCCGCGCCGCCGGAGGCGCCCGGCGCGGGCCAGCCCGGAGAATGACGCCCCTTCCCGAAGCCCGGGCGACCCCGGGAGGAACGCCGACGGCCGCAGCCGTCGGGAGCCTACTGCCTATTAACTAGGCAGCAAGTGCGAATTCAGGCTCGTTGGCACTTGTGTTTTTTCCGGTTGTTTAACGAGGCCAACCGGAGACCTCGGCACGCAACCCCGGCGTCCATCACTCCCGTCGAAACCTTTCGCCCCCAAGCCCGAGCGCGACGCGCGGACAGGCATGGCGGCCACGGAACCCGTGGCGGGTGGCGCCGGCCCTGTCAAAGACCCCTCGATCGTGGGAATTCTACCATGTTTCAACGTGCTGCGCTCCGGGGCGGCTATATTCAGGGAGGGGGGTCACGGGCCGGCGCGGAAAGGAAGGTGACTTAAGGACATGCACGGCAGGGGAGGCATCCGGCTCGGGGCCACGGCGGGCGTGGACGACGCGCCGCCGCCCGTGGAGGACGTGCTGCGGGTCGGCACCCTGGTGTTCCTGTTCACGGGCCAGGGCCCGGCGGAGCGCAAGTACGCCACCCACCTGCTGGGCTGGCGGGCGGGCCGCTTCCTGCTGGTGGACCTGCCCCACGTCGACGGCCGCCCGGTGCAGCTCCCCGAGGGTGCCGCCGCGATCCTGCGCTACGTGGTGGACGGCGAGGCCTACGGCCTGCGCACCCGGGTCCAGCGGGTCCAGTTCCGGCCCGCCCCCCTGGTGTTCCTGGAGTTCCCCACGGAGATCGAGAACGTGCCCCTGCGCGCCGAGCCCCGGGTGCCCGTGCGGGTGCCGGCGGTGGTCTCCTGGCTGCCGGCCCGCCATCCCCCCTCGGGCCTGGCGTTCGGCTACCTGCGCGACCTGACCCCGGACGGCGGGCTGCTGGAGATGCCCCTCCCGGAGGCGGCCGACCCCGTGGGCCGCAGCCTGCACCTGACCTTCACCTTGGGCACCGACCAGGAGGTGCGGGTGGGCGCCGTGGTGCAGAACCGCGCCTCGGACGAGGGCACCCACCGGATGGGGGTGGCCTTCCGCTGGACCGACCCGGACATGCGCGACCGGGTGGTCACCTTCTGCCGGCTGCACTAGGGCCTGTTCACACAACCGGCAATGGCGGCGACGGAGCCCATTGTCCCGCAACTCGGCGTTGCGGCGCCTGCCCGTACACCCGGTACGGCCCGCGCGCCGCGCCTTGATTTGCGAAACAATGGGCCCGTCCCTCCGGGTTGCACCCCAAATGTCCCCATGCGGCGTTGCGCGTCGCTGATGTAGCTCGCTACACCACGCTGCCGCGCGCCTTGCCTGGCGCCATTTGGGGCGCAACGCCGCCGCTGCCGCTTTGTGTGAACAGGCCCTGGCCCCGTTCAGGGGGCCGCGGCGCCGGGCCCCGGGCCGGGCGCGGCGGCCAGCTGGGCCATGACGGCCCGGCGTGCCACGTAGGGGTCCAGCTCGAACGGCTCCGGGCCGGGCCGCCGCCACAGGGCGTTCGCGATGCGCCCCAGGGGGCCGCGCGCCGCCAGGGCCAGGGCCTCCGCCTCCCGGTTATAGGCCAGGCAGGCGGCGGCGGCGTGGTTCTCGGCCTCGGCCAGGGCCTCCAGGGCGGCGGCCAGGTCGGCGTGACGCTCCAGCTCGGGCACGGCCTCCATGGCGGCCATCAGGCGCCCCAGGGCCAGGGAGAGGTCGGCCTCGCCCCGGGTGCGGGCCACCACGTCGTGGGTCCTGAGGGCCTCGCGCCGGGCGGCGCCCACGGCCATGATGCGGGGGTCGTTCCAGGCGATGTAGAGGCTGGCGATGGAGGCCACCCGGGGCGCCAGCTCGAGGCGTTCCTTCAGGCGCCGCTCCAGGGCGGTCCAGGCATCCCGGCAGCGGCGCCGGCGGCGGCCCAGGCGCACCGCGGCCGTCCCCACGAGGACCAGCGCGAGGGCTGCCAGGGCGGCCGCGGCCGCGTTCGGACTGATGCCTTCCCCCATGCGTGTTCCTCGTTACGGCCGGGCGGGCGGAGCCCGTCCCGGCGCCTAGGTGCCGAACGCCACCGACGCCAGCGGCGGCGCCACCGGCCGGGGGGCCGGGGCGTCCGGGGCGCCGGGGGCGGGGCGGGGCGTGAGCAGGGCCATCATGGCCTCCCGGGCCACGGTGGGGTCCAGCTCGAACGGCAGCGGCGCCTCCACGCCCGCCAGCCGCCCCAGGACCCGCCCCAGGGGCCCCCGCACGGCCGCCGCCAGGGCCTCGGAGGCGGCATTGTAGGCGGCCCGCGCCGCCGCGGCCCGGTCCTCGGCGGCCGCCACCTGCCGCACCACGGTGCGCAGGCGGGGGTGGCTGGCCAGCTCCGGGTGGCCCTCGGCGGCCAGCATCAGGCGCCCCAGGGCCCAGCACAGGTCCGTCTCGGTCTTGGTGCGGGCCAGGACCGTGCGGGCCTGCATGGCGTAGTAGCGGGCCAGGGCCACCGCCTCCAGCACGGGCGCCTCCAGCACCAGGTAGCCGCTGCAGATGCGCACCAGGTGCAGGGTCAGGACGTGGCGCCCGTCGAGGGCGGCCACCAGGCGGTCGAAGGCCGCGTCCCGCGCCCGCGCCAGACGCCGCACGCTGCGGTACCGCAGGGCGAGGGCGCCTGCGGAGGCCACCGCCGCCACACCCGCCAAGCCGGTGACCCATTCGCCCAACGCAACCTCCCTGTCGATGCCGTCGGGGACGGCGGCCAGACGCAAGTTCCCCGGGGCTCCCGACCTCTTATCGGCCCCGCTTCCGGCGCGCTCCAGTGGCCCCGGGGCCCGGGCCGTTGCCAGGGGGGGCGCGGGTGGGGCACCATGCCTCCGTGCGCGCCGTCGCCCAGGCATTGGCCCTGACGCCGTGTCCCGGCCTGCTGCGGGACCGGCACCTGTACCTGGCCCTGGGGGCCGGGGCCCTGTTCTGGCTGGCCCTGGCGGCCACGGGCGCGGCCCGCCCCCTGGCGCCGGAGCGGCTGCTGTCCTGGCCCTACCTCTACCTGGCGGTGGCCGCGCCGGTCCTGGAGGAGCTGGCCTTCCGGGGCGCCCTCATGGGGTGGCTGGCCGAGGCCCGCTGGGGGCGCCGCCGCCTGCTGGGCCTGAGCGGGGCCAACTGGGCCGCCTCCGTGGTGTTCACGGCGATCCACTTCGCCTACCACCCGCCCCTGTGGGCGGCGGCGGTGCTGGCCCCCTCCCTGGTGTACGGCCACCTGCGGGACCGGCACGGCAGCGTCGTCCCGGCCATCCTCCTGCACGTGGCCTACAACGCCGGCTATTTCGCCCTGGCGGGCCTGCCGGCCGCCTCCCTGGCGGCCCTGGGCGCCGCCGCTTGACCCGGTCTCTCGCGCTGGCTAGGTTCAAGGGGTACGACCGAAGTGGCCCCGCCCCGCGCCCGTCGCGGGGGTGGTGGAGAACGAGCCCCGGCGCGCCCACAAGGGGGGGGCGGCCGGGGCTCCGTCGTGTCCGGCGGGGGTGCGGCGGGTGCTTCCGGCGCGGGCCGTGGGGTAAGATCGTGCCGCCGTCCACGACCTGCCGGAGGGATCCCTTGGCCGCGCGCCTCGCCGTCGTCGTCGCCCTGTCGCTGCTCGCATTCGTGTCCGCCTGCGGGCCGGACCGGGGCTTTCGCCCCACCCTGGGCCAGCCCTCGTCGGCCGGGGTGATCATCTACCACGCCCCGCCGGGGGGGCGCTTCGACTACTTCGTGTACATGCCCAACAGCACGACCCGGCTGGAGGACCGCGCCGCCCGCCTGGCCGAGGCGCGCCGCCGCGTCGCGGACCGCTGCCGGGTGGCCGAGGCGACGGACCTCTACGGCCACGAGGTGGGGGTGTGGCCCGACGGCCGGGCGCGCCTCTACTACGCCGTCGGCGTGCGGTGCGCGCCGGAGCCGGGCCCCGCCCCGGCGGGGGCGGGCCCGTGAGGGCTCCGGCGGCCCGGGGCGCGTGGCCCGTGCGGGTCCCGGCGCTGGGCCTGGCGCTGGGGCTGGGCCTGGCGGGCTGCGGCGGGCAGGCGGGGGACGGCCCCCCCGGTGAGCCCGGCGCGTCGGTGGCCCGCCCCGCCCCGGAGCGGGCCCCGGCGGAGCCCGGCGCGCCGGAGGTGCCCCTGCTGCTCACGGCCCAGGCGTGGGTGGCGCCGCCGCCCCGCGGCGCCACCGGCCCGCTGCAGCTGGCGGTGCAGGTGACGCCCCGGGGCGGGCCGCTGCCCGACGGCGTCACGCTGGAGCGGGTCTGGGTGATCGCCGGCGGCCAGAGCGTGGAGGTGCCCCTGGAGCGGGTGGTGCTGCGGGCCGGGCGCCTGGAGGGGAGCGCCGCCGGGGGCCCCGCCCTGGACCGGTCGCGGCCGGCCGAGGTGATGGTGCGCCTGGGCGTCGCCGCCGGGGAGAGCCGCTATCTCCGGGCCCGCCTGGAGAACCTCACGTCCCCGTGAGCGGCTCCTGCGGCGCCGCTTCCGGCGCGGCCTCGGGCGCCTCCAGGAGCTCCCGCAGGCGGTGCCGCAGCTGCTCGGTGGTGAACGGCTTGGCGACGAACCCGGAGCGCCCGCCCCGGGCCACCCGCCGCACCTGCTCGTCGGAGCCGTAGCCGGAGAACACCAGCACCGGCACGTCGGCGCGGATCGCCCGCAGGGCCTCGCAGGTGTGCGCGCCGTCCATGCCCGGCATGGTCAGGTCCAGCATCACGCAGGCGAAGGCGCCGCCCGCGCCCCGGAACCGCTCCACCGCCTCCAGGCCGTCCGCCACCGCCTCGGGCTCGAAGCCCAGGTGCTCCAGCATCCGGCAGGTCACCTGCCGCACGCCCGGCTCGTCGTCCACCACCAGCACCCTGCCCTGGCCGTGCCAGCCGGTGTCCTCCTCCGGCTCGGCCGGGGGGATCGGCACGGTGCCCGGTGCCGGGGGCAGCAGCAGGCGGAAGGTGCTGCCCTCCCCCGGGCGGCTCGCCACCAGCAGGGCCCCCCGGTGGGCCCGCACGATGCCCAGCACCGCGCTCATCCCCAGTCCGCGCCCCTCGGCCTTGGTGGTGAAGAACGGCTCGAACAGGCGTTTGAGCGTGGCCGCGTCCATGCCGGCGCCGGTGTCGGAGACCTCCAGGAACACGTAGTTCCCCTCCGACAGGTCGGACCCGATACGGGCCCCGGCCAGGTCCTCGGGCCCCACGTGGGCGGTGCCGGTGCGCACGGTGATCCGCCCCGGGCCGGGGGCGGCGGCCTCGGCCCCGTTGAGCACCAGGTTCATCAGCACCTGCCGCAGGCGGGAGGCGTCCGCCTCCACCGGGGGCAGGTCCGGCGCCAGCTCGAATGCGAGGGAGACCCCCGGGGCGAGCCCCACCTCCAGCAGGCGCGGCATCCCCTCCACCAAGCCGGTGAGGGACATGGGCTTGAGCTCCATGCGTCCCTTGCCGGCGTAGGCCAGCATCTGGCGCGACAGCTCGGCGGCCCGGGCCGCGGCCTCTTCGATGCCCTGGAGGGGCTCGGCGGCGGGACCGTCGGGGCCGTCCGCCGCGCGGGCCAGGGCGGCGTTGCCCATGATGGCGGTGAGGATGTTGTTGAAGTCGTGGGCGATGCCCCCCGCCAGCACCCCCAGGCTCTCGAGCCGCTGGACGTGCTCCATCTGGGCCTGGAGGGCCTGCTCCCGGCTCACGTCCCGGGCCACCACCACGAGGTTGCAGATCCGGCCGGTGCCGTCGCGGATCGGGGTGATGGCCTGCTCCACGGCCACGGCGCCGCCGTCGCGCCGCTTCAGGTGCAGGCTGCCGCGCCAGGGGAGGCCCTCCTGCAGGTCCCGGAACAGCTCCTCGTAGAAGGCCCCCTCGTGGTGGTGGCTGCGCAGCACCTCGGCGTACTGCCCCACCACCTCGTCGGAGCGCCACCCCAGGCGCTCGGTGAAGGCGCGGTTGACGTACTCGATGCGGGCCTCGGGGTCGGTGACGAACACGATCTCCGACGCCTGGGCCACCGCGGTGGCCAAGAGGGCGCTCTCGGCCTGGGCCGCGCGGCGGGCCGCCACGGCCGTGTCCAGCTCCGCCCGCTCCCGGCGCCGCAGGCGGTCGATGCGCACCGTCAGGAACCCCGCCAGGCAGGCCAGGAGCAGGCCCGCCCCCAACAGGCCGGTCTCGCCCCGCCGCAAGGCCCGCAGCTCCCCCCGCAGCCGGCCCGCCAGGGCGCCCTGGAGGCGGTCGGCCCGCTGCAAGAGGACGCCGGTGACGACGTCGTGGCGGCCGTCGAGGGGGCGCTCGCCCACGGGGCCGCTTTCGGCCAGGGCCACATCCTCGCTGTAGATGGTGTGGGCCTGCCCCAGCAGGTCGCGCGCCTCCTCGGCCAGGGCCACCAGCCCGGGGTCGGTCAGGGGCGGCACCTCGTCGCCGTCGGGGCGGCCCCCGGCCAGGAGCGCGCTCAGCTGCCCGGCGGCGGCGTCCAGGTGGCTCCAGACGCGGGCGGGGGCGACCCCCGGCTCCCCGGACAGCAGCTCGTTGGCCCACAGGTGGGCGCTGGCCAGCTCGAAACGCAGGGCGGCCGCGGCCTGGGCCTGGGGGGTGGCGACCCGGGCGATGTGGCGCACCGCCAGCAGGCCGTACACCAGGGCCCCCAGGACGAACGCCGCCAGCAGCCCCACGAGGATGGGGACACCACGGGGTCCACCGGGGCCGCGGGGCGGCCCGGCGCCGGTTGGGGAACGGTCACGCATCGAATGCCTGTAGGGGGATTGTAGCGTCCCGGGCACGCCGGTGGCACACCGGGCGCCGGGATTCGGGCGAAACGGGGGTGGGGGCGCCGGGGCCGGGCCGGAAACCCGGCCCTACCAGCGCAGTCGGAAGGTCAGCTTGAGGCGGTTGGCGCAGCCCGACAGGGCGGCGCTCATGCGGGCCGGGCCGGGGCCGCCGGCCGGGGCGGCCCCCAGGCCGTGCTGGAGGGCGAGCACGTCGCCCCCGGCGCCCGCCAGGGCGGCGCGCGGGCCCAGCTCCAGGGTGATGCCGTGGCCGATCGGGGTGCTCAGCTCCACCCCGATCTGCTGCTCGATGTAGCGGGCGAAGGCGGCCACCAGCATGACCTGGCGGTCGAGCACCATGCGCTTGGCGGACGGGGTGCCGGGCACCGGGGCGTCCGGGACGGCCGACCCGGCGGCCCGGGCGGGGTCGCCCCCGGACAGCAGGCCGCAGCCCAGCAGGACAAGGACCGTGGCGATGGTGAAGCGTACGCGCATGAACCCCCAGCAACACACCCGCGGGACACATCAGACACCTTCGGGCGGCCCATGACAAGGGAAAAGGATTTCCCCTTTTGGGACCCCCCGGTTCCTCCTTGGGAGGGGGCGGGGCCCCCCGGGTGCGACGGGGTCCCCGCGGCGGCCCACCGTGGCCGCCCGGGATCAAGATGGATGCACTTTCCGGACCACAAATCCCTTTCCCCCGAGGCCCCGGGCCCCCCGCCCCACGGGGCCCCGGGGCCGCGGAAATCTTGGCCACAGGCTCAAGTCCGGCCTGCGGGCCGCCGAGACGACCTGCGGGTGCGATGGGGTGTGCGCGGTCCCTCCGGGGACCGGCGCGGGCGTCCGCCCGCGGGAACGAGGCGCGCTGGCGCGTGCGGCCTTGAAGGCTCCCGGCGGGACTGCAAACTTCCCCGACCCCCCTCACGGGGACCTCCGGCCGCGATCGGCTCTCGCATGTGGAGGTCACCGTGAAATCGCTCCCCCTCTCCCTGGCCGCGGGCGCGCTCGCCTCGGCGCTGGCGCTGGCCGGCTGCGGTTCGTCCAGCAGCTCCACCGGCTCCGGCACCGTGGAAGGCCTGGACGTCCCGACCAACATGAGCGTCGTCTCGGCCGCGGACGACGGCGGCGCGGCCAAGCCGTCCGCGTTCCGCACCGACTTCGGCGGGCTCGCCAAGGCGTTCGACGCCGCCGACTCCGACTACAGCACCGACAACGTGAACGTCTGGGTCCACGACATGTCCATGGAACCCCTGGACGTGATCAACGAGATCCTCTGCATGATGGACCAGACCCGGGCCGAGGACATGGTCAACCAGGGCAACTACATCGCCCTGATCGACGGGGCCCGCTGCCGCCAGGGCGAGGCCCAGGAGGACGGCTCGGCGGGCCAGTCCGCCGGCGGCGGCAAGACCGCCCAGTACGAGAAGTGGGTGGTCAACTCCAGCCGCGCGAGCAACGGCGCCGACCAGATCGTCAAGGCCTGGGTGCCCGACGACATGGAGGGGCCGGGCGGCGGCATGCAGACCATCCGCGCCAAGGTGACCATCCACGAGGGGGTGAGCGACACCCTGCCGTTCGGCGACTTCGTGCTGAACTTCGCCTTCTACGACGGCACCACGGCCCTGGGCGGCGGCACCCTCAAGACCCTGGACGCGGTCAACGGCAAGGTGGCCTACTCGTTCTTCGAGCAGGAGGGCACCGAGCAGGTTGCCTACTCGGCGGGCGAGCAGTTCGACCGGATGGCCACCCTGGTGGCCATGGCGCCGGACGGCTCCGACGGCCGGGCCCGCACCAGCAGCTACTTCGCGGGCAACGACGGCTTCGGCACGTTCGAGGAGGGCGGGGCCTTCGACCTGGCCTTCGACGCCGCCCACCTCAAGCGCGCCAAGGCCGACTCCGTGGACGCGCTCGACAGCGGGCCGACCGACGACGCCTGCCTGGACCGGAACGCCTTCGACACCCACGTCTGGCGCTACGACCTCTACCACGCCGCCGACGGCACCTGGAACGGCCAGGCGGTGGAGGGCGGCGACCGGGTGGTGGTCAACAGCGGCTTCCCCTTCAAGTACGACAACGCCGGCACGGACGTGTTCGGCCACGTCGGCTACTGGGGCATGTGGGTGGAGGACCCCGAGCTGGTCATCCCGGACGGGGCCACCATCGAGCAGGTCAACTTCGGCTCCGACACCACGACGCCCTACACGGTCCTCAGGGCCCCGGGCAAGCTGATCCGCCGCACCGCCAAGGAGCTGGCCCTGACCAAGCTCAGCGGCCAGACCCTCAACTTCTGGGGACCGGTGGACGACGGCGGCGGCGAGCGCTTCGGCGAGTGGCAGGTGGCCTACGACGGCGCCGCCTTCCAGGTGACCGGCGAGATCACCGGCTGGGACGAGACCGGCCCGGTGGTGGCGGCGGTCAGCCCGGCGGTGGACGTCACCCCGCCGGACGGGGCCTTCCTCGGCCTCTGGTCCGACAGCCTGGGCGGCTCGGTGAACTTCGTCGGGGGTGACGCCTTCGTCACCTTCTACGGCGAGGAGTTCGTGGGCGGGGACGACGCCGTGTTCGACGGCGGCGACCTTACCCTCCACTGCTTCGAGCGCTGCCTGAAGGCCCCCGTGGCCCAGGCCGACGTGGACGCGGGCTGGGACGGCATCTACCGGCCCGACGCCACGGACCTGTCCACCGGCGTGACCACCTACACGATCTCGCCCGACGACATGACCCTCACGCTGGGCACCGACCCGGTGTCCCTGGTGGACGGCGTGGACGTGTCCGGCACCGAGCACGAGTGGGGCATGAACACCGGCGAGATGGTCACCACGGCCGTCAAGGACACGATGACCACGATGTGGGACGTCTACAACCCGAACCTGGTCACGGTCTCCTACCGTTGGGAGACCGGCACGAACGACTGGAACCAGTACGTGGCGGTGAAGACGTCCGGAGGCGACTTCGCCACCTTCGACAAGCCGATCCAGTTCGCCTACGAGCACAGCACCGCGGGCGACGCCAACGACGACGCCACCTACGACGGCGAGACCTTCCGGCTGGAGTACGGCGGGGGCGGCGACCTGTGGGGCATCCCCTGGGCCGTCGAGGGCGACACCGGGCGCTGGGAGCCGGCGTTCGCCATCGCCGACGGCACCCGGATGGGCCCGACGGGCACGGAGTTCGTCATCCGGGCCCGGGAGAAGGAGCAGTCCATGTCCGAGGTCGCGGCCTCGAACTGCTCCGGCCTGGCCTTCGGGGGCCTGCCGTTCGACTGGCCGACGGAGGCCGACGGCACCCCGGACATCGGCACCAGGCCGACGGTGACCGATCCCCCGGCGGTGATCGGCGGCGAGCTGCAGAGCGGCACGTAAGGCCGGGACCCCTCCGTCCGGGCCTCAAGGCGGGCC
>Ga0210124_1000786_pt1 | contig 15203 bp, 14 predicted proteins | sample Muzzi_PWC_D2_FD_185554 | JGI IMG/M metagenome (GOLD analysis project Ga0210124, IMG submission 185554) | Wetland microbial communities from San Francisco Bay, California, USA, that impact long-term carbon sequestration - Muzzi_PWC_D2 (SPAdes) | ecosystem: Environmental > Aquatic > Marine >... | reverse complement strand
AGGAAACCTGTTTGGCCAACAAAACGGGGTTCCTTAATGGCCCAATCAACACAGAAGTACCAAGTTTAACGCTTGGAGCAACGGCTGCCGCCCAGACCAGGGCCAGTAGTGGGTCCAAAATCTTTACCTCGGTTGGATAAGGCCATTGATTATTATCATATGGATAGTAGGACTCCATCTTCTCTGGGAGAACGACATGATCAGGCCCCCAGACCGAATAATATCCCAACTCTTCTGCCAGACGGGCTACGGTTGTAATGTTTTCAGGACTAACTTTGGCCCCCTCAATCGGCAGTCGCACACCAATTTTCATGTTGATTGCCTCCTTACTTTTGTATAGGACACTTGTGCCACCAGCGCGTCTCCTCTAGGTCACCGGCTCAATATCGGGTTCTAGTAGAAAGGTTAACAACTGTGAACCCACATAGTAGCTGATGACATAGCACAATTCCATAAGCTCTTTATCCGAAAAATGCTGCTTCAACTCAACCCAAACGCCGGGATGAATTCCATGCGGGTCGTTCAGGACGGCTTGAGCAAAACCCGTCGCCAGAACCGTTCGCTCATCGGTCAGATGCTCCGCCGGAGCGCCAAAGGACATTCAATATTGGCTTCCCCGGCCATGAGCCAGAACTCGGCGCACCTCTTCCTTCAGTTCGTAAGGCAGGCTTAACTTGTTTTGCAGCGCTTCATCGAGAACCTCAAAAGCCTGGAGTAACTCAGGGTTATGGCCTAACATCCGTCTGAAGGGGCTGACACCAATATTGCTATACGAAATTTTCGCCATCAAATAAATCTCCTTATACTTTTCCTATTCTTCTGACCTACGTCCGAGACGTAAGATTACAAATTTCGGCTACTTGCTCCATCTTCGCTCGCACCAACTTAAGTTCTGGGTCAAGTTCTTTGATCGGCGTGTCTATAACCAAGTGATCGACCCCCAATTCAAGGTGGCGGGCATGGCTCTCTGGCGTGATATCGTAATTGTCCCCAGGGCGTGCAATAATCGAAAGAGTATCGTAGTCGCGGCCATATTCCTCACAATAGCCTCGCAATTTTTGCAGCCCGTTCGCCAGTTGCTCCAGTGAAATCTGAGTCGGGTGCCAGCCATCGCCAACCCTGGCTACCCGCTTAATGGCGGCCTCACTATGGCCACCCCATACCACCGGAATGGTCTCCTGTACCGGGCGAGGATGCATCTTACAATGAGCCACCTGATAGTAGTCCCCCTGGAAATCGACCATTTCGCCGGTCCAGAACTGTCGCATCAACTCGACCATCTCGACCACTCGTTTACCCCGATTCTTGAAAGACTCGCCAATGATATTAAACTCTTCCTCCATCCAGCCAGCTCCGGCCCCTAAAATAACCCGGCCTCCGCTCAAAAAGTCGAGGCTGGCAAGCTGTTTAGCCAGCAGCACCGGATTGCGAATCGGCAATACCAGCACGGAGGTACCCAACTTGAGGCTCGGTGCGGCTTGACCGGCCCAGCCCAAGGTCAGGAGCGGGTCCAACCAAACTGTATCCGGCGCGTAATCCCACCGCCCGTGCGTTCGATAGGGGTAATAAGCATCAATTTGCTCGGCCAGAACAACATGGTCTGTTAACCATAGCGAATGATAACCTAACTCTTCGGCCCAGCGAGCCGTAGTCACAATATTTTCAACACTCGCCTTTGGTCCTGCATTGGGAATAATGACGCCAACTTCCATATTTTTACTCCTTTTGAGTTGTATAGAGCATATTAGGATTTGCTTGATGACATGAGATTAGGAGATTGGAGATTGGAAGATTTTGGCAAAAGAATCTCTTAATCTCTCAATCCCCTAATCTGCTTCTTATAGAACCAAAATCTCACGGGTATACTCATTCAAGCTGGTTCCACCATCTGGCCCAACCACAACCACATCCTCAACACGGGTAAAACATTTACCGGAAACCCAAATACTTGGCTCGACAGTAAAGCACATTCCAGCTTCCAGAACCGTATCATCGCCTTTAGCCAGGAAAGGGGGTTCGTGAACGTCGATGCCAATGCCATGTCCCAGCCGGTGAAAGAAGTTTGGCCCATAACCAGCTTCCGCAATTATACTTCGGGCGGTTTTATCTACATCCTGAGCCGTAATTTGTCCGGCTTTCATGGCGGCCATCCCCTCAGCTTGAGCTTGCATGACCAAGCCATGGATGCGACGCAGTTCGGCGTCTGGCTCTCCACAGTGGACGGTGCGGCCAAAGTCGCTGACGTAGCCATTCAGCACCACCCCAAAATCAAAAGCGATGACTCGGCCTGGCTGCGCCTCCACAGAGCCAGCCCGACTAACTCCTTCTAGTACATCATGAATGCCCGGACCTTTGACTCTGATTCCGGTCACAAAAGAGGAGCCTTCGGTATTGTGCTTGAGCATTTGATGCTCGACTTCCATCATCACATCTGTTTCCGTCATGCCATATCTCAAATTTTTCCGCACGTCGTCAAAAATGGCGTCGGTGGTCCGAGAGGCATTTCGCATCAACTCGATCTCTTCAGCATCCTTGATAGCCCGCATGTCAGCCGTAATTTCCCAGGAAGAATGAAATACGGTTCCCGGCGCGACCTGCTGAATTTCTGTGACGACTGAAGCCATCGCCTCACGCGGCACACCCAACGTTTTGCCAGCTAGGCCATGTTTATCTAAAAGTTGTTTAGCCAAAGTATGGATATCATCGCCGTCATCAATCTTGATAACATCACTGATCCACGGCTTATCTTCGGCTTCCCTGGCAATAAAATGATGCGCCAGATATGGAGCCACAAAGACGCAATCGCTTGGCGTGAGAATAGCTCCATAAAACCATTCGCCGTGCATATGACCCTGGGTGGCATGTGGTCGCTGGCGACGTACCCCAATCAAATACTCCATATCGCCGGAGGGGGCTAAGAACGCCCCAGACCAGCCTTTTTCTTCCATTTGCTCACGGAATTTCTGTAACCTTGGTTCAAATCTACTCATTGAAATAACCTCCTTGGTTATTAACCAAATTATCGATAATTAAAAAATCCACTCAATGACCAATAGCAAGTGTAGATGTGTTAGACAGAGAGTTCAATATTCTGAATGGTGGCCCGCATGATGCCCGTGTTATGGAACAAATCTGTATTATAACCGTCTGGAAAAGGTTTGAGTTGGCCGTCCTGATGAATCCAGTAATAAATGCTCCCTAACTCCTCAATCATAGATTTAAGTACTGGAGTAGACACACGCCACTTAGTCTGCAATTCATCAACCCTTACAGAACCTTCCTGACACATCTGATCGTAGGTCAGGTAGGCCAGGGGTGACATGAGCATACGGTCAGGGTAGGTAATCTGGGCAATCATTTTATCAGCTCCCGCCTGCAATTCATGCAGGATTGGGGGCAAGTCTGCATCGGGCGGCTCGCCGGGCAGGGCTTCTACCTGCAACTGTCCCGAAGCGGTTGTCCTTAGAATCTCAGGCCATTCTACCGAGGTGCGATCCTTTATCCGGCGCATAATCAACCGGTATAGACCGGTCAAGCCGACTTGCTGGATGAGCGAGGCCATAATCCGGTCAAAGGAGGGGTCTTCGTACAGATCGGTGTTGATTTCTTGCAAGAAGGTACGGTACAGGCGAACTGGCTCTATATTCTGAGTGTGGTGATAATAAACCAGGTAGGCCAGAAAATTAGCGCAGCCCTCGTCAAAAAAGCGATAATAGTCTCCCTCAACATCATCGCTGCCCAATCCTAAATGGTGGACATTTTCGTGCAGAGTCGCCAGTTCAACGACACCAGGCATCATATGCCGTCGAAGAAAATAGACGCCCTCTGGATAGCCGGGTCGGGGTCCACCGGGTACATTCGATGAAGCAAACCAATTGGCCTCGTGGGCCGGCTCCGGGTATTGATCGACGATATAGGGCGCGCGCTGTCTCCAGGCCAGGCCCAGGCGATTCTGGTAATAGTCCTGCACTACTTCGTAATAAGCCTCAATAGACCCCATCACGCTGAACTTCGAGAGATCGGTGATTTCTAGGAAAGCCAGAGCGCTTTCAGTACCCTGAACAAGTAGGTGGAGGAAAGCCTTTTTCTGGCCCTCGGCATCTTGTGTCTGTTCTTGGTATTCGCTGAGGCGGGCTTTGAGCCGGTTTAAGGTGTCGGGGCTATAATCGGCCTCGGTGAGTGGAAAATAACTTTGAAAGATAGAGCGTGGATAAAGAGCAACGGGTCTCGATAACAGAGCGTAATTGAATGCAGCTTTTTCCGAAATCATGAAAGTTCTCCTATAAAGTTCAAATCAAAGTCGCATGTGGGGGTCGAGAGCATCTCGGAGTGCATCCCCCATAAAATTGATGCACAAGATCGTAATGAAAATCATCGTGCCGGGAAAGATAGCCAGCCAGGGTGCGGACCAAATCAGGTCTTGAGCATTTCTTAGCATATTACCCCAACTTGGGGTAGGCGGTTGAATGCCCAAACCCAAATAGCTAATGGCAGTCTCAATGAGGATGGCTTCGCCAACAATCAGAGTAGCTGCAACCACAACGGGCGCGATTGCATTCGGGAGAATATGTCCCCACATGATACGTACATTTTGTACGCCCAGGCAACGCGCAGCCAGAACAAACTCTCGTTCCTTTAACGAGAGAAACAGGGCACGGATAATTCGAGTAATCCCCATCCAGTTAAGCAAACCGATTGCCAGAATGATTGTTTGTATGGTGGACCCCAAAAAGACTGCCAGGGCAATAATCAAGAAAACACCAGGAATGCTTAACATCGCGTCGGTAAGGCGCATAATAATGGTGTCGGTGATGCCGCCGAAATAGCCCGATACAGAGCCTAAGACGGTGCCAACAGCCGTAGACACTATCATTGATAGCAAGCCGATAGCCAGCGAAATCTGACCGCCATATATTATCCGAGCAAAGATATCCCGGCCCACCTGATCGGTCCCAAACCAGTGCTCCCAGGTGGGTGGTTCATTGATAATCAACGGGTCGGGCCGAAACGCCGCATCTCGTGTGACTAGAAAGACCGGCCCCAAGACAACCAACCCGATGACAAACAGCAAACTGATTGCTGCAATTACGCCAGCCCTATGGCGTAGGAAGCGCTGTCCGGCCAAACGCCACAAGCCCGGTGGATTTCTCTCTACCACCAGGGGTTGCGCTCGATCTGACGCTGAAACTTGTTTCATAGCCATAGCTTCAACTGTCCAACCGGATTCGCGGGTCAACAAAGGCATAAGAAATATCGGCAATTAAGTTGCAGGCAACAACCATAATTGATATTAACACCAGTATACCCATGAGAACTGGATAATCTATCCAAACCGCATGCTCCCAATACATCCGCCCCATACCCGGCCAAGCAAAAACCTGCTCAGTAATTAAGGCCCCACTAAATAGGAAAGGAATATCGAGCATCACCAAGGTTATTAGCGGAATTATGGCATTTTTGAAAGCGTGTTTCCAAACAACAATTCGAGTCGCCAAGCCTTTGGCCTTGGCAGTGCGGATATAATCCTGGTTGAGAACTTCTAACAGGCTGGATCTTAAGTAACGGCTATAGCGGGCAATAGAAGCCAAAGAGAGAACCGTAACCGGTAGAATCAAGTGTCGTATCAACTCAATAAAGGATGGCTCCCCCCGAATGGGGAACATGCCTGCCGCTGGCAGAGCTGGTAGGCCAAACTCCTTGAACTTAACCGCAAAGATGATAATCAACATTAGCCCAAACCAGAAAGCAGGCATCGAGTAACCAAAAAAGGAAAATGCGGTTACAAGATAATCGCCAATTGAATATTGATGGGTAGCCGTGTACAGTCCCAGAGAAATCGAGATAATTAATGTGAGAATAAAGGCGGTTCCCATCAGAATAAGGGTATTGGGCAAACGCTCAAGAATCATATCAAAGACATCTTGATGGGTGAGAAATGATTGACCCCAATCGCCGGTTACAATATTACGCAGCCAATAGAGATACTGGACGTATAAGGGTCGATCAAAGCCATAAGTTTTCTCCAGGCGAAGCAAATCTTCGGCGGTAACACTTGGATTCGAAGCATAGACAGCCATTGGGTCTCCCGAAGCCCGGAGCAAGAAAAAGGTAATTACTGTAATGGCTAATAAGACCGGCATTGAAATCAGCAATCTACGTAGGATGTAACGGGCCACAAATGCTCCTTTATTACTTAGAAAAGTAGGTCACGTTTTAGCGTGATAACTTGGTCTATATCTATGCCACGCCGCAGGCGTGACCTACTTATCATCTAACAATATTTTCTTAAGCTATTATTCTGCAACTGACCAATCTTCGTAGTTATAGCTATGTCCGCCAAAAACGGTTGGGTTGACACCTTTAACCCGGTCGGATATGGTGTAAACATTCAATATATCGAAAAGATAAATGGTTACATACGAATCGTATATCAGCTGTTGGGCTTCAAAGATGCAGTCCAAACGCTTGTCGGTATCGAGTTCGGTAACGGCACACTCGAGCGCTGCATCAACGGCAGGGTCAGAGAAGCCCCATGAGTTAGTACCAGTCGGGTTAGTATCGCAATCTTTCACGCTACTGGTCAGATAGAAGTCAGACCATTCGGCTGATAAATCGGTGCCGGGGGGGAAGTTGGTAAAGCCCATCATATCGAACTTACTGCGGCCAAAGATACCGTCATCAGCACAACTACCGTATAGCGTCGCCGCCGGGTAATTGTCGATGATCATCTCCACCCCGATATCAGCCAGATTTTGCTGGAAGAAGACTTCCATATTGTCCTGAAGCGGAACGCCGGAAGTCAGGGAGTAATTAAAACTCATTCGTTGACCATCCTTTTCTCGAATTCCGTCGTCACCGACTACCCACCCCGCTTCGTCAAGCAGTTGCTTGGCCATTTCCGGATCATAGGGGATCGGCTCAAGGTTCTTGTTAAACCAGTTGGTGTTATCCAATTCCGTGACCGCCACTTTGCCGTACCCTTCCAGAATTTTATCGACCAGGGTGAAACGATCCAGCCCCATGGCGATAGCCTTACGTACATTAATGTCGGAAAAGATGGGGTGAGGCTGGCTTAGATCTTCTGGATTTCGAAGATTGAAGTAAACCCGCTCGATGGCTACGCCGGGATTCGCAACTACTTTAACTCCTTCAAGGCCCTCCAGCACTGGTATCTGGTCCGCAGGTAAATCGTAGCCAACATCAATTTCGCCGGTACGTTGTAGGGCGATAAGCGTGTTGACATCTGGCACAAATTTGAAAATTATTTTTTCCAGCTTGGGTGGGTCTGGCGCATTTGGGTTGGCGACAACTGTGATTCGATCTCCTGAAACCCATTCTTGAAACATGAAGGGGCCGTTGCCAATGGGGTTGCGAGCGTACTCGCTGTTACCCGGATCAGGAACGCCTTCCAGGGCATGCTTGGGCAGAATGGGGAAAACCAGGTTGTTCGACACAAACGGCGCATAAGGATTTTGCATATGGACCACAGCGGTCAACTCATCTGGAGTATCAATTGAGTCAATCTGATTCCAGCCCGCCGAAGTCTGGGCCTTGGTATCTGGATTCATAATAAATTCCCAGGTAAATTTAAAATCTGCCGATGTGACCGGTTCTCCATCGTGCCAGGTATATCCGTCCTTAAACTTCAGCGTGATGGTTTTACCGTCTTCAGAAATAGTGCCATTGCTTACAGAAGGAATCTCCGCAAGCAGTTCCGGGATCAGCTCATCATTTTCGTTCAAAGCAAGGGGGGCGTAGAACATGGAGTTGATGAGAGAATTAGTATGGTACTGATAGAAGATGGGCCAGATTAAACCTTTGGGTTCCTCTTTGTCGCCGACAACTACCGTACCTGAAAAACCGGCAGAAGCAGGTTCTTCTTCTGCCATTGCCTCGGTAGGCGCTTCTTCCACAGTTGCTGCTTCTTCCGTTGGTTCTTCAGTAGCCGGTTGTGCGGCTTCTTCTTGAGCTTCTTGAGCCTGTGGTTGGGCTGGTTCAGGTTGGGCTGTGGTTCCGCAAGCTGCAACAATCGTTCCTATGAGTAATAATGTAAAGACGTGGATAACAAGTTGGTGTATGTTTCTTCGTAGCATTTCTAAATTCTCCTCTTTCATTAAATAAGACTTGATATTACAAATCACAATCGAACTGATTTTACAAAATACTTTAATGCCCAGATTTTCATTCCTCCTCCCTTGTAATAGATTTGTATCTACGTCAAACTGATAGTTTGTTCAGGGCAGCGGTAAATGAACAGCTTGTCACAGGTACAAGATCGTTTTGTCTTTTAGCAGTAACCTCTCTTCAAACCATCTTTCCCAACACCTCAGATGCTCGATTATGGAAAACGAGGTCGGCCTAGGTGTCGAGCGGCGTTGGGTCTTTATTGATGATAACCAGCTTCGCTCCTGTCTGCTTAGCCACTACCGGCAACGAGGCCGCAGGCTGAACTACCAAAGAACTGCCAATCACCATAAACAGATCACATTGACTGGACTCGGCTTGAGCTTCGGACAAAACCCCAGGTGGCAAGGATTCGCCAAAAAAGACAACTTCCGGCTTCAGCATCCCTGAACACACCCCGCAGGGCGGCGGTAATTCAGTCTCAAGCTGTTGATAGACCTCATCCATCGTATATTGTTTTCCACAACTCAAGCAGGAAATACGCCGGGTATTTCCATGTAATTCAAGCACTCGCTTAGAACCGGCCAACTGGTGAAATCCGTCAATATTTTGGGTAATAACGGCCTTGAGCGGGCCATTTTCCTCCAAGGCAGCCAAAGCAAGATGTGCTCTATTGGGCGCGGCTTGCTTCAGAACTGGATATCGTTCCTCGCGGAAGAATCGCCAGTAATATTCAGGCTCTTTGAAGAAGTAATTGATGTTGGCGTATTTGGCCGGGTCATACCTATGCCAGATCCCATCATCGCCGCGATAGGTCGGAATGCCACTTTCGACCAACGTTCTCCTTATGCCCCGCGACACACTTGGATATTGCCACCATTTTTCGCATAATATGTCTGCTAAACGATTTCGAACCAACAAAAACAATAACTACCAAACAAAATATCTCGTAAATCGAGTAAGTTATGGGGTTTGCGTACCGTCAGGCCACAGTTCTCAATCACTCAGTATCCATTGTGCATTCTTGTAAGGAAATAAATTGGGAATTTTCACAAAAGAAAAATGAGATTCAAGAAGGTGTTGTGGGATTAACTCTCATAGTTAGTTGGTTGAATACAACCTAGCCGACATTGGCCCTTTCATCTATTATAGCGTTTTTTAAGTCTGAATTATAGTTGAACCAAGGAAACGAACAAGGCTCAAATGGTATCATTTAGTGAGCTAAGCGTATCACGAGCGGGTTAGATTGTTTATTTTGCCCAATAATCCGTCAATCGTAATTTTGGTGATTGGGTGATAAATTGGCTTCTGGCAACGCCTCTAAAAGTTGAGGCAATACCTGACCAGCCGGTCCCCGCAGGGCATAGGTCGCGTGGGAGGTTAAGGGGGTCGTGTCAGGATTGATTTCAACGAGAATCGCCCCCCGCTCCAAAGCTGCAACCGGCAGTGAGGCAGCCGGATGCACCAGGGCAGAGGTGCCGATGGACATAAACAGATCACACTGTTCGGCTGCGTTAAAGGCAGCGCTCAGGGCCTCGGCTGGCAGTGTTTCGCCAAACCAGACCACGTCAGGTCTCAAGAGACTGCCGCAGTTCGGGCAGCGGGGCGGGATGTCGCCTGTCTCCGGCCAGGACTCGACCACCTTTCGTTCGCTGAAGCAGATTGTGCGGTTGAGGTTGCCGTGGAGTTCAATGACCGAGCTACTGCCAGCCTGCTGATGGAGTTCATCGACATTTTGGGTAATGAGCGTGAAGCGAGGTACCAATTTTTCCAATTCGGCCAGGGCCAGGTGTCCGGCATTGGCTTTAGCCTGACCCACTAACTGACGCCGCCAGGCATACCATTCCCAAACTAACGTCGGATTTCGCTGAAAGGCTTGGGGCGTGGCTAACGCCTCGGGATTATATTTGGCCCAAAGCCCCATTTGAGCCTCCCGAAATGTTGGCACACCACTTTCCGCAGAGACGCCAGCGCCGGTTAGCACCGCTACATAGCGGGCCGAACGAAGGGCCTGGATCACCTTTGGGGAAATTAGGGATGAAGAAGCTTGTTGGCTCATGAAATCGATTCCAGGCAAGATGTCCGATGATTGCGCTATTTTTTGTCCAAGGTTGAGAAACTACAAACCGACAGTGGCATAGTCTACCACCATCGACATTAGGGCGCAAGATGCTCCCGTTTTCTATCTATATTATTGTTATTGAAGGGGATCAATTGCAGATACCTTACCGATTTGGTAAGGGGCCACGGCCCGAACTACGGGCCTATGTGTACCCATATTTGATGGGAACCTGACCTGTTTGGATGTGCTTAAACGATAATGAGACAACCACGCTGGCCGCGCCGAGCTTGAACCGACCCCACCGGCGAGACAGCCAAGCTCGGACAAACTGGCTGATGTTAAGGGCAACTTGAGATGAAAGACAAACAGACGGGAGATGAGGCAGCACCCTGCCCGAGCCGCCATGTTTGCCCCAGCCCCGATTTGGCTTGATAATACCAATGCAGCTTATGGTTACACCGGCGAGTGGTGGGGGAGTTACATTGAGTTGTTATGACGATTGCTGGTAAAGAACTTTATATATCAAACTTGACTTGAGATTTATTCATCATTGTTAGGCTCGCCAGAAAAAGCAATCCACTGCCCATCTGGCGACCATTTGGGATTGGAGATATTTGATACAGAATCTATATTGAGGAGGGTTTCCTTACCATCATTGATATTGATGATATATATATCATATCTACTCCTGCGATAAGAGACAAAGGCAAGGTGCTGCCCATCTGGTGACCAGACGGGTGGCCCTTGAAACCCATCAGATGCCGGATTATTAGTGAGATTCTTTAACTGGCTCCCATCAGCATTTACAATATAGATTTCATGGTTACTACCATCAGTAGAGTTTGATAGGAAAGCAACCCGTTGTCCATCTGGTGACCAGACAGGGTCGCGGTCCCAATTCGGAGAATTGGTTAAATTAACCTGTTCACTGCCATCAGCCCTCATACTGTAAATTTCAAAATTTCCATCACGTTTTGACTCAAAAGCAAGCTGTTGCCCATCAGGAGACCAAACAGGACGCCAATCGGAAGCGGAGTTATTCGTTAAACGTCTTTGCTGACTACCATCTGTATTCATAACGTATATTTCCGAATTACCGTCTCGATAGGAAACAAAAGCAATCTGCTGCCCATCTGGTGACCAGGCAGGGGTCTCTTCTAGAGCAGGATCATGAGTTAAACGGGTGCGTTGTGTTCCATCGACATTTATCACATAAATTTCGGGGTTGCCATCCCGATCCGAAACAAACACGAGCCGCTGTCCATCAGGTGACCAGGCTGGGGATATCTCATCCAAGTCACGACTTTGAGTTAGGTTCGACTGCTGGCTGCCATCAGTGGTTATGATATAGATTTGTCCTCTAGCATGATTATGTGCCGAGACGAAAGCAAGCCGGTCTCCATTTGGGGACCAACCATAAAAGCGTTCGCTGGTAAGATTGTGTGTAAGACGAATGGAGTGGCCGCCATCAGCCTTGATAATGTAAAGTTCATCAAAGAAATGGGGCTTTGAAGTAAAAACAGCCATAACAGTTTGATTATTCACTAATGTTCTCCAGCCCCAAATTCCGACCAAGACCAGTGAAACACAACCAAATAAAAATATGATAATAATCAACCGAGAATTGAAGAATAAAAACTTATTTTTCACAAAACTCTCTCATTTCAGAGCCATATTTTATGGGGAATCGCAATCGCAATCATTGCCTGAATAGGGTTGGAGCCTACTATCAGGATCAACTAAACCACCATATATTGGGTAGCGGTTACCAGTGTTGATTCTGTCTAGCCAATCCCAAGCTTTCTCCTCATTCTTAGGACCATCTTGCCGTCCATATGTGAGATGGAGACTGACACCTGCATCAAAACCAGTTGAATACTGTATGAAAGAGGCTTTATCCAAATTGTTATCAACAAGAGGATGTCCCTCCCCCTCTCCTAAGCCCGCAATCCATTCAAATGCAAAACCAAATCCGGTTATGCCCTCTCGTATATTATGTTCGCTTGGAATCATGGCTTTGTTATGAGGGAACATATGGTGACCTAAACCATAGCCTTCAACATCAGCCAAACCAAACCCTGTCAACCCTACACTTGCTCCCCCACTAAAAACCACGTAGCTATTTCCATACCTGTCTGTTATCCCCTGGCGTGAAAAACCGCCTATGTCTATAGATGAGCTTAGGTAGGACCCAATATAATCAGGTATGTATGACATATTACCAAAATCCTCATAATAAGTTACGCCTGTCGGTTGAATAAGTCGATAATAGTGAAGCTCCATTGTTTCCCTACGCCACCAATATCCACTAGGCTCTTGATTAGCGGCATCTTCTAAACGTTGAAGATATTGGTCAAGTGTTTCTCCATAGGAAGAGCCTTGGCTAAACTGTAGTCGGTCATTTTCACATCTCACTTCTGCAGTAGTAGATTTAACAGAATTTCTCAGTGGGTATTTGACACTCCAATTGCCCGAAAAATCTACTACCAGGGGGTCTACTCTGTCATTATTCTTCGCATCCCGAAGTAACCAGTATAAACCGTATCTGCCCCGAAAAGACTGACTTACGTTTCTTCCCCGTAGGGAAGTTGCAATTAGATCAGATGAAAATAAGCCACTCGGATCAACCCAATTAATCGGATTTCCTTTGACATACTGATACGGCGGCTCGCTCCCCACCGGATCAACACTAAGGAAAGTGCCTGTGCCGGGCGAATACCACCTCGCCCGCAGGTGCAGCAACTCAATGTAACTCCCCCACCACTCGCCGGTGTAACCATAAGGCTCACTGCCATGTTGTATCGGATTACCATATGGGTCAAACTCACTGTACGTTACAACTGAACCACTCTCATCAACAGCATGACGGATACTACCCAACCCATCGCTCAACAGGTAGCGGGTCTCGCCTGTGCTGCTCTCAGTAACAATCACACCCGGCAGGTGCAGGAAGACCTCGTTATCACTCGTGTAGATGACCTCCGGCAAGCCACCGGCCACATCCAGAGTAAAGGTTGTGGTCACACCATCGGTGACTTGGGCCACGCGGTCATTGACGCCGTTGTAAATCGGCGCAACGGTGACGCCGCCGTTGCGAACCGATGAGGTCAGGCGATTGGCGGCATTGAAGGGCTTGGGGGTTGCGCCGAGGTTGAGGAGGTTGCCGTTATTGAAAGAGGAGTTTCATAACCTCGTTCCGTTAAAAGTTAATCTCTTATTATTCTTGGGTCGTCAGGAATCGGTGATCTAAATAACATTCCAAAAAGAGCCAAAATGGTTCCCGCAATGAAGAAAAATACATAGTAATTTCTTTCAAAATGAATGGTTGAATTAAGACGTAATGACATTAATCCCAGTCCAACTATTATCAAAATAATACTCAGCCGATTTAGCAAGAAATCTATCAGCATTGATTCTGACCAACCTAACCGCCCAAAAAGAATAAACGAAAATGCTCCAAAGAATGTGGCTGTGAGACCTATAGAGACCAGTTGAAAAATGATTATACCTAAAAAAGTAAACCCTGTGAATAAGAAAATTGTAAACAAGCCTGACAAGAAAAGGAAAATGCCAAATTTTACCCAAAAATGTCGTTCCTTTACCCTATTGTAGTGTCTATTGATTTTTTTACACTCTTTATCATTTATACTCATAGCAATTTATCTACTTTAAAGGGTCCCAACCAAATAACATTACCTGATGAGTTTCTTCTCGTGCATCTAGATAAGCTGGCCATAATGATTGTCCTTCTATCATCTTGTTTGTTGTTCCTTGAATAATTGAAATATCATAGGCCAAACAAAAACCACCAACTGCTGCAATAGTAGCTGGAACCAATACCGATGATGCTCCAGTAGCCGAAACTCCTATTGTCCCCGCAGCAGGTGTGACTCCTATCGCCCCTGCTGTTGCATTGGCACCAGCGGGGATAAGCCAGGCTCCACCTACTCCCACCCCAGTGGCAGCTACGTTGACCATATGTTGTTGAGAACTTTGATTAACAGTAAGTTCACCATTGTTGGTTCTAATTTGAATTTCTGCCGCATTAAGCACACCTACCCCAACAGGAATTCCAGCAGAAAAATAAGTTGAATATCTAGCTAATTGTGTAGGATATGAGCGAATAGTTCCTTGTGGAGTCAAGAGTACTTCCGGTGGTAAATTCCGTGAATACATTATTATAGCATTTATGTCACTTCCTTGTTCAGCATATTGAACTGTCGCACCTGCTAGAGAAAGCGGATATATGATTGCTGACCCCACTTTATTAGCAACGTCAATATCTGGCTGAATTGTAGGGTATTGTAAAGTGGGAACAATATTACATGAAGATGGATCCGATGAACAAGGCCCATCTTCAACCACACTTGCTTTTAGATGAAGATAGGAACCATCATCAGTTTGGATCCATTCTTCACAATCAATTCCAGGTAAGGGTCGGCAGTAGCCTGAAGGGTCAATGAAATTGACTGGGTTGCCTTGTACATAATTCCACCCATTCATTGACTGAGGCCATAAATCATGTCCTTCCCACGGGTCCCTACTCAAAAACGTGCCAGTTTCGTGCGCATACCACCGAGCCCTTAAATGCAATAACCCTAATTCGTCCTGCCACCACTCACCTGTAAATCCATACGCATCGTCTCCACTCTGGATTGGATTGCCATACGGGTCAAACTCACTATAAGCCACTACTTGAGCATCTTCATCAACTCCGTGTCTTACAGAACCTAACCTATCACTTAGGAGATAACGAGTTTCCCCCGTGCTACTCTCAGTAACAATAACCCCCGGCAAGTGCAAGTAAGCATTACCCTCACTGGTGTAAATCACTTCTGGCAAGCCACTGGCTATATCGAGGGCAAATGTTGTTGTGATTCCATCGGTGACTTGTCCCACTCTATCGCTAACCCCATTATAAATCGGCTCTACTATAACACCATTGTCTCGAACAGACGAGGTTAAACGATTCGCTGCATCAAACGTATTCGTTAGTGTATCACTGTTTAGCAAGTTC
>Ga0210124_1000785_pt1 | contig 15206 bp, 16 predicted proteins | sample Muzzi_PWC_D2_FD_185554 | JGI IMG/M metagenome (GOLD analysis project Ga0210124, IMG submission 185554) | Wetland microbial communities from San Francisco Bay, California, USA, that impact long-term carbon sequestration - Muzzi_PWC_D2 (SPAdes) | ecosystem: Environmental > Aquatic > Marine >... | reverse complement strand
CGACCAGATTGTCCAGGCAGACCACGAGTTGCTTCCCGTCGGGTACCTCGACCACCGCGGCATCGTCACCGACACCGAGCCGGGTATGGGGAGATGTTTTTCCGAGCTTCGAAAAATACCGCGCGATGATCTCGAATTCGCTTGCCATGATCGCCCCGGCGAGGTCGTTTACCTGGCCATTTCGGTGCCGCGCAATTCCTTGCAGAGCGGGTCCAGCACCCCGTTGACGAACTTGTGGCTGTCGTCCGCGCCGTAGGTACGCGCAAGATTGATCGCCTCGTTGATCACCACCTTGTAAGGAATCTCCGGGTGAGTCTGTAACTCGTAGGTCGCGATGCGCAGGATATTGGTTTCGATCGGATCGATGTGATCCTCGAATTGCGCGACATGTTTGCGGTAACAGGCATCGAGAGTTTCCGCGCGCGGCGGTATCTGATAGAGAAGTTCGAGAAAATATTGCTCGTCGCCCGAGGCGACGCCCTGCTCCTGCTGATAGTGATCCCGGATCCAGTCGAGATCCTCGCCTGACAACTGCCACTGGTAAAGTGCCTGCAGCGCCTTGTCGCGCGCATGCTTGCGTTTCTTGATGAAGCGCGCCCTGTCATTCACGAGTATGGCGTCGGCTACTTGATCTTGCGCAGCAGGCTGATCATTTCCATCGCGCTCATCGCCGCGTCCGCACCCTTGTTGCCGGCCTTGGTGCCGGCGCGTTCGATCGCCTGCTCGATGGTATCGGTGGTCAGAATCGCATTGATCACCGGCAGGGAATGCGTAAGCGCCAGCGACGCCAGCGCCTTGGCGCTCTCGCCGGCAACGATATCGAAGTGCGGAGTCGAACCGCGGATCACCGCGCCCAGCGCGATGACCGCGTCGTGCTTGCCGCCCGCCGCATATTTCTGCACCGCCAGCGGAATCTCGAGTGCACCCGGGACGTGACTCACGGTAATGTCGGCGGCAGCGATACCCGCGCGCGCGAGCGTATCGAGCGCAGCGCTCAACAGGCTTTCGACGATGAACCCGTTGAAGCGTCCGGCGACGATCGCGATTTTGGCCTTGCTGACCGTCAGGTCGCCATCGACCCTGTTGGCATCTGTCATTGCTTTACCCCTGTTCAGAATAATAATCCACGACTTCGAGTCCGAAACCCTTCAGGCCGTGGAAAACCTTGGGCGCGCTCAGCAGGCTCATCTTGCGAACTCCGAGGTCGGCCAGAATCTGCGCGCCGATGCCGTAAGTCCGCTGGTCGTCGCCGTGATCCTGATCGCCATGCCCCTGGATCATCGACTCGATCAATTGCACCATGTGCCTGGGCGTCTCCGGCTGGCGCAGAAACACGATTACTCCCTCGCCCGCCCTGTCGATGGTCTGCATCACGTCGCGCAGCGGCCAGCCACGGCCCTCGGTGCCTGCCAGCGCGTCGGTCAGCGTATTCTGGATATGCACCCGGACGGGAATCGGCCGTTCGGGATCGACATCGCCCTTGACCAGGGCCAGATGCAATTGCTGTGTGATGCTGTCCTCGAAGGCGTAGAGCTTGAACTCGCCGAAATCGGTCGGGAAATTCGTCTCCACGATGCGTTCGATGGTGTGCTCGTTCTCGATACGATAGCGGATCAAATCCTCGATGGTGCCGATCTTCAAGTCGTGCTTTAGCGCGAATTTTTCGAGATCCTTGCGGCGCGCCATGGAACCGTCGTCGTTGAGGATTTCGACGATTACCGCGGCCGGTTCGAATCCCGCCAGCCGTGCGAGGTCGCAACCGGCCTCGGTATGCCCGGCGCGAAACAGCACGCCGCCCTGGCGCGCCATGACCGGGAAAATATGTCCCGGCTGGACGATGCTCGACGGCGTCGCATCCGGCTGGATCGCGGCCTTGATGGTGGTCGCGCGATCGGCCGCCGATATACCGGTGGTAACCCCCTCGGCCGCCTCGATCGATACCGTGAAATTAGTTTCCATCGCCGCGCGGTTGTCACCCACCATCAGCGGCAGGCGTAATTGCTTGCAGCGTTGCTCGGAGAGCGTCAGGCAGATCAGGCCGCGGCCGTACTTGGCCATGAAGTTGATATGGTCCGCGCTCACCATGTCCGCGGCCATCAGGATATCACCCTCGTTTTCCCGGTCTTCGTCGTCGACGATCACGACCATCTTGCCGGCCTTGATATCGTCGATGATCTCCTGGGTCGAATTCAGTTTCATTTCGAAGTCAACTGGCTTATTCATGTTTTATAAATCCCGATTCTATCAGGGTTTGGAGCATTCGGCGGTCCCCGGAGGCATTTGTATTCGCCCTGCCCTCGAGTAATCGCTCGAGGTAGCGGGCGATGATATCGACCTCGATATTGACCCGGCTGCCCGACCGGTAAGATCCGAAGACGGTGTTCTGCTGCGTATGCGGGACGATATTAACATCGAAGCGATTGCCATCGACTTTATTTACCGTCAGGCTGGTACCGTCGACGGTTACCGAACCCTTGACCGCGATATAGTGTTGTAATTCGGGATCGACCTCGAATCGATAGCGAACCGAGCGTGCCTCGGGTTCGAATTCCAGCAGTAGACCCACCCCGTCGACATGACCGCTGACCAGGTGTCCGCCGAGCGGATCGCCGAGCGCGAGCGCGGTTTCGAGGTTCACCGGGCTGCCGACATCGAGTTCCCCCAGACTGGTCTTGCCGAGGGTTTCCAGCGACAGGTCGGCGGCGAAACTCCGCCCGTCGATTTCCACCGCGGTCAGGCAGACCCCGTTGACGGCGATGCTGTCGCCGGGCTTCGAGGCGGCCAGGTCGAGAGCGCCGCAATCGATAACGAAGCGCATGTCTCCGTCCCGATCCTGCCTGCCGGATATACTGCCTACTGCCTCGACGATACCGGTGAACATCAGTCGAGTTCCAGACTGTAGCTGGTCATCGGCAGCGCGCTGCTGGTATCGAAACAGGCGCCGGTCTCGATACCCGCACGTGCGATCGCCTCGGCATCGTCGAGCAACTCGTAGGCCACGCGCATCGCGCCGAGCGCGAATTCGGAACCAGAGCCGACCGCCCAGAAACGCGTGTACTGGTCCACCTCGCGCAGCGAGTAAAGCCCGAATATTCCGCTGCGGTTCATGATCAGCGCATCGACGCGCGAGGATTCGTAGGAATCCTCGTCCTCGTCCTTGCTGTTGAGAAAATACTCGTCCTTGAGTATCGGGTGCAGTTGTCGCATCGATTCGAAGATATTGAAACGGTCGGAAAAATCGACCTTGTCGGCATGCTTGTCGAGCAGGTTTTGCATCACCAGGTGATGCGCCGCGCTGCCGACGATGCCGATATAGTTATCCTTCGCGAAGGGGATGATTTTCTCGTAATCGCTGACATACTCGGCCGCCTGACGGGTATCGCCGAAACTGGTCAGGCTGTCGGCCGCGATGCAGGCGGCCCCGTTTTTTACTACAGCAACGATTGTCGACACGGTGTTTCCTCAAGCGGGATTCAGGGTTAAGCGTAAATCGTCGCCGATCTGGCGAATATCGCAAATACGACAGCTTTTGCTCTCGTCCATGGCGGCAATTTCACCGAGGTCGAAGACTCCGCGCGCGCCGTTGCCGAGCAGCCGCGGCGCCATGTACAGCAGGATCTGGTCGGCCAGCCCGGCATCGATCAGCGCGCCGGCCAGCCGCGGACCGCACTCGCTGTGCACTTCGTTGATGCCGCGCTCGGCCAGGTCCCGCATCACGGCCTGCAAGGATATCCGGCCGGATTCCCGCTGTGCCACTTCGATCACCTGCACGCCCTGCCGCTCGAAACCTGGTCTGCGCATCGCATCGTCTGCAAGGGTATAAATCCAGATCTCTCCGCCGCGACCGAAAATACGTTCCTGGCCGGTAAGACGCAGTTGCGAATCCACCACCACCCGCACCGGTTGGCGGGGTTCCCGCCGCTGACCGAGGTCTTCGCGCGTAAGCCGCAGATCCAGTGACGGGTTGTCGTCGATCACGGTTTGCGCGCTGGTTAGAATCGCCGACGCCTGCGCGCGTTGAAACTGCACGTCGCGGCGCGCCGGCTCACCCGTGATCCACTTGCTGACACCGTTGGCGAGCGCGCTACGGCCGTCCAGCGAACAGGCCATCTTGATGCTCAGGAAAGGCAAGCCCTCAAGCATCCGCCTGAAGAAGCCGCGATTGAGTTCGCGCGCCTGCTGCTCGAGCACACCGGTGACGACTTCGATACCGCTATCGCGCAGGCGTTCGAGACCGCGCCCTCCGACCTCCGGGTTGGGATCCTCGACCGCAACGATGACGCGCTCGGCCCTCGCCTCGATCAGCGCGTCCACGCAGGGCGGCGTCCTGCCGTGGTGGCTGCAGGGCTCGAGGGTGACGTAAAAATCTGCCCCGGCGGGTATCGGCGCGGCGGCAATCGCATTGACCTCGGCATGCGCCCCGCCCGCATATTCGTGCCAGCCCGAGGCTATCCGCTCGCCATCCTTGACGATCACGCAACCCACCCGTGGGTTGGGATGCGTGCTGTACAGCCCCTTGCGTGCCTGGAGTAGCGCAGCCGCCATCCAGGATCGATCCACCGCCGCGGGGGACATCAACTGTCCTCGTCGATTAGCGGAACCTGTCTGCGATGCATTTCAGGGGTCGGCTCGCCGGCGAGCGTCTCGATGGCTTCCTCGAAGGCGGCAATGTCCTCGAAACTCAGGTAAACCGACGCAAAACGGAGATAAGCGACCTGGTCGACACGCCGCAGCTCGTGCATCACCATGGCGCCGATTTCGCGCGACGAAATCTCGCGCGCCTCGATACCGACCAGCTGGCGCTTGATGTGATTGACCGCGTCCTCGATCTGCTCGGCCGACACCGGGCGTTTTTCGAGCGCGCGCATCATGCCCGCACGCAGGCGCTGTTCGTCAAAGGTATCCCGGCTACCGTCGTTCTTGATCACCATCGGCATGTTCAGCAACGGCGATTCGTAGGTGGTGAACCGGGTTTCGCAGGCGTTGCATTCCCGCCGGCGACGCACCTGGGCCGATTCCGAGGCGAGGCGAGAATCCACTACGCGGGTATCGGGCGTGCCGCAGAAGGGGCATTTCATTTCAGGTCAACGATCAGTTCCGGTATACCGGCAGGCGGGCGCAGATTTCGCTGACCCTGGCGCGCACGGTATCGATCAGGTCTTCGTTACCCATGTCGTCGAGAATATCGCTGATCCAGTTGGCGAGATCGCGTGAATCCTGCTCGGTGAAACCGCGCGTGGTCATTGCCGGCGAACCGATACGCAGGCCCGAAGTCACGAACGGCGACTGCGGGTCGTTGGGTACCGTATTCTTGTTGACCGTGATATGCGCGCGGCCCAGGGCAGCGTCGGCGTCCTTACCGGTAATGCCCTTGCTGATCAGCGACAACAGGAACAGGTGGTTGTCGGTGCCGCCGGATACCACGTCGAAACCGCGCTTGATGAACTCTTCCGCCATGGCATTGGCGTTGATTACGACCTGCTTCTGGTATTCGACGAACTCGTCGCTCATGGCTTCCTTGAATGCGACAGCCTTGGCGGCGATGACATGCATTAGCGGGCCGCCCTGGGTGCCGGGAAAGACCATCGAATTGAGTTTCTTTTCGATTTCCTCGTTGGCCTTCGAGAGGATGATGCCTCCGCGAGGACCGCGCAGGGTTTTATGCGTGGTGCTAGTGCAAACATCGGCGATCGAAACCGGGCTCGGGTAAACGCCCGCGGCAACCAGACCGGCAACATGGGCCATGTCGACGAACAGGTAAGCCCCGACCGAATCGGCGATATCCCGGAACCGCTGCCAATCCATGATCCGCGAATAAGCGGAAAAACCGGCGATGATCATTTTCGGCTTGTGTTCCTTGGCCAGGGCTTCTACCTGCTCGTAGTCGACCTCGCCGGTATCGGCATTAAGGCCGTACTGTACCGCGTTGAACAGCTTGCCGGAAAAATTGACCTTGGCGCCGTGAGTCAGGTGGCCGCCGTCGGACAGACTCATGCCGAGAATGGTGTCGCCCGGATTCAACAGCGCGAAATAAACCGCGGCGTTTGCCTGCGATCCCGAGTGCGGCTGAACGTTGGCATAGTCGGCATTGAACAGCTTTTTAACTCGCTCGATGGCCAGTGCCTCGGCGATATCGACATATTCACAGCCGCCGTAATAGCGCTTCGACGGATAACCCTCGGCGTACTTGTTGGTCAGTACCGACCCCTGGGCCTGCATGACCCGCGGGCTGGTATAATTCTCTGAAGCGATCAGTTCGATGTGGTCTTCCTGACGCTTTTCCTCGTCCTGCATCGCGGCCCAGAGTTCGCTGTCGAAATCGGCAATATTCATGGATTTGGAAAACATTGGGTCATCCTCGGGAAAAAGAAGGCGATAATACGAAAATCTCCTCCAAGTATCACTACCCAAAAGCGAAAAATTGCCGTCGGGCGGCGCGCCGGGGCCTTGCAGATCGCCAAATCATCCCAAACTAAAGATTCGAGTCACGAAATCCAGGTTCGGTGAAAGCATGTCGAAATCTTCGATTCGAGTGTATAATCGGCCGCAACAACCATAGCAGGTGATTATCGATGGAAAACGTAGGAATTTATACCCCCCCGAAGCAGACCAAAAGCGCTCCCGAGAGCGGCTCTGACATGTTCGAATCGACGCTGACGAACGACCAGCTGGAAGTAACCCGCTCGGCGCAGGAAAAACTGCACGAAATCGTCAGCCAGACCGACGAGGACGTCTCCGCGATCCGCATTTACATCAGTGGCGGCGGTTGCGGCGGTATGTCGTACGGCATGACCTTCACCGACGAACAAAGCGCTTTCGACACGACATTGCATTTCGACGGCTTCAGGATCCTGGTCGACGTGGTGGCCCTCAACTACCTCAAGGGGGCGCAGATCGACTATGTCCAGGAAGTCGGGCGCGAGCGCTTCGTATTCAACAACGTATTCGCCGAAACCGGCGGTAGCGGCGTCTGCGGCGGCTGCGGTGCGGCGGGCGGCGGTGCGGCGGGCGGCGGCTGCGCCTGAGCGCTCCGCTCACTGTTCACTGAATAATTTCACTCGCCATCGAACAGCAAAGCCTGGCACCCCGCCAGGCTTTGTCGTTCTGGTGGCCCCGTCCGGAAGTTACCGCGTCGCGGCCTATAGCGCCGCCGCAAGATCCCTCGGCATGCCGATTCTGGTAGTGTCCAACAGCGGGCACTCGCTGGTCCCTGAAATCGCCAACGGCGTCACCGTCGACTTCTCTGCGCCCGACGAAGCATTGCAGGCCATTCTGTTGGCGCTCGGTTCGCGCGGGGTCGCCTGCGTTCTGGCCACCGACGACAGCTGTGCCGAACTCGCAAGTCGCGTCGCCGACCGTTTCGGGCTGCGGCACAACAGCCCCGAGGCCGCGCTGCTGACGCAGCGCAAGGACCTAGGGCGCGAGGCGCTGGCAAAAGCCGGTTGCCGCACCCCGGAATTTCAACTGATCGATATCTCCCGGCCGCCGGTCGAGCAGCTCGAGATCGATTACCCCGTGGTCGTCAAGCCGCTCAGCCTGTCGGCAAGCCGCGGCGTGATACGAGCCGACGACGCCGACGCCTTCGATGCCGCCTGCCGGCGCATCGACAGACTGCTCGAAACCATCGGGCTGCAGGGATTCGCACGCCAGCACCTGCTGGTCGAATCCTATATCGACGGCGAGGAATTCGCGATCGAGGGGTTCGTGGTCGACGGCCGATTCGAGCTGCTGACCCTGTTCGACAAGCCCGAGCCGCTGACCGGCCCGTTTTTCGAGGAAACCTATTACCTCACCCCGAGCAGGCTGGATTCCGCAACGCAGCAGCGGCTCGTCGACGAGGTGGCGAAATGCTGCCGCGCCTACGGACTCGAGCAGGGTCCGGTTCATGCCGAGGCACGCATCGCCGCCGACGGCCCCCTGCTGCTGGAACTGGCGGCGCGCACCATCGGCGGCCAGTGCGGGCAGCTGATCGAATTCTCGCTGCAGCAAAAACTCGAGGAACTGGTGATTCGAGGGATGTGCGGCCTGTCGCCGGGCAAGCAGGAACGGGCCGAGTCGGCAGGGGTGCTGATGATCCCGATCACCGACACGGGTATCCTGCAGCGCGTGGAGGGTTTGACCGATGCGATGCAAACGGAATTCGTCAGGGATATCGAAATTCACATCAACCCGGGGTACGAGCTGCTGCCGTTGCCCGAAGGCGCCAGTTATCTCGGCTTTATCTTCGCGCAGGCCCCGGATTTCGAGCGCACCTACGCGGCGCTGAAACAGGCCTATGGCAAGCTGAACTTCGTCACCCGGCCGAACTGGAAGCTGGAAAACCTGGCGGGATAGCTATTTTTTTGCGCCGGGAGGACGAAACCCTTCCGGCTGCTGGCCCAGGTCACCTTCCTTGAACAGGAATCCGAGCATGTGCTGCTCGAGAATTTCGAGGCTTGCCGGATCGATGGTCGACAGGCCGTTCTCGTTGATAATCATCGTCTGGCGCTCGATCCAGCGCTGCCAGCCCTGGGCAGACACGTTTTCATAGATTCTCTGTCCGAGTTCTCCCGGGTACGGCACGCGCTCGAGCCCCGGAGCTTCCTCGCCCAACACCACACAATTTACCATTCGCGTCATTTCAATATCCAAAAAAAACAGCCGCTTAACGGCTGTTTATTATGATACCAGACTCAGCAGCGATCAAAACGCATAATTGACGCCGATCGCCAGTACCGGCCAGAGTTCCAGGTCGTTGAGTTCTTTTTCGGCATCCTTTTCGAGATCGCGCAAGGTCGCATCCAGCTCGGCCTGATTGGCGAAGTTGCCGCCCGCGTTCACGGTTGCCGTAAAATCGACGCTCGGGTCGACGATGGCGACGCCGAGATCGGCCGAGAACGAAAATCCGCCCCCGCCGCCAGCGCCGCGTCCCCAGCCGATGCCCAGATAAGGCTGATAGGAATCGCCCAGGCTGACTTCTCCGCCGAGTTTCGCATCGACCAGGTCGGTGGTGTCGAGCGGCTGTCCGTCGATTACGATGTCATTCTGCAAAACGCCGGAGAGTTTCGCCGCGCCGTTGTTCTTATACATGCCCGCGGTCAGTCGAAAGCCCCCGCCCAGCACATGCCAGTCGAGAAATACCGCGCTAGCACCGTAATCGAAATCCAGTTTGGCGTCGATATCGCCTTCGCTGCCGGCGTCGCCGACAGTGACGGTTTCATCCTGGCCCTGGATATCCAGCGAAGTCCCGGAAAGGCGTAAATTCAGATCTTTGGTCAGCCCGAAACTGAGATCGAGTCCAATCCCGTTGATCCCGGCTTTTGCGCCGACACCCACATCGATGGCCTGGGCGCCACCTGCAAAAAACAACAGCCCAAAGCCCAGCACAATTATTTTCTTCATATTATCTCCCAATAGCGTTCCAGCCATTTCCGACTGATTATAGGGTAAATGGGAAAAGAAATCGAAAGCCACGCTTAATTAAAATTTTCATCGAGTTATGCGCACTTCTTCACGCTATACATATCATTTTGTTATTAATTTACTATTATAATTACAAATGCCAAAATAATCGAAACCTGAAAAGGAGTTGCGTTGTCAAGCTTACCGGCCCATAACGAACAACCATCCTCTAACAGCTTCCAAATTTACAGTCACGGCGTCACCGATACCGGCCATGTGAGAACCAAGAACGAAGATTCTATCCTGGTACTCGACGACGAGAATGTGTGGCTTGTTGCGGACGGCATGGGCGGTCATCATGCGGGCGATTTCGCCAGCCAGACGATCACCAAGAACCTGAGCCTGTTCAAGCAGAGTCTGTCGCTGGACGACAATATTCTCCTGCTCGAAGAAAATATCCTGCATTCCAATTCGATCATCAGGAACAAGTCCTACAAGCTCGGCCGTAATGCGACTATCGGCAGTACCGTGGTTTGCGTATATATCTGGAATCGTTTCCTGTTTACTTTCTGGGCCGGCGACAGCCGACTCTATCGTTACCGGGACACTCGCCTCGAGCGTCTGACCGAGGATCACAGCTACGTCGAAGAGCTTGTCAGAATGGGCAAGATCGATGCCCGGGAGGCCGAGTCGCATCCCGCCGCGAACGTGGTCCTGAAAGCGGTGGGTATAGACGACGAACTTTGCATGGATTTCGAGTACTTCGAACTGCAGCACGGCGACGTGTACATAATTTGCTCCGATGGTCTATATAAAGATCTGGACGAGGAGAGGTTGAGGCCCATCATAGAAGCCCACGCCGAGGACATGACCGCACTTTCGGAAGCCTTGCTGGCTTCCTCGCTGGATGCAGGCGGTACCGACAATACCTCGATAATCGCGATGAAAGCCCGTCAAAAGGAAATCAATGTCTGAAGTCTGCGAATCGCTGATCAACGACTATCTGTCCGGAACGTTGAATATCAACGATCTGGAGGAAGGACTTGCCAGCGTATTCGGTGCCATGCCGAGCGAGCACGTCGAGGCCCAGAGTTACCTGCAAAGCCTGTATTCCAAGGAAAAAATCGATTCGGACGGGTTTACCGAGATTTCCCACGTAATCTCGAAGGTCAATATCCAGTCCACCCTGAAAAACGGCCAGGAAACCGATATTTCGTACTTCAGGGACGACCAGACCATTCACCTGACGGAACTTTCCGAGGTTGACGTGGATACCTACGAAGACGAAGGCGGCGACAAGACCGTAATCGTCAGCATCGACAGGACGGGCACGGATTACGAATCCTCGGAACCCTCGACCGGAACTCGCGAGTACGACCCTTCGCTGGAGCCCAAAATTGTCGAAAAGCCCCATGCCTCGTCGCGCTACGAAAACCTCGGCCCGGGCGTCACCCTAAAGGACCGCTTCGTGTTGCTGGAAAAGCTCGGCCAGGGCGGCATGGGCGTGGTCTTCAAGGCCAAGGATTTGCTCAAGGTCGAGGCCCAGGACAAGGACCCCTACGTCGCCATCAAGGTTTTGACCGACGCCTTCAAGAAATATTCAGGATCTTTCATCGCGCTGCAGCGCGAGGCGAGCAAGGCACAGCGGCTGGCACACCCCAATATCGCCACGGTTTACGACTTCGACCGCGACGGCAACACGGTTTTCATGACCATGGAGTTCCTGCAGGGCAAACCGCTCAACCAGTTGATCAAGGAACTGACCAACAAACCGCTCAAGCAGGATCAGGCGCTGCACATCATCGAGGAACTCTGTAGCGGTCTCGCCTATGCACACGAAAAGCAGCTGATTCATTCCGATTTCAAGCCCGGAAACTGCTTCCTGCTCAGCGACGGTAGCGTCAAGCTGCTCGATTTCGGTATCGCGCGCGCGAGTACGCAAACCGACGAGGAACGCGAAAACACCATGTTCGATCCCGCCAAGCTCAGCGCGGTCACCCCGGCATACGCGACCCCGGAAATGTTCGCGGGCATGAACCCGGACCCGCGGGACGACATATACGGTCTCGCCTGCGTGGCCTATCAACTGCTGGCGGGGGGCAAGCACCCTTACAACAAGGTCGCCTCGCCGAAGATCAAGGAACTCGGCATCAAGCCCAAGCCGATCAAGGGCCTGAATCGACGGCAGCAGAAAACCCTGATGAAAGCCCTGACCGTGGTGCGTGAGGACCGGATTTCCGACGTCAACAAGTTTGCCGACGGCATGCGCTCGAAAAAGTCCCATTCCAAGACCATCATTCTGGCTGCCCTGTTCATGGCCGTGATCGGCGCCGGGATCGGTTACAAGCCGTTCATGGCCTTTCAGAAGGAACAGGAACTCTACGACAAGATTCAATTGATCAAGAACGGCGACAAGGCGCTGATGATCGAAACCATCTGGTCACTGGACCAACTCGAGCCCGAACAGCAGAAAATCATTTCGGTGGGTTTACGACGCGAAATCATTACCTTTTACCGGGACCGGATTCGCTCGGTATTCAGGCCCAAGGAGGGCCTCTACGATTACCCACAGGCACAGAATCTGCTGGCGCAGGCTAAAAAGCACTATCCCGACTCGGTCGCCCTGTCGACCATAGAAGACCAGGTCAAGGAGCAGCGCGACCGGCTGATGAACAGCCTGGTCTCGCTTTACAAGCGATACTACAATGACAAGAAGCTGGTCAAAACCCCCAGCGGCGAGGATCTCACCACGGTGATGCCATTGATCAAGCGTGTCGACCCCAAGCACTACCTGCTCAAGGACAAGGCACTCGCCGATCTCTACCTGTCGGAATCCGAAAAACTGATCGCTCGACGCAAGTACCAGGAAGCATCCGATTACATCGTCACCGGGTTGAAAATGTTTCCCGAAGACACGCGTCTGCAAAGCCTCAACAAGCAGATCAACGCGCAGTCGCAGGAGTGACGGTGATGGAACGCCAGAGTTCTCCTTTGCGCATGCTTGCCAAAACTCATGCTAATGCTCTGATTAGCCGGGAGCAGTACGTCGAAATTCGCGCCAAAATGTTGAAAAAACTCGAAACCAAAGGGCGTATCGACGATTCGGATCTCAGTAACTTCACCGCCCTCGTGCAAAAGTCAGGCGGCGGCAAGTCGCAAAAAAGTTACAGCCCTTCCGACTGGATTATCATCGGCCTCGGCCTGGCTGCGTCCGCAGTGCTCGCCTATATTCTTTACGGCTAGGGCCGAAATTCTGCCCAAAACCCGCAAAATTGGAAAATGTCGTCACAAATGCGGGTAAAAACGCCTTCTAAAGGCTAATTTAGGTTGAATAAGAGCAATATTATATTATTCTCTTCAATAACTTAACCGAATTAGTTAATTTTAATTGTTAATAGTTGGCCTAACCGAAAAGCAATTTTTCTCCAGGCTGGACGCCTTGCCGCGACGTAGGGGAATAGGAATCGTCCGGCTTGGTCCGGGTATGCCCTGCGTGACGCCTGTCGGCCTGCCCAATAGATCGAGCTAAAATGGGCGCTACGGACTACTTTTGTAAAATTTCGCGCTGCCCGCTTGTCGGGTTGCTGTTGGCGCTCGCCTGCCCTGCCGCGGCCAATGCGTTGGAGATGCCGCAAATGGTGATCGATGCGATCAGCATGCACCCCCTGGTCAAAGAAAAAATCCATATTTATCGTCAGGTGGTCAGCGACCGGGATATCGCCGAGAGCGGCTGGCGTCCGAGCGTCGATCTGCAGGCGTCGACCGGCAGGTACGAAACCGAGTCGCCTGCCACGGGCAATCAAACCGAGAACTACGATAGTTCGACGTACGAATTTTCAGTAACACAGAATCTATTCAGCGGCTTCGATACGACCTACCAGATCGAGCAAACCCAGTCACGGATCAAGGCCGCGTTGTACGAGGTTTACGACGCAGCCGATAATATAGCAATGGAGGCGATCCGGGCTTATCTTGAAGTCATCAAGCAAAGGCGCCTGCTTCAACTTGCGCAGGAAAACGTCGCTACTCACGAGGAAATCCTGGCGCAGATTCGCGACCGTAATCTCTCGGGCGTGGGAAGACGATCGCAGCTGCAGCAAACCGAGGGACGCCTGGCGAGGGCTCAGGCCAGCTTAATCGCGCAGCAAAATAACCTTCAGGACGCCGCAACCCAGTTGCATCAGATTCTGGGGCGTTATGTCGACCCCGATTCACTATCCGATCCCTCACTGCCACGCCGGCTTTCCGAAAATCTTGATACTCTGATAGATCGCGCGCTGGAGGACCATCCGGCAATGAGGGTCGCGGAAAGCAATATCGGTGCCGCCCAGGCCGACCACCTACGATCCCTCCGTACCCGGTATCCAAAACTCGATCTCAAACTGGCGACCGAGCACGGAGACAATATCGACGGGATCGAAGGCAATACCGATGAAACCAGTCTGGTTCTGAACCTGACATACAATTTTTATTCCGGTGGGCGAGATCAGGCAGAGAGGCAAAAGAAGGTTAGTGCGATCTACGAACAAAAGGAATCGGCGGCGCGTATCCGGCGCCAGATCATAAATGCCCTGCGGCTGTCATGGACTGCCGACGTGCTGCTCGCCAAGCAGCTGGAATTTCTCCAAACGCATGTTGCCAAGGCAAAAGAAACTGCGGAATCCTATCGCGAGGAGTTTTTTATCGGCCAACGCGATCTGGTCGACCTGCTGGATGCCGAAAGCGAGCACAATAGCGCGCAAAACCAATTCGCCGAGGCGAAATACGATTCCCTGCTGGCACGCTACCGCGTTTACGAGGGAATCGGGCACCTGTTCGAGGCTTCAGGGGTCGATTTTGAAGTGGATCAGGGCGACCTTCGAATTGCGAGACTGCAAACCAACCAGGTCGACAAGTTGCCGCTGCCGAGCGATGAGGACCAGGACCAGGAAATCGATCCGATGGATCATTGCGACAATACCCTACCGGGTAAAAGCGTAAATTCCTTCGGCTGCATGGATGATTCCGCCGGCGCACAGGGAAATATTGTCCCGATTGTCAAGGACGACGTCTTCGATATCGAAACCAGCGGCTTGCTGGTCATAACTGTCGCACAGCTGCTGGCAAACGATTTCGATGCGAATGCCGACACTCTGCAGATTATCGATGTCAGCGCACCTGAAATTGGCCAGTTGGCTTACGATTATAACGGCAATCTGGTTTATCGCCCTCCCGAAGGATTCAGCGGCAGCGATTCCTTTCGCTACACGGTTTCCGACAATCGGGGCGGCTCCGCGGTGGCTACCGCAACCGTGAGGCTCAAAGTCATTGAGCCCAAGGTACTGGATCTGTCAAAAATTCAACTGGTTAATTTCAAATATAACGAAACCGAGCTAACCGAAATTTCCAAGGTCAAGGTTGCCCAACTGATCGAACAGATTAAACAGGTCAAGGATATAAAAATCGAAATTTATACCTATACCGATGATATCGGCTCGGACAACTTCAACCTGGATCTTTCCGAGCGTCGCGCCAGAGCACTAGAGCGATTACTGGTTAGCCGGGGTATCGATCATGGCAATATCAAGGCCATCGGAATGGGTGAAAAAATGCCTATTGCCGATAACTCTACCGAGTCCGGAAAAGCGATTAACCGCCGCGGTGAATTTATTTTCAGGGCCGGGAGCGCACTCCAGCAAGGCGGATAATTGGTTATTGTTTTAGTCTACACTTAAATCTCGTCGACTGGCGCCGGATGGCAATCGACCAGCCCATACGGGCGGCGTCCGGCGCGATCGAATCGAGGCACTCAGGGGTATGGTGAAAATCAATCAGAGTGCACCCGG
>Ga0210124_1000784_pt1 | contig 15210 bp, 9 predicted proteins | sample Muzzi_PWC_D2_FD_185554 | JGI IMG/M metagenome (GOLD analysis project Ga0210124, IMG submission 185554) | Wetland microbial communities from San Francisco Bay, California, USA, that impact long-term carbon sequestration - Muzzi_PWC_D2 (SPAdes) | ecosystem: Environmental > Aquatic > Marine >... | reverse complement strand
AGCCGTCTGTTGGAGGGCGAGGCACGGGCGGAGGGGCTGGCGGAGGACGACGCCTACCTCGAGGCGGTGGACAAGTTCGCCGCCGGCCTTGGCGATGCACCCAACCGCGATCGCCTGCTGGCCGAGTTCCGCCGCACCAAGCTGGTCGCCATGCAGCGCCAGCGGCTGCGCGCCCGCTTCACTCCCGACGATGCCCAGGCGCGCGCGTATTTCGCAGACCACCGGCAACGCTATGACGTCCCGGACAGCGCCAATATCCAGCAGATCGTCGTGGCCGACGCCGATCTGGCGGAGAAGATCGCCCGCCTCGCGCGCAACGGTGACAGCTTCGAGCGCCTGGCCCTGGCCCACTCCACCGACCCCTACGTGCAACGCAACTTCGGCAGCCTCGGCTGGGTGAAGCGTGGGGAGGGTATTCCCGCCGTGGACGCGATGGTCTTTGCCCTCCCCGAGAAGGGGGCGATCGGCGGCCCGGTCCACACCGTCAAGGGTTACCACGTGGTCAAGCTCATCGACCGCAAGCCAGGGCGAGAGGTGTCGTTCGAGGAGGTCTCTCACAAGGTGGTGGAGGACACCGTGGCCGAGGCCATGGACCGTCACCTGGTCGCCCTTGCCAAGAAGGCGGAGGTCACCATCGACCAGGAGTTCTTTGCGGGGGCGGAGTAACCAAAGGCCGCTCATGGCGACACCGCGACCACCACGCTGACGACCTCACGATCGACGATTGCCGGCCACCCAATCCGGGGCGCCGATCCACGCATTCGCGCCCTGCGAAATTTTCTGACGCGGCTCCATCACGGGAACCCTTCCCATCGGCGTCCATCTGCGGATAAAAAACGTCGGGTCTTCCCGATGGCCGGGGCGAACCCACGACACGAGGTCCACGCTGATGGTCGTTCGACGGCGGTTCGGGTTATGGCGCCTGATGGGTCTGTGGCTGGCGGTGTGGGTGGTCGGCGCTGCACCAGCCGTCGCCCAGGCGCCGCCTTCGACGGACTCCGAAGGGCGTTTCGTCGCCAGCCCCAACCCCTACCCTGCATACCTCGACGACGCACAGCACCTCGACCTCAGCCGGCTGAGCCATTGGCTCTTTCGCCGCGACTTCCGGCGCGCCGAGGAATGGCTGGCCTCCCGTGACGACCTCCTCGGAGACCTGGGCCGGACAGCCCTCTGCCTGAGCCGGCAACAGGAGGGGACCGAGGTCACGGCCGACGAGTGGCGCGCCTTGCTGACCGCGCTACGCACCCACCGCTCGGCCCGGCACGACGCCTGGGGCACCATGCTGAACGGCTACGCGTGGTGGATCGAGGGGTGGCGTAGCGCGGCGGATGGTGCCCGCTGGCGGAGCTGGTGGGCGTACCGACAGGCGCGGTCCGCCTTCCTCAAGGTGAAGCAGGCCGATCGCGATCTCGCCGAGGTCGACCTGGGGATCGCCCTGCTGCTGCACGCAGACCAACCCGATCAGGCCCGGCGCTTCATCGACCACGCCGCCACCCATTCGGCCTACGTGGCCCCCCTGGCGGACGTGGTCCGGGTCGCATGGGCCAGGGCCGCGGGCGACACCGCCCTGCCCATCGCCGTGGGGGAGCGCTACGACCTCACGGTGCTGCGCAGCCCCTACCTCCTGGAATGGGTGGCCGACGCCCACATGGCGGCCGGCAACTACCGCAAGGCGACCCAGTGGTACCAGCGCCTCGCCTTCGAGCGGCGCCGCGAGGGGTGGCCCGTGCTACGCCTGGCCCGGGCGCGGGCGGCGCAGGCGGAGGCGGAACGCAGCGCCTTCTGGCAGCACCGCACACGTGCCATGGCGCGACGCGACTTCCTGAGCTACCTGGCCTCCCCCGACCCCGACCCGGGGCGCCACGCCGCGGCCTACGTCGCCCTGGCGGAGATCGAGCGCCGGGACGGCGACGTCGAGGCCGCGCGGCGCTACTACCGCCTCGCCCTCGGCCAGGTGGCCGACTACCCACCGGCCCGCCAAGGCCTAGAGGAGCTTACGGGCCATGAGCAGAACCAGACACCCTGATGTCTCGGTTGGGATCCACAGATGACGCAGATGGCCACAGATCAAAAGGACCCCCAAACCTACGCCGTGATCGGTGCGGCGATGGCCGTCCATCAGGAGCTGGGACCTGGATTCCTGGAAGCGGTCTACCAGGAGGCGCTCGCGGTAGAGCTGAGCGAGCGCGAAATCCCCTGGCAGCGAGAGGTCGCCCTGGAGGTGCAGTACCGTGGACAGGTCCTCCCATGCGCGTATCGCGCGGATTTCCTCTGTTACGGAGAGGTGATCGTCGAGCTGAAGGCGCTAGCCGCCTTGACCACCATCGAGCACGCTCAGGTGATCAACTACCTCAAGGCATCGGGAATGACGCGTGGCATCCTCCTCAACTTCGGGGCACCGCGCCTGGAGTACAAACGGTTCGTTCACACCCCGCGACCGGCCGCGCAACCGCAACGTGGATGACCCATCGCGGTGGTGCACGCGCCCCCACACCTCTCATGTGCCGGTGGGATCCGCAGATGACGCAGATGGCCGCAGATCAACAGGATCCCAAGATCTCTACCATGCTCCACGTGGCCGCGGCGGCCTGGCAAGATGGCGGAAGACTCCACAATCCATCTGCGCACATCGGCGTCATCTGCGGATAAACAATGTCCCTGGCGATCGGCCTGGACCAAGCTCTCCTGCCACCCCGACCCCATGACCATCCGCTGTTCACCGCACATGTACCGCACCCTCACTCTCGTCGTTACCCTGCTCGTCGCGGCGAGCTGTAAGCAGAGCTTCGACGCGTACCTGCCGGAAGAGCCGCAGCCGGCGCCGGGACCCGCGGACTACCGCATCTTCATCAACTACGAGCTGGGGATGCACTGCACCGGCTTCGACTTCTCCTATTGCTGCGTGCTGCCACCCTATAACTCGATCCAGGCCCAGGTGGTGCGGGTCGGCGAGCCGCCCGTGCTCCTCGGTGACCACGCCCCGGACGATCCCTCCATCGTCGTCGAGCCGGACACCGGCCGCCGCCTGCGCCTGCGCTACCGGGTGGTGGACAACGCCTTCTCGGAGTTCGCCAAGCTGAACTACTGGGCCCCCAAATACGACATCGACGGCGATGGCAACAACCGCGAGACCGGCGACACGGTCAACAATGCCTACTGGACCCACCTCTACCTGTACGAGGGTCTCGCGGGCGGCAACCCGACGGCGACCAGCCGCGACGCGGACAAGCACTACGTCGGCCTGGGCGCGCTCCAGGTCCGCCGCGACCACGGCCCCACGGGCGCGGCCATGGCCGGCGGGGATCTCACCAGCTCCGGGGCGAGCGGTACGGTGGTGTTCAGCAAGTCGCCGGTGCTGGACAACGTCCCCATCGTCCTGTCGAACCCGGGGATCTGGGAGGCCCTGGGACTACCCGTCACCCCGTTCCTCGACAGCGATCGCGAGGGTAAGAGCTTCCGCACCCTGGTGGAGGAGGACATCCAGCCCTATCAGGTGGCGGAGGTGACCCTGGTGGACGCCGCCACCGGCGAGCCGGTGCGCGGCACCGACGCCAAGGAGATTCGCTTCACCGGCACCGAGCCCATCGACCTCCCCGCGTGCCTCAACTGCCACGCGCGCCCCCGGGCCAACGGCGCCTACCCGGCGGTGGCCGCCAACGTGGACGCGGAACGCCACTACTGGCTGTCCATCGACTCCAGCCCGTGGGTGGCGGACCTGAAGGCGACGGCGATCTCCATCCTCGGTATTCACGACGCCAAGCACGGCACGGACTTCACCGCCAACTACCACGCCGAGGGGTCCGCCAATCGCCTGGGCCGCGACCCCGTGCTATGTCAGAAGTGCCACGCCGACAACGTGGTGGGGGTCCTCGCCGGTGGGGCGATCATGGAGCAGGACGGCAAGCTGGTGGTGGTCGACTACAGCAACGTCGACGGCGGCTACCTGCCGGCCGCCGGCCGCGGTGCGGTGCGGGCCGAGCTCATGCCGTCCCCGGCCCAGGCGGCCGCGTACCGCCAACGCCTGGCGACCACCAGGCCGCTGCCCGGCCGGGTCGGCCTGCCCCTGCCACCCCTCACCGAGGCGATCCACCGCGCCCACCAGCGCCACTCGCCCCTGCCGGATGGCGCCGGGCGCAGCGGCGCGTGCCAGGGCTGCCACCCGGCGCACCGTGCCGACCGTTCCCTGGCCAGCTTCCCCATCGCCGACGACGGCAGCAACCCGTACGCGACCGGCGACAACCGGGACGCCGCCGGCGGCTGCTTCGTGGGGCGCGACGTGCACAGCAATCCAGGCAAGGAACAGGACGGCGCCGGCACGCCGGAGCACCTGAACGCCATCGGCCGCTGGTTGCAGGCCAATGTCTCGCGCACCGGCGAGGACCAGGACGGCGACGGCCTCGGCGACACGATCCGCGGCCTGTGGTGTACCAACTGCCACTCGCCGGTCTCGCGCCTCCTCTACCAGAGCGATCGCCTCCGGCCCGGCGGCGCCTTCACCCCTGGAGCGGACGAGACCCTGAGGGAGGGCTCCCTGGAGGAGATCTCGGCCGGCCTCGGCCTGGCCGTCGCGCAGCTCACCCGCCTGCTCGACCCGCGGGTGGAACTGGATCCCGCGACCCACCACGACCGCGGCGCCACCGCATCCACCTGGGCGCCGATCGGCGCGCGCGCCGCCCCGGACATCGCCGTCATCGCCGCCCAGGGCGGTGCCCCGGTGGTGGCGATCGACGGCGACGGCGACCCCAATGTCACCCTCCTCGATCCCGATCCCGGCCGGGTGGGCGCCCATGCCGACCGCGGCGGGGTCGCGGCCTCCTACGACGCCGCCAGCGATGGCCGCGACTACTGGCTCGCCGCCGGCGAGCCGCATTGCGCCGACTGCCACAAGGCGCCATTCGTCGAGGGCCAAGGCGGCGTGGCCTTCCCCATCAACCAGCCCGGAAAGTATTCGTTGATGCGCTACGCGAAGGGCCACGCCGGCCTCGCCTGCCAGGCGTGCCACGAGTCGAGCCACGGCCTCTACCCGGTCACCCCGGATGTCGATCCCACCACCTACGCCCAGGCGGCGAGCCTCAACCCCGATGGCTCCCACGGCCCGATCCGCTGCGGCGCCTGCCACCGGCCGGTGAACGAGCAAGGCGTACCGGTCGCCTACGCGAACCTTACCTTCCGCGACATCGAGTCGGGTAAGGAGGGCTCGATCGGCGACGACTTCGACCTCGCGGTTCAGCTCATCCACGCCACCGCCCCCGATCGCGGCGGCCGCTAGGCTGGGTGGCCTACCCCTCGCCTCCCTTGACAACCCTCATACGCAACTTTTCCCCGCCGGGGAAACGCGGTTGTATCGCTTAGCAGGTAGCTCTAGTATCTCGTCGCAAATCCGTGGCCATCGACACATCCCCGCACCGTCGGTCCCTCTCCTCCGTGACGAGATCCCCATCTTCGATCCAGGGAGTCCGAGCCCACGCCCTGTGACCCGTCGCTGTCAACCCGGAGCAAGCCCGAAATGGGTCCTTACTCCAAAGACTTTCACGACCGCCGTTGATAAAAAAACTGTTTCACAGGACAATCCCGTCCCCGCGGTCAGGCCCACCGGAACGTCGCTCATCCAACTCCGAGGCTATCGTCCCGACTCCCACACCGGTCATGGTTGTAGCCTGTCACGAGGATCTTCGTCCCGTCGCAGACCCCCGTCGGTCTTCGACCTCTACGTGAGTAGATCCCACCCTCACGGGAAGCCTAGCCCCACGCTCTGGCCCATTACCGCATTTGGAGGGATGGCGGTTCCGTCATTCCCCATGTTGTTTCACCCGCTGCCGCAACGGCAGCCGAAGAGGAGGAAGCACCATGAACGTATCTTGGCGAAAACACCTTCCACGGACCCTGGCGGCTCTGCTGCTGGGGACCGCCCTGGCCCTGACCGGGTGTACCGGTGACGACGGGAAGGATGGCGCAGACGGCGCAGCCGGCGCAGACGGAGCAGCCGGTCAGAGCGCCTATGAGATCGCGGTCGCCAACGGTTTCACCGGTACCGAGCAGCAGTGGCTGGTCGAACACCAAGGCGTCGGGCCGGAGGTCTGTGTCTTCTGTCACAACGGCGAGGTGGCCAGGAACGGCTCGACTCACCAAGAGCAGTATGACGAGCTGTTCCAACCGGACGTCGTTGTGGTCTCGAACGTGGCGTACTCGAACGACGGTATGAATGACACCGTGACGTTCAACATGACCAAGGACGGTGCCGACTTTGACTGCACCGAGGCCGATAGCCTGAACATTCGGTTCACCGAATATACGGATTCGGGTCCCACGACTCGTTTTGCCGGCGTCAACGTGAACCTGAAAGACATGGTTACCTACTTGGGTGCTGGTGTCTGCCAGAACGTCAGCGCTCAATCCGCCAGTGGCGACCTCTCGATGTTGAACGGCCTCGTCGTGGTGTATGGCGAGGACGAGATCGTCGAAACGATCGCGGCCGCCCACATCAATCTCGGCCGGTTCCCGTTTGCCGCGTACCAGGTGCAGGGCATGGTGGATTACGTCTCGGCCGCCAATGCCACCGGCTGCGAGAACTGCCACACGACGCCTTACTTCAAGCACGGCTACATCCGCGGCGACATTGCTCAAGATGCAATGCAGGATGAGAACTTCTGGGCCTGCAAGGTCTGCCACGTCGACAACGTCGACGGCGGCCATGAGGACTGGCAGATCGCGGTGAATGATCCGCAGCGCTGGGCTGAAATCTGGAATGGCGACGCTCTGACGGCCGCGGAGGAGACCCAGTACGCCTACAAGCGGCGGCTGATGAACGACGTGCACATGTCGCACGCCATGGAGTTCCCCTATCCGCAGCCGATCCGGACCTGCGCCACCTGTCACGCCGGCAAGCTGACCCAGACCCTGTCCGATGACAACTTCCTGCTGGAAAACTGCCTGAGCTGCCATCCGGTCACCGGTGGGACGGATACCGCGGATGCGGATGGTAACTTTGCGGTCGACACCAGGGACATGGCGCTGAAGACCATCTGGGAAAACCTTGGAGTCTCAGTCTTACATCTCCAAGCCGACGGAAGCGTGACTGCGGCGGCGTGTAATGGCTGCCACCATGCGGCGGATTATCCCAATGTTGGCGACCCCGCCGGTAGCGGCAAAGTATTCAGTGCGATCCACACCGGCTATGAGCCCCGGATCTACTACGATACGGCCGGCAACCGGTGGCGTGATGCGATTACCGCGTCCATCGATTCCGTAACCTTGACCGGTACCGTTCTGGACATCACGTTCAGTGCCAGCGGCTCTGCCGGCGGGCTCTCCGCCGACGATGTCGTGCCCACCGTCCAGGTCTCCTTCTACGGCTACGACACCAAGGACTTCATCCTGAGCAACCACACCCGGAACGCCGCCGGTGACCGGATGGAGAAGACCATCGGCACGGACAATGCGCTATTCACGGAGGTCGATGGCACGGCCCCGACCTGGGAGGTGACCTTAGACCTGGCAGCCTATGCCGGCGATCCGGCCGATTTCGACATCGTTGCCAACATCGCCTCCGGCGTGATCAAGAAGGCGGAAGTGATCGTCCGGCCGCGCCTGGACAATGCCGACGGCGACTCGCTTGGCCTCAATGCCGTGTCCAAGACCATCGACGTCACGCAAGACGGTACCGATCCGTTCGTGGATAATTACTTCCAAGGCGACAATGCCCTGGTGAAGGTCGAGGACGGCTGTAACCGTTGCCATGACCAGCTTGCCATCACCTTCCACTCCGGCGACCGCGGCGGCAGCATCGTCGTCTGCAGGAGCTGTCACGTGGTGACCTCTGGCGGCTCGCATCTGGAAGGCCAGTCACGGTCCATCGACTCTTATGTCCATGCGATCCATCGCTTCCAGGCATTCGACATCGATAATATCGACTTCGACGATCCGGTCGAGAAGGCGCGCTATGAAGAGCACATCGAGTTCTTGTTCCCGGATTTCGCGGCGATCAACTGCGAGCGCTGCCACACCGACGCAAGAGACATCGACGACGGTATGAGGAAGCCATACGACATCCCGGACCAGTCCAAGTCGATGCCGGGTCTGCTCTCGGCAACCGACGAGATCCCGGGCATGAACATCAACGCCACCCCGGAAGTGGTCGTCGGGCCGGCTGCCAGGGCCTGTGGCGGATGTCACCGGGCCCAATTCATCAAGGAAGATGACGCCGGTGGGTACATCGCGTTCAACGAGCATACCAAGCGCTTTGGTTACCGCGTCGAGAACGACGATGACGATAATATGCTCAATTCAATTATCGCCTACATCATGGGATTGTTTGAGTAAGTGAAGTGTGCGAGGCGGGCTTCGGCCCGCCTCGCTTCTTCATGCAGTGAAAAAGGGGGGAAGGGCCACGGCCCTTCCCCCCTTTTTTGTGCGCGGCTTTTACGGCGTGCGAAGGTGGCCAGCCCCGTGCCACGGCTGGCGCACCACCGCCTCGCGCCTCCGCCCCTGTAGGAGCGGGCTCGCCCGCGAACCGAGCCGACCGCCTCAAGCGCAACAACTGCGACGGTTCGCGACCAAGGTCGCTCCTACATCTGTCCCAGCGGTGCGACGCCGCCGCAGGGACGATGCAGCCATCGGCATAATATAGCGTTGCGAAATTATGGCCGCATTCGATGCACGACCCGTAGGTCGGCTCAAGCGAAGCGGAGCCGACACCCGACATCGTCGGATCCGCCGCTACGCGGCTTGATCCGACCTACCCTCGGAGAGCCAGGTATGTCAGAGGGATTGTGAAACGCTGTACCTAGCGGCCCGAGTCACGTGCCGCCATCACCTCGTCGCGGGTGACCAGGGCGGTCACCGTCACGCCGGCGGCCTCGATCGCCTCCCTGCCCCCCTCCTGGCGGTCCACGAGCACACAGCAGCCAACCACCTCCAGGCCGGCGTCGCGGCACGCGGCGATCGCCTTGAGGGTCGAGCCGCCGGTGGTGATCACGTCGTCCACCACCACCACCCGGTCCCCGGCCGCCACGTTGCCCTCGATGGGCAGCCGCGTGCCGTGGTCCTTGGGCTCCTTGCGCACCACGAACGCCTCGATGGGCTGCCCCTCCAGGTAGGAGGTATAGGCACAGGCGTAGGCCAGCGGGTCGGCACCGAGGGTGAGGCCGCCGACGGCTGCCGGCGCCCACTGCCGGATCGCCGCAAACAGGAGGGTGCCCACCCGCCGCATCCCCTCCGGGTGGTAGAGGGTGGTCTTGCAGTTGAAGTAGTACGGCGACGTCCGCCCGGAGGCGAGGGTGAACGGCGCCTCCGGCTGGTAGCGGAACGAGCGCTCCAGCAGGAGCTGAATCAGGCGGGCTTTGTCGGTCATGGCGGCAACGTGCGACGGTCGCCATGCTGGCAGAGCCGGGGCAGGCGACTCAACCGCCACCACGGGTCCGGTGGCGTCACGTAGCCGGGGATGGGCGTACCCTCGATCGGTGGGGGTATACGGCGACCTCGGCGCCGATTCCGCCCCCCCTCTCCACGGCCCTCACCGTGGCTTGCCGTGACGGTGGTGGAGATGTGGGTCCGCCGCGCGCCGTGAGGACACCAGATCCTGGTGAACTCGGGTGATCGCGGCGCGACATCGCCACACATGGCGCTCCTGGACACAGGGGACGCCCGATGTCGCTGATTTCAAAACGTAACGCGACGACACGAGACGGCCACCACATGTGCGTACGGGGTCGCGACAACCACGGATAGGTCACCCTCCTCAAGCCCTAGGAGCCGCCTCTTTGCGCGTGATACGGTGCGCCCTTTCGTCCTGTCCTCGTCGGGCATGCCGCTCGTTCAATCGTTCCCAGCCATGTTGATCCAGTCCGCCCGTCGCTACTCCCAGGGTGCCCTGCTGCTATCGCTCGCGGGCCTCCTCCTCCTGCTCGTGGCGGGGGTGAGTGGCTGGTTCGACGGGCCACCCGTGGCGCCGCCGGCCGCCTCGGGGGAAGCTGCGCAACGACCCGGGATGCGCGGGGTGCACCTCTACGAGGGCCTGGGCGCCGGTGTGACCCTGCATCTCGAGGCCATCTCGATCGAGCCCGCGCCCGGCAGGCTTGGTGCCTTCGTCTCATGGCTCAAGCCGATCGCGGCCGTGAGCGACGCGCGGGTGGTCATCGACGGCCCTGCCGGAGAGCAGGTGATCATCACCGGCAGGGAGTGCAACCTTTCCAAGGACGGCCGCACGATCGTCTTCGATAAGGGGGTTCGCTGGCGACGAACCGACCAGGCCCAGGACTATGCCTGCCGGCGGCTGAGCCTGAATCTCGACGCTCAAGCGGTCGCCTTCGAGAGCCGCGTCCGCCTGCAGGGTCCCGAGAGGACCACCTGGCAGCCATTCCAGATGACCGGCTTTTTCTCCCCTTTTCCAACCCCTACAGGCGGCGATCCGGCATCCGTCCTGGCTTCCGATGCGCACGGGACAGCGCCGTTTCCACCAGTCGATGTACGCGGGGCTCACGACGAGTCCCCGCTCCATGAACCCCATTGATTTCGGAGGACACCATGTACACACAGAAACTGTATCGGGTAGCGATGGCGAGCTTTGCCGTCACCCTGCTCTCGCTCAACCTCGGTTGCGGAGGAGGCGGGGGAGGTAACGATTCGTTCATCGCGGACACACAGGTGCAACAGATCGCCGCCGCGAACAGCATTACCCAGGATCCCACGAAGGGGACCGTCGCGGTCGAGAAGAGTGGCGTGACCACCGCCAGCGTGCGGACGAGCGCCGTGGTCGGCGATTTCACCGTGCTGCTCTACGCGGACGGCAGCCCACTGGATCTGGAGGAGGGCGAGAGCGAGGACGGGACGATCATCGTGTTCTTCAACGTCCCGCCGGGTGACGTGCAATTGAAGATCACACGAGATGGCACCGAGTTTTTCTCCAGGGACATCACCGTCACTGCGGACCAGACGGTGCAGATCCGAGCCGCCGTGGAGCCCACAAGCGACGCCCAGGCCCGGGCAGAGCAGGCGATGACGAATCTGCTCTCGACGACCCCCGATGTCACAGCGGCTGCCGCCGACTTCGCCGCGGCCCTGGCCCAGGATGGTAGCAATGATCTGGCGCTCCTGGGCTCCGCGCTTACGAGCATGATGTTGCTTCCGGCCACCTCCACGGACGTCTCGGCGATCCTCTCCGACCTCGGGTACGAGGACTTCAACCCCGGCGCCATCCTGACCGGCGGGCAGCTCGCCACCCAGGTCGCCCAGGCCGCGGCCGTTGGTGGGGATCACGTTCAGAACGTGATCGACTCCGCGATCCTGCCGGCGGTCGATGCCGCGCTCGCCAAGCTCGGCGAGATCGGCAGCGACTTCGTCCAGGGCGTCGGCGGCATCGACATCGACTACAGCGACGTACTGGCGGCGCGGGCCAGCCTCACGACCCTCGAGGGGCTGCTCCACATGGCCAATGCCTACGACGCGGACGTGCCGGATGTCGTCGCCCTCCGCGATCTCGGAGCCGTGCTCGCGACGGCGGCAGCCCCGATCGGTACGGTACAGGCCCCCTCCCGCCTCACCACGGCGAGGACCACCCTGGTCAGCGCCATGGATGCCAACATCGCCTTCCTCGACGCCTTGCAGGCGGAGACGGACAGCCAGACGGACGACCTGATCCAGAAGTCCGACAGCGCGCAAGACGTTGCCGCGATTAGGCAGGGACTGCAGGACACCAAGGCCTCGTTGCAGGGCAGCGGCACGAGCATCCGGGTGCCGAATGAGGAGTTCGGCGGGGCATGCACCGACACCGCCCAGATCGACCTCTCCGCCGTCTTCACCGGGGGATGGGATGACCTGCACGACATTTACGGCAACGACGATCCGACCGGCGGCGGCCTCTTCCCCGGCAGCGCCGACGGCAACGCGGTCACCACCACCAACTGCCCGACGGCGAATGCCTCCAATGGCGGGACCGTGTATGGGGAGAGGTGCGCTAGCTGCCACGGTGAAAGCGGGTTCGGAACGCAATCGGCTCCGTTCATCGCTTACTCCGCTCCGGGTGAGCTCCGCGAGGCGATGGGTACGGGATCGATGGCGAGCCTGAGCCTGACGCTGCAGGAGGCGGCCGACGTCGCGGCGTTCCTCGGCTACTAGGCCGTCGCCCCGACGCTCCGAGTACCTTGGGGAGGGAGCGTTCGCTCCCTCCCCTTTTTTCCCCTTCGGGAAGGACCGTAGGCGTATCCGTGGGGGCGGGCTTGGCCGCGAACCAACGCCGGGCGGTGGACGTTGCTACCCGGTCACGGCGTCTGGCGGCGGCATACCGAACGGGGCGGAAGGCCGCTTGTGGAACGCGGGAACCCAGGAAACGAGGAGCCCCCCCTCTGAAATCTCGCTTTCTGGCTTCCTGGGCTCCCGCGTAAATCGACCTCCCGAGGAGCAAGCCTGTAGGCAGGTCGAACCTGATTTACACTTTCACCGTAATCACCTGCGTCGGATGATCTCACCGTTCCCCCGGACTGCCGTTCCCATGCAGCTCGACCGCATCGAAGACGAGTGGCGCCACCGAGGCTTCACCTGCGGCCTCTGGGTCGATCCGCCAGGACAACGATGGGAGGGGTACCTCCACGGGGTCGATGAGCTGGTGATGGTCGTGGAGGGGTCGGTCGAGCTCGAGCTGCGAGGTGAAGTCTTCCAGCCCGAGATCGGCCAAGAGGTCTTCATCCCGGCGGGCGAGGTCCACTCGGTGCGCAACGTCGGCGCGACGGTCAGCCGCTGGCTCTACGGCTACCGGGAGGTGTGACATGGCCACAGCCCATCGTGTGGTGATCATCGGGGTGGGCAGGGTCGGCGCCACCGCCGCCTTCGCCCTGCTCCATACCGGCCTGGTGGGGGAGCTGGTCCTGATCGACCAGGACCCGGCGCGGGCCGAGGGCGAGGCCATGGACCTCGCCCACGCCACCCCCCTGCTCACCCCGGCGCGGGTGTGGGCGGGAGACTTCGCGGAGGCGCGCGGGGCCGACATCGCCATCATCGCCGCGGGCCGCGCCTCCGCCACCGGCGACGAGTCGCGCCTCGACCTGGTCGGGGACAACGTGCGCGTGACCGAGGCGATCGTCGATCGGCTCGAAGCGGTGGGCTTCGCCGGGATCCTTCTCGTGGCGACCAACCCGGTGGACGTGCTGACACGGGTGGCTCAGCTCCGCTCCCGGCAGCCGGCCGCGCAGGTGATGGGCTCCGGCACCGTGCTGGACACGGCCCGCCTGCGCCACCTCCTCGCCCAGCAATGCGGCGTGGACCCACGCAGCGTCCACGGCTACGTGGCCGGCGAGCACGGCGACTCGGAGATCGCCCTGTGGAGCGCCACCACCGTCGGCGGCCTGTCCGTCGCCGACTTCGCCCGACAGCAGGGGGTCGCGCTGGATCCGGAGGCGATCCTCGCCGAGGTCCGCGGCGCCGCCCCGGCGATCATCGAGCGCAAGGGGGCGACCAACTTCGCCATCGGCGCCGCCCTCGCCCGCCTGGTGGCGTGCATCCTGCGGGATGAGCGCTCGGTGCTCATGGTCTCCACCCTCCTCACCGGCGAGTACGGTGAGCACGACGTCTGCCTTTCGGTGCCGTGCGTGCTCGGCGCCCGCGGCATCGAGCGGGTGATCGAGCTCGACCTCACCGCCGAGGAGCGTGCCGGCCTGCACGCCTCGGCAGAGATCCTGCGCGAGACCTTGCGCCGGGTGGCGTCGCGATAGGCCTGCAAAACGCTCGCGCGGGGAGCCTCGTTCACCTCTGGGGTGAGAGCGCCGCTGCATGGCACGGAACCCGCGTAGGGCGGGCCGTGCCCGCCATGCCGGGCACAGCACGGCACGGCACGGCCTACAGAACACACCGCCGGGGGCACAGTCCACCACCGGGTTGGGCTCCGCCGACGCCCGCCGTCCCAAGGCACCGGGAGTGGATAAACCCGACCTCGGTCCGTCCGGGTTGGCCGGCCTGAGCTAGCCCGCATTTCTCACCATGAATCTGCTGCGAGCGCGCAATCACCCGCATCTCCTGGCCGTGTCCTCGTCCGAGTCCTCGACAGGCCGCAAGCCTGCCTGCGGGCTCGGACTTGCGGGCCAGCCAGGATCTACGGGCGTTTCCACGCTCTCGCCACGATCCCTGGTGAGAAGTGCGGGCTAGGAGATCACTGCCTTCACGGTGGAGGGCAACGACGGTCAGACCACGCTGTTCACCGCCGAGCAGGTGACCATGTTGACCGACGCCGGCCTGGACGCGGCCGCCATCGAGAGGCTCGAGCTCGTCGCCCGCCAGGCAGGCTTGCGGTCGCTTGAGACGATTCTCCAGCCGCTCAATCACCCGAAGCCGATTGAGATCCACGCGCTCATGGCGGAGAGGACCGAAGGTCCCGGGGGCCCTTGGCCGTCCATCGCTCCATGCTTATCCTCCCACCATCGAGTTCCTGCTTCTCCCTCGTACGATGCACGGCGGCCGCAAAGGATATTGTTGAGTTGCGCCTTCCGATGTCGGCCCTCGCGTCGTGCCTCTCCCGTGGCATGCTTGCGGTTTGCCGTCCCCAGATCGCAATAAGCGTGGTCGCCCACCTCCTCTCGATATGACGAGCTCCGCATTGCAATCTCGCGCTGTCTCCCCTGCGGGCAACACGTATCACCGGCGGCCCACATCGACGCGCGCAGGCGGCGCGATCGACCGGACACGCGGACCAACGGACGCGTGCCCCGGCGCGGCAAACCGATCCTGCGGTGGGATGCAGGCGGGAGGCCTCGCGAGATGAAGGTCCACTACTGGGGGGTGCGTGGCTCGATCCCGGTCCCGGGCGCGCAGACCGTGCGGGTCGGTGGCAACACGCCGTGCGTGTCCGTCGAGCTGCAGGATGGCACCCTCATCGTGATCGACGCCGGCACCGGCATCCGCAACCTGGGGCGGGAGCTGATGACGCGCGATAGCTTTGCCTCAGGACGGGGGCTGGTCACGCTGCTGATCTCGCATCGACACTGGGACCATATCCACGGCCTGCCGTTCTTCGAGCCCGCGTATGTGGCCGGTAACCGCGTGGAGGTCTACGCACCGGCGATCGGGCCGGGAGGGCCGACGCCGCTCGCGGACAACGTGGTCTCGCTGTCCTACACCCCGCGGAACTTCCCCGTGTCGTACGACGCCATGGAGAAGGCCTACCGCTTCCACACCGTAGCGACAGATACCCCGTTCGAAATCGCCGCGGCTGCCATCCGCCCGATCACC
>Ga0210124_1000783_pt1 | contig 15219 bp, 17 predicted proteins | sample Muzzi_PWC_D2_FD_185554 | JGI IMG/M metagenome (GOLD analysis project Ga0210124, IMG submission 185554) | Wetland microbial communities from San Francisco Bay, California, USA, that impact long-term carbon sequestration - Muzzi_PWC_D2 (SPAdes) | ecosystem: Environmental > Aquatic > Marine >... | reverse complement strand
GAGCTGCTGTAAGGCAGTTGCTGGCGGTGTGCAGCCCGGATGCAGCGCAGCGCAATCCGGTAAAATGGTTCAATCCAGCAGATCGACATGGATGCCCTGCGCTTCCAGGGCGTCGGCACGGGCAGCGATGAAACGCTGGAAAGCGGGCTGCTCGAGGTAGGCCCGGGACGCGACATAATCCATGGCGGACTGGATGTGGAAAGACCTGAGCCAGGCCTCGGTTCGGAAGACCTCCGCACCGGAGGCATCAAAGAAAACCAGCGACGGCGCATACTGCAGGTGCAGTTCCCTTGCCCACTCCGCCACGCTGCTGGTCTTGCCGTCCGGTCGGGCCACCGGCTCCTCTGACCACATGTCCAGCAGCACGACATCAAACCGTGCCAGCTGCTCGCGGCTTTCGGGGCGCTTGAAAATGTCCAGGTGCAGTTCATCGCAGGGGGCGCAGTCCTGCTGTTCGAACATCACCAGCAGGGGCCGCCCGCCCGAACGCCCGGCGAGGTCCGCATCGGGTGACAGCCAGCCGGGATCGCGGTGCAGCACCCCGCTGGCCGGCGCCGGTGCCGCCGCGGCATACCAGGTCCTGAAGTCGGGATCCCTGCCGTCATGGCTGGCGGCGTATTCCAGGGCCGCATTGAACTTGTGCGGCGGGTAGTAGCCATTCACGCGCAGCACCACCTTGCCCGCCGCGTCGAGAAACAGCAGGGTCGGCGTGAACATCACCCGCAGCGACTTCGCGAAGGCCTTCTCGGTGGTCAGTTCGCCGTCGAAACCGGTGACCTCGCGGTCGCCCCACATGTTGATGGCAATCACCGCAAAATTCTCGCGGGTCATGGTTTCGGTGTCCTTGAGGGCGAAATTGGTATCCAGCAGCTTCTTGCAGTAGGGACAGCCGTCCTGGTAAAAGTACAGCAGCACGCGCTTGCCCGCGGCGGCGGCATCACTTACGTCTTCGCGGATATCCAGAAACGAATTCACGAACCAGGCCGGCTTTTCCGCATAACCGGGGTTAACCATGCCATCCTGCAGCGCCGGCGACCGGGGTTCCGTCTCCGCCTGCGCACTGCACAGGAACAGCAGGAAGGGAACTGCCGGCAGGTAACGGGCAATCTTGCGCACCATGAGCATCACCGTTGTGTCCGGTTGGCTGGCTGACAGGGTCATCTTAGCAGACACGCCCGGGGTGACCGCGAATACCACGACGGCCGGAGGGGAATCAGCCGGCGGCTGTATCCGCCGCGGGACAGCGACCGGCCAGCACGCAGTCGGCGCAACGCGGCCGCACCCGGCAGACTTCCTTGGCATGGCGCACGATCAGGGCATGCAGCTCGTTGAAAACACCGGCATCGGCGCCGACTGCCGTCTCCACGGCAGCACGCAGCTGCTCGTAGGGCTCGTCGCCACGGCACAGACCGTAGCGGGAAAACAGCCGGCGGGTGTAGGCATCGACCACGAAAACCGGCCGCTCGAAGGCATACAGCAGCATATCATCGGCGGTCTCCGGGCCGACGCCCCGGACGGCCAGCAGCGCCTCGCGCAGCTCCGCTGTCGGCAGCCGCGCAAGCGCCGGGTAGCCGCCCGCCTGCCGGTACCAGCGGCAGAATGCCTGCAGGCGTTCCGCCTTGACGTTGAAATAACCGGAAGGTTTCAGGCACTGTGCCAGCTCCCGCCGCCGCAACCCGGCAATCCGGTCGGCATCGAGCCAGCCGCGCGCCGTCAGGTTGGCGATTGCCTTCTCGACATTGGTCCAGGCGGTGTTCTGTGTGAGTACCGCACCAACCATCACTTCAAAAGGGGTTTCGCCGGGCCACCAGTGCTGGGGCCCCCAGGCGCGCAACAACCGGGCAAACAACGGCAACAGTCTGCGGCGGTCGATTTTCAGCAAGGTTGTGAAGGTCCCTGGTGGCTTCGTTATTGTGAGTGACCAACCGGGCGGCGGAGAAAGTGTAGCCGGAGACGGCTTCGCTGCCCCTCCCGGCATGGCCCGGCCCGGCCCCTCGACCGGTTACCGGTCTCGATCTCCCGCGGTAGCGCGTGCCCGCACCGGGAAGACACGTGCCTGAAGCCGCGGCTGCCTAGCGCCGGCGACGGCCGCGCCTGGCGTCCCTGTGCCGTGTCGGAATCTCCGGCGCGGGCAGCTTCACAGCTGCATACAGTGCGGCCAGCTGCGGCGGCGCCAGGTCCTGGAAGCGACCGGCGCGCAGGCTGCGCGACAGTTCGACCGGACCGAAGCGGATCCGGATCAGGCGACTGACCTGCAGCCCCTGCGACTCCCACAGGCGCCGCACCTCGCGGTTGCGCCCTTCCCTGACGATCACGTGATACCAGTGATTCATTCCCTGTCCGCCGGCATCCTTGATCGAGGCAAACGCGGCCAGGCCGTCATCCAGCATGACGCCCTCCTGCAGGCGCTGCAGAACGGCTTCCTCCACCTCCCCCAGGATGCGTACCGCGTATTCCCTTTCGATCTGCCACGAGGGGTGCATCAGGCGGTGGGCCAGTTCGCCGTCCGTGGTGACCAGCAGCAGGCCGGCGGTATTGAAATCCAGCCGACCGACGCTGATCCAGCGGCCGCTGCGGATCTTTGGCAGGTTGTCAAAGACGGTCGGGCGACCCTCGGCATCCTTGCGGGTGGTCAGCTCGCCGGCCGGCTTGTGGTAGGCCATGGTTCGCGGCGGACGCGAGGTCTGGCTGGCAACGGCGATCAGCCGGCCATCGATCTTGATGCGATCGTCGGCGGTGACGCTGACGCCCAGTTCGGCAGGCTGGTCGTTGACGCTGATCCTGCCCTCGCGGATCCAGTTCTCGATCTCGCGGCGCGAGCCGTAACCGGCCTGGGCCAGAAATTTCTGCAAACGCTCGGCCATGAAAGGGGGCTAACGGGTGCCGCTGACCGCGGCCAGGCGCGGCTGGTGCGTACCGGCCACGGCAGCCGGGCCGGGCGCCGCGGGTAAACAGTCAGGTTTGATGATCATCAGAAGCTGAATACCGCGGTCGGAGACCGCCGCTGCAGGCTGCTGCATATAGTGCAGCCTGGCTAGTGAATGGTGGCGCCGGACTCGCCGGCGGCCGCTTCCGCGCGCGGCAGTGATTCCTCGACATCGTCTGCGGCCGCTTCCGCCGGTTCTTCCTCATCACCGGCGTCTTCCACCTGCAGTCCCGGGATATCCGACAGGTCGAGATCCAGCTCCCGCCCGATATCGTTCAGGTCGCGCAACTCGGCCAGCGACGGCAGTTCATCCAGTGACTTCAGGCTGAAATAATCCAGAAAGTGCCGGGTCGTCCCGTACATGGCCGGACGGCCGGGCACCTCGCGATGACCGACGACCTGGATCCACTCGCGTTCCTGCAGGGTCTTGACGATGTTGCTGCTGACACTGACACCGCGGACTTCCTCGATCTCGCCGCGCGTGATCGGCTGGCGGTAGGCGATCAGCGCCAGCGTCTCCAGCAGGGCACGCGAATAACGCGCCGGTTTTTCCTCCCACAGCCGGGATACCCAGGACTGCATGGAGGCGCGCACCTGTATCCGGTAGCCGCTGCCGACCTCGATCAGGTCGATGCCGCGGCCGGCATAATCCGCCTGTAGCGCCGTGATGGCGTCGCGCAGCAGCTTGCGTTCCGGCTTTTCCTGTTCCTCGAACAATGCCAGCAGCTGGTCAAGCGTCAGGGGACGTCCTGCCGCCAGCAGGATCGCCTCGATAACCAGTTTCAGTTGTTCTGTATCCATTTCGATGTTCCCTGCTCAGGCGGTCGCCTGTTCTGCAAGCGGCTCCTCTTCCTGCACGGGCAGCTGTGCATCCTCGATGCGCGTGGCGGCCTTTACATGAATCGGGGCAAAGGGTTCCGTTTGCGTCAGCTCGATGAGTGATTCCTTCACCAGCTCCAGCACCGCGAGGAAGGAGACCACCACGCCCATGCGCCCCTCGGAAACGGTGAACAGTTCGGTGAAGGCGGTAAACCCGTCCGGGTTCACCCTGGCGAGGATGCTGGACATGCGCTCGCGCACCGACAGGGACTCCATTTGCACGTGATGGTGGGCGTACATGGAGGCCCGCTGCATGACCTGCCGGAAGGCCGCGACCAGGTCATTCAGATCCACCTCCGGCGGCAGCCTGACAATCTTCTGCTCGGGACCTTCGGCATGCGCCTGGAAAACATCCCGGCTCAGCCGCGGCAGGGCGTCCACGTCCTCGGCGGCCTGCTTGTAGCGCTCGTATTCCTGCAGCCGGCGCACCAGCTCGGCACGCGGATCCTCTTCGTCGCCCTCCTCGGCCGAGGGCGGCCGCGGCAACAGCATGCGGGACTTGATCTCCGCCAGCAGCGCGGACATCACCAGGTACTCGCCTGCCAGCTCCAGCTGCATCTCCTGCATCAGCTCGATGTATACAACATACTGGCGGGTCACGTCGGCAATGGGGATGTCGACGATATCGAGATTTTCCTTGCGGATCAGGTACAGCAGCAGGTCCAGCGGCCCTTCAAATGCCTCGAGGATGACCTCCAGCGCCTGCGGCGGTATGTAAAGATCCTTGGGGAGTGATTCGAGGGCCTGGCCACGGACGACGGCGAGGGGGAGTTCTTCCTGGTGCTGGATATCCGGTGTGACTTCGCAGCTCTGGTTTTCGCTCATGTAATTCCCTGGTACGTGGTGACCGTGTCGCATCCTGGGGACGACTTTCAGCGTCCGGCAGATACTAACCTATTTTCAACGGGATGTCCCGGTCTGGCGGGATATTCAGGATGGCTCAGGTATAGTCCAGGCCCATGACCCGGCGGACTTCTTCCAGCGTCCCCTGCGCCACCTCCCGCGCCGCTTCAGTCCCCTCGTTGAGGATGGTGCGGACCCGGCCCGGGTTCTGTTCGAATTCGCGGGCGCGCGCCTGCAGCGGCTCGAGTTCCGCCAGGATGCTGTCGATGATCGGCTGCTTGCAATCCAGGCAGCCGATACCGGCGCTGGTGCAGCCGCTGCGCACCCAGTCCTTCACGTCAGCGCCGGAATACACCTCGTGCAGCTGCCACACCGGGCAGATGTCCGGGTTGCCGGGATCGGTGCGCCGCACCCGCGCCGGGTCGGTCGGCATGGTGCGCAGCTTCTCGCGCACGTCAGCGGGGCGCTCGCGCAAGCTGATGGTGTTGTTGTAGGACTTGGACATTTTCTGCCCGTCGAGCCCCGGCATCTTCGAGGCCGGGGTCAGCAGCGCCTCCGGCTCCCGCAGGATCATGCGGCCGCTGCCTTCCAGGTAACCCAGCAGACGTTCGCGATCCTTCAGGGCGAGGTTCTGCTGCTCCGCCAGCAGGGCCTGCGCCACGGGCACGGCCTCGTGGTCTCCCTGCTCCTGGTAGCGTTTCAGCAGGTCCCGGAACTGGCGCGCATTTTTTTTGCCCATCTTCTTGATGGCCGCCTCGGCGGCCGCCTCGAAGCCGGGCTCGCGCCCGTAGATATGGTTGAAGCGGCGCGCCACCTCGCGGGTCAGCTCGACATGCGCCACCTGGTCCTCCCCCACCGGCACCTTGTCGGCGCTGTAGATCAGGATGTCGGCACTCTGCAGCAGCGGATAGCCGAGAAAGCCATAGGTCGAGAGGTCGCGTTCGCGCAGCTTTTCCTGCTGGTCCTTGAAGCTCGGCACCCGTTCCAGCCAGCCCAGCGGCGTGACCATGGAGAGCAGCAGGTGCAGCTCCGCGTGCTCCGGGACCTGCGACTGGATAAACAGATTGGCCTTGCCCGGACTGACGCCGGCGGCCAGCCAGTCGATCACCATGTCCCAGACACTGTCGGCGATAATATGCGACTCTTCATAATGCGTCGTCAGCGCGTGCCAGTCCGCCACGAAGAAAAAGCAGTCGAACTCCTGCTGCAGCGCCACCCAGTTCTTGAGTACGCCATGATAGTGGCCGAGATGCAGCTGCCCTGTCGGCCGCATGCCGGAAAGGACCCGGCTGTGAGTCTGTACGCTCCCCAAAACGATCTCCTATCTGCCCATCAGGGCCAGCAGCAGCAACTGGAATTTCTGCGGTGAGAGGCCGGACACCGGCACCAGCAGCGTCATGACGATGCTGATCAGTGGCCACAGGATCAGTCCCAGCAGGCCCGTGACCAGCAACGCGATCAGGATGAAAAATCCGTACGGCTCGATGCGGCTGAGGCGGTAGGCCCAGGGCCCCGGCAGCAGGCCGGTGAGGACACGCCCGCCGTCCAGCGGCGGCAGCGGCAGCAGGTTGAGCACCATCAGGATGGTGTTGATGGAAATGCCGGCGACGCCCATATAGATCAGTGCCAGCCCCGACTCCCCCAGCAGCAGCCCGACACGCATCAGCAGCGCCCAGCCGATGGCCATGACCAGGTTCGCGGCAGGCCCCGCCGCCGCGACCAGTGCCATGTCCCGTTTCGGATTGCGCAGGTTCTGCCAGGTGACGGGCACGGGTTTGGCGTAGCCGAAGATAAAGCCGGTCTGCAGGAGCAGCAGCAGCCCGGGTATCAGGATGGTGCCCATGGGATCGACGTGCTTCAGCGGGTTCAGCGTCAGCCGCCCCAGCATGAAGGCGGTCTTGTCGCCCAGCAGGCTGGCCACCCAGCCGTGTGAAACCTCGTGCACCGTGATCGCCAGCAGTACTGGAACGATCCACACCGCAATTTTCTGTACCAGGCTGAGATCAAGCATCGGCGGATTATAACCCTGTGAGCGTCGATTTCACGTCAGGAAACCTCCGCCTGCTGCGTCATTGCAGGGAACACCGTGACGCAGCATGCTGTAAGTGGTTGATTCACCCATTCCGGGTTTGCTTCGCTGGCCGCTTCGGACATCCCCGGCAACTGCGTCCTGCGTCGCCTAAGGCGCCTACTGTTGGTACCCTGCCTCCTGGCATGGCCCAGGCCAGCCTCTCGACCGGTTCCCGGTCTCACCTTCTCCCTGCAGTCTTGTCCTGTCGCGGCCCGGCACCACCCTGTACATCGCGCACGCAATGACCCGAAAAATCAACCGGTGGTTTCTCAGAGAAAACCCTCGACACTGCCGCAGCCCTGCCGCAGCAGCACCGGCGCCGCATCACTCATGTCGATCACCGTGGTCGGCTCGAAGCCGCAGTTGCCGCCATCGATGATGAGCTCCACCTCGTGCTCGAGACGCTCCCTGATATCCTGGGCATCGGTTTCCGGCACCTCCCTCCCCGGCAGAATCAGCGTGGAGCTCATCAGCGGCTCACCCAGCTCCGCCAGCAGGGCCTGGGCGATCGGGTGATCGGGAACCCGGATGCCGATCGTCTTGCGTTTGGGGTTCTGCAACCGGCGCGGGACCTCGTGGGTGGCACGCAGGACAAAGGTATACGGGCCGGGGGTCAGCGACTTCAGCAGGCGGTAGGAACCGTTGTCCACCTTCGCGTAGGTGGCGATCTCGGAGAGATCGCTGCACACCAGCGTGAAGTTATGGCGGCTGTCCAGCGCACGGATACGGCGGATCCGTTCCATGCCGTGCTTGTCGCCCACCTTGCAGCCCAGTGCATAGCTGGAATCGGTGGGATACACGATCAGGCCGTCGCTGCGGAGGATTTCCACGGCCTGGTGAATCAGGCGCAGCTGCGGGTTGACCGGATGGATCTGGAAATACTGGCTCATGGGTGCAACGCAAATCGAAAGATTGAGGCAATGGATGCGAAGGCTGCCGCAGTGGCTAACCGGTTCACGGCCGTCGCGTGAACGGCGGTCGATATTCACCCGAATCCGTCTGCCTGTCCAGCCCGGATTTCTCACCGGGATCCCGTATCCTGCGGATGCGGACCCGCACGGCCGAGGCTGGCAGCGCCGGGCATCACGAACCCGAATTCCTCATCCGGCCGCGAACCGCCACTACGCCACCGGGAAAACCGGGCCGGCGCCTCACGCCTGCCGGGCAACAGGCCGCCGGCAGGCGGCAGGATTCAGCCAGCGGTCGCTCTCCCATACCGGGCGGCAACCGGCCGGCAGCGACAGCAGTTCCCCGAGCCTGACCCAGGGGTTTTCCGGGCCATGATAATCCGAGCCGCAGGAGGCCAGCAGCCCCTCGTTGCGGCTCAATGCCGCCATGGCAATGATATTGTCGCGCGTGTGGCTGCCGGAAACGACCTCGATGCCACTACCGCCGCACTCCCGGAATTCACCGACCAGGCGGCGCAGCTTGCTGGCCGTCATATTGTAACGGGCCGGGTGGGCAATAACAGCCATCCCGCCCGCCGCAGTGATCCAGGACATGGCCGTCTCCAGCCCGGCCCACTGGCCGGGTACATGGCCGGGTCTGTTGTTGACCAGGAAGCGCTTGAACACGTCCCGCACCGAGGCGGCGCGCCCTGTGGCAACGAGGTGGTGCGCGAAATGGGTGCGGCTCACAATACGGCCCTTCGCCAGTTTTCGCGCGCCCTCGTAGCAGCCGCCGATGCCGGCGCGTGCCAGCCGGCGCCCGATTTCCTCGGCGCGCCAGTCGCGGAAGGCACACAGCTTCTCCAGACCTTCCTGCAGCATCCGGCAATCGGGATCGATCCCCAGACCGAGCACGTGAACGGTCTGGTTCTGCCAGCTCACCGAGATTTCCACGCCGGGCACCAGCTGCATGCCCAGCGGCCGCGCGCAGGCCCCGGCCGCGGCAATTCCCGCCGTGGTATCGTGGTCGGTCAGTGCCAGGACGTCCACCGAGGCGGCGTGCGCGGCAGCCACCAGCGCTGCCGGCGAGAGGCTGCCGTCGGATGCCAGCGAGTGGCTGTGCAGGTCATATCGTTGCGACATGCCCGCTATTCTACAGAAGCCGCCCGTCCGGCGGGGGGTCCTGTCCGGGGTTTCAGCGCTCGCGGGCCTGCCGCTAAAGCGGTACCATATCCACCCGTATTTTACGGAGCTGAGCCCCCATGCAAATTCCGACAGGCAGGCCTGCGGACTTGCAGTCCCTGCTGGATTCACTGCTGCCGGTCTGTATCGATGCCGCCGCCGCGGGCACGCCGACTGCAAAGGGCGTGGATGATCCCTCCACGCTGGTCGAGGCATTCAGGCAGTTGCTGAATGTGATGGCGCGCATCGAGTCCGATGCGCAGGCAGACCGCATGAGCGACAGTGCCGATATCACCGAGATCGGGGAATATGCCCTGCGCCTGCAGGAGGCGCTGGCGGCACTGGCCGCGAAGGCCGGAGTGGACGACCGGCAGGAGGCGCTTGCCCTGCTCTCGGTCAACATCGCCCTGTGGGTCGCGGACCACGGGGGGCGCATCGACACCCTGGAGCCGGTGGTGGATGCGCTGGCGCTGCTGGCCAACCAACTGCGGGAACCCGCCCGCCTGGCGGACCTGAGCCATGTCGTCAACCGCATCGTGGCGGCCGTCTCCCCGTTGATCAGTCAGGACCTGGAAAAAATGAACCCGGGACGGCCCTGGCGCGTGCTGCTGCTGAACCAGAGCATCATCGCCACGCGCAGCCACAATCCGGAACTCATGGAAGACGCCTTTGCCGTGCTCACCGCCAGGCTCCCGGAAGAGGCCCCGCGCTTCTTCACCGAGGGGATGCAGCAGATGGACGCGCTGAATTACCCGGAACCGGTGCGCAGGGTAATGGAGAAATACCACCGCCAGTGGACGGTTAACCGCGCCCTGCACTAGCCGGTGACGAATATCATGGCCACGGAATCCACGCAAAAACACGGAAAGAAATAACACCCGGTTGAAACTTTTCCGTGGATTCCGTACCCAAAGAAAAATATTGCTTGGAATTAAGGTGCCAGGAACCTATTCAAGCACAGGGCAGAAAATCAGCCGCAATAGTATCGAAAAAGTTCCTGACACCTTTATCTAACCCCGGAGCAAGTACGGCAGGCAGAATACTTTCAACCACCTCCCAAAAAGACTATGATGCGACACCGGCAAGCCACTGAATTGGCTGGCTTCCCCTATCTCAACATGGCTTCACCTATCACAACATAAATACACGATGAAGTTTCTTTTCGACCTCTTCCCCATCCTGCTGTTTTTTCTTGCGTACAAGCTGTACGACATTTACGTGGCGACGGCCGTGGCCATCGGTGCCGCCTTCGTGCAAACCGGCGCCTACTGGCTGAAACACCGCAAATTCGAAAAGATGCACCTGATCACGCTGGGCATCCTGGTTCTGTTCGGCGGTCTCACCCTCGCATTGCATGACCCGGTGTTCATCAAGTGGAAGCCGACCGTTGTCAACTGGTTGTTTGGCGTGTCCTTTCTCGGCAGCCAGTTCATCGGCAAGCAAACCCTGATGGAGCGCGCAATGGGACACGCCATCACGGTCCCGCCACCGGTCTGGGTGCGGCTCACCTGGGCCTGGACGCTGTTCTTCCTGTTCATGGGACTGCTGAACCTGTATGTCGCCTTCAACTTCAGTGAAGAAACCTGGGTGAACTTCAAACTGTTCGGCATGATGGGGCTGACACTGGTGTTCGTTTTCGCCCAGGCTTTTTACCTCAGCCGTCATATGGAAACCACCGAGGACGGCGAATAGTGCTGTATGCCATCCTCAGCGAGGACCGCAAAGACAGCCTTGCCGACCGGCTGCAGGCGCGCCCCGCCCACCTGGCCAGGCTCGCGCAACTGCAGGAAAACGGACAGCTGGTGCTTGCAGGCCCGCATCCGGCCATCGACAGCCCCGACCCCGGCGCGGCCGGTTTCAGCGGCAGCCTGGTGGTTGCCGAGTTCCCCTCGCTGGAAGCGGCGCAGGCATGGGCGGATGCCGATCCCTTCGTCGTCGCGGGGGTGTATGAACGGGTCACCGTGAAACCCTTCAAGAAGGTACTCCCCTGACATGTCCGGTGAACGCATTGCACAGATCCGCACCCGCCTGGCAGAGGCGCTGCAGCCCGAATCCCTGGAGATCATCGACGAAAGCGCCAAACATGCCGGGCATGCTGGCGCCGCCAGCGGCGGCGGCCATTTCATCGTGCAAATTGTTGCGGCCGCATTTCAGGACAAGTCACTCATCCAGCGGCATCGCATGGTCTATGACGCCCTCGGTGATATGATGCAGCACGACATCCATGCTCTCAGCATCCAGGCCGCGACGCCTGGTGAATTTCAACCCACAAACCCTGAAAGGTAACACCTTATGAACTATCGTCACGCTTTACCGTTACTCGCCGCGCTGGCCCTGTTTGCCGGCTGCGACAAGATGCCATCCGCCGGACAGAAGGACGCCACCGCTCCCGCGGCCACCTCGCCGGCTGTCGAAGGTGTCGTCCTCGCCACCGTCAACGGCGCACCGCTCACCCAGTCCGTGCTGGATGTCTATACCGCGATGCGCAAGAGCCAGGGCGCCAATCCGGAATCCGATGACCAGGAAGCCGCGCTGAACGAGCTGATTGCCCTGGAACTGATGCGCCAGGAAAGCGTAAGCAAGGGCCTCAACGCACTGCCGATGGTTGTCGCCGCACTGGACCAGCAGGAGCGCACCGCACTGGCAGGGGCCGCAATCAAGGACTTCATGAACAACAACCCCGTCACCGATGAAGCCGCGAAGGAACTGTACGATACCCAGATCGGCAAGCCGGGCAAGGAGTACAACGCCCGACATATCCTGCTGGAGAGCGAGGAAGATGCCAATGCCGTCATCGCGCAGCTCGACGCGGGTGCGGACTTCTCCGAACTGGCCAAGGAAAAATCCACCGGTCCTTCCGGCAGCAGCGGCGGCAAGCTGGGCTGGTTCGGCGCCGGCCAGATGGTTGCACCCTTCTCCGAGGCCGCGGCCAAACTCAACAAGGGCGAGTACACCAAGGAGCCGGTGCAGACCCAGTTCGGCTGGCACGTCATTATCCTGGACGATACCCGCGAAAGCACCCCGCCGCCGTTCGAAGACGTCAAGGACCGCCTGAAGATGCTGCTTGCCAACCAGCAGCTGCAGAAGCACGTCGAGGAACTGAAGAACTCGGCCAATATCGAAATCAAGGAATAGTCATACCGGGCATACGGCTGGCGGTGTCCTGCCGCCAGCCGCCTCGCTCCGGCGCATACGCCATACCCACCCCGGGCCGAACCCGAAACGGCTGCCGGCCGTGACACCGGCCCGGGCCATGCGATGTGGCAGGGGCAACCAGATACGACGCCCCGTGGCGATACGGGAGCCTCTGCCGGGCGGAATCCGGCGAGTCCCGGAGTCAATCCCGGGCGGCGAAATGAACTGTTTTTATGCCGCCGCGGCATTAACCCGGAACCGTGCCGCCAGGACGCGCCTGATTCCGGCACGTGCAGCCACGGGCCGACCCGGATCAGTGCAGGTGCCTGGCGGCGGGCGCCACACCCGCCAGCGGCAGGCCGGTCGCGGACGGCGCGGCCCCGGACAGCGGCAGCCAGACCTGGATGCGAACCCCGTCCCGGGGAGTGATAATCACATCGAGGCAGGCATCGTGCTGCGGTGTCAGTATCTCCTGCAGGGTACCGTCCACTGCGCCAGGCGCAGGCTGCACCGGAGCATCCGCCAGCAGGGACCGCAGCCGGCTTTCTGCAACACCGGCAGGCAGCGTCATCCGCAGGGAATATTTCAGGTAGCGCCCCGGCTGTAGCCAGTCGCCGACGGCCGTCGTGACCTGCGTGGTATCCAGCCGCAACTCGACCGCAGCATGCTCCGCATCGCTGCCAAGCGCCGCCAGCAGCTGAGCCACCACGGCGGGTAGCTGGCGGCTCTCAAGTTGCGTCGCCGGCATCTCCACCAGGACGCCGCCGGCCTCGTCCAGTCGGGCCATGAAGGCACCCAGCGTTGCCGCCGCAGCCTGCAGGGATTCGGCTGCCTGTTCCAGCACGACGGGCAGATCCGCCAGCTCGCCGGCGTGCGAGAACAGATTGACGTCCACCGGGGCGGCAGCGGTGTGCGACGGAGCGGCTGAGGCAGCGGCGTCTTCCTGCAGCAGGGCATTCCCCGCCAGATGCACGGGCTCCTGCATGATCTCGATGCAGCGTTCCCAGAAGCGCCTGAGAATCCCGTGCGCAGAATCAGCGGGCGGTCCCGGCGGCAGGACATCGGCCACGCCGATGATGGCTCCGGCCGCATCGCAGTCCGGGAATATCGCGCTGCAGGCCTGCAGGTATTCCTCCGCCTGCCCGACCCTGTCATCCTCGGGCACACAGCCGAGCAGGGGTATTTCCCCACCAAGATGTGTATGTACCTGGGTATTGAAACGCTGCTGTATCTCCTGCGCGCACCCCATGTCAGGCGCGCGATTCACCAGCAGCCAGAGCTCGCCGGCATAACCGTTGAGCACCAGCACCTTCAGCAGGGCAAAGGCCTCCGTCTGGGAGTGGGCATCCGGTGTCACGACCAGGACGACGTTGGCGGAGGCGCGGCAGCAGGCGACCAGGCTGCGCGGGTCCATGCCCGAAGTGTCGATGAACTGGTCGTCGAATTCGTGCTGCTCCGACAGGCCTTCGAGACAGGCCGCCAGCCGCGTCGCCTCGCCGCAGGCCCAGCCGCGCAACGGCAGGCGGCAGGAAAGGATGTCGATGCCGAGATAGGCGCGGCGAATAAAATCATTTACCGCCTGCGCATCGGTAGCCCGGCGCCGCGGCGTGAGGGCATGCGGCAGGTCAAGCACGGCATCGACGGGCCGGGCGGTTTCCAGCTCATGGTAGACCGCAACCCGCCGGCCGCGCCGCGCGAGTTCCAGGGCGAGATTTACCGCCAGGTGAGTCTTGCCGACCTGGGCGAGCCCGCTGGTTATTGTCATTATTCTCGTCATATCCGGTTACCCGACAGGAACCGCCGTGCCCTGCGAATTCATCTTCACGCCGCCGCCCTGGCGGCAGGCACTACCCCGGGCTACTGCGCCTGGGCATCGATCGCCTCGCGCTGCGCAGCGGCGGATTCCTGCACCAGGCCGTCGACGGCCCGGGCCTTGTCCATGGTGTTGATCTGCTCCTGCCAGACAGTGCCGTGCTTCTCGGCCAGCGGCTGCGGCTCCCCGCCGCAGCCCGCCAGCAACAGTACCAGCAATATGGAGTATCTCATCATCGTCTGCATCCCCGTGTCCTGTAGATTCCCGTTGCGGCCTTCCCGCGATTCAACCCCGGCGCCGGCCCTGATCGACCATTCCCCGGCTGTTCTCCTGCAGCCATTCCCCGATGGCCTCGCAATCCTTCGGCCTGCCGACATAATACCCCTGGTAGTAGTCGCAGCCCATGCCCCGCAGCTGGGCATAGACCGCGACGGTCTCGACCCCTTCGGCCGTGACCGTGAGGCCGAGGCTGTGCGCCAGGTCAATGGTCGCGCGCACGATCGAGAAATTGTCCTCGTCGCTGTCCATGTCCACCACGAACGACTTGTCCACCTTGAGCATGTGCACCGGCAGGCGCTTCAGGTAGACCAGCGAGGAATGGCCGGTGCCGAAATCGTCGATGGACAGACTGAGCCCCATTTCGGCAAGTTCTCCCAGTGTCTCGATGACCTGGTCCGGGTCCAGCATCATGCCGGTCTCGGTGATTTCCAGCAGCAGCGACTCCGGCCGGAGCCGGTGGCGGGACAGTGCGTCCTCGATCTGCTGCCTCAGGTTCAGGTCATGCAGGTTGTACATCGACAGGTTGATGCCGGCGCGCATCCCCGGGTTGTGCTGCTGCAGCATGGCCAGCTCGCGACAGACGGTTTCGATGATCCATTCGGAGAGCTGCCGGATCAGACCGCTGCGCTCGGCCACGTGCACGAAGTCTCCCGGCATCAGCACCCGGCCGTCCGGCTGGCGCCAGCGCACCAGCGCCTCGAGATAACTGATGCGATGCGAGCCGAACTCGATCACGGGCTGGTAGACCAGGAACAGGTCGTTGCGTGCGATGTCCTCGTTGAGCATGCCGTCGAGCTGCATCCTGTCCACGATGATGTCATCGCGGGTCGCAGGATCGTAGATCGCATAGCCGCGGCGGTCTTGCTTGGTGGAATACATCGCGTAGTCGGCATTGCGCAGCAGGGTTTCGACGTCGTCGCCATGCTCCGGCATCATGGCGATGCCGATGGATACCGACGTCGACAGCCGGTTCTGCTCCACCGCGAACTCCGGCGTCATGGACTGGATGATCTTTTCCGCCACCTGGGTCGCCTGCTCGGCATCCGTGTCGGGCAGGATGATCACGAACTCGTCGCCGCCGAGTCGTGCGAGGGTGTCCGATTCGCGCAGTACGTGACCGATGCGCACCACGACCTCCTTGAGCAGCAGGTCGCCGGCATGGTGGCCGAGCAGGTCGTTGACGTACTTGAAACGCACCAGGTCG
>Ga0210124_1000780_pt1 | contig 15243 bp, 10 predicted proteins | sample Muzzi_PWC_D2_FD_185554 | JGI IMG/M metagenome (GOLD analysis project Ga0210124, IMG submission 185554) | Wetland microbial communities from San Francisco Bay, California, USA, that impact long-term carbon sequestration - Muzzi_PWC_D2 (SPAdes) | ecosystem: Environmental > Aquatic > Marine >... | reverse complement strand
CGCTCCAGCCCCTCGACCTGATCGGGGTGGATGCGGTGATCTTTTTCTCCGACATCCTCACGATGCTCGAACCGATGGGGCTGGAGCTGGTCTTCGAGAAGGGCGGTGGGCCGCGCTTCCCCGACCCAATCAACGGCCCGGAGGACATCGAGCGGCTGCACGTGATTGACCCGGCCGACGGACTCAGCTTCGTCGGCGACGCGCTCGCCCTGTGCCGCAAGCAGATCGACGGCCGGGTACCGCTCCTGGGTTTCTCCGGTGCCCCGTTCACCCTCGCCACCTACGCCATCGAAGGGTGCACCGGCAAGGGTTTCAACAAGGTGAAACACTGGTATTACCGCGAGCCCAAGACCCTAGCCACCCTGCTGGAGAAGCTCGCCCGCCAGGTCACCACCTACCTCAATTACCAGATCGCCTCTGGTGCCCAGGCGGTGCAGCTCTTCGACACCTGGGCCGGTACCCTCTCCCGCGACGACTACCGGACCATCGCCGCACCCTTCACCCGCCAGGTGATCGAGGGGCTCCACCGCGACGGGGTGCCGGTCATCATCTACATCAATGGCGGCGACCACATCGTGGACGAGATGGCCAAGCTCGGCGCGGACGTCCTCTCCCTCGACTGGCGCACGGACATCGGCGGGGCAAAGGAGCGCCACGGCGAGACCCACTGTCTGCAGGGCAACCTCGACCCGTGTGCCCTGTATGGCACCGAGGAGCGGATCCGCGCGGAGGTGCAACGCATCCTCGACGCGGCTGGGCCGACCGGCCACATCTTCAACCTCGGCCACGGCATCCACCCCGACGTCTCGCCGGAGAATGCCCGGGCGATGGTGGCGGCGGTAAAGGAGCTGAGTGCGCAACGCTAGGGGTTAGGGGCCAGGGACTAGGGGTCAGGGGAGGACAGCCCTTCGGGCTGGCGAAGGTATCTATGGGAATGACCGACGCACACATCGGCTGGCCGCGTAGCGGCCATCCATTCCTAGCCCCTAACCCCTAGTCCCTAGCCCCTGCGAACGACGTGAGCCTCCCCGACTGCGACGTCCTCGTGATCGGCGCCGGTGCCACCGGCCTGACCTGTGGCTACGCCCTGCACGAACACGGGTGCGACGTTCGAGTGGTGGAGGAGGGCGACGAGCCCGGCGGGGTCATCCGCAGCGAGCGAGTCGACGGCTACCTGCTGGAACGCGGCCCCAATTCGACCCTGAACACCTCGCGGCGGGTCGAGCAATGGCTCGCCGCGGTCGGCGCGCTACCCGCGAAATGTCCGGCGCCAACCGCGGCGGCGCGGCGCTACATTCTGCGGGACGGCCATCTCCACCCGTTGCCGACCGGCCCCCTCTCCTTCCTCCGCACGCCGGTGTGGCGGATGCGCGGCAAGCTGCGCGCCATGGCGGAGCCGTTCATCCCCCGGCGCCGGGAGCGATCCGAGGAGAGCATCGCCGACTTCGTGCGCCGCCGCCTCGGCCAGGAGCTGCTCGATTACGCCCTCGATCCGTTCGTCTCAGGAGTCTATGCCGGCGATCCGGAACAGATCTCCATCGGCGCCGCCTTCCCCCTCATGGAGGGGTTCGAGCGCGACCACGGCGGCCTGATCAGAGGTGCCCTCAAAACTGCCAAGGACCGCAAGGCCGATCCCGACCGGCCGGCCGATCGCACCCTCTACTCGTTCCGCGAGGGGATGCAGCAGCCGATGCACGCCGTGGCCGCCGCCCTCGGGGAGCGGCTCCACCTCGGCCATGAGGCAAACACGGTCGTGACGACGGACGGTGGCTTCCGGATCGAGACCGATCGCGGGACGTTCACCGCACGCCGGCTCGTGTGCGCCACCTCGGCCCGAGCCGCCGGCGCCATACTAACCAGCCTCGTGCCGGAGGCGGCCGCGTTGCTACGCACCATCGAGCACAACCCCGTGGCCCAGGTCTACCTTGGCTACCGCCGGGAGGCGATCGGCCACCCGCTGGATGGCTTCGGTGCCCTTTTCCCGTCCAAGGAGGGACGCCTCACCCTGGGCTCCCTGTGGTCTTCCACCCTCTTTCCGAACCGGGCGCCCGACGGTCACGAGTTGCTCACCAACTTCGCCGGCGGCGCGCGCCACTTGGAGATCCGCGACATGCCCGATGCGACGATCCTCGCCCGGGTGATCGCCGAGCTCACCCCCCTGCTCGGCCTTCGGGGCGAGCCGGCCTTCAGCGAGGTCCACCGCCTCCCGCACGCCATCCCCCACTACACCCTCGGCCACGGTGGCCGGGTCGAGCGGATCCTCGCGGCGGTGGCCGCCGTTCCCGGCCTCCACCTCACCGGCAACTACCTGCAAGGGGTCTCGGTGGCCGATTGCTGGAAGCGCGGGCTGGCGCTCGCAGAGCATCTCGCCGTGGGGACTACGGGCGGCTGATCCGCCGTGCGTGGATCACCGCCCGTCAGAAGGGGATGGTCCACGAGAACGTGGCCTCGCCATCCCGGGTCAACGCGCAGGCCACCGAGGTGCGGCGCAAGTCGAAATCCAGCGCCATCTCCCCGCCCACCGGGTCGACCTCCACGCGGCTCCTGACCAGCCACGGCGGGCCCCGCCAGTCGAGGTCCCGGCCGAAGGTAACGGAGAGCCCATTCCCCGCACCGTAGCCGAGCTCCACGTCGGTGCCGTTCACCAACCGGTCGATGGTGCGCGTGACCCATGTGCCGCTCCCGGGCTCCACCCGATGGTCATCGGCGCCCAACAGACCTTCGGACCACTCTCCCGTGAAGAGGTCGAGGGACCAAGAGCGAACCTGCCGCAACGCTAACTTCCGGTAATGACCGATGAAGCGGCGCTGCTGCCGCTGGCGCTCGATCTCCTCGAAATACCCCAATCCCTCCTCGGGGGTGACGAGGAACAGGTCGCGCAGCCGCCGCTCCCGGTCGATCGCCAGCAGGGCCGTGTCATCCTGGCGGAGACTGTGACTACGAACCCCCTTCACCGCCTCTTCGGCGCACGCCGAGCCGGCGATCACCAGCACGATCACCACGGTGCATAGCGTCATCAGGCACCGACACCCGACCCTGCCGGGCAACGGAACCGAGCACAGATCTACGCGATGGTGAGACGGCCACCGCCCCTCGCAGGGCTCGCATAGACGTGCCCTCCCGTCCGCCATCGGTGTCGCCCTTCCCTCTCCTCCCAGTGGTTCCTACGCCTTCGTGCGTGATCACCAAAACCGTACCAAACTCCTAAGGCTTTGCATAGATCAAAGGGTAGCCGGCGCAGTCGGGTCGGGTTGACTGGCCCCGGTCACCGCTTCGGCGCGTGACGAATGAGGTCGTCGACGACCCCAGGATCGGCCAGGGTAGTGGTGTCGCCGATCGCGTGGGTCTCGCCTTCCGCCACCTTGCGCAGGATGCGGCGCATGATCTTCCCGGAGCGGGTCTTGGGTAGCCCCGGCGCCCAATGAATCACGTCCGGTGTCGCGATCGGGCCGATCTCCTTGCGCACGTGGGCGATCAGCTCGTCGCGCAGGGTCCCGTCCTCCCTCACCCCTGCATTTAGCGTGACGTACGCATAGATCCCCTGCCCCTTGATATCGTGGGGGAACCCGACCACCGCCGCCTCCGCCACCGCGGGATGCGACACCAGGGCAGACTCGACCTCCGCCGTTCCCATACGGTGTCCCGAGACGTTGAGGACATCGTCCATCCGGCCGGTGATCCAGTAGTAGCCGTCCGCATCCCGCCGGCAGCCGTCGCCGGTGAAGTACAGCCCCTTGAAGGTAGAGAAGTAGGTCAATCGGAAGCGGTCGTGGTCCCCGAACACCGTGCGCATCATCGCCGGCCACGCCCGCCGTATGCACAACGCCCCTTCACACGCGCCGGACAACTCTTTGCCATCCGTGTCGACCACCACCGGTTCCACCCCAAAGAAGGGCAGGGTGGCCGATCCCGGCTTCATCGGCGTCGCCCCGGGCAGCGAGGTGATGAGGTGGCCACCGGTCTCGGTCTGCCACCAGGTGTCGACGATCGGGCAGCGACCATCGCCGACCACGTCGTAGTACCACTGCCACACCTCTGGATTGATCGGCTCCCCGACGGTGCCCAGGAGGCGAATGGAGGCGCGCGAGGTCGCCTTGACGAAGTCATCACCATTGCGGGCGATGGCACGCAGCGCCGTGGGCGCGGTGTAGAACTGATTCACCTGGTGCTTGTCGCACACCTCCCAGAACCGCGACCAGGTCGGGTAGTTGGGAACCCCTTCGAACATCACCGAGGTAGCCCCGTTACACAGGGGGCCGTACACGATGTAGCTATGGCCCGTGATCCAGCCGATGTCCGCCGTGCACCAGAAGATATCCCCATCGTGATAGTCGAAGACCAACTCGTGGGTCAGGGCCGTGTAGAGGAGATAGCCCGCCGCGGTGTGGAGCACCCCCTTGGGCTTTCCCGTGGAGCCCGAGGTATAGAGAATGAACAGCGGGTCTTCGGCGCCCATGGCTTCCGGCGGACAATCGACCGACGCCGTCGCCATCTCCTCGTGCCACCAGCGGTCTCTGTCGGAGTTCCAGTCGACCTTGCCGCCGGTGTGACGCACCACCAGGACCCGGCGCACGTGGTCGAGGGTGGAGATCGCCTCGTCGACGTTCGCCTTCAGGGGGATCGGCTTGCCGCCGCGTCGTCCCTCGTCCGCGGTGATCACTAGATCCGACCGGCAGTCCTCGATCCGGTCGCGGATCGAGTGGGGGGAGAAGCCGCCGAAGATCACCGAGTGAACCGCCCCGATGCGTGCGCAGGCGAGCATCGCCACGGGCAGGGCCGGGATCATCGGCAGGTAGATCGTCACCCGATCCCCCCGCTGTACCCCGTTCGCCTTCAACACGTTGGCGAACCGGCACACCTCCTCGTGCAGCTCGCGGTAGGTGATGTGACGATCCTCGGCGGGATCATCGCCCTCCCAGATCAAGGCCGTCTGATTCCCACGGGTTGCCAAGTGACGGTCCAGACAATTGGCCGAGACGTTGAGCTCTCCGCCTTCGAACCAGGCAATCTCCGCCTTGTCAAAATCCCACCGGCCCACCGAATCCCACCGCTTCATCCAGGTGAGTCGCTGCTGCGCCTGCTCGCCCCAGAACCCGTCCGGGTCCTTCAACGACCGCCGGTACAGCTCTTGGTACTGCTCCATCGAGCTGATGTGGGAGTGGGACGAAAATTCGCCACTGGGCATCAGTTTCTCGGACATGGCCGGTTCCCCCAAAGAATCCCAAGCAAATCGGTTATCTCTACCTCGGACTCTGCCCTATCCGGCCCTCTCCGAACAAGGCGAAGGGCGGATGCGTGACCAGGGAACCGCTGCAACGGCAGCAGGCCCACCGCCACGTTCCGCAGGCCGATTTCACGCGGCCTTGAGCGGCGCGTCGCCGGGGAAACGTCCCGTTTCGCGGCGGCACAGCGGCTTCTGCGCCCGCGCGGCGGGTACCGCGAGGGGGCCGCAACCTGCGAGGATCGCCTCCCTGATATGTCCGGACGGGTGAAACGGCGTTATCTTTTGGATTCCAGTCAAGATCACGGCTTCACCACCTCCCGATGGACACCGACGACACGACCAATCCAGCACGTGCGGAAGAGATCCTCGCCGCGACCCGCAGCTTCGCTGGGGTCTCGGGCGAGGCGATCCGCCGGGTCGTGGCAAACTCGGAACTGCGAACCCTACCGGCGGGTAGCACCCTCTTCCAGCCGGGCGACAAGTACCGCAATGTCCTCTACATCCTGGTCGAGGGCGCCGTGGTCATGCACCGTCCCAGCGGGCGGCACGACAACGTGCTGCCCGGCGACTTCGTGGGATTGGCCAACTATCTCGACAACCGCGACTACACGACCACCGCCGTCGCGACCACCCGGTCCACCGCGCTGGAGATCGAGTCCGCGGTATTCCAGCGGCTGGAGCGCGAAGAACCGGAGCTATTCAACGCTCTCAACCGGATCGTCGCCACCAAGCTGAGGGAGCGCGGCCCAGACCGCACTATCTCGACCGGTGCCCTGGCGCAGCCGGTCACCCGGGTGATGAAGACACCGGTCACCACCTGTCGCCCGGAGACCACCCTGGTGGACGCCTTTCGTCTGATGCGGGCGCGTCGCATCGGCAGCCTCGTGGTGACCGACGACGGGGGGAAGCTGCGCGGGTTCGTGACCTACCAGGGGCTCGCGGAGGCAACGCTGTTCCGGGGCGGCCGGCCGGAGGACACGATCATCGAGGCGATCTGCGACATGCCACGGGTGATCCACATGGACACGCCCCTGTGGGAGGCGGAGGAGCTGCAGACGCGCCACCACGAAAAGTATCTCGTGGTGGTGGACAACGACTCGCCCGTCGGTATCGTCTCGCAGACTGACATCCTCCACACCCTCATTTCCCAGCCGAGCATCCTTACCAGCCGCATCCGCAAGGCGGACACGATCGACGCGTTGGCCGATCTCCGCGGGCAGTTGGCGGAGGTGGCGGCCGATGCCCGGGAGACCAACCACCGCCCGAGCGATGCGGTCCGTTTGCTAACCGAAACCCATCTGGCGATACAGCGCCGGGCCATCGAGCTCACCCTCGCCGCGCTGGAGCGCGGGGGGTGGGGAGCGCCTCCCGCCGAGTTTACCGTGTTGATTATGGGCTCCGGCGGCCGCCGGGAAATGATGCTCGACCCCGACCAGGACAACGGCATCATCATCGCAGACCCTCGGGAGGCGGACGGCGAGGCGGTGAACGACTGGTTTGAGCGCTTCTCCCGGCGGATGAACGAGGCTCTCGACCGCCTAGGTTACATGCTCTGCCCAGGCGACATCATGGCGACCAACCCCATGTACCGGAAGACCCTCTCCCAGTGGAAGCAGCAGATCTCCCACATCATCGAGCGGCCCACGGAAAAGGCGGCGCGCTGGTCCAATATCGTGCTCGACTTCGACACCCTGTACGGCAAGGAGGCCCTGACCACGGAGCTGCGCCGCCACGTCCTCGCATGGGTGCAAGAGAACCGCCGGTTGCTGAAGATGATGGCCGACCACGACGCCGAGGGGCGGCCCGCCATCGGCTTCTTCAACCAGCTCATCAGCACCACCAGGGATGACGGCGGTGAACGGATCGACATCAAGCGCAACGGCCTGCGCATCATCGCCGATGCCGCGCGCATCTTCGCCCTGGAGAACGGGGTGGCGGTCGAGAATACCACCGACCGGCTCGACGCCCTGGTACGGGTGGGCAAGCTCTCGGCCGACTTCAAAGTCTCGATCCAGGAGGCGTACGAGGAGCTCCTCGACCTGCTGCTAGGCCACCAGATCGAGCAGTCGCGGCGGCAAGAAGGGTTGGACAAGCTGATCGACCCTGCGAGGTTGACGCCGCAGACTCGTAGTAGGCTGCGTGTCGCCATGCGCGCGACCAAGCGATTTCAAGAGCGGCTGCAGGACGACTATGCGACAGAGATCTTTTGACGGCGAATGATGAGGAGCCGATCACATGGCGAAGAAAATCCTGGTGGTCGATGACGAACCCAATATTGTCCTGTCTCTGGAGTTCTTGATGGGCCAGGCCGGCTACGAGGTATGCACCGCCGAGAACGGCGATGAGGCGCTCCGCGTCGTGGCACAGGACCGACCGGACCTCGTGCTACTGGACATCAATCTGCCCGACATCTCCGGCTATGAGGTGTGTCAGCAGATCCGGGCGAACGCTGACTGGCGAGCGATCAAGATCCTGATGATCACCGCCAAGGGACGGGTGGTGGAGCGGGAGAAGGGGCTTGCGATGGGCGCCGACGACTACATCACCAAGCCGTTCTCGGCGCAGGAGGTGGTAGAGAAGGTGGCGCAGTATCTCGACAACCAAGGGGGTGGAGACACCACCCAGTAGCCTTCTACGGCGTCATTTCGAATGGTGGAGCGGCGCGAACACGGCGGCGCCCCCCTCCCCCGACGGCATCGTGACGCCCCTTAACGCGCGTGATTGGTCACCAAAAATACTGGGCGATGTTCTCGGGGGTGGCGATCGCCATCGCCGCGTTGCTCATCCCCGTCGCGCTCTATGGCGGCCGCCACGCCGTCTCGGCGGAGGCGCGGTTCATGATCGTCGCAGGCCTTCTGGCGGCCGGGCTGACCATCGTCGCACTCCTCGCCATCGTCTGGACCTTCGTCGAGCTGGCGCTGTTTCGCCCCATGCGCGCCCTCTCCCGTGCCGCGGAGACCATGGCCGCGTCCGGCGCCGGCCACGAGCCGGAGATCCCCCGCACCCACCTGCTGGATGAGCTCCCCGACCACTTCGAGCACATGACCTCGGCCTTGCTGCGCTCGCGCCGGGAGCTTGCCCAGGCGATCGCCGCCGGGGCAGCCGGCATGGAGGAGCAGAAGTCCCGTCTGGAGACCGTCCTGCGGGAGATCGATTCCGGGGTGATCGTGTGTGACAGCCATGCCCGCATCCTGCTCTACAACGCGGCGGCCGAGCAGATCCTCGGGAGAACCGGGCTGCTGGGGCTAGGGCGGTCGGTCTTCGTGCTGTTCGCCAGTGCTCCGCTGCGCCATGCGCTGGACTCCCTGCGCGAGAAGCAGGGTGACCCCGATGCGCTGGATGAAGATGCCGATTTTACCTGCGCCGCCCTCGAAGAGGAGACCCTCCTCCACTGCCGCATGACTCTGCTGCCGTCGGAGTCGCGACACGAGGCGGATTTCCTGCTGACCTTCGAGGACGTCACCATCCCCATGGAGGCGCTGCACCAGCGGGATATATTGCTGGGGGAGGTGTTCGATTCCCTCCGACGTCCACTCGCCAGCCTGCGCGCCGCGGCCGAGAACCTGACTCAGTTTCCCGACATGGATGGGACGAAGCGAGGTCAGTTTCAGGAGATCGTGACCGCGGAGTCGAAGCGAGTCTCCGCCGCCCTGGAAGAGCTGGACCGGCGCCGCAGGTCGTTGTCCAAAGGAGCGTGGACGATGACCGACCTGCTGTCGACGGACCTGGCCGCGGCGGTGCAGCGGCGGCTCGCGGACACCGAGGTGCGGCTCACGCCGGTGGGGATCCCCCTGTGGCTGCGTTGTGACAGCCACTGTCTGGTGGTGATGCTCCAGCGGCTGATCGAGAAGCTGACCGACTACCTGGGGGTGACCGAGTTCGACTTCGAGCCGCTCATCGGCGACATGAGAATCTACCTCGACATCGGCTGGTGCGGGGAGCCGGTCCCCGCCTCCGAGATCGACCGGTGGCTCGACGAGGCGCTGCCCGCGTTGGATGGCGAGTGCACCGTGCAGGAGCTGCTGCAGCGCCACGGCAGCGACCTCTGGAGCCAACCGCACCGGCGCTCCGGCAGCTCGGTCCTGCGGATACCGGTGCCTGCCTCGGGCAAGCAGTGGCAACCCAAGACGCCGATCCTGCCACCGCGCCCGGAGTTCTACGATTTTTCGCTCTTCCGCGGCGGCGCGAGCCTGGGGGAGCAGGCGGACACCCCCCTGGAGGCCCTCGAATACGTCGTGTTTGACACTGAGACCACCGGCCTCCGCCCCTCTCACGGGGACGAGATCGTCTCCATCGCCGGGGTCCGGATCGTCGGGGGGCGGCTGCTGTCCGGCGAGGTCTTCGAGCGCCTGGTCAATCCCCGGCGTTCCATTCCCCGGGCCTCCATCCGGTTCCACGGCATCACCGAAGATCAGGTGCGCGACCAACCTGGCCCCGAGGTGGTCCTGCCGCAATTCAAGCGGTTCGTCCAGGACGCGGTGCTCGTGGGCCACAACGCGGCGTTCGACATGAAGTTCCTGAAGCTGAAAGAGGCGCAGTGTGGCATGCGTTTCGACAACCCGGTGCTGGACACCCTCCTCCTGTCCGTCTACCTCCACCCGGAGATCGCCGACCAGACCCTGGACGGGATGGCCCACCGGTTCGGCATCGAGCAACGGGCGCGGCACACGGCCATCGGTGACGCCCTGGTGACCGCCGAGATCTTCCTGGTACTGCTCGACCTGCTGAAGGCGCGCGGCATCGTCACCCTGGCCCAGGCGGCCGAGGCGTCGGCGAACATGACGGCCATTCGTAAACAGCAACAACAGCACTGAGGGACGCGATGGTAGACGGCAAGGCGGTACGGGACCGGCTGATCGCCCTCGTCGGTATCGGAATTCTGTTCGTGAACTACCCGTTGCTGTCGCTGTTTTCCAGGGGCGAGCCGGTACTGGGGATCCCCATGACCTACCTCTATCTGTTTGTCGGCTGGGCCCTCTTCATCGTCTCCATCGGCATCGTGATGGGACGAGAGGGGTTGCGTATCCGACGAGAGGGTGACCGGCGCGACGGCAACAGCGGGGAGTAGATGATGCCCCGTGGTTACCTGATCCCACTCATCTCGGTCGCCTACCTGGCGCTGCTGTTCGGGATCGCGTACGTCGGGGACAAGCGCGCGGATAGCCAGCGATCGATCATCGCCAACCCCTACATCTACACCCTGTCCATCGCGGTCTATTGTACCGCGTGGACCTATTACGGGAGTGTCGGCCGTGCGGCGAGCACCGGAGTAGGCTTCCTGCCGATCTATATCGGGCCGACCTTGATGGCGAGCCTCTGGTGGCTGGTGCTGCGCAAGATCATCCGCATCGCCAAGACCCAGCGGATCACCTCGATCGCGGATTTCATCGGCTCCCGTTACGGCAAGAGCGCGGTCATCGCCGGGCTCGTCACGGTCATCGCCGTGATCGGCATCATGCCCTACATCTCGCTCCAGCTTAAGGCGGTCTCCACCAGTTACCTGGTCCTCATTAACTACCCAGATGTCACGATTCCCCACTACCGGGACATCCGTTTCTGGGCCGACAACGCGTTCTATGTCGCCCTGGTCCTGGCGACCTTCGCCATCCTCTTCGGGACCCGCCACATCGACGCGACGGAGCGCCATGAAGGGATGGTAGCGGCGATCGCCTTCGAGTCGCTGTTCAAGCTGATCGCCTTCCTGGCAGTGGGGATCTTCGTCACCTACGGTCTCTTCGATGGATTCCAGGGGCTCTTTCGCGAGGCGGCGGCGGTACCGGAGCTCTCGGCCCTGATGACCATGGACGCGGTGCCTGGCGGCTACGGCGGCTGGTTCTCCCTGACCTTCCTGGCGATGATGGCGATCCTCTTCCTGCCGCGGCAATTCCAGGTCACGGTGGTCGAGAACGTCGACGAGGCACACGTGCGCAAGGCGGTGTGGCTGCTGCCCCTCTACCTCCTGGTGATCAACCTCTTCGTGTTGCCGATCGCCTTCGGTGGGCGGATGACCTTCCCCGCCGGGAGTGTCGACCCCGACACCTTCATGCTCACCATCCCCCTGGCCTCGGGCCAGACCGCCCTGGCGGTACTGGGATTCCTCGGGGGCCTGTCGGCCGCCACCGGCATGGTGATCGTGGCGACCATCGCGCTCTCCACCATGGTCTGCAACGACCTCGTCATGCCCGCCCTGCTGCGGGTCGAAGCCCTGGCCCTGCACCGGCGCGAAGACCTGACCGGACTCCTGCTGGGGATCCGCCGCGGCACCATCATCGTGGTGGTGCTCCTCGGCTACCTCTACTTCCGCCTGATCGGCGAGTCCTACACCCTCGTCTCGATCGGCCTGCTATCGTTCTCCGCCGCCGCCCAGTTTGCCCCGGCGATCCTGTTCGGCATCTACTGGAAGGGGGCAACCCGGGCGGGCGCGAGCACCGGCCTGAGCGCCGGGTTTCTGGTCTGGGGCTACACCCTGCTCATGCCGAGCCTCGCCCAGTCCGGTTGGTTGCCGCAGAGCTGGCTCGATCAGGGCCCGCTGGGAATCGAGCTGCTGCGGCCGTACGAGCTGTTCGGCCTTCATGGGCTCGACCACATCACCCACTCCCTCTTCTGGAGCATGCTCGCCAACATCGGCGGGCTGGCCGCGGTCTCCATCGTCACGCACCAGTCGGCCATCGAGCGGGTACAGGCGGCGCTGTTCGTCGATGTCTTCCGCGAGGAGGGGAGACCGAGGGAGACTCACCTGTGGGGCGGCACCACGACGGTAGGGGAGCTGAAGGCGCTGGCCGCCCGCTTCCTGGGGGAGGCGGGGGCATCGCGCGCCTTTTCCGGATTTGTCCCGGCGGGCGACGTGGACCTCACGGAGGCAGCGGCGGACCCCAGGCTGGTCAACTTTACCGAGCGGCTGCTGTCCGGCGTGATCGGTGCTGCCTCCGCCCGGGTCATGGTGGCATCGGTGGTGAAAGGGGAGGCACTGAGCATCGAGGGGGTGATGGAGATCCTCGACGAGACCTCCCAGGTGATGCAGTACAGCCGCCGCCTGGAACAGAAGTCGGCCCAGCTAGAGGCGGCCACCACCGAGCTGCGCGATGCCAACCGGCGTTTGCAGGAGCTCGACAAGATGAAGGACGAGTTCGTCTCGACGGTGAGCCACGAGCTGCGCACGCCCCTCACCTCGATCCGCGCCTTCTCCGAGATCTTGCTGCGGTCACCTGACATCGAGTCCAGTCGGCGGCAGGAATTCGTCGAGATCATCGTCGGCGAGACCGAGCGCCTCACGCGACTGATCAACGACCTCCTCGACACAGCCAAGATCGAGTCGGCGGCGGTCGAGTGGCACAAGGAACGGTACGACCTGCGCCGAGTGATCGACGCCAGCGTCAACAGCGTACGGGCCCTTTATGGAGAGAATCGTGTCGACATCGACGTGCAACTCCCCCCGGAGCCGGCCATGGTGGAGATCGACCGTGACCGCTTGTTGCAGGTGGTGCTCAACCTCCTCTCGAACGCCGCGAAGTTCTGCGAGCCGGGTGAGGGCAGGGTGGTGCTCGTCCTGACCCGGCAGGAGGGAGAGGTGCAGGTCAGCGTGGCCGACAACGGACCCGGCATCGACCCGGAGCAAAAGGACGCCATCTTCGAAAAATTTCACCAGGCGGCACAGGACGGGCACAAACGGCCGGCCGGGACCGGCCTGGGGCTCGCCATCTCCAGGCAAATCATTCTCCACCACGGCGGTCGCATCTGGGTCGAGAGCGAGCCGGGCCACGGCGCCACCTTTTGCTTTGTCCTACCAGCAGCGGACGCCTAGGAGTCTATAGCTCGACATTCCTGCGGCACGGCACGAGGCGGCGAGTCTGGGGCGTTGCGCTCGGTCCAGAGGCGGATCACTTCTTGTACATCCGCTGCTGGGCGTCCACCTCGGGAATACGCAACAACCGCTCCGCCTCGGGTCTAGCGAGCTGCTCTTCGAGGTAGTCGGCGCGGTCGATGATCGTGGGCGGCCTCTCCTGGATGTTGTGCAGGAACCGCCACAACCGCCCCGGCCCGGCGGCAAGCTTCGGATCCAGGGTCGCCGCCTTGCGGTAGTCGTGGATCGCCTCCTCGTACCGCCCAGTCCGGTCGTTCAGGGTCGCCCGGTTGGCGTAGGCGAGTGCGGACGTGGGGGCCAGCTCGATCGCCCGGTCGAACAGGGCACGCGATGCGTCGAACCGTTCCAGGAGCATCAACGTGATCGCCTTTCCCCGGTGGGATTCCGAGTAGTCGGGATTCAGCGCGATGGCCTCGTCGAAGGTGGCCAGCGCCTGTTCGAGCTTGCCGTCCTCGAGATAACTGTTAGCCAAGCGGCTCTTGTTCTCGCCGGGAACACTCTCCGTGGTGTCGTTGTGGTAGTAACCCACCGCGAGGACAACCAGGATCAGGAGGACGATCGTCGCCTTGATGAGATCGGACGGTTTCATCGTCTCGAGGAGGTTTCGCTGGCCGGCGGGAGGACAGTGGCTGCGATGGTACCCGCGGTCCGGCACCGGCAGAACCGCCGCAACCCTATTTCTCCAGAAAATATTTCGCCATCAATACCCGGTTGAACAGGAACGAGAAAGTGACCACCAGCACCACCACCAGCGGGATGGTCTTGTTCTCGATCGCCCTCTGCTCCTCGTCGGTGGGGGCATGCTTTGCCTTCCGTTCGAGGGAACGAAGCCGCCCCACGTAGATCACCCGCTTGACCGGCCGGTAGAGGAGGGCGGCGAGGATGATCGTGGTGGCCCAGAACCAGACGAGGAATCCCAGGTTCAACACGCCTCCGGGAGCACAGCGAAAAAAAGGAGAGGGGGGCTGAGCCCCCCTCTCCAGTCACGCTACCGTAGCGTGTTACGGCTTGTCGATGTCGAGGCGGGCCTTTCTGACATCACCGATGTCTTCGACCAGGACCTCGACCTCCTTGTTGGGAATGGTGGACATCTCCATGTAGTAGGCGAGAAACCACATCATGCCGACACCGAGGGCCCACCACAGAATCTGCCACGCCCAGATGGAGGGCATGCCGAAGGTCCACCCCTCGACCCCGCCGGTGGGGCTGCCGAAGATGGTGTTGCCGACCACGGCGCCGGGACCCTGGGCGAAGAAGAACCACACCAGCACGATCCCCACGGCAACCGGGATCATCTTCCGCTTCGCCGCGGGGAGTGCCGCATGTTCGTGCAGGAAGTCGTGGAACGTCATCCGGTGCGCCAGAGCCTCTTTGCTCTGGGTGAGCGCGGAGACGATGATCGCAGTCCCCAGGTTGAACACGATCCCCCAGCCGGCGGAGTGCATGGTCCACGGCCAGCGACCCCAGGCGGTGATCCCGAACCAGTTGGTGCCGATGGTCTCGGTGCAGGTCACCGCGACGATGCCGGCGATGAGACCGAGCACGACACCCTGGCGGGTGAGGAAGGGCCAGTAGCACACGGCGATCAGCGAGGGCCACATCTGGAAGCCGTACGCCACAGCAAGGCCACCGAGCAGGACGAGGGCGTCGTGTGAGGTGGTGGCAACGATGAGAGCAGATAGGACGATGATGCCAACGCCGATCCGCCCGAACAGCTTCTGGGTGAGGTGGGTAGCCTCAGGCCGCAGGAAGTGCTTGTAGAGGTCGCGGGTGAGCATGCCGCCGGCGGTGGACATGTACGCGGCACCGGTCGACTGCATCGCCGCCAGGGCGCAGACGCTGAGTATCCCCACCAGCCACGGGGCCGCGTCGGCCATCAGGTTGATCAACACTGGGACGATCATCCCCTGCTTGCCCTCCGTCTCCATCAAATCCATGCCCAGGTGCAGCTTGTCGGTGGCGAAGCCGGCGGCCAGCATGGCGCTGTCGCCGCCGATCAAGTGGCCGGCCATCCCCTGCATGGCGGTGAAAAAGATCAGGATACCGCCGATCATCGCGGAGGAGGCCCACACCTGCTGGGGCGCGAAGGGCCGGGGGTTCTTGTTGGCGAACGACCACATGGAGAAGGCCGGTGCCGACTGGATCCCCATGAGGGCGA
>Ga0210124_1000779_pt1 | contig 15244 bp, 12 predicted proteins | sample Muzzi_PWC_D2_FD_185554 | JGI IMG/M metagenome (GOLD analysis project Ga0210124, IMG submission 185554) | Wetland microbial communities from San Francisco Bay, California, USA, that impact long-term carbon sequestration - Muzzi_PWC_D2 (SPAdes) | ecosystem: Environmental > Aquatic > Marine >... | reverse complement strand
GGGCCTCCGGGAAGAGCGCGTGGAACGCCTGGCGGGTGAGGTGGGTGAGGATCTGGCGGTTGGCCAGGGCGCAGTTGACCCCGGCGCGCATGGCCCCGAGGTAGGCGCGGCCCAGGTCCGAGTCGATGGGGGCGCACGCCAGCTCCCGGTCCGGGAGGTGCAGGTGGTGGCGCGGCGCCGCGACCACCATGCGTTTGAGGAACTCGGTGCCGATCTGATGGCCCAGGCCGCGGGAGCCGCAATGGATGGAGACCACCGCCTCGCCCTGGCGCAGGCCGAAGGTGGCCGCCGTGTCGGGGTCGAAGAGCTGGTCCACCGCCTGCACCTCCAGGTAGTGGTTGCCGGAGCCGAGGGTGCCCATCTCGTCGCGCTGGCGCTCCTTGGCGTGGTCGGAGACCTGTTTGGGCAGGGCGCCGGCGAGGCAGCCCCCCTCCTCGATGCGCACCAGGTCGGCGGCGTCGCCGTGGCCGCGCTCCACGGCCCAGCGGGCGCCGCCCTTGAGCATGGCGTCCATCTCCTTGCGATCGAGGTGGAGCTTGCCGCGGCTCCCCACACCGGCGGGGATGGTGCGGTAGAGGCGCTCGGCCAGGGCCTCCCGGCGCGCGGTGATCGCCGCAACCGACAGGCCCGTGAGCAGCGTCCGCACCCCGCAGGAGATGTCGAAGCCGACGCCGCCGGCGGAGACCACGCCCCCCTCCGCCGGGTCGAAGGCCGCCACGCCGCCGATCGGGAAGCCGTAGCCCCAGTGGGCGTCGGGCATGGCAAAGGCGGCGCGCTGGATGCCGGGCAGGGAGGCGACGTTGGTGACCTGCTCCAGGACCTTGTCGTCCATCCCATCGAGGAGGTCGCGGCTGGCGTAGAGAACCCCCGGCACGCGCATGGCCCCGCGCGGCGGCAACCGCCACTGGAATGGTCCCTCGCGAATCAGCTCTCGGGTATCCATGGCAACGACTCGGACGGTGGAACCCCTGGCCACCTAGAGAATATAAGGGATGGGGATTGGGGGGTGAGGGATGCGGGCGTGGTCGGCCCTGCGGGCCGGATGAGATGCCGTCCGATGCCACACGTGGGTAGGGGCACGGCATGCCGTGCCCCTACGGCATGTTGTCCGAGGACATCCCCGCGAAAAAAGATCGCCGGCCGCAGGCCGGCACCACCCCTAGCCCCTAGCTCCTGATCCCTAGCTCCTCATCCCTACACATCCACCACACATTGTGCGATCCACTCGCCGCCTGCGCCGCGGCGCACCGCCAGGTCCGTGTACGTCGCCCCCTTCACCTCCACCGCGGGCCGGTGGCGCGCCACGTCGATCGCCTCACCCCAGGCGGTGGCGGAGAGGTGCTCGCCGTCGATGCGCACGGCGAAGCGGTGGAAGAGCAGGCGGCGCGTCGCCATGGCGTAGATCACCGCGTTGAGCCAGTCGGCGAGCAGCAGGTCGAGGTCAGGGGCCGCGCAGGTGAGCGAGACAGCCTCGCGGTCGGCCACCGTCGCCGGGTCGGTGATCACCGCCGTCAGGGCGATGGCCGCCTGCTCGAAGGCCTCGGCCGCGGAGGCGCCGAACCCGCGCACCCCGATGTCCGCCTGGTGCTCGTAGTGCTCCCACCGCGCTGCGGCCATGACGGGTGCTCCATTCCCGGAAAGACCATAACACCGAATCCGTCGCTTCTGGTGTCGCGTCGCAACGTGGGAGGCGAATGCACTGGATGATGGGACGCAACGCCTTGCAGGTGGGTTCACCACGGGGGAGCGGGGGGCAATGCGCAGCCTCGCACCGGCCGGGACCGCGGCGGCGATTGTGTTGGGTCGGATGAGACGCTTTTGGCGAGGCTGTGCGGAATGCGACTAACCTCTCCTCCCCCCAAACCGTCCCCGTGTCCCCCGTGGTAAAGATCCCTGGAGGGCAGATCACGGCCCCCACGGTCACCGCTCGCCGAACAGGGCGGTGCCGACGCGGACGTGGGTGGCGCCCTCCTCGATGGCGACCTCGAAGTCGCCGCTCATGCCCATGGAGAGGGCGAGCGGCGGGGCGCCGGGGGGCCGGTGCGCGGCGGCGAGCCGAGCCAGGGCACGGAAGTAGGGGCGCGTCGCCTCGGGGTCGAGGTCGTAGGGAGGGACGCACATGAGACCCTCGACCCGCAGATCGGGCAGCGCGGTCACCGTCTCGAGGAGCGCCGCCAGGGCGGCAGGCGCGACGCCGCCCTTCTGCGCCTCGTCGCCGATGTTCACCTGCAGGAAGATGCGTTGCACCTTGCCGGCCGCCTGGGCCGCGGCGTGGAGCGCCTCGGCCAGGGGCAGCCGGTCGACCGACTGGATCACGTCGAACAGGGCGACCGCCGCCTTCGCCTTGTTGCGCTGCAGCCGTCCCACGAGGTGCAGCTCGGTGACGCCGGTGAGCTGCGGCACCTTCTCCGTGGCCTCCTGCACCCGGCTCTCTCCGAGGATGGTGACGCCGGCATCCACCACCGTCTGTACCGCCGCCGCCGGGTGAAACTTCGACACGCCGACCAGGGTGACCTCGCCAGGGTCCCGTCCGCATCGAGCGCAGGTGGTGGTGATTGCCTGCCGGACCCGTGCGACCCGCGCGGTCGCGCCCGGCGCGGTCACGGTGTGACGCCCGCTAGCGCGCCGCTCGCAGGGGAGAACGCGATCGGGGGAAGGGCCAGCTCCGTGCGTGGGGCGGGCTTCGGCCCACCAGACGCCGGCACGGCTTGAAGAGCACATCGGCCGGTTGAAACCGGGCCTACGGGTTGGCCCCAGGACCGTCGGGCAGCGCCTTGCATCTCGTTCTCCTGATCCTCTGGACGGTTCTTATCAGAGTTGTGAGCGGACATGCGAGGACCAACGACGGGATCGCGCCGTCGCCCACTCGCTCGGGTCGAGGGGTCGGCGCGTCGTCATCCTGATGGCTGCCGCGGTGCGATGTGGCATACTGCCAGCACGCCGCCGGCACGGGGCGCCCTCCCTACCGACCCGCACGATCTCCCCTCGGTGCCATGGCCCCACACCCGTTGTCCCCGCCGGCCGTTGCCTCACTCTTCACCCCGCTGCCCCTCGGCGAGGATCTCACCCTGCCCAACCGCATCGTCATGGCCCCCATGACCCGGTGCATGGCCGGACCCGGGCTGGTGCCCACGGAGGCGATGGCCGCCTATTACGCGCGCCGCGCCGACGCCGGGCTGATCGTCAGCGAAGGGGCCATCGTCCGGCCCGACGGCCAGGGCTATCCGGACACCCCCGGCCTGTTCACCGCCGAGCAGGTCGCGGGCTGGCGCGGCGTGACCGCCGCGGTCCACGACGCCGGCGGCCGGATCTTCTGCCAGCTCTGGCACGTGGGCCGCGTCTCCCACCCGACCTACCTCGGCGGCGACCTACCCATCGCCCCCTCGGCCGTGCCCCTGGCCGGGCCGATCGCCCACACCGACCTGGAGTACGGCACGCCGCGCGCCCTCGATGCCGGTGAGATTCCGCCCCTGATCGAGGCCTTTGCCACGGCCGCGGCCAATGCCATGGACGCGGGCTTCGACGGAGTGGAGGTCCACGGCGCCAACGGTTACCTGATCGACCAGTTTCTCCACTACCGCACCAACCTCCGCGACGACGCCTATGGGGGCGATCCCGCGCGCATGGCGCGCCTCTGTCTGGAGGTGGTGGATGCGCTGTGCGAGGCGGCCGGTGCGGACCGCGTCGGGATCCGCCTCTCCCCCGCCGCCTACCACCACCTGCGGCCCGATCCCCGCGACCCGGAGGTCTTCCAGTACCTGCTTGCGGCGCTGGACGAGCGCACCTTGACCTACGTCCACGCCGGGATCGCCGACGACACCCGGGAGTTCGACTACCTAGGCGGTCGGGTCGCCGACTTCCTGCGCCGCCACTACCGCGGCACCCTGATCGCCTGCGGCTCCTTCACTCCGGAGAGCGCGGCAGCGGCGCTCGCCGCCGACCGTTGCGACCTCACCGCCATCGGCCGCCCGTTCATCGCCAACCCGGACCTGGTGGAGCGCATCCGCGCCGGCGAGCCCCTCGTGCCGTTCGACGAGGCGATGCTCGACCGGTTGGAGTGACGGACAGCTTGGGCGTCTTGCCGCTGCTGACTCCGCGGTGTGCTGCGCGGCGACGGCGGATGCGGGGTGGGGATGGGCGCTGAGGTGTCGGTGCCGGCCTGGCGGCCGGCGATGTTGGTTGCGGACGGCCTCGGACGTCATGCCGTAGGGGCACGGCATGCCGTGCCCTTACCACAGACCGGTCTCTCATCCGGCCCGCAGGGCCGACTGCTCCCCCAACCCCCACCCCTCATCCCCCATCCCGTCCTTCACAGGAACGGCGAGAACAGCCAGAAGAAGGCGTCGCGTAACCGCACCGGCACGGAGCGGCTGTCGACCTCCTGCAACGACACCGCCCTGGACCCGGCGATGAGCCGCTCCACGTGCCCCGTGAGGGACTCCGCGAGCGGTCGGTCGAAGACCTCCAGGGCCATCTCGAAGTTCAACCGCAGGCTCCGCGGGTCGACGTTCGCGGAGCCGACCTGGAGGTACTCGCCGTCGACCACGAACAGCTTGGTGTGGGCGAAGGGTGGCGGCTGGTAGTAGATCGCGACCCCGCGCTGCAAGAGCTCCCAGAGCATGTTGCGGGTCGCCCAGTGGACGAACGGCAGGTTGCTCCGCTCCGGCAGGAGGATCTGGACCCGCACCCCCTTCATGGCGGCGGCCTGCAGGGCCGCGATCAGCTCACGCGGGGGCAGGAAGTAAGGTGTGACCCAGTGGATGGTGCGACGCGCGGCGGCGACGGCACCGATCAGGACGGTCACCAGCTTGTCGAGGTCGTCGTCCGGGCCGGTCGAGATCACCCGGCAGCGGGCCTTGCCATGGCCGGCCGGGACGTCGCCGCGGATCTCGATCTCCTCACCGGCCGCGAAGCGCCAGTTGTCGGCGAATAGCCGCTCCAGCTCGTGCACCACCGGGCCGGTGACCGCGAAGTGGGCGTCCTGGCATCCACCCTTGGCGGTCGCGAGATGGCGATTGCCGATGTTCATACCGCCGGTGAAGCCGATCTCCCCGTCGACCGCCAGCACCTTGCGATGGTTGCGCAGGTTCACGTGCAGGGCCGGCGGGACCAGGCGCGGCGGGAGAAAGCGTTTGACGCGCAGGCCACGCCGGCGCGCCCGGCCGCTGGACCGCGGCAGGGAGTACCAGTCGCCGACACCGTCGATCAGCACCCGCACGGTCACCCCGCGGCGCTGCGCCGCCTCCAGGGCCTCGATGAAGCGTCGCCCGGTGCGGTCGTTCTCCAGGATGTAGGTCATCAGGTAGACGGAGCGGGTGGCCGCCTCGATCGCCGCCAGCATCTCCGGGTAGGCCTCCTCGCCGTTGAACAGCGGACGTACCTCGTTGCCCTCGGTCAACGGTCGGCCGGACACCGCCTGCGACACGCGCGCGATGGCGTCGGCCACGGTCCCTCCGGCGGGCATGGCCGCGACTGCCACCGCCAGGGTGTCGGCATCTTCGTGCGGGAAGCGGAACCAGTAGGTCGGCCGGCCGTGGAGTTGCCGCGCCTTGGTGCGCACCCGGTTGATGCCGAAGGCGTAATAGAGAACCGGGCCCACCAGCGGGAACAGCAGCGACAGGACCACCCAGGCGAAGGCGGCCCGCGAGTCGCGCTTGTACATCAAGGCATGGCCCGCCGCCACCGGGCCGACCACCACATGCAGGAGGAGCGCGATGGCCTTGAGCATGGTCTTCGTGGACGGACGATCGATGGGCTCGGTGGAGCGACACCCGGCACGCCGGGACTACCGACTGCGTCCCTTCCCCGCGCCAATCCGGAGCCATGATGGACGACGGCCGCCGGTTCGCCAAACGCCTGAGCGTCGTCCACGAGGACCGCGCGAGCCCTCGACGGCCCGGATCTGATGTCCGCGCGTGCCAAGACGGCCCACGCTGCCCTCTGACCCGCTCCCTGAGGCGCGCTCAACGACGCGGGGCAGCGGCGACCATGGCCTGACTCCCGCACGGTGACTCGATGTGGCTCCACTCAAGCCATCGAAACCCGCGATGCATAACGAGTTGTCTGTTCACCTTTGAGACCCATCACAATGCACGACTACAAGATCATTCACCGGAGAGGAGGGGAACGCGAAAAATTCCGGATAGTTACGGAAGAATCGCGTGCCTGGTTTGGCATGGCATCCGCATTGCTTGAGTCAAGATCACTGCGGTCGGACGATCAGAGCGGGATGAGGGATGTCGCGGCCGTGGCGGAAATCCATCCATCGCGAATGATCCACATAATCTGCCGAGGGGAATGAGTGATGACGCAGCGGCCATTACTTGGCACACAACACGCTAGGAGGAACGGCTGGTCCACGAAACAGCCCGTGGTCATTTTGACGGTAAGCATCGGTGCGTTGACATCACCTACATGCGGTTTCGCCAAGACCACCGTACAGGCGCAACGACGATCATCCCGTGACAGCCGGGATCGGTGCCGTGCGGCTCGCTGCCTCGCCGGCAGCGCGAGTAGGGTGCGGTGCGCTACCTGCCTAGAAGGGCGCCTTGTTCAATCAACGGGGGGACGGCGTGGCCTCCGAGATAAGCGGCGGATCGATCCGCCGTCGGACCCGACCATAGACAACCAAAGTAGTCATGGAATAGGGTGCCCGGTGCATTGGCCGGCTCCGCGGACGGTACGCAGGCGGCCGGCGACGCGGCGGTGAGGGAGAGAGGTGCGGACGTTGACACGCATTTGGACACTGGTCTGTTGTTCAACCACTAAGAACGAGGAGAAGGAACCATGAACAAGAAGCTGGTGGCTACGCTTGCAGTTGCGCTGCTCGCCGCTGGGTCCGCAAGCCCGGCCCGCGCGACCCTCACCGATCGAGGCTGCGGCATGATCTACGACGATGACCTCGGCCCGAACGGAACTACCTGGCTGGCGGATGCTACCTATGCGGCCACCGAGTTATCCGATGCGCGCGTCGCAGAGATCATCGGTGGGTTCCCCACCCCTTTTCCTGACGGCCACGTATTGGTGCCCGAAGATTTCGCAAAAAACAGCTCCGGTCAGTACACGGGCAAAATGACGTGGTGGGGGGCGGTGGCCTGGGCCGACCAGCTCACCTACTCTGACCTGAGTGGCTGGCGGTTACCAACGGTTCCCCTGCCAGCCGGCGGGCCGTGCGTGGGTAACAACTGTACTGACAGCGAAATGGGGCATCTGTACTACACCGAGCTGGGTGGGGCCGCGAACTCCTTTTCGATACTGTTCAGCAGCGATCCCGATGTCGCGCTCTTCCAGTTTTCCAGCCAGATCGGCACCTACTGGTCCGGTACCGACGCGACCGCGGATCCTCTGATTGGGGGACCGTTGTTCTTTACCTTCATAAACTTCTCGGTTCCCAGCGCTGGCCTCCAGGGGGCCTCCGGCAAGTCGGGAGCCGCCGGTGCCTGGGCGGTCCGCGACGGCGATGTCGTGTCCGACATCGACTGCGACGGGGTGGCGGATGGAGACGATAATTGTCCGAACGATCTCAACTCGGACCAGGCCGACACCGATGGCGATGGCGACGGTAACGCCTGCGACGACGACGACGACAACGATGGCGTGTTGGATAACGTGCCGGATAATTGTCCGCTCACCTACAACCCTGACCAGACCGACGATAACGGGAACGGTGTGGGCGACGCCTGCGAGGATGCCGACGACGATGGTGTTCTCGACGACGTCGATCAGTGCCCGGATACGCCCGTTGACGAGCTAGCCGGCGACGACGGGTGTGCGATCAGCCAGCTCTGCCCGTGTGCTCAGCCTGAGGGTGACCTTTGGAAGAACCACGGTGCGTACGTCCGGTGCGTGGCCCATGCGTCGGGTGACTTCGTGGCCGCCGGGTGGATCACCGAGGCGGAGAAGGACGCCATCGTCTCGGAGGCGGGCGAGTCGGTCTGCGGCCAGAAGAACTGAACCGTCGGGTCTGGAGGGGCATGCGGGGTCCGATGTCGGACCCCGCATGAACCCCGGATCGCGGCCAGCGGCCGCGGCGGCGTCCCCGCCTGATGGCGGCTCGTGTGAGGCGCCGTTTGCGGTGAGGGACGCTACGCGTGCGGGATCTTCGCCGAGCCCGCCCCACATTGCAGGTTGCCGGGCACGGCCACGTCGATCTTTTGAGGGTAGGCGAGGTTGAGCCCCGCCATGATCGCCACGAACTCCGCCTCGCTCTTGCCACCCCCCAGGCGGGGATTGCGCGCCTTCTCCTGGCCGATGGTCGAGACCCGGCGGCCGGCGTAGTCGTGGCCGGGGTAGACCAGGGTGTCGTCCGGGAGGGTGAAGAGCTTGGCGTGGATGCTGCGATACAGGGTCGCGGCGTCGCCGGACTGGAAGTCGGTGCGTCCGCATCCGTCGATCAGCAGACCGTCGCCGGTGAACACCATCTGGTGGGTGCCGGTGTCTACCCGATAGGAGTGGTGGCTGCCGGTGTGGCCGGGGGTGAACAGCGGGTGGATCTCGATGGTGCCCACGTGCAGCGGCTCGCCCTCGCGCAGCCCCACGTCGCGGCACGGTATCTCGTCCATCGCCGCCCCCGCGGTCTTGCAACCGGTGGCCGCGCGCAGCCCGGCGGCGCCGGTGATGTGGTCGGCGTGCACGTGGGTCTCCAGGGTGTAGGCGAGGCGTAGCCCCAGCTCGTCCAGCACCCGCAGGTCGCGCGCCACCATCTCCGCCACCGGATCGATGACCACCGCGGCGCCGGTCTCGCGGCAGGCGAGCAGGTAGGTGTAGGTCGACGAGGCGGGCTCGAAGAGCTGGCGAAAGATCATCGCTCGTCCTTTCGTGGTTCGGTGCGGCCCGCCGGCCTCCTGCCCTCCCAGACCAGGGCCGCTGCCATTCGTCACGTAGCAACCATGTTTCGGCGCCCGCCGCCGCTAGGCAATGTGCCGCTCGATAAAGCGCGTGCCGCCGTGGCACGAAGGTCCGCCGACGGCCTGCCACGGACACGCGCTGCCGGGGCGAAGGCGATCAGCGCCGCAACAGACGGCCATGGTTGAAGCGGGCGACGCGAACCGGCTGGACTCGCGGATCATGGGTGATGGAGCGCCGGCTCCACCATGAAGGCCAGCGGCTCGCACATGGTCACCGGCACCAGCCGCGTCTCGGGATGGCTGCGCGCCCAGACCCGGGAGACCTCGTCGCAGAATCCCTGCCCGACGCCTTCGACGCCGGCGTAGTCCAGCGTCACCTCGCGGAGCTTCTCCAGCCCGTGGACCAGCCGTTTCGCCTCGGAGCGCGCCGTCAGCGCCTTCCCGCTCTCTACCACGCGGATCCGCGTGGATCTCATGTTGCGTCTCCCTTCTCGAAGCGCCCCCGCAGCCGTTGCATCCACTCTCCCAGGTCCCGCTACCATCCGCATAGACGGGGATCGTGAGTCGGCTCGCGAATGAACGCCGTCGGTCCTGCCACCGCTAACCGCGCTGCGGTGGACAGGCGCACATTCAACGGCGGACCTCCCTGGATTCATCCGCTCGCGGTTGACGGGATTGCCATTAGGTTGTATATACAACTCATGGCGCTCGACCAAGAATCCGCCACCAAGACCATCGCCGCGACCATCGCCGACGAGTGTTTGGCGGTCCGGGTGCGCCTCCTCAACCGGGTGATCAGCGGGGTCTACGACCAGGCCCTGCGGCCCCTGGGGATCACTGCCGGCCAGATGAACGTCCTGGTGGTGGTGGCCAAGGGCGGCGCCGTGGCGCCGGGGGAGATCGCCCGGGTGCTGCACATGGAGAAGTCGACCCTGAGCCGCAACCTGGAACGGATGCGGCGCCAGGGGTGGGTGGAGGTTGTTCCCGGGGAGGCCGGCCGGGGGCTGGTGGCGACGATCGTCCCCGCAGGGGGGGCGCTGCTGCGCGAGGCATTGCCGCGCTGGGAGGAGGCGCAGGTTCGCGTCCGGGAGCTGCTTGGCGCGGACGGCGCCGACGACCTCGCGCGCATCGCCGGGCGGCTGTGGAGCCAGGCCCCCGCCGGCTAGTGCATTTTTTTCGGAATTAAGTTGTATATACAACACACGGAGCCACGCCATGTTTTCCACGATCAACGAACCCTCTGCAACGGCTCTTCAGGCCACGTTGGAGCCCATCACCGCACACCACCTCCGCGAGCTCGTCCGCGAAGCCGGCGCCGACGACGTCGGCGTGGTGTCCCTCGACCTCCCCGAGCTGGCGGACGAGCGCGAAGTGATTCTGGCCTTCGCGCCGTGGGCGAAGAGCCTCGTGGCCTATGTCTGCCGGATGAACCGCGAGCCGATTCGCAGCCCGGCGCGATCTGTGGCCAACCTAGAGTTCCACCACGTCGGCGATCGGGTCAACGAGGTCGCCCGCCACGTCGTGGCCGCCCTGGAACAACGGGGCGTACGCGCGATCAATCCGGCCATGGGCTTTCCCATGGAGATGGAGCGCTTCCCGGAGCGGATCTGGGTGGTCTCCCACAAGCGGGTCGCGGAGGCAGCCGGGCTGGGGCGGATGGGGATCCACCGCAACCTCATCCACCCGCGCTTCGGCAACTTCGTCCTCCTCGGCACGGTCATCACCGACGCCCCGATCGAAGACGAAGATCGCCCGATCGACTTCAACCCGTGCCTGGAGTGCAAGCTGTGCGTGAGCGCCTGCCCGGTGGGGGCGATCGGGAGCGACGGCCGGTTCAACTTCGCCGCCTGCTACACCCACAACTACCGGGAGTTCATGGGCGGCTTCACGGACTGGGTGGAGCAGGTGGCCGCCAGCCGTAACGGTCTCGATTACCGGCGGCGGGTGAGCGACGCCGAGTCGGCCTCCATGTGGCAGTCCCTCTCCTTCGGCGCCAACTACAAGGCGGCCTACTGCATGGCGGTGTGCCCGGCCGGCGACGACGTGATCGGCCCCTACCGCGCGGATCGCAAGGCGTATCGCGCAGCGGTGGTTCAGCCCCTGCTGGACAGAGAGGAGACGGTCTACGTGGTCGCCGGCTCCGACGCCGAGACCCACGTCACCAAACGCTTCCCGGCCAAGACGGCCAAACGAGTCAACGGCTCCCTGCGACCGCGCTCCATCAGCGCCTTCCTGCGCGATCTCCCGCTGGTCTTCAACCCCAGCCAGGCCAAGGGACTCGACGCCGTCTACCACTTCACCTTCACCGGCGCCGAGGAGGCCCAGGCCACCATCACCATCCGCGGCAAGGCGCTCACCGTCGAACCGGGCCACGTCGGCCGCCCCAACCTCCGCATGACCGCCGACAGCGCCACCTGGCTCGGCTTCGTCCGCAAGGAGAAGCCTCTCGTCCCCGCCCTCCTCCTGCTCCGTATCCGCCTCCGCGGCGACCCCCGGCTGCTGATCGCCTTCGGCCGCTGCTTCCCGTCGTGACTCAGCAACGGCAGGGGAGCGCTTCGCGCGCGATTTAGAGGCCAGGAACCGCGAATGGACGCGAATCGGGTCGCGGATGAACGCGAATGCGTCCTACCGATAGCAACCGCTGTGCGTCACGAGCAGCCGCGGAGGTCGCTGGTTTGCATAGGTTGACAGGATGACAGCGGGTTCATAGAGTCATGATGTCATGGCCGCCGTGAAACAGATCACCCTGCGCAATCCTTCACCCGAGCTGACCCGGCGGTTGCGGGCGCTGAGCCAGGCGCGGGGGGAGAGTCTGAACACCACCATCTTGCATCTGCTGCAAGAGGCGGTGGGGATCGACGAGCGGCGCCAGCACCTCGCGCGCTACACCACGTGGAGTGCCGAGGAGCTCGGCGAGTTCCTCTCCGTCCATCGTACGCAACGGACCCTCGACGCGGAGATGTGGGAGTAGCGCGGCTCGGCCATGCGTCCCTCCCGGGTCGTCCTCGATACCTCGGCCTTTTCGCACCTGCTCGCGGGCCACGCCGAGGTGGTCGACTGGATCGCACGGGCCGAGGTGGTCCACATGCCGACCATCGTCCTCGGCGAGCTGGAGGGCGGATTTCGCCTTGGCACACGATACGCGCCCAACGCCCGCACCCTGGATGCCTTCCTGGAGGAGCCGTTCGTCACGGTGGCCCCGGTCACGGTGGAGGTAGCACGGCGCTACGGGGAGATCTTCGCCGCACTGCGCCGCAACGGCACACCGATCCCCGCCAACGACATCTGGATCGGTGCGACGACCCTGGAGGTCGGCGGCCACCTGCTCACCTTCGACCGCGACTTCGCCGTAGTCCCAGGGCTGCCCCACGACGTGCTGTCTCCGGTGTAAATCAGGAAGGGACAGACGAGCCCTTCGCGCGCAATTCAGAGGTTGGGACCGGGAATGGACGCGAATCGGGTCGCGGATGGACGCAAATGCGTCCCGCCGCTAGCAACCGCTCTGCTACACACGGAACTGCGGAACCTGCTCCGAGTGGGTCATGAGAGGGCTCGCGTAGAGACGCTGAGGCGCAGAGGAATTGGGAAAAGCCTCCGTGCCTTGGGGGTTTCGCGAAAGAATCTCCCTACAAAGGCAGGCATTATTCACATGCCAAGATTCGTTTCAGCCGCGCGACGGCTCGCGTGTGTTGTAAATCCCCTCTCCCCAGCTCGATGATATGGCGCAGACTGGCGACGTTGTCGCTGCGACCTTGAGCATCATCGCCGCCGGCCACGATGGATTCGAGCACAAGGTCGCCAAACGGATGCCGCGGCGGGGTGCCATATTGGTTACCCTCCAACTCGAGAATGGACTTGAGCACGCGGATCTTGAAATGCTCATCGACGCTTCCGGCGGTCATGATCGTCTTGGTGACCGTTCCGAGGGCGAGCACGGCGTTCTTCGGAATATCTCCGTTACCGTAACGTAGGTCATCGAGTCGCAGCGCCGCGTTCGCTTCGTCCTCTGACTGATTTGCCGCGCTTTCAATCCACTCACACAGCCAAGAAACCATCCTGTCTAAGAAGAAGTGGTAGGGGGTTGGCCATTCCTTTGTAAGATCCACCCGCGGGTCCGGTGCGAGGTTGCGCGTGATGAGATCGGTGAAGTGGGTGAAGTGGTACAGCGGAATGGGCCACGCAACATTCTGATGGATCGCCGCTGACACCATGAGCTGGAAGACCAGCAACGCTGCATAGACCGGGTCTGTGATGCGTGGGCCCTTGTCGAAATCAGCGAAGGATTGATTGTAGCGGTCCGTCGCTGATGGTAGGTGGAGGCGATCTAGCTCGGCAGCGACGTAGTCGCTGAGTGCTTTGTTAAGCAAGAGCGCTCGAGCGCGTTGTACGTCGTCTAGATAGAAGTGAAGGATTCGACTTCCGTCATCCAAATCACCGCTAGTTACCGCGTTGGTGACCTCGTAGTAGAGAACGCTTGTCGTGTCATCGAGGAGCGCCGCGATCCAGAGGGTTTGAAAATCGCTACCCTCTGCAAGCTGCTGATCCAGCATTCGCAGACCGAGATTTGGTTGGATCTTGGCGAGCTGCCGGACGAATTCGTCCGGCAGCAGAAGGCGCCTGACCGCTTCCCGCGCTGAATCCCGTGATCGATGGTATTCGGGAAGAAGACGAGCCAGCTTGCGAACGACCGGGGAGGGCGAGCGGTTTGGTTGGGTAAGGATCACCCAGTTAGACGGAACCAGCCGATCGTGAAGCCGTGGAAGCCAGTAGTCGTTCTTGTACGCTCGGCACAGCGTCTGGAGATGCCTATCGAGGAGGAAGATGAGATCGGCGTAGCGGCGCTGATGAAACAGCGTCTCAAGCCACTTCCTGAATTTGAGGACATTAGACCGAGGAAGAGGGACGAGAATGAGCCGGGCGATCACGGTCAGTGTAGCCAGCAACAGCGTGAGATAGGACGCCGTGGCTGGAGTAAAGCCCCATCGCCACCGTCCAAAGTACGGAGGGAAACCCCATGCCGCGAACACCGGGGAAAATAGGATGCAGTGGACGAGCACGACGGCCGTCCCCAGAACTAGCCAATCGACCCAGTGGAACCGCAGGCGGATGTCGAGTCGACGTTCCTCGGGCAGGCTGGCCCATACGGTCACTCCGATACCAGCAACGGCAAATAGGGCCTCAGAAACCATCGTTTCCTCAAATCGCGCCGAAGTCGGATCAAATCTCCTAGTGTAAATGACTGCGCATGAGGCTAGTGCAGCCTGACGGGTGGATCTCTCGCAAAGACATTAAGGCGCAAAGGTCAGCGCCGCGCTATCACGGACGGCACGATGCATCCGCGTCCATTGGATGTGCCACTTGCGTCCATTCGCGACCTGATTCGCGTCCATTTGCGGTCCCTACCTCTAATTCGTGCGCGAAGCGCACCTTTGTTGTGCCCCTCTGTGGCTCTGCGTCTTTGCCCCTCTGCGTTAAGAAGTTTTGGTGGGGAACCGCTGCTGCGGCTCACGTCCCGATGCGGCGTAGGCGAATGAGGGGGCCGTCCGGCATCTGGCCCGGTGGGAGGCCGATCTCGCCTTCGACGCACCAGAGGTCGTCGCCCTCGGGGTCCAGCAGGACCTGGGTGACGCGCCACTGGCGGGGGGCGGTCTCCTTGATCAGGGTGCGGTCGGGACGGCGGGCGAGGGGGGTGAAGACGATCTCGGGGTAGTCGGCGTAGTAGGGGGCGAGGGCCGCCTCGATCCGGCGCGGGTCCCACGGGTCGGCCTCGTCCGGGCAGAGGCAGCGGGCGGCCTCGTCGTAGTCGCGATCGGCCAGGGCGCCGGCCAGGTGATGGAGCTCCGAGCGCACCCGGGCGGCGAAGGCGCGGGGGTGGCGCGCCGGATCGAGGGCCGGGCTCGGCTCGGGCGCGGGTGCCGCCTCCGGGCGCAGGAGGCGCTCCGGGTGGCGCAGCCCCTCCCACTCCTCCAGGAGCGAGGCGTCGACCGTCTCCAGCAGGGCGCCGAAGAAGGCGATCGCCTCGTCCACCCCGTCGTCCTTGTAGATCTCCGGCACCGTGTGGCGCAGGGCGCTGTAGAGCTGGGCGAGATAGCGCAGGAGCACCCCCTCGACCCGCGCCAGGCCCAGCTCGCGGACGTAGAGGTGGAAGGTGTAGAGCCCCTCGTAGATCTCACGGCCCACCGCCTTGGGGCGGATGTTCTCCCCCTTCACCCACGGGTGGGCCGCGGCGAAGCGGTTGAAGGTGGCGTAGATGAAGTCGGCGTTGGGCTTCGGGTAGGTGACGTCGTCGAGCCGCGCCATGCGCTCGTCGTAGTCCATGCCCTCGGCCTTGAGCTGGGCGATCAGCTCCCCCTTGGCGCGGCGGATCTGGGCGTAGAGCACCGGGTCCGGGTTCTCCA
>Ga0210124_1000776_pt1 | contig 15260 bp, 12 predicted proteins | sample Muzzi_PWC_D2_FD_185554 | JGI IMG/M metagenome (GOLD analysis project Ga0210124, IMG submission 185554) | Wetland microbial communities from San Francisco Bay, California, USA, that impact long-term carbon sequestration - Muzzi_PWC_D2 (SPAdes) | ecosystem: Environmental > Aquatic > Marine >... | reverse complement strand
GTGGTCGTCTTGAACCAACTGATCCAGGGTGGCCTGAACAGTAGGTGGGTCTCCGGCGATACGTTGAACCAGTTTCGCCCCCCCACTGCGCAGACGCTCTAATTGAGCGTCGCTAATATCCTCTTTATTCCCAACAACTGTGACATATTTCCAGCGACCGATGGCGGCAGTGACAGCAAAGCTAACATCGGGCTGAAACCGCCAAATATAAGCCAGGGCCGAGTCAAAATATTTGTCCCCATCGGGCAGCAAGATAACATGTTCGCCCGGCATAACCTCAATTTCAGTATCTTCGCCAGGCTCGTCGGATGGACCACTTTCCGCCGCCCGAATCTTTTCCCGTAGGGCCGCTGGATCAAAATTGTGGCCGGGGCAAGTGGTGCTATTACCGGCTAACTCCCGGTGTCCCCGTACATTTTCTATTGGGATATCGTACTTTTGCCGCAACTGCGCAATCAAGGCCAGCAGCGATTGCTCCTGGGCGTTGGTAGGCACGGTATATTCATTCGGTATCATTTGTTGATGCCCATCGGCGTCTTGATAGGTGCGATTATCGCTAAACCAGCCTGCCAGACAGATGGCTAAATAATGGTTATTCCAATATTGGCCCTGCTCCAGCCCTTCTGAGTCATCCGCGTCTTTAAACCCGGCATGATAGGCCGAAATTTTTTCGTCGAGCGCATATTCTATCTCGCCATTACCGGGAATTACATAGTTATATCCGCCGTGTGTCCAACCGCGCCCATTGACATGATAATCAAAAAAGGTATGGGCATTGCCGGTAGGCTCCCCGGTAATACGATTGGCCGTCGCCGAATGATGAACGGCAATCCCCAAAATCTCGCCATCGCGTTGCCAATCTTTGTAATTTTCGTAATTGGGCATCTCTGCCCGAACATCTTTGATATTTAGCGCCATAACTTCCATTCCGAATCACAATTTTAAGTGCCAATATTATTTTACATATTACTGAGGCGAATGCAACCTATAACAACCTTGCTCAAACCACCTTCCGGATTATCGATCCTACTCTCTACGCTGATAAAGGACAAAATGTGCTTGGCGGCCAACTATTGATTAATGATCACGTAATATTTTTGCAATATCTATGTAATCTTTGAAGTTTAATATTAAGAGAGTGGTCACAAGCGGCACCACGGAAAGGTGAAAGTTTTTATGGAAAGTTTGTTTCAGGCATTAACCAGTATGGCCGATGGGGCCTTTGTTATCAACAAAGCACAGCGCATTATCTACTGGAACCAAGCAGCGCAAGAGATGTTAGGTTTCTCGGACAACGAGGTCATGAGCCAACCCTGTTATAAGATACTTGCTGGGCGTGATGACAAATGCCAGCCGATTTGTCGTAGTCATTGCCGTGTAGCTGTGACCGCTTTCGCCGGTAGAACCGTAGAGAACTACGATATGTGCGTTCGCACCAAACTGGACGGCATACGATGGATCAACATGAGCACTTTCCCCTTCCCTGCTGAGGGCAATGGATTCGGGCCGGTGCTTGTTCATCTTTTTCGCGACGCCACTCAAAAGAAGCAGACGGAACAATTCGTCAACAAAATGTTAGAAACAGCGAAAGATTTGCACGATAAAGGTCTCCTCCATACCGCCCCCTCCTCATCAGCCGAACCGGCGGTCATTACAGATCTGACCAATCGAGAACTCGAGGTCCTGTCCCTGTTGGCGCAAGGCCGCAGTACGACCAATATTGCTCAATCACTTTCTATCAGCCCGGCTACGGTTCGGAACCACATTCGCAACATCCGCCAGAAGCTTCACGTTCACACTAAACTGGAGGCCGTTGTCTACGCTTTTAAACATGGGCTTGTCTCCTAATTGCAACAAAATGACCCAGATGGGTTAGTAAAAATGAACAATCTTGGCCTGTTTCCTCCCCATCAGATATGATAGACTGTCATTATTAAATTTTCCCAAGGAGGAAACAAATGTTACGTAAACTTATATTCATGATGTTAGTATTGGCGCTTGGCCTAATTGTTGTGGCCGGTGTTGCTTCCGCCCAGAACGATGGAACCACCGGGGTAACCACAGTGAATGGCTGGTACGAAGAAGAGGAAATTTATTACATTGATGGCGGACTCGAAGAAGGCGTCACAGAGCGCGGAGAAAACCAGATCTATGTGATCGGTAGCGTACCTCGTCAGTATCAGGCCCAGGTTGTGCTCCATATCCCCGGCGAGCCAGGCTATTCACCCCACTGGAACGTCAACTTGGTCCACACTGCGGGGGGTGTCACGGTTGCCGACATTGCTGCCTCGTCCTATGCGTCAGACCGCTTCGATACGGACACGATGACAGGGCCCCTCTTTGATGATGCTGAAGACATCCTGGATGCGCAAGCAGCCGGTTTGGTCACAATTGATCACCCGGGTGTGGTTGTCCTTTGTCCCATCATCTCCGAGGAGGGGGCAGATGCCCCAGGGAATACCCAGGCATCGGAGGACTTTCCGCCATTCCCTAATGAGTTCTAACACTTTATGATAAAGCCGGGGGTGTGCCAAGCCCCCGGCGAGAAAAAGGAGGAGGAGAAAAGCTATAATCAAAAAGAAAAACATTTAAGGCTGATTGTAGCCTTATAGATGTGTTGTGGTAGAAAATTCTTACCCCCATAAAGTAAAAAGGGCTATCTCGAAAGACAGCCCTTGATTCGTGTGATTTTTCAAATACTTTATACACGTTGAGACCTTGCCTATTTAAAACAGGTCAATCTTAGCAACCTGTTTACTGTTATCATTCCAGAGAGGATTTATTCCTCTTCTTTGCCTCTAACCATACCAAGCACCACAAAGACACCCAATAGAGCGGCACCGCTCAAAGCGATGTTGACAATTAATAGGGTGATAATTAGCCCTTCGTTCATGGTAATCTGCCCTCCTCATAGACTTTACAAGATTTGGCCCTATTATACGCATCCCCATGACATGTGTCAACGCACGCCCCCTCTCATACACGATCTGAGGAGCGAGCATCCTTAGATGCGGAACGACACTGCTGCGCATCTAAGGATGTTCCCCCTATCTTGCATGATTTTACCATTGGAGAGACCTTAGTAAAGGTGCCTCAATCCAACCAGAGTCTCTAATCAGCCAAGGTGAAACTTCCCACAGAATGAAAAATGGCTTATAATGCTACCTTAACGTCAAACATCAATAAACCCCAATGCCATAAATGCTCATCTTTTGTTGAGCATAATTACTTAACTGAATTCTAACCAGATAAAGAGGTTATGACCATGCCTCAAGTTAAGGCCTACCATCGACCTGCCAATGTAAATGAAGCCCTAAAGTTATTAGCCCGTCCCAATATAAATACCATTATTATCGCTGGTGGCACATATATTAATCCCAATATGCCAGAGATGGTTGACGAAGTCGTTGATTTACAAACAGTAGGGCTAACCAATATCGACTATACAGGCAAGGGGCTTAGCCTGGGTGCGATGACTCGATTACAGACAATTGTTACTGATGATCGAACACCTCCCCTCTTACGCGAAGCCGCTCGGCGCGAAGGGCCGAATACTTTGCGTAATGCTGCTACAGTTGGAGGTACAGTGGCAAGCCCTTATAAAGATAGCGAATTATTAGCCGCATTATTGGTCTTTAATGCTGAAGTAAAAGTTCAGACAAGTGGTGACACTAAAAAGATTCCATTGGTGGATTTTTTACTTGATGTACCCACTGCCTTAAGTGGTGGTTTAGTTACTGCAATCTCATTGGCCTCAATGGGTAAAACGGCCAGTGCCCGCGTGGGGCGTACCCCGGCTGACCGGCCGATTGTTGCGGCCTTAGCTCGCTTGGGTGAAGATGGCAAGATACGTTTAGCCTTGACAGGCGTAGCTAATACCCCCGTTTTAGTAGACTCCAACAACGTTAAAGCGGCAATCAACCCCACCGGCGATTTTCGAGGTTCCACGGAGTACCGTCGGCAAATGGCGGCAACACTGGCTAAGAGAGTTGTCGATGAATTAAGCGAAACTTAAGAGATAGGGAATTTATTGCCAAATCCACTCCACATATTTGTCTTCAAAGTAAAACACCGAAACACATTCCTCCCTATTTGTCTAATTGACCGCCTTTGGTCGGCATGATAGAATCAAGTCAGTAGAAAAATCAACCACAGAGTAAAGTACAGGTGATTAATTACAAACAGATTCGCCAATATCACCTTGAGCATCCCAAAAAAATATCACCAACCCGAGGTTCAAAAACCTTAATTGTGGGTTTTGCTTTGATTATTCTCATCGGTACGATTCTGCTTACCTTACCGGTGGCTACCGAAGACTCACAGGCTCTAAATTGGCGACAGGCTCTATTTACAGCTACTTCGGCCACCACGGTTACCGGTCTGATTGTGGTGGGAACGGAATCCACTTTCTCAACCTTCGGTGAAATTGTTATCCTCGTTCTCATGCAGGTCGGTGGGGTAGGTTTTATTACCCTGTCAGTGGTTCTATTCAGGCTCATTGGGCGCCGGGTATCTATTTACGAGCGTAGCCTGCTCCGCCAAACCTTAGGTGTGGAGGCTGGCGAGGGCATTGTTCAATTAACGCTGACTGTTCTCTCAATCACGGTCATCATTGAGCTTATTGGTGCGCTCATTCTCTTTAGCCAATGGGTTCAGATTATGAGTTGGCAAAGCGCTGCTTATTATTCGATTTTCCACGCGATTTCGGCTTTTTGTAATGCGGGGTTTGATTTGTTTGGAGGGTTTGATGATTATAGACTAATCACTACGCGAAATAACCCTGTCGTTATCATAGCCTTGAGTTTGCTCATCACCATTGGCACTTTAGGTATTACGGTAATTTATGATGTCATGGTTTGGCCTCGTGAGCGCCATCTATCGCTGCATACCCGCTTAATCTTACCCTTTACCCTTCTTTTAACTGCACTGGGCACAGTATTTGTCATGATCGATGAAACTTTTGCAAACGGTGAGGCCCTTTCAATATTACCAGTTGGCGAGCGGTGGCTGACCGCTTTTTTCACAATTGTTTCCAGCCGCACCGCCGGGCTAACACTCATCCCTTTAGCCGACTTGGGACAGGCCAGTCAACTGATGATTTTAGTCTGGATGTTCATTGGAGGTGCTCCGGCTTCAATGGGGGGTGGGGTTGGCCTGAGTACTATAGCTGTAGTATTTGTTACCTTGGCTTCTACGGCGCGGGGCAACCGTGACGTCCGCATTTTTGAGCGAACCTTGCCAACGGAAACTATTGTCAAGGCCATTGCAGTGCTAACCGTGTCGATAGCCTTGGTCATTATTGTAACCCTACTTTTAGCCCTATTAGGGGAAGGCGAGATTTTTCCAATTGCTTTCGAAGTTGTTAGCGCCTTCTCAAACACAGGCTATTCACTGGGCATCACGGACAGTTTTGGAGAGGTTGGTAGAATTTTATTAGTCATCACAATGTTCTGGGGTCGACTAGGGCCACTTACCCTGATTGTAGCTTTGGCCCAACGGGGTCGCCAGACCTTGATACGCTATCCAGAAGAGAAAATCCTTATCGGTTAGTAATCGCTGATTAAGACAATAGAGGCATCATCCTATGACGCATCAAACCCTACCCTGGCTCAATCGTTTCTGGAAAAATCTTAAGGGCCTGGCTTCGTCTCAAGCACGTAGAGAACTTTCTCAACGTCTTAATAATTCACACAACCTTAAACATAATGAGTTTCTTATCATTGGCCTAGGTAGATTTGGCACCAGCCTGGCGATGAGCTTAACCGCTTACGAACACGATGTCCTAGCCATTGACTCTGATATTAAGCGGGTGCAGCAACTTTCAAACTTGTTGCCCCATGTTATTCAATTGGATGCTACAGATATTGACGCCCTACGCGAGGTGGGAGCTGAATCTTTTGATACAGGGGTGGTCTGCATTGGCACAGAGTTTGAGGCAAATATCCTGGCTACGTCTACCCTACAGAAGTTAGGCGTTCGACGAGTCATTACCAAGGCACGTACCATAACACAACAGGAAATTCTACAAAAAGTAGGGGCCGGAGAAGTTATTCTGCCAGAACATGAGGCTGGAGTGCGTCTGGCCCGGCGGCTGGCAGCGATTGATTTTGTTGATTTTATGGAACTTAGCCAGGATACCGGGGTGGTTGAAATTATTGCGCCCGATTACTTTGTCGGAAAATCATTAAAAGAGGCAGAAATTCGGCAAAAGTTTGGGGTGGCTGTTGTAGCCATCAGAAGAGCTAACCAAGAGGTTGTTATTTCTCCGGCGGCTGATGAGGTTATTCAGCAGGATGATATTTTGGTTGTTTTAGGCCGGACAGTGGACTGTGAAAAGCTAAGACACTAACCAGGTAAAGCCCCCCTGATTTTAGTTTGTTATCACCTCAAGTGACATTGGCAAAGGACCACTATTCAAAAAGATAGCTAAATCGGCCAGACTGAGACCCGTTCCATCGCTGAGATTGGGTAGAATATCAAGTGTGTCATCCGACCAATGATACATTTTTGAACAGTTAATAACCTGTTTGTCGATTGCCAGACAAATATTTGTATTCGTCGCAAAATCTAATGAGTTAGTAAACCGTTCGGTAGCAGTTGGTTGTAGGCTTATCTGATAGAATACCTCTCCCGCACTTGTGTCGGGAGGAATAATAGAGGCAATTTCCTTACCCATAAAGAGTATCTGATATATACCTTCTCCGGTAGCAGCATAGGCTCCGGTTCTTACCTGTTGTCCAATCGGTGGTGACGTAGTGCCGCCGTCAATAAACTCCACCTCACCCACACGCGTAATAATATTGATGATATAGGGCGAATTCTCATTATTGGGTAAAGTTACCTCTAGTTGGTCGTCATGAATACCGATGCTGTAGTAGCCTTTGAGATTCAGCTGATCTAAACGTTGGGCCACAATGCGCTTGCTATCTTGAGCAACAAGGTGGAAATTCTGCGGGGAGGTTGGGACCAGGCGAGAAGCGTTATCAGGACTTAAGACAATTTTAATTTCCGAGGCATCAATCGAGGTTGGGTAAAATATCGTTAAATCAGCTGCAACCTGAGAACCATACACCAAACCCAAGCCAACAAAAATTAAAGACACAACTAGAAATATGGCAAACTGTCTTTTCATTGTCATACCCCTTCCTATTACACCACAATTATACGCTATTTGGCCTATTTAGTCAATAGGAACTAGGCCAAATAGCCTAAACGTAGGGTAATTGTAGGAATACCACCAATGAATACTTTACGAAGGATGAATAAAAGGATGAAAAAAAGAGCCACCAATTGGGGTGGCTCTTTTTTGCGGTTACAAAATGAAAATCACCTTAACAAATCTTAGAATATTGTGGTTAACCATGGTGTTAAAATGCCAATTAACGCCCCTATAATCACCGCAGCGATACCTAAGATAACCGGTTTAGGGAATGGGAGGGTCGAAAAGAAATCCCTAACCACCTGCCTATAGTCGACAACTTCTGTGGCCGGAAGAAGTCCGTTATATGGAATTTGGACAACCGAATCCAGCTTATAGCTGTCGGATTGAGGTGCTGGATGAGGCTGATCAATTTCTTGAACGGATTGAATAATTGTTTCAAGTAATACCAAATCTGATGTGTTGGCGAGGTCTTGTTGGTTAGACATCTTGACATTCCTTTGTTTGTTAATGAACATTATCCAATAATCATTATCCAATAATAATGTATCATAGGACAGAGGATTTGTCCGTAAAGAAAACGTGAATTTAGTCCTCTTTTGCTCGTTGCAGTTAGCGAGACTAAAATCAGTGGTTATGATGGTATCGCGCCACCGACGTTTTATACTCACACTTCTGATTTTGTGGCTGGCGTTTGGTTTACGCCTGTATCAAATCGACTTCCAAAGCATCTGGTGGGATGAGGGACACAGTATTTTTGTTGCTTCCTACCCCATCTCCCAAATCCCCACCCTACCAGCTATGGACGTTCATCCCCCGGCTTACTTTGTGTTGCTTCGCTTATGGATGGCAATTACAGGCTCTAGTGAGTTTGCCATGCGCTATTTATCCACAATATTTAGCGTTTTGACCATTGCTCTATTATGGCGATTTGCGCGATTGGTCACTATCCGAATTGCTAACTATAGTCTCATGGCACCGATTTTGGCTTCTCTTATGGCTGCTATGTCTCCGATGTATGTGGCCTATAGTCAAGAGGTACGCAGCTACGCCATGATAACTTTTCTATCCCTGACGAGCACATTTCTATTGTGGCGACTGTTATTTCCCAATTACACCCCTGATACAACAAAAAAGCGCATTACCCTGTTATTGAGCTACATTGTTTTAACCGCTGCGTGTCTATATACCCACTATTTCACTGCCTTCCTGCTTCTATTTCAAAATGGAGTGTGGTTAGTTTGGCTATTGTTACCCACTATTCATCAACCGTTAGCCGTCAGCCGTCGCATTTTTTGGTGGCTAACCTCACAAGTTGGTATATTGCTCCTTTTCATCCCCCAATTACAACTTGCTTTGCGGCAGGTCACTAGCTATACCAATCCCAATCTTGTTCCACCATCTTTGGCTTATTTCGTTAGTCGTAGTTGGCAAGCCTATACTGTTGGCCTTACCATCGACCCTACCCCGGCCACATGGGGGATGTGGGGCATCGCCGTAGTGATACTGATAAGTTGGCTATTACTATTTTCTAAAAAACGAACCGCCAATTTCGCATGTCTCGTTTTTAATTTCTTACTGCTTGTTTCATGGCTCTTGCTACCGTTGATTGCTTATTATGTTGTTCTCCAGCGTCAGCCCTCTTTCGAACCGCGTTATATGATGCTCATCACCCCGGCTCTATTTTTGCTATTAGCCGTTGGACTAAGCCAGGCCACAGAAAGTAAGCCCCATATCCCATATCCCATATCCCATATCCCACGTTTCATACTCTACACCATTCCCCTCGTCATATTCATTATCGGCCTGCACAGCTACTATACCAATCCAGCCTATTTCAAAGATGACTCCGCCGGTGTAGCCGATTGGCTTGCTGCTGAGACTACTCCCAATGATATTGTTTACGTCGACGTTCCTCACCCCTTTCATTACTATGCGAAGCACCGGGACGTCCCTGCCCCAGTGGAATACCTTTTTGTCGATATCCACACTGCCACCGACATCCTTTCTCGTGAGGCAGCGGGACGTGACCGTCTTTTCTGGGTAACGTGGTGGGGCAGTGATACCGACCCACGTGGGATTATTCCCTTTCTGGCCGAAAAAGCGGGTCAGCCACTGGGCAAAAAGGATTTTAAGGGGTATAAAGTCGAATGGTTTGACCTGTCTAACACCAACCAGACCAGTTTTAGCTTGCCTGATGTACTTACCCCCATCAACGTTACCTTTGGTGATGTCTTACGGCTCGATGGGGTGGCCTTCGGTGGTATTGAAAACAGTACAACGACACCCATGAGCGAGCCTGTTTGGGCCACCCTTCATTTTACCCTACTCAAAGAAACAGATGTTAATTATAAGGTCTCCTTACGTTTGCAAGGTGATGATGGTCAGATAGTTGCCCAACTAGATCGAGATTTGTTAAATGATCGACACTTCCGCACGTCAGCCTGGCCGCTGGCCGATCCGGCGCTTAATCAAGCCATCAACGTTTACACCCTGCCTTTGGCTGCCGGTACATCACCTGGTTCGTACCGGCTCGAAGTTGTTGTCTACAATGCCGACCCCCCCTACCCCAGTGAAGGGGTGACAGGCTATGATAATACCGATGGGGTAGCGGCAATTATCGGTCACATTACTATTGTACCTTGAGGGGAAACAAGCTGTGTGGTAAAATTAGGGCCAAGTTTTATTTATTCAGGAGGCTATTTATGTCCGACCGAATTCAACCTCTGATTCAACAATTATATGAAAGTGAAAACTTAACCGATGCCCTAACAGATGAGGGGGCGAGCATATTACTAGAGTGGGGCGAAAGACAACTCAAAGCAATGGATGCGCTTCTCGACGACCAGGTTGAGGTAGAAAGTGGTTTCAGGCAGTTACGACGGGTTATGCAATCGGTAAACCGTCTGGTAGAATTGAAAGCAAGTCTTACCGACGAACAACTCGTTCAACGGATATTAACGCTGGTTGAACGTTCCATGGAATTGGCTCTGGAGAAAACTGATACTGATGAGAGATGAGGAATTGCCATAATGACAAAAAAACGTACTAGTCCCTCTAAGAAACGCACCTCTGGTAAAAAAGGAGGTAATCTATCTGTTGGTGGTGTTATTTTGACCATCGTGGTGTTGGGCATTTTATACATCGCCGATGCCGCCGGTCTGGTTGATATCAACTTTGAAGCTTTGTTAAATGGGGGGAATTCGAGTAATTCCGATGGAGCCGTTTCAGCCCCAGCTTCTACCCCTATTAGAGTCGAGCCGGTCACCGGCGAGTGGTATAAAATCTACTTCACGACGCCTCACTATCCTGATGAGCCGGAAATCCGCACCCAAACCATTGTTGATGGTCTAATAGAGGTGATTAACAACACCCAACGCAGCCTTGATATCGCCATTTATGAGTTGGACCTTGCAGAAGTAGGGGATGCCATTTTAGCCGCTCAAGACCGGGGCGTAAACGTGCGGCTCGTGACGGATACGGATACCCTGGAAGAGCTGGAAACGTTGAAGCGGTTGGAAGATGAGGGCATCCCTATCGTCCCCGATGACCGAGGCCCCATTATGCACAACAAATTTGTAGTGACAGATAACCAGGCCGTCTGGACCGGCTCGTGGAATTTCACTCCAAATGGTACCTATCGCAATAACAATCATGGCATTTTTATTAATTCGTCTGAATTGGCTCAGAATTATACCGCTGAATTTGAAGAAATGTTTGTTGACCACGCTTTTGGACCCAAATCACCGGCAAATACACGTAATCCCAGAATCATCATTGGCGATACTTTGATAGAAACTTGCTTTGCCCCGGAAGACGAGTGTGCGGTTCAATTAACCCGACTACTGGGACAAGCACAACAAAGTATTCGCTTTATGGCATTTTCTTTCACTCATGATGATTTTGGCCAAGCCATTAGAGATAGGGCCAAAGCGGGCGTATTGGTGCAGGGGGTCTTTGAAACACGAGGCTCGGATACCGAGTATAGCGAGTTTGGCCGGATGAAGAAGGACAAGTTAGATGTCTGGCAAGATGGCAACCCTTACACCCTTCACCATAAGGTTTTTATTATCGACGATGAAACTGTTGTGCTAGGCTCGTATAATTTCAGCAGCAACGCGGATGAGGCTAATGACGAAAATGTGCTGGTAATCCATAATGCGGATATTGCCAAAGAATTTGTGGCTGAGTTCAATCGAGTCTACAATCAGGCACAATCCCAACAGGATTAGTCTAGCCCGTCGACGCTTCTTCTTCGTAGCGACGTGTAGTTTGGTAGCCGAATAACCCTTAGTCTCTCTCATTGATTGAATGCTAGCCACATGTCCAGGTTAGAAACTGTCCAAATTAGACTGTTATCAATAACTTGAGATATACTTAAGGTGATTTTGAGCTTATCTTAAAGCAGACAGCAAAGAGAAGTGATATAATAATGCTAAATCGTTAGGCGAAAGCAATATTTTCTCTATCAATGTGACATTTGTTATAGAAAAACTAGGACACATGTAACTGTTCAACCCCGACGATTAGCCCTATCCTAGGGCTAGGGCTTCTTAGACCGGCCTGTAGCGAGTCTGTTATAGTATTGCTGGAGTTACAAAGATGTAAACTGTAGGCAAGCCTTAATATTGAGTTCTGGTTAAAGCCAACCAAATAGTGATCAAAGGAGATCACAGACTGATGTTTATTCCATCGCCATCGAGTTCTCATATGGATCTACGACCACTATCAGGTCATCAACAGCACAATTCGAAACCGCTCACCCGGCAACATTATAGTAAGTTTTTTGCTATAAAGCTGACTATACTGATTATGTTATCCATCCTTATTCAAGGATGTGCGAATTCGGTAGCCTCTTTGTCGGCACCTTCTCCATCACAGAGTGAAACAACCCATATAGTAGCGACATCTACCACCACTATAGCCGATATACCAACACTGCTTATTCAGCCAACCGCCACACAAGAGATAATAGAAACGCCTTCACTCTCCGAAGTACTGGCGGTACGAAATGATTCAACTGCTACGCCTTTCTTTCTGCCAGAGTCAACGCCTGTCCCTACCCTTATCCTGGATATCCCAACTTCTACGCCATCGCCTTCTCCTACTGCTACGTCTACTTCTACCAGCCCGCCGTTGGCTACTGCTGTGCCGCCGACTTCAACACCAACTCCCCTCCCTAAGGATACCCCCTTACCAACAGAAACAGTACAGTCGGGATCGGAAATTGAACACGTTGTCCTTATCAGTATTGATGGTTTGCGGCCCGATGCGCTGGATATGGCAGATACACCTATTTTGGATGATCTGCGAACCAAGGGAAGCTATTTTCCCAGCGCCCAAACAGTGAAGCAAAGCTGGACCTTGCCCAGTCATGCCTCGATGTTAACCGGCATGCTGCCGGAAAAACACGGGCTTCTGTGGAGCTTACCCTACATTGGCTGGCCTGGGTTGGAGGGCCCAACCTTGTTTAATGTGGCCCATGATGCTGGATTCAGTACGGGTATGGTGTTGGGCAAACAGAAGCTTAATTATCTGGTTTTAGGAGATTCGGTAGATAAACTTTTTGGTGCTGCGGATGTTCACGATCCAGAGGTTAAAGACCAGGCAGTCAAGTTTATCCAAGAGGGCTTGCCCGATGTCCTTTTTATTCACTTTCCAGACGTCGATCGCGTGGGGCATGAGTATGGCTGGATGTCTACCAATCAGCTTTACGCTGTAACTTTTGTAGATGGCATGATTGGTGAGGTTGTTGCTGCGCTTGAAAGCGGCGGATATCTAAATAGTACACTACTGATTATTACTGCTGACCACGGCGGCCATGATCATTCACACGGAGATGACACGCCAGTCGACAGGACTATTCCCTGGCTAGCAGTCGGGCCGAATGTTCCAGCAAACGTAATCCAATACCGCAGCATAAACACCTATGATACTGCCGCCACCGTTTTATATGCCTTAAATTTACCCATTCCCGATAAGTGGGATGGGCAGCCGGTGATGGAGATTTTTCAGTAAAAAAGACCGCAGAGGTATGCTTCACAAAAACCTTTATGCTCGGAGGGGGTTTGTAACCCCCGGTTCAGGCGAAGTCAAGACTGTTCTTAGCCCAAAACGCGGGTTATAAACCCGCTTCGAGCGTAGGGGTCTTGAACCAAAAAACTGTCCGAAGGCATCCCACTTTCGGACAGTTTTAAGTTTAACGAAAATGCACTTAAAAGTATATGCTTATTCCCCCGGTGACCCATTGAGTCTGTCACTGGCTCGCCAATTCTTGGGGTCACCCGGGTTGCCGTCTGTATTGATTAAGGTGAGTGAGTCACCCCGTCCATCGGCACTTACCGGCCAACCATACTCATCATTATATGTAATCTCTATCATGACCTCACCTGAAGCATCTCGCAGAAGAATTCTCTCACCTTTGTTGGATAGATGCCCATCGTATACCCCGCTAATAGCCACGTCTGGATATTGTTCGGCGAACGTTTCAGGGTTACTAACCAAAACGGCAAATTCACCTGGCGCCAAAGCAGGCGCATTAGGCAGAAATGTAAAGCGAATACCATCATCAAGGGAGATATTTGCCAACTCCACCAGGCTGTTGCCCGTATTTTGTAGTTCGACAAATTCATAATCATCGCCAGCAGGCGGATTGTACATAATCTCAGTCAGGCGAAGTTTGTTATCTTCCTTAACCACATTAAATGTGGTCTCGTGCAAGGCGCTCCATTGTTGTTCATCTGCTGACATAGAAGCATCCAATACACGAGCCTTAATAACCGTCGTAGCATCCATTTCTATTGGGGCGTTATAAGCTTTGGCCGTTGGGATAACCTCTCCGGTAAAGGGCAGTCGTGGGTCGGAACCATCGGTGGTGTAGTAAATAGTACAGTCAGAACATTGAGAAGACATAATCAGCATAAATCCAGACTCAACCATCCCACCCTCTTGATTAAATACCGGCGGGTCTATGAAGGGATAGTAACCCATTTTACGCATCATCTCGACAACATCATCGACCCGGTTTGCCAAGTGGGCCACTACATCATCATGCTGCATCTTAAGCGGGCCACCTATAGTGGGTACAGCAACTTCATTCGAGCCTTGCCAGCGAACCGACTCTGCGGTAAAGGCTGGCTCAATGATATCATTAAAACGCATCCACCGCGCGTGACCATTAGCATCGGCTAGTGCGCCATTATTATATAAATGTTTATACAAACGGTCGGCAAACTGTACCTGAAACTCAGGATTCTGCATTGAGGCATGAACCAGCTGATTAATCACACTTTGGTGTGTCTGCTCGGTGCTATTGACAATGGCTTGCTGTTCATCGGCAATTAGTATCTTACCCCGGCCCATCTGGTCTTGCACACGAACGGCAGCATACCAATTATCAATGGGCCAACCGGTATACCAATTTAATATCGCCAGGTCAATCAAGTTGGTCGCATCAAAGTGTGAAGCGGCAGCAGCATAGACACCATCCACATCATTCGATTGGCCGACTGCTGAATTACCCAGATCAAGGCGTGACAACAGCGGTAAGACTTTAAAGAGATCGTTTAATTTATCGGCTTGAGGGTCCAGGTCATTGGTGACAGGGCCATCTTGATTAGCGATAAACCAATCTTCTTTCATGCCACCCAGATACGAAGCCATAAAGTCTGCATCCGGCCTTTCAGCCACATTATATAGACCCCAATACTTGCCGTTGAGATAAAGATGCACAAACATACCGTGAGCGCCAAGGTCCGACATCTCAAGTTGTGAAGCCCGGAGCCATTCATTACGGATGAAATTGGCTTGATCTTGACCGGCCAGATTGATATTGCTGCCCGCTTCCAGTAAAAGGGTATCAAACGATTCGACCGTGGAATCGGTAAATAGAGGATACTCTAATCGGGTTGCACCATAATCACCCCGGAAAAAGAGTCGGAGTGAACGTTTGGCAATCGATTCTGATGGTGCAGGAACATTTTGCAACTTAACACCGGCGTTAATTTGAAATCCTTGTTGAGTACCGGCAGAATCAATCAGTTCGACAGATACAGGATATTCTGTTCTTTTTTCTATCGCTTGCGGTTCGGCATTAAGATCG
>Ga0210124_1000775_pt1 | contig 15262 bp, 21 predicted proteins | sample Muzzi_PWC_D2_FD_185554 | JGI IMG/M metagenome (GOLD analysis project Ga0210124, IMG submission 185554) | Wetland microbial communities from San Francisco Bay, California, USA, that impact long-term carbon sequestration - Muzzi_PWC_D2 (SPAdes) | ecosystem: Environmental > Aquatic > Marine >... | reverse complement strand
CATACTCCTTCAAAATGTGCAAAATCGCTAGTATGTTCTCAATCGTAATTTGGTACTGATTCCGTATTGAGTACATTGATCCCGATGGGGGAATCACGATTAAGTATGACACCTTGCTACTTGAGGTTGCCCAATAAATCTTGTGCATTTTGTAAACCGACATTTGAAGCGTGTAATCTTATCACGAAATAACGACTATTCTGCACCCCCAATCACCCCAGATATTCCTCTTCCCAGGCCAGTCTCACCCGACATTTTGTAGCTGAAGTGTTATTAAAAGAATAAGGTTATTTTCGCTATTAATTGAGCATTATATTGCAACAGATTGAGCAAGAAGCATGAGCTTTTCAAAGATTAGAAATTGGGAAATGATTATCTTTCCAATTTCTGAATTTCTATTTCTAATCCGGTTTGTCTGGGATCATGGTTAACCGCCTAATAATTGACATTTTGGCCAGCGGGTGTACACTATCTTTTACAATCAAATACTTATTAGTCCTACGATGGTGATATTCCCTAAGCATTATGTTTAGGATTTCACTCAGGTCTGTTCCGCTTTATATGACGGGTATTATCCATTCGGAAAACTAAAAGTGTCTGAATGAATCCAGCGGGGAATTGACCGAATGAGCCACAATCGTGGGCATTTTATGTAATTAAGTCGCAAGCTATAAGGAGGTATTTTCTTCTAAGCAGTTTGTGGCTTTTTTGATTCATGGCGGGCACAACTAAGGAGTCTTATAACACAAAGACCCGCCGCATAGCAGTTTGGGATAATTTTGCCTTTAAAAGGAGAAAATTTATGTCTTTATTAAAACGTATGGATAAAAGTGGTCGGGTAGATGGCAAGCCGAAACCAACCGCTACTTCCCAGCCTGTAAAAGCCCAACCCACAGAGCAGCGTCGGCGAGCACCAACTGCGGCACAAAAAGATGCATTTAGAGATTTGAAGGAACGAATACAAGATAAGCTTATAGCAGAATTAGACCCGGGGATGGATATTTCTCGTACCGACGAGGTGCGTCACTCTATCCAAGATTTGTTTGACCAGATATTACAGCAAGAAAATATTATTCTCAGCCGGACGGAGCGAGAACGCCTATTCGAGGGAATTGTGGCCGAGATACTTGGCTTTGGCCCCATTGAAGTTCTGCTGTCTGATGAGTCCGTCAGTGAAATTATGGTCAATGGACCAGACAAAGTCTTTGTTGAGCGAAAAGGAAAGTTAACCTTGACCAATGTCACCTTTGAAAGCAACGAACATGTGATGAAGGTGATTGACCGGATCGTTTCTCCGCTAGGGCGGCGTATTGACGAGAGTTCGCCTTATGTTGACGCCCGGTTGCCCGATGGTTCTCGAGTGAATGCGATAGTTCCACCTTTAGCCCTAAATGGCCCGACGTTAACCATACGCAAGTTTGAAAAAGACCCCTTGACCATTGAAGATCTGGTTAGATTTGGCTCAATGTCCAGTGAGACCGCCGAATTCCTAAAAGCATGTGTGAGGTCCAGGCTGAATATCATTGTTTCTGGGGGAACAGGTTCCGGTAAAACCACGTTGTTGAATGTGCTATCTTCTTTCATTCCGGGCGACGAACGGATTATTACGGTGGAAAATGCCGCCGAATTACAGTTGCGTCAGGAGCATGTGGTGACATTAGAATCGCGCCCACCGAACATTGAAGGCAAAGGCGAAGTCACTATTCAGGACCTAGTGATTAACACCTTGCGGATGCGTCCCGACCGGGTAGTGGTTGGAGAGTGTCGTGGGGGCGAGACGTTAGACATGTTGCAAGCGATGAATACCGGTCACGATGGTAGCCTGACGACAGCCCACGCCAACACCCCGCGTGATATGCTTTCGCGTTTGGAGACGATGTGCTTAATGTCCGGGATGGATTTGCCAGTACGAGCCATTCGAGAGCAAATTGCTTCGGCGGTTGATTTGATTATTCAGCAGCAACGCCTGAGAGATGGCAGTCGCAGGGTAATCAATATTACGGAAGTGCAGGGTATGGAAGGTGATGTAATTGTCATGTCCGATATTTTTGCCTTTGAGCAGCAAGGTATAGAAGATGAAAAAATTATTGGGCGGTTAAAGCCGACCGGAATTCGCCCCAAATTCTATGAGCGTATTGAGGCCGCAGGTATTCATTTAGCAGCTGATATCTTTGGGGCACGATAATATAGCCCATTTTGCAAATCGGAACTGCTCTTACGAAGGACAAGTTGTTACTCGACTACGAATTCAAGAAAATATTATTGAGCGAAATGAAATCGGAAAGTGAGATTGTATGAAAACCGAAAAACTCTATATCGGCAATCTTAACCATTCTGTTACTCAAGCCGAGCTAACTGAATTATTCTCCACATATGGTGAAGTTCGGCACGTTCGATTAATTATGATAGAGGGCAGAGGTTTTGCCATTGTAGAGATGTCAAAGCAATTAGAGGCTGCCACAGCCAAAGAATCCTTGAATAAATCGAATTTTAAAGGGCGAACTTTGAAGTTCCATGAAGCTTACCAGCCGAGACATCGCTAAATAATTAAAATCAAGAGTACCTCACAGTTACTTGAAACGTTATGATGCTATTAATGAAAGGTAAAAAGAATGATACAAGCAAAAAATGGTGACACAGTTAAAGTTCATTACACTAGAAAATTCGAAGATGGCACAGAATTTTCCACATCTTTTAACGACAACCCCCTGCAATTTACGATAGGTGAAGGACAGGTCATTCCCGGCCTTGAACGGGCTGTTATTGGCATGACTCCGGGCCAGACAAAAACCGCAGAAATCTTGGCAGACCAAGCTTATGGCCTGTACAAGAAGAGCAATGTGGCACAAGTCAATCGAGACCGATTTCCACCCCATCTGGACCTACAAGTCGGCACAGTTCTTATAATGCGTAAAGCTGACGGCAAGAAAATCAGACGTATTGTGACGGCTATCTCTGAAACAAGTGTAACCCTAGATGCCAATCATCCTTTAGCCGGGGAAGATATAACGTTTGACATTGAACTCGTAACCATCGTTTAAGAAGGGGGGTATGGAGAGGAATTGCAAAATGCATTCAATTTCTATGAATGAGGCGGTCATAACTTATGACCATATAAAAGAAGCTTGTGACAAACTGAAGGATCACGAACTTGTATCAATCAACAATGCTGTTGTCACCAATAGTAATATAGAAAGATTTGTTGGCTATCAGAAGGTTCGTCACCTATTTAATAAAGATGGCTTGGTTGAAGGCCGCACCCGACGGGCTTTTGAGGCTTATTTATCGGAGCGGTTCTGGTCTTAGTGGCGATTGTGCTTTGAGGTTACTAAGTGGAAAGGCGTAGTAGGCATCGGTTGTCAAGCGAGTTACCAACACCCCGTGGTGAAATCAAAACGTGGATTCTCAACTCAAACTCATCCGTCTTCTCAATTCTGTGCCCTCGTTGCTCCGCCTTCGCATCACTTGCGTATCGTTATGGATATAGCATGGCCGCTCCTGATCTGTAATTTCATAAGTGGCGTTAACCCAGCCTAGCCGAGACTCTTGCCTCAAAGTTTCTTTGATCATCAACACATCTGACCCTGGAAGTCTGAATTTTTCACCTACGACTAATTGCCCAAATCTGGTTGTGTTTGTTTCCTTCACTGCTTTACCTCGTTCGCTTCTAAATTTAACCATGTTAATTACAAGAGCAACAGAAGCGCCGCACCCCCGCTTAAAAGAAGAGGGACGACCTGCACTGTATTCTCCAACTCCATCGAACCTACTGCCTCTGTCCACCCCCTGTAGACCTTATATTGACCACCTTCACGACGGAAATGACCCACAAAGTAAGTCCAGCTGCGGTAGACCTTGTAATATTGGCCTTCCTGCCTGATACGACCAACGCACTCAACCCCGGCCTGGTACACGGTGTAATACCCGCCTTCTTGCTCTATGTGACCAACGAAGTCAGTCCAACCACGATAAATGTTGTAATATCTACCTTCTTGCTCTACGTGACCAGCAAACTTGGTCAACCTATTGTAGACTCTACAACTTGCTATTTCTGTCATTCTAACCTTTCAGAATGTAGCCGCGGGTGAGGTCAGATGTGGATTTCAAGCAAAGCCAACGATGAATCATCACGCAAGAATCGCTCCCGTCCGGGTGGGATTAAGGTTAATTGGCCATATCGTCTCTTTATCATATCTTGCCCCATGAAGATTTGCTCCGCTGAGGTTTGCTTGTTTGAGATTGGCCCCTTTGAGATTGGCCTGTCTGAGATCGGCGTTACGCAGGTCTGCGCTAGTCAGGTTCGTTCCACTCAGGTTTGCCCCCCTCAGATTCGCCCCTCTCAGGCTTGTTTGTCTAAAATTTACCCCTTTGAGATTGGCCTGGCTGAGATTGGCTGTACCCAGGTTGGCCCGGTTCAGATCAGCCTGGCTCAGATTAGCCTGGCTGAGATTAGCCTTAATGAGCTTCGCCTGGCTGAGATTTACATAGGTAAGGTTGGCTCCCATAAGGTTGGCCTGATAAAGATTAGCCCCGCTGAGATTGGTCTGGCTGAGGTTTGCTTCGCTCAAGTTGGCCCCAATCAGGGCCACTCCACGAAGGTCCATGCCGCTGAGGTCCGTCTCAAAAAGTTCTGCTCCACTGAGGTTCGCCCGGCGGTGTTCCGCCTCACTGAGATTTGGGCTGCTAAGCTTTGTCCGGCGCCGTTCTGTCTCATTGAGATTTGGACCGACCATCTCCGGCTTTTCGCCCCGACCACGAGCGGAGTCGATTAAGTTCAAAAGCTGTTTGCGAGATAGTTTGGTCATATTATGTCACAGTCTCTTCCTGAGCTGCCTGTAGCAGGGTATTAATTTCTTTGGTCGCCTCGGCGATAGATATATCAGCCGCTGTTGCCCATTCGTGATAGAGTCTCTCCTGAGCCTTCTGGAGCGCAGCTTTATCCGAGGGACCTAATGGCTTTTGCTGGCCCGATGCAGTTAGATCCCGTACGACTTCACACATCGCTTGAAATGAGCCTTTTTTCAAACGCCTGGCCAGTTCCAGATGTCGTCGCTGAGGATGATCGTTTTTTAGGGGAACTGGCGGACTTTTCAACAAGTCGCGGTATTGATCAAGATCGCTTTTGGCTGTTATCAATCGTAACCCCACGGTCGCTTGAGCACTTACCGGTATCCATATGGTGCTCCTGGGCAAAGCGATTTCGTAGTAGAGACGTGCGCCTATCGCAGAGAGTCGTTTTTCCTCTATCTTGACAATATCACCCATCCCATAGACAGGGTGAACGACAACATCACCCACTTTGAATTGCATAAGAGCCTCCTTGATATTGCCGCATTAGCGATGCTTACGCCCACTTTGCCGGTTAAACCCACCCCTACGGTCTTCACGGGGTTTGGCCAGGTTCACCTTGATCTCACGGCCATCCAGGTTGAAGCCGTTCAACATAGTGATGGCCTGTTCCACCTCGACCTGAGTACTCATTTCGACAAAACCAAAGCCTTTGGAATTGCCGGTGTTGCGGTCTTTAATCAGCGTCACCGACACCACCTGACCTGCTTTAGTGAACAAGGTTTTTAGATCATCCTCGGTGGTAGAATACGATAAGTTTCCAACATATAATTTAAGTTCCATAGTTTTTGTCCCTCCTTGAGACTGGCTTATTGAGCCGATAATAAAAATTCTGACATCCCATTCTGGGATCTCAGCCTAACCAAAACAATCGCATCCATTAAAAATTAAGGGCGCTTACTTGAAGGTTCATTAAAGGGTGTGGTGATGCTGTAGTTTAACTAAACCTGGTCAGCCTCCGTACTCTGCTTATACCGCTCGAATAGTTCCGGGATTTGGTCAAACTCGGTTGACTTATCCAGAAAGAAGTCGGCTCCGGCCTGCAAACATTTCTGCCGGTAGGCCGGATAGGGATAGTTGGTCAAAACGATGACTATCGGCGCTGGCTCGTCCTGCTTGATAGTCCGCAATACATCAATCCCACTGCCGTCCGGCAGGCGGATATCTAAGATCACCACGTCCGGCCGGAGTTCCCCAATAGCGCTGATGGCTTCGGCCACAGTCTCGGCTTGGCCCACAATTTCGATTCCGGCCAATTCGTCGAGCATTGTAACCAAACGTTCCCGAACGACGTGCGAGTCATCGGCGATGAATGCTTTGATGTTATGGCTCGGGTGCGATAGCATTGTAGACATAATAGTAGGAATATACGATACATTAGGCCTATATGACGGCTGGTGAAAGGCTGATTTTGGGGCAGACTGTTTTGCCTACTGGCCGCTCTGCACAATCAGTTTGGCGCACCCGTTAGCTACTTTACTATCGGGGTTAGTCTCACCGGGCATGGTCGCCCAACCCTGTTCTTTTACATAATCATCGCGATCGAAAGATCTAGTATCTTGCAATTCAACAAGCTTTTGGCCTTTTTCAGGGTCCTGGTTATATTGGCCGACACAAATCAATGACAGGCGTTGGGTGACTGCATCATTCCTCATTGTCTTGGCAGTCCCACCGGTAACCCAGCCGCCCCAATTGAAGCCGACAATCATCGTTAGAATGATAACACCTACCATAGACCAGAAGACAATTGTTTTCGTCGGTCGGGTGTTATTCCATCGTTCGCTATAACCTGGTTCATATGCCGGTTTCACATTTTTACTGCTAGGCGCGTCCTCATCCCACACATTCTTTTCAACATCAGACAACTTGCTTACTTTATCTTGCTTCATTGTTACACCTCTTCTGTAGAGTTATTGTAAAGTTTATATTAGATACATCGCTAAGCTATCTCAGTATATACGACCCGGGTTCGAAAAACTATCAGCAGAATTCTGATAGTGGTGTAAGGTTTAGACTGGTTCTCTTGTAAGTATTTGTCCTACAATTTGGGGATTGGGATGTAGCAGGACAAATCTTTGCTTGATTGAACTCATAATAAAGCGTCTACACCACAAAGCCCGCAGCCAATGTTCATTCTTGATGATTTGCATTCACTTGCCTGGGGTCAAAATTTGCTGGCCACATGGTGTCATCATTATATTTCGCCCGGCGCAAGTTAACTTCGCTTAAGTCAGCCTCCCGCAGGTCGGCTTGGCGCAGGTCGGACTCGTGTAGGTCGGCTCTACTCAGCACTGCGCGGCACAAATTGGCCCCCCGCAGATCAGACCCACTCAGATCGGCCTCACTCAGATCGCATCCTTGCAAGTTGGCTTGGCGCAGACTGGCCCGACGCAGGTAAGCCTGACGCAAATCCGCCCCTTCCAGGTTGACTTCATTCAAGTTAACCCACCAGAGGTCGGCCTGATGCAGGTTTGGTGTTTCGCCATTGTCGCGCGCAGATTTAACCGTATCTATAACCCCTTCACGAGTCAGTTTCACGTCTTTATATTGCGCCATGTCCGCTTTAAAGAGTAACCTCATCACTCTGCATCAAACCGACCAAAAAGAGTAATATCACTGCGCTCAAAATGGCCACCAACAGATTATAAAGGTTGAAGCCGCTCGCGCCACCTGCGCCGGTCAGAATCATTAAGAACCCCCCAATAGTGGCCCCGGCAATCCCGATGAAGATGTTGGCAACCGCTCCCATTTCACTATTACGTTTCATATTGGTGTTGGCAATCCAACCGATCAGGGCACCAAATACAATCCAGAGAATGATATTGACTGACATTTTCGATCTCCAATGAATGTTTTATTAAAATTCTAAGGTAAGAGTTTTTACCAAACCGGTATTCAGGACAAACGATCCGGAGCCTATAGTCCTGAACCCATAGTTTGCTCGACCATTTTCAAGATGTAGGTTGGCGTAAAGGGTTTTTCGACCCAGCCATTGAGTCCCAGAGATTTTATCGCGCCGCTGAGTTCGGGGGTAGGGGTACCGGTCATCAACAGAATTTGCGTATCCGGCGACATATCACGGATGACTCCCGCCAGTTCCAAGCCATCCATGTCACTCATTAGCCAATCGGTTAGCACCAAATCAAATCCGTGCTTCATCAGCTGCTCTATTGCGATGAAAGCATTTGGTGCTGTCACAACCCGATAACCGGGCTTGTGTATTTCAAAAATACGTTTGAGCCGCATACAGATGTCTTCCTCATCATCAACAATTAGAATACTCTTATAACTATTAGAGTTCATGGTCTCCGTCTATCCTTAATGAGTGTACGTTACGCATACTGCTCCAGAAAATAGGCTGGCGGCGCTTCGATGACCGCCGTTTCGCCCATCCTCTCCTTCAATCACCAAACTTATTATCATCGCGCATGGCGCGGGGAACTTGGGAGAGTCTCCTCCTCCAAGCCCCCGCGCCATAGGCAACTGATTTTCGAGCTAACTCAAGAATACACGATCTGGATTCTAAAAACTATCAGCGAATTTCTGATTATTGTGTAGGGTTTAGACGGATTCGGTTGTAGGTAATTGTCCTACAAGGAGGCACAACGTAGGGAGCAAAGGGGCAGAGGAGCAGGAGTGCAGGGGAGTAAAAATCAAGGTCACAGGCACTTGTGCCTGTTCTTTGGACAAGGGTGGGTATGAACGCAGATAAACTCGGATAAAAACTTGCTAGGTTCTGGGCGCTTTGCGCCTGTGGGACGATTTAACCAGCAATGAGAGAGGCGTTACTCAATCAATTCGTTCTCAATAGCATAACGGATAATATCGGCATTGGTTTCCAAATTCATCTTTTGCAGCAGCCGGGTACGGTAGGTGCTGACGGTTTTTGTACTCAGTGATAATTCCTCGGCAATTTCCGTGAGGGTTTTTCCGCTCGCCATCAGTTGCATGACCTGGAACTCGCGGTCGGACAAGGCTTCATGCTGTGGCCGGGCAGAGTCCGTATCCAGGCCAAAGGCCAGACTCTCGGCCAGACCCCGGCTGATATATTTTCCACCGCTCACCACTTTGCGAATGGCCTTGACCAGTTCATTTGGGGCGTTTTCTTTGGTTAAATAGCCGGACGCACCGGCTTTCAGAACGCGCACCGCCAGCTGTTCTTCAGCATGGATGCTAAGGACCAACACCGGCAAGTGGGGCTGGTCGTGTTTTAGTTCCTTGAGGATGTCGAAGCCGCTGCGGTCGGGCATGGTAATGTCCAGTACCAGCACATCCCAACCGCCAACCCGAACTTGATCCAGGGTTTCTTGGGCATTGGCGGCCTCGCCAGCCACCTCCATATCGGGGATGCCCGACAGAATCTGGCGTAGACCCTGGCGCACAATCGGGTGATCATCGGCGATGAGTACTTTGATCATAACGATCCTTGAGCAACTGCTAACTATTCATTGATAGTGGCACCCGGACGGTGACGATAGTACCCTGGTCCGGAGTCTCCTGAAATTGAACCTCGCCCCCCTGCAACCGGGCGCGTTCTCGCATCCCTAGCAGCCCGATTGATTTCGGGCTTTGAATCTCCCCTTCGGTAATACCTCGCCCATTATCCTGCACCCGGAGGGTTAGAAATGTGGCGCTTTCCTCGACGCTTACCTCAATCTGGGTCGCCTGGGCATGCCGGGCTACGTTGGTGAGAATCTCTTGAAAGATGCGGAAGACCGTGGTAGCCCCATCGACATCCAGGGTCGTCTCCTCCGGGGCGCTGATCAGTTTGCCCTCAATGCCCGAGCGAGTTTCAAATTCTTGAAGCTGCCATTCAATGGTCGCCACCAAACTAATATCCAAAATACCTGGCCGCAATTCAGTGGCGATGCGACGCACGGCCTGGACGATAATATCAATCAGGTCGGACATCGCCTGTGTTTTTTCCAGCAACGCTGATTGTGGTTGATCCAAATGCTTTTGCAGCCAGGCTACGTCCATTTTTAGTCCGGTCAAGGCCTGCCCAAGTTCGTCGTGGATTTCACGGGCAACGTGGGTACGTTCTTCCTCTCTGACCGACTGCAAGCGAGCGGATAGTTCGCGCAACTGTGCGGTTGAACGGCGAAACTCGTCCTCCTTACTCAGACGGTCGGTAATTTCACGTTCCAGGCTGGCGTTGGCGGCCAAGAGTTGGCTGGCAAGTTGGGTCAGGCGCACTTCCAACTCGGCAATCAACGCTTGGGATGTCTGGTGTTGGTCGGCTAAGTTCTTATCTGGGGTCTGGGGCAATTGTTCCATATAATAATTATAGCTCGAAGTAGGTCAAAAAGATATAATACTATCCATACCAACTGCAATTTGGTTTCGGCTTAAAGGTAAGATTCACCTACCTGCCGTACTATAAGATTAATCATCACCCATTTTAATCTAGAATTCACTACATAACTCAAGATGCAACCTTACTTGAGTAACCAGGCAAGACACCCGGTTTTTCCAAAATCCAGTCTCAATTTGTCTCACTGTAGGCTCTATTCCAAATATACTTGGCCTAATCGCGTAAAAACCGGGTGTCTAACAAATGGGTAGCATCTTAGGTTACATAAGAGCCTATTATGGTCAGCAAATAGCCTGAAACGTAATGGGCAGGCCACCTAGGGCAATCGCATACTCCCCATTTTCACTTAAAGAATGACTTGTTCATGTCATTTCGATGAGTGTAGCGAAGAAAAATCCCTACGGAGGTCATTTGTACACCAAGGTATCGGGGATTTCTCGTTCTTATCGTCGCTCGAAATGATATTTGTGGTTAGTACTCAGACGCAACAATTTAGTATGCGGCCCTAACAGGCCACCTTGACAGATCACCGTACTCAGGCTATACTCCCATCTTGTTAGAGAGTAAGTAAATCCGGAAAGTCCCCACCGCCCGGTTTCGTAGCCGGCGCGGTGTTTTATTTTCTCCTTCCCCCGACGTGTCCCCGCGGCTGTTCACTTGGGCAAAACTTTTGCCGCATTACAGGAGTATTATGCAATTCAATAATTTTGATCTCGACGCCCGTTTGCAGCACAATCTGCGGACGATAGGCTTCGAGCAACCCACGCCTATCCAGAGCGCGACGATTCCGCACGCCCTGCAAGGTCAAGACATTCTCGGTTCCGCCGAGACCGGCACCGGCAAGACAGCAGCATTTCTATTGCCATTGCTACAAAAATTAATCACCTCACAACGTACAGGCCAACCACGTGCTCTGGTCCTCGTACCAACGCGTGAACTCGCCTTACAAGTGGCCGAACAAGCCACGCAATTGAGTCGCGGTCTGCCCTTGCGTATCGCCACAATTTATGGCGGCGTTGGCTCCAGACCGCAAGAGCAAGCGCTCAAGCGAGGCGTTGATGTCATCATTGCTACACCAGGCCGTTTGCTTGATCACATTGGCCGTCGTAACATTGCGTTCACTTCGTTACAAGTGTTCGTGCTTGATGAAGCCGACCGGATGATGGATGATGGCTTCTTGCCCGACATTCGCCGTGTCGCACGTTTGTTGCCACGCAACCGGCAGACAATGTTGTTCTCGGCTACACTTCGGCCCATTGTCGATCTGGCTCGTGAGATGACTCACAAGCCGGTACGGGTCGAGGTAGAAAAGACTATCACCCCGGATGCCATTACGCAAGTACTGTATCCCGTGCCGGAACATTTGAAGTTCACCTTGCTGCAACACTTGCTGAAAGATAAAAGCCTGGACAGCGTACTGCTCTTTACCCGTACCAAGCGACGCGCTGACCGTGTCGCACGTAATTTGAAGCGAGCTACCATTTCAGCCGCGGTGATTCATGGTAATCGGTCACAGAATCAGCGTGTTGCCGCTTTAGAAGCCTTTCGGCGTGGGCGTACTCGGGTACTCGTCGCCACCGACATCGCTGCACGCGGTATTGACGTGGCAGGCATCTCCCATGTGGTGAACTACGATGTACCGATGCATCCGGAAGATTACATTCATCGTATCGGTCGTACGGGCCGGGCCCAGGCAATTGGGCAAGCCTATACGCTTGTCACGCCAGACGATACACGGATGATTCATCGCATTGAATATATTTTGAAGCAGAAGATAGAGCAGCACAAAGTCGATGGGCTAGATTACAGCGCTCCCATCACACACACCCCAAATGCCAAAGAGAGCCGTGGATATGTAGAAGCCAATCGACGTAAGTCAAATACGGCTCACAAATCAGGTTGGCGGCGCAGGCAGAATCGCGGAAAAGCCAATGCGGCCGGTAGGGATGTATCTTGACCCATAAAGTAAAAAGCTGTGCTTGAAAGCCAGCCAGCGGCAAAGATAGCAGCTGGAGTTAACCAATAATAAACCTCAAAGCCGAGGCACATGAGATGTCTGATGACCAGTAATGGTATTTGCGCAGCATACTCACAAGATTTAAGCGGATCGTATTATTTGCCAAGTTCCCACCTTTATCATGGCGTGGGTTTTCCATTTCGGCATTATTGGCAATGATGTTGGTGGTACCCATTCCACTGACCCCGGAGATAATCAACAGCGGCAGGTGTAAATAAGCGTGCTTATACCCACAATCAGGACAAATAGTGTATGGACCATCCGGATCAATCATCTTGTCCGGACGATACGCTCCACAGATGAACTATTTGGGGGCTGGCAATGTTTGGCTTAAAGTTCCCGGTTCAGAACTTGCAACACCCCGCCCCGACCCACCAACCCGGCCAACCGACCTTCAGCATCCACCACTGGCAGGCGTTTGATCCGGTGTGATAGTAATAGCCGCAACGCTTCCAGCAGCGAGGTGTCCGGGGCAACGGTGATCACGGGGCTGGTCATCACCTCGGCGGCGGTGCGTTGGCTCAGGTGAAACCTTTTGGCCTCACCTACCGGCAAGCGACGAGCCAGCGATTGAATCAGACTGCCCCGTTCAGTTTCGGTGGCCCGCTTGATTAAATCCCCATCGGTAATGATACCAACTACCCGCCGGTCGTCGTCAATCACCATTACCCGCCGCCGGGCGTGGCTGACCAACAAGTCCACCACCTCGGCCAGGGAGGCGTTACCCGATACGGTGGGCACCTGGGTCATCATCATATCACCCACCTGGATATAATGACCTGGCAGCGGGCGCTGGCGTATTGTTTCGGCTACCGGCGGCTCGGCCAGCGCCCGCAGCACATTGACCCGGCTGACCATTCCTAGCAGTTTACCAGCGGCGTCCACCACCGGCAGACGTTTGACATCGTGCTTTACCATCAGGTTGACGGCCTGGGTAATGGAGGTTTCAGGCGTCACCGTGACCGGGTGGGGAGTCATTACCTGGCCCACTGTTTGGCCGGGTTGGCGAATTTGCTGGAGTTCCCGGCTGACTTCAGCTTGAGTCAGTTCCCGCTGGGCGCTGGGCGCCAGCAATTTAGCCCGCTCGAGCAAATCGCCGTCGGTCAAAATGCCGACCACTCGTCCATTTTCATCTACCACCGGCAGGGTGCGGTACACTTTGTCCAGCAGCAGTTCCACCGCTACGGCTAGCGGCGTATCAGGCTGGACGGTATGAACCTCGCGGCTCATTACATCGTGAACGGGCGCCTCCAGTGGCAACTGGCGCAGGCGACGATGGCTGTAGGTAACAACTTCCACCTCCTGAACGGTAATCAAGCCCTCAGCTACCATCTCCCGCAGGCGGGGCATGACCCGCTCAACGCGGGCCGGGTTGTCCACCCACTCGATCACCAATGGCAGATCGGCCGACAGATCAACAATACTGGCGGTGTGGATACGGCTGTGCGCCCCAAAACCGGAAATGGCGCGGGTCACGGTGGCTCCGGCACAATCTTCCTGTTTTAACATCTCCAGGATGGCTGCATATAGCGGTTTGCGGCCCCACTTATCACTTTCACCGATATAAACGGTTACTTTTTTGGCCCGACCGATAATTTCCATTATTGACCTCCTTGTTGCAGCCATTGGGCCAGCAGCACACCCAGCAGCACCCCGGCTAGCCCCAGCAGATTATGGCTGACAAAATTAAGCGCAGCGGCCCCCCAGCCATTTTGCCCTACCAACCCAAAGGTTTCATAGGCAAATGAGGAAAAGGTGGTAAAGCCACCCAAAAAGCCGACGGCCACAAACAGGCGTACTTCCGGCGAAATAGATAAACGTCCGGTGGCTAGGGTCAGAAAAAAAGCAATCACAAAGCTGCCACTCGCGTTAGCCAGCAGGGTGCCATAAGGGAAGTCTGTCCCCCACTGACTAGCGGCCCATTGCTGAACCAGATAACGGGCATTAGCGCCAATGAAACCGCCCAAGCCAATCCATAGATATTGTAACACACATCCTCCTTAATGGTTGCTTGCGGTTATTCAACTTCTCTGAGCTTTTGCGCGGCTTCTGCCATGGAGGCGTTCGCCCTGAGTTGGGCCAGTTCCACCGGCGACTCCTGGATGGTCTCAAGCGTATTGAAGTACTTGTCCAGCAAGTCGCCGCTGTAGGTTGGCACCAGGAAGATGTGGGTGTGGGGTATCCGTCGGCCACGGGCGTAGAGCATCACAAAATCCGGCTCAAAAACCTGCATCATGCGGTTGGCTACGATTCGAGCTACATTAAACAAGCTGGTCGTTTCCGCTTCGGTCAATTCGTGCCACCAGGGGACGTGTCGTTTGGGTAGCACCAGGCAGTGGCCCTGGGTAAAAGGGTTAATATCCAGGATAGCGTAGGAGAGATCATCCTCAAAGATGTGATGGGCCGGGGCTTTTCCGGCGGCAATATCGCAAAAAACGCAACCTTTTACTGTATCATCCATTTTTCCTCCAGGTTCTGAAATGAACTTAATGGTCTGATCCAAATATCTTCTCATACAAATCTGCGCCATAGCTAGTTGGCAAGGGTTCTCTTTCGATTAATTTAAAAGTTCGTCTGCCGTCGGCTTGCCTTTCAGCCCGCAGGAACATGGCATTCCCCATATTTTTGTCGTAAAAATTAGAGGCAAATTCATATAAATGGGTCACGAAGAAAACTTTGATACGCTGTTCCAGTAAGGCGCTAACGATCTGCCAGGCAATCTCCGAGCCTTCTCTTTCGTTGGTCGCGGCAAATGATTCATTAAACAATACCATAGAATTTGGGGTTATATTGTCTACGATCTCACTCATTCGACTCAGTTCTTCATCGAATTTGCCGCTCTCCATAGTAGCGTCTTCTTCCCGTTTGTAGTGGGTGAATAGGTTGTTACAAACATTGGCGCTGAACGACTCAGCCGGTACAAACATGCCGCATTGCATCATCAATTGGGCCAACCCGATGCTGCGCAAAAACGTCGATTTGCCGCCCTGATTGGCCCCGGTGATAATCACCAGTTCTTTCCCATCGGCGGCTACATCGTTGCTGACCACTTTTTGCTCCATCGTCAAGGCCAGGGCAATATC
>Ga0210124_1000774_pt1 | contig 15270 bp, 12 predicted proteins | sample Muzzi_PWC_D2_FD_185554 | JGI IMG/M metagenome (GOLD analysis project Ga0210124, IMG submission 185554) | Wetland microbial communities from San Francisco Bay, California, USA, that impact long-term carbon sequestration - Muzzi_PWC_D2 (SPAdes) | ecosystem: Environmental > Aquatic > Marine >... | reverse complement strand
AAGGCATTACCAAACCTCTACCCGATTGCGATTCATTGCCGGAAGACCTGGTTCCTCAAACCCTCTTTGACAACCAACAAATCCGGCGAGGCTTGCCCAAAGCCGAACCTTTTGGTATAAAGGATTGCCGTTTTTTACGAGTAATTGGTAATTCGTAAATAGAGATTAAAGCCAATTACCAATTACCATTTACCAATTACCGATCCTTAAATGACTTGGGAGGCCCTAGTTGGGCAGTTGCTGAGAACATATGAAAACAATACCATTTTGGACAGACAATTTTCCTCGCCCGGCGGATTTGCCGGTCTCGCCACTACCCCAGCAAGTAGACGTCGCTATAGTGGGCGGCGGCTATACCGGCCTCTCGGCGGCCCGTACCCTGGCGAAAGGTGGTGCCAGTGTAGCCGTGCTGGAGCAGGGTAACATTGGCAATGGAGCCAGTTCCATGAACGGCGGTCAGGTAGGGTCGGGCGTTAAGTTAGGTATCGAGAAGGTCTTCAAACAGTTTGGGGCGGAGGTTGGCCGAGAAGTGTGGCAAAAGACCATCGAGGCCGTGGATTACCTGGAGCAAACCCTGGCCGAAGAGCACATCGACTGCGATTATACGGGCAACGGTATCCTGGCCGTCGCCTACCGGCCCTCTCATTACAAAGCTATGGCCCGTAAGTTTGAGTGGACGGCCCGTGAGTTGGACTATCACAAGTTTGAACTCTTACCCCCCGACAGGATGCGAGACGAAATTGGCTCCGATGTCTTTTTCGGAGGAATGGTCGAGCATGTAGGGGGCGGAGTCCATCCGGCCAAGTATGTCTTTGGTCTGGCTCAAGCTGCGGCGCGAGTAGGCGTTTGTCTATGCGAACAGGCGGAAGTGCTTAATATCCGCCGGGTCGTCGGGAACAGCGGCTTTCAGATAACGACCAGCCGGGGAGAGCTAAAGGCTAACGAGGTTCTGATTGCCACTAACGGCTACACCGGGCCGCTGGTTCGCAAAATACAGCGAGGCGTCTTTACGGTGGGCAGCTATATGATTTCCACCGAACCGCTCTCGCCCGAATTACAAAAAGAACTGAACCCCAACAACCGGGTGATGTACGACACCAAATGGTTTCTCAACTACTTCCGCTTGACCCCTGATGGCCGGATGACCATGGGCGGGCGCAACAATCTATCACCCAATTTGGATGTGCGGCAAAGCGCCGAAAATCTCAGGAAAACCCTGGTTCATATCTTTCCCCAGTTGCAAGGCTTTCCCATCACCCACACCTGGACCGGTCGCCTGGGTATCACCTTTGATTTGATGCCTCATATCGGCCGGGTGAACGGTATCTACTATGCTTTTGGTTATGGGGGGCATGGGGTGGCCTTGTCCGGCTATCTGGGCAAAGAGGTAGCGGAGTTAATTGCCGGGCAATCCCAACGGAGTGTCTTTGCCGAGATTCCCCATCCTACCTCTATCTTCTACTATGGCAATGCCTGGTTTTTACCGATAGTAGCAGCTTATTACCGGTTTTTGGATGCGGTGTCGTGAAATAATGTGTTTCTCCCGTATAACAACTGTTTCTTGATTTAAGATTTTAGAGCCACAACCCCAATCCATTCAGCACCTTCTGTATAGAGTCTGCCAGTCAGATCGCCCCATAGGCTCTGTACCGTAAAGCCGCCCCTCTCCAATTCGGCCGTGAGGCGCTCTGGCGTAAAATCTTGAAACCAATTCCGGTATACCGAGATTGTTCCGTCAGCCTCGACAACAATGTATTGATTCAAATAAATTAATTCCTCTGGATAATCAAACCCTTGTTCCAGAACAAGGTGCGAGGCAGCTTTCCAGAATCCACTTTCCGCAACATACCAGCGGTTGCCAAGGCTATTGAACTTCCGGTGTTCACGTGTCGTAACGTCCAACGCAAAGTGTCCTCCGGCTTGGAGCGCCCGATGGACATTTTTCAGCAATCGAGCGCGCTGTTCCGGCGGCAATGGACAGAAGTCACCGGAAATAAGCAGGACTGCATCATATAGCGCTTCATCGGTCAGGGTAAGATAGTCCTGGTAACGGTAGGTGATATTTAGGTTGTTTTGGCGAGCATGTTGAATAGCATAGTCAATTGAACGCCGCGAGTAATCCAAGCCAGTGACCTGTAGACCGCGCTCCGCCAGGCGAGCCGTGTAGAGTCCCGGCCCACAACCCAGGTCGAGTACCCTATCTCCGGGATGTAGTTCGAGAACATCTACCAACCACCGCACTGAATGGGCAATCGTCTCAGGGGGACGGCTGGCCGCGCTGGTATTGGGGTCAAGATGGGCCAGGAGCATTTGTTTAGAGATGTGAGGATCGTCCCAGAAGCGTGGCTTGCCGGGCGAAAATGGAGCAGGTTTCTGTTGTAATGCTTGCAGTTGCTCGATAACAAAGGATTGATTTTCGCCGGACATGGGCTTCTTCCTTAGTCTTGGTTCAATTATACTCTCATCATAAAAAAATTCCCACCTCGATATCCGAACGACCATTCGGACATCCCAGATGGGAATTTTATTTTACTCCTGATGGTAAAGGATTTTCATCCTTTACCCATACTCAGCAAAGCTAACTCTGCCACTATGTGGTTACGATTTCGAAATCGTAACCATCCAAATTCGTGCTATTCGCCGTAGGTTCGTGGTATTCGTGATTTAATTTGTTTTATTAGGAGTGACAAAGTGTACTTTGTCACTCCTCCGTTTGACAAAAATCTACGCTCCACCCACAACAGCCTGGCTCTGACCGGTGAGTCCTCTGCGGAAATTGATGATAGTCCTTCTGACGGCTGGAACACGTATCACCAGCAACAATATCAAGAGCGCTCCAAAAGCCAATGGCTGACGGATGTCCGACTTTACCAACCAGACATAATGGATAACACCTGCTATGCCAGCCGCATAGACAATTCGATGTAGTCGTTTCCAATTTTTGCGGAGGTGCCGCATGGCCCAACGATTGGACGTTAAGGCCAGGGGTAGCATAATCATCAGGGCCGTAAAGCCGACATAAGCGAACCGTTTCTCAAAAGTAGCCTGATAAACGGCCATGAAATCTATTGTATTATCGACATAGCCATTATCGACAATGAAAATCAAAAAATGGATGACCCCGTACATAAAGGTGTAGTTCCCCAAGGGTTTGCGCAGGGGAAGCACCTGTTTAATACCGAACACAATATTGATCGGCGTCACAGCCAGAGTGAGCATCAGTAAAACCAAAGTCGTTTTGCCGGTGCGGAACGTCACCTCTTGAAAGGGATTAATCATCAAGGGTGAAGTTGGCGAACCAAACCAAAAATCCCAGGCCAGCACAATTAACGGTATAAATGCCCCTATATGAGTGGCAATTTGCAACGGGGTCCATCCTTGTTTATGCTTGGTCACTAGAAATTTACCCTCAAATCCATACCATCATAAAGATGAGCCACTTGCTCGGCGTAACCGTTGAAAGGCAGGGTCTTACGGCGGCCAAACTCGCCAATCCGGCGCTCGGTCGCTTGAGACCAGCGGGGGTGGTCAACTTCCGGGTTGACATTGGCATAGAAGCCGTACTCATTCGGGGCGGCGTCCATCCAAAGCGAGGTTGGTTGGTAATCGACCAGTTCAATCTTCACAATGGACTTGATACTCTTGAAGCCATATTTCCAGGGCATTACCAGCCGAATCGGCGCGCCATTCTGAGGCAAAAGGTTCTTGCCATAGAGGCCCGTTGCAGCGATAGCCAAATCGTTCATCGCTTCGTCGAGACGCAGACCCTCTGCATAAGGCCACGTGTACCAGGGGCTGCCTAAGCCAGGCATTTGCTCCGGCCTATAGACCGTTTCGAAACGTACATATTTGGCATCAGAGGTTGGCTCAACTTCCTTTAATATCTCGGCCAGAGGAAAACCCATCCAGGGAATGACCATCGACCAGGCCTCGACACACCGCAAGCGATAGATTCGCTCTTGTTGGTCAAATTTAGTGCGCAAATCATCAATATCATAGGTCTTGGGGTTGTTGACCAGCCCGCCGACCTCCACCTTCCAGGGTTCAGGATCAAAGCTCTTTGCCAAGGGGGCGACCCCTTCTTTGTCGGTGGAAAACTCGTAATAGTTATTAAAGTTAGTCACGGCCTCATAGGTTGTCAATTCATCGCCCAACTCGTCCGTCTCGGCGCTGACAGCAGCAATGGCTTCAGCTTGGCTTGCACCGTCCGAGTTTTCAGGAGCAGCCGTCTGCCCCGCAGGGCCACAGGCGGCAAGTACGGCAGAACTGGCGGCCAAGGCTCCAATCCCTACCATAAACTTACGTCGGTTTAGATAAATATGTTCCGGGGTAATTTCGGATGATTTAATGTCAGTCATCAATATCTCCTCGATCTCGCTAAATAGCGCTAATCTACTTGATTATTTCGATTTATTATTAATAATACAAAAATTTTCTTATGAAATTATTAACAACTCGTTAATAGATAATAAATTGCCCTTTTTAATCACCATTTTGGTATCACTGACCAAATTGGCAACATAGCTCAAAAAGAATATGATTAGGGTATGTTCAATTTGAGTTATTCAAAGAGTTGTTAAATGTTCAATAGAAGAAGATACGCCAATTCACAACTTGTTTCTTTAATCACGAGGACTGTACTGCTGGTTGTTACATTTGCCTTAATCGGCTTTGTAGCTCTGTCAGTGCTGATTGGAAATGGTTTTGGTAGTGCGAATAATGCTTCGGTTGAAGGCTTTACCCCCAATCCCGGAGCAGCCATTTCAGAAGTCGCTATAGGAACACCGGACCCTTCAGGGTTACTAACCTTTCGGAGTTCAGCCTTGGGTTTTAGTGTGGAGTACCCCCGAACGTGGCGAAAACATGAGCAGGGGCTTCGGGTTATATTCTCCCCTTCGGCAGCCGGGCTTGACCCTGATAAGCTGCAAGATGCAGCCATCTGGTTTGGCATTCCAGCCGATAACACGGTTGATCCAACTGCTTTACTGACAAAAGTTCAAGGCGATTTATTACCTAGCACCTTGAATTCTCCGGCACAACAGGTTGATGCATTTCAAATGGTCATCGGTGGCCAAGCTTGGCCTGCAACTAAATTCCATATTGAGAGTGAGCAATTAGGCGGGTCAGTTATTGCAACCATTGCCGCCGGTAGCGAAAATGAAGTAGGATACTTTGCTGTTGCCGTCGCTCCAGTGGAACAATGGGATTCGATTGAGCCTACTTTTCAGAAAATCCTGGATAGCTTTCAGTTTACAACAGAAGCCGTTTTGCGTCCAACCGATGCCACCCCTCCCCCTACACCAACAGCTACGCCCACTCCCGTTATCTATGTGGTGCAATCCGGCGACACTTTGCTGCAAATTGCGCTGCAATACGACGTAGATGTGGAGGCCTTGGCCGCCCGAAACGGCATCGAAGATCCGCGAAGCTTACGGACAGGGGCCAAGCTCGTTATTCCAAGGAAACGTCGTCGGTAAGATAGGTCAAATAGCAAGATTGTACAAGACAGCCCTAGGCCTGTTCGTTAAACTAAACTATAGCCCAAAGAAGATTGTAACTGATGAGATTCCCCATAATACAGGAGCAGGTAAAGTTTTGGCATGCCCAGGATTTAGGCAAGCTCGAACTATTACGAGCAACGTATATTACCCATACTTTTAGTCCGCACACCCACAATGGTTATGCCATCGGCGTAATTGAGGCCGGGGCGGAGACCTTCTATTATCGGGGCGATGTTCATATTGCCTCGGCAGGGAGCATTGTGGTGATTAATCCGGGCGAAATGCATACAGGTCAAGCCGTAGACGAAGCGGGCTGGTCTTATCGTATGCTATATCCTGAAGTTGCTTTGGTGCAAAAGGCTGCCTTAGAAGTGTTTGGCCGCCAGCACGATATACCAGATTTTCCCAAGCCGGTCATTTGGGATAAAGAGCTGGCCCAGATTATTCGTAAACTTCATATTACGCTGGAAAATTCGGTTTCCAGGCTTGAGCGCGAGTCATTATTTGTTTCGGCTTTAGCCCAACTTATTGCTCATCATGCCGATGGCCGCCCGAAAGTACGCTCCGAAGCCGAAGCACATCACGCCGTAATGCGAGCCAAAGAATATTTAGAAACGCACTATAGAGAAAATATTTCGCTGGATCAGCTAGCGACTACTGTCAATTTAAGCCCCTTTCATTTCACCCGCGTTTTTCGTGAGGTTGTGGGTTTGCCTCCTCACACCTACTTAACTCAAATCCGCATTGAACGGGCGAAAACCCTGCTATCTCAAGATTTGTCTATCGCCCAGGTGGCCGGAGAGACCGGCTTTGTTGACCAGAGCCACCTAACCCGACGCTTTAAGCGGATTGTTGGCGTTACGCCGGGTCAATATGCTCTCAATAGCAAGAATATACAAGACAAATAACATAGAGCCTGTTAAACTTGGTCTTAATCAAAGTCTAAAGGTTTTGAAAACCTTTAGACTCTGTCTTAAGAAACAAGGTTCTATTTATGATTGAAGCCAGCCTTACGACAAATAGCTCGGCCACTCCTTCACCCTTTTCAGAGTTTATAACCGGAGCCAGGGACACAATTCCACTCGTTGTGGGGGCCATTCCTTTTGGCCTTATTTTTGGCACTCTGGCTTTAGGAAGTGGTCTCTCCTTTGGCGGCACAATGGCGATGTCAGCTTTTGTTTTTGCCGGATCGGCCCAATTCATTGCGTTGGGGTTAGTGGGAGTAGGAACAAGCTGGCCCTTGATCGTTTTGACCACGTTTGTGGTCAATTTGCGGCATATTCTCTATTCTGCCACCCTGGCCCCTCATGTCAGTCATCTCTCCCGACGATGGCAAATTCCGCTGGCCTTCTGGCTCACCGATGAAACATTTGTCGTGGTCGCCAATCGATATGCCCAGGCTATAAATTCACCGCAGACCCACTGGTATTATTTGGGTTCGGCTGTTCTTATGTATGCTAATTGGCAACTGTGTACTTTTTTGGGGTTAACCATCGGCCAACTCTTGCCCAATGCCGCCACCTGGGGGTTAGACTTTGCCATGCCCGTGACCTTTATTGGCATGGTCATCCCCTATCTCAAAAACCGGCCAATGATAACCAGTGTTATTGTCTCCGGAATCGTGGCTCTGGTGGCATATCCTGTACCTCACCAAATGGGGCTGATGATTGCGGCCCTGGCAGGTATTGTAACCGGTGTTGTGGTTGAGTATTGGCAACCATCAAAAGAGTCAAATAATAGGACGACCTTATGAACGAAATCTATTTAATCGCGGGTATGACCCTGGTAACTTTTTCTATTCGTTACTCAATGTTTGCCATCGCTGGACGCATTGAGTTCCCAAAGCGATTGGTAAATGCTCTCCGCTACGTACCACCGGCTGTACTTACCGCCATTATCGTCCCGGCGGTACTCATTCCCAGTGGTGATGAAATTCATCTAAGCTACACCAACCCTTATCTGGTAGGGGCGCTCATTGCCCTTGGTGTGGGATGGTTCAGCAAAAATTTACTCTTAACAATTATTATTGGGATGTTAGCTTTTTGGGGATGGCAGTATATAATAGCCTTTTAACGGTGCAATGGAGCAGAGGAAAGCCCCATGATTCAGAGCGTTGCGGCCTTCACCAAATACTTTGACGGTATCCGCCGTCGCACAAATAATTACATTCAAGCGATTCCAGGTCATCAAGTGGATTGGTCACCCAAAGCGAAAGAGCTTACTTGTGGTGACATTGTACGCCACCTGGCTGCGGCTGAGAAAATGTTTGTTGGCGCAGCGGTCAATAGACATTGGCATTACCTTGGACACGATCAAAGCCTGGCCAGTAGTCTGGATGAGGTGATGGCCCACCTGGAAAGCTGCCACGCCGAAGCACTGTCGGCCTTGCAAGCGTTAAACGACGAAGATTTGTACCAGCCACGTCCAACTCTTAACGGCCCACCGGTTAAAGCCTGGCGGTTGCTTATGGCTATGGTCGAGCATGAAGTACATCATCGCAGCCAATTGGCCGTTTATCTGGCCTTGTTGGGGAGTACCCCTCCGCAAATCTATGGGCTGGAAATCGACGAGGTTATTGCCTTAAGCAGCAAGATGGATTAGGGATAACTTGGTTACTGTATATTGTCGAGAATGATAAATTTCCTCAAATGGACATTAGCCGCAGGTATCACTATTGCAATTTTGTTGTTGCTCCTGTTTGGTGCCTCCTATATCCGAATACACGACCGTGGCCTCAGTGAATATATACAATATAAGCAAGACCCAGACAATGTGACTCTACCTGTTACCACTGGGTTGGCTCAGTGTGAGATGGCCCCTTTTATCATCCCCACGGATGGCTGGATTGGCGTGCTGTATAACGACGGCATTTTAGGAACGCGACAGCACTCCGGCTTAGATATTTTTGGCTTAGAGGGCAATGGCGTGACCCCGGTCTACGCCACCTACGACGGCTATGTCACCCGCCTGCCAGAGTGGGTCAGTGCGGTGATTATCCGCCACCCCGAAGACCCGCTCATGCCAGAACGCCAGATTTGGACCTACTACACCCACATGGCCGATGCCGCAGGTAATGACTACATCATCGACCAAATTCCGCCCGGCACATTCGAGTTGCCAGTGAAGCAAGGCACATTATTAGGCTACCAGGGCGATTACAATGGCGATTCTCTGCGCCAGATTGATACCCATCTCCACTTTAGCATTGTGCTGGATAATGGCAGCGGTCAGTTTCTCAATGAAACTGTGATAGCCAACACCATCGACCCCTCACCTTATCTGGGCATGCGCCTCAACGCCGGGTGCGCCGACAGACCTCCGACATGTCGTCCTGATTTTTCCTGCCCGTAAATTACAAATTACACCGGAGAAATAACTGCCAGGGCATAGCCACCACCCCGGATGGTGAGGATATAGTCAACACCGAGCTTTCGCCGCAAACGGCTGATGTGAACCCGGAGGGTTTCTTGGGCCTGCAGGTCGGTAGCGGCATAGCCCAGCCCTTCCTGGACAAGTTGGGCAATGGGCACAGGCTCGCCGGGAGATTTGGCTAAAATCTCTAAGAGGCCATATTCGGTGGGGGTAAGGGGAAGACGCTCACCAGCCAAAGAAACTGTTCGTGGTCCCATTTCTATGACTAACGCTCCAGATTGTATAGTAGGGAGGCGCTCCGAAGGTATCGCAGAATCTCCATTACGAGAAGGTAAATTGGCTTCTGATAGGTGGCGCTGCTGGTCAAGTTTTTCCTTTTCGGCCAGGGCACGGTTGGCACAGGAGACAATATCATCAGATGAGCAGGGCTTTTTCAAATAATCGAAGACCCCAAAGTGGATTGCGTCAATGGCAGAATCAACGGAGGGGTAAGCCGTCATAATAATTATCTTTATGTCGGGCCATTCTTTTCTAACAAGACGCATCAAGGTTAGACCATCTATACCGGTCATATGCAAGTCAAGAAGGAGGATATCAAAGGAATTCTCTTTGAGTAAGGCGAGGGCTACTTCGCCAGAATCGGCCTGGTCGACCTGCCAGCCTACCTCAGTGAGACTAGATGCGGCAAAAAACCTTACAGCCTCTTCATCATCAACAATTAAAGCTTTCCCCGTCATTTATTCCTCGGAAAATAGGGCCAATCTAGTGATGGCCCAACTCAACTTTCTTTCTCAATTTGAGGCAGGCTGATTGTAAACGTTGTTCCCTGCCCAACTTCACTAGAAACAATGATTTCGCCACGATGATAGTTGATGATTTGTTTGACAATGGCTAATCCCAAACCAGTCCCGCGTGACTTGGTCGTAAAGAAGGGTTCGAAAATTTTTCTTTGATTTTCGGGCGGAATACCAGGACCATTATCGGTAATGGTGATAATCTGATCCTGACGTTTTGCATCGGCATGCAAAGTCAGGTGTAACTCTCCACCTGGCCCGACAGCATCAATTCCATTGCCGATAAGGTTAGACAGAGAGCGACCTATTTGGTCAGCATCTATAAGAATTGGAGATAAACCTTCTTCTAAGTCGGCGTCGATAGTGATATTCTTATCGGCCACATTCATTTCCCAATGGGTCAGCTCATCTTGTAGAATCGTATAAAGTGAACCAGGGACCAAGTTAGGTCGAGGAGCGCGTGACACATAGAGAATATCCTCGACAATACGGTCAATACGACCCATATTGACCTGCATAAGGGCTGCGCCTCGTTGGCGGGGGTCATCGCCGGGTACATCACGCACCAGGTATTCGATACCCATGCGAATAGCCATCAGAGGATTACGTATTTCGTGGGCAACAGTCGCCGCCATCTGGCCCAAAGCGGCTAACCGCTCACGTTGAATTAACTGAGATTGGGCTTCGCGCAAATCAGTAAAGAGTTGAGTATTGTGGATGGTTTGAGCAACTTGATGGGCAAATGCCTGGGCCAAGTCGGCATCGGCAGGTACGAAGGTATTAGGCAAATGACGGTCAACGGTGAGGTAACCAATCATCTTTTGGGCAATGAGCAAAGGCGCGCCTATCCAACTTCTGACCCTATCGGCACCGTACCAATATTGGTAGCGGTCATCAGTATGAGTATCTTGAACCAGAATATAGCTTTTTTGGTTCCGCATCTGTTGATACAGGGTATTCCCTTTAACCGCAAATTCCTGGTTAACGATATCCTCTTCAAAGCCACGAGCGGCCTCCATAACAAGGTGGTCATCGTCTTTAAGCAAAAAGATGGCGGCAGAGTCATAGGATATAAGTTGTTGTAATTTAAATAAGATGTGGTCGAGCAGTTCACCAGGGGAAAGGGTCAAGCTAACCGAGGCCACAACCTCGGCCAAAATGGTGGCAATTTCGCGCTGGCGTTGCACCTCTTCTATTTTTTCGGCCAATTCCTCGGCATATTTTTGGACTTGCTCGTAGGCATTTCGCTTTTCTTCTTCTATTCGTTTACGCTCGGTGATATCTCGCATAATGCCCTGAGTCGCCAGACCTTGCCGGTAGGCCGGGTAGGAGACGGTTAGTTCAATTTCGATTTCATTACCATCTTTATCCAGGGCGGTCAACTCATAACGAGGATAAAGTTTGGGGTCGGTCATTCCTCTGGCCGAACCTTCCATAACCAGCTTGCGGCTCTTGGGGGCAACAATGTTTGTAAAAACAAAATCTGGACTTTGGATCTCTGCCTGCGTAATACCAAAGAGTTCTTCAAATTTGCGATTGATTATCTCAAATCGACCGCCATAGAGCAGGAAGATAGCATCGCTTGATTTCTCAATAAGGGTCCGGTATTTCTCTTCATTTTCCTGAAGAGCCTTTTCGGCTCGTTTTCGTTCGGTAATGTCCCTGATAACAATTTGGGTGGCGGGTCGACCCTGATAGGTAATCGGCACTCCCGCTATCTCTACATCGACACTACTCCCATCTCGTCGGGTCAACTGGTCTTCGATTAAGGTAGATTGTCCTGTCTGCTCCACCCGTTGATGGGCTTCGATGATTTCAAGATGGTCAGGCTGAATAAAGTCTGTTACTGCTTTCCCTATCAACTCATCCGCCGTACTCGCTCCATACAACTTCGCCCCCGCCGAATTCACATACACAAATCGCCCTTCACTGTAGATCGCTATCGTCTCAAATAACGTCTCTACTAAATTCCGATATCGTTCTTCACTCTCTCTCAGCGCCTCTTCCGCTCGCTTCCGCTCTATCGCTTGCGCCAATACATTCGCTATCGCTTGCAAAAAGTTGATGTCATCTTGTCTGAACTCCCGCTGGCGTGTGGTGTGCACCCCCAATACCCCAAACGGCCAGTCCCGTCCATCTATGATCACACTCATCCCACTGACCACTTCATGCTCTACCAACAACGGATCTCCACTGAAGCGATCTTCTCTCCCCAACTCTTCCACGATCACCGGCTCACTTGACAGCAAGGTGTAGCCGCTTTGATATTTCGTGTCTGCACTGACCGTCGTCTCTCCGACCAATTCCTCAGGCCATCCTTCTCCCGCTCGTAACAACAACTGGTCTGCATCTGGCAGCAACTCTAATATCTGACAGTACTCTATCTCTAACCCCTCCGCTATCAGTTTCACCGCCTGATTTAACAGAGTCGCTATCTCAAGACCAGCCAAGACGTTTTGGCCCAATTCTGCTACAGCAGCCTGTTGTTGCGCCCGCGTCTTTAACTCTGCTTCAGCCCATTTCCGCTCGGTAATATCCCTGATAACAATTTGGGTGGCAGGTCGCCCCTGATAGGTAATCGGCACTCCCGCTATCTCTACATCGACACTACTCCCATCTCGTCGGGTCAGCCGGTCTTCGATGAGCGGCATTCGGCCACTCTCCCGTTGATGGGCTTCGATGATTTCAAGATGGTCAGGCTGAATAAAGTCTGTTACTGCTTTCCCTATCAACTCATCCGCCGTACTCGCTCCATACAACTTCGCCCCCGCCGAATTCACATATACAAATCGCCCTTCACTGTAGATCGCTATCGTCTCAAATAACGTCTCTACTAAATTCCGATATCGTTCTTCACTCTCTCTCAGCGCCTCTTCCGCTCGCTTCCGCTCTATCGCTTGCGCCAATACATTCGCTATCGCTTGCAAAAAGTTGATGTCATCTTGTCTGAACTCCCGCTGGCGTGTGGTGTGCACCCCCAATACCCCAAACGGCCAGTCCCGTCCATCTATGATCACACTCATCCCACTGACCACTTCATGCTCTACCAACAACGGATCTCCACTGAAGCGATCTTCTCTCCCCAACTCTTCCACGATCACCGGCTCACTTGACAGCAAGGTGTAGCCACTTTGATATTTCGCATCTGCACTGACCGTCGTCTCTCCAACCAACTCTTCAGGCCATCCTTCTCCCGCTCGTAACAACAACTGGTCCGCATCCGGTAGCAACTCTAATATCTGGCAATACTCTATCTCTAACCCCTCCGCTATCAGTTTCACCGCCTGATTTATCAGGGTGGCTAACTCAACACCAGAGAGAGCGAGTAGGCCCAATTCGGCTACAATTGCCTGTTGGTGAGCGCGGTTCCTCAATTGGGTCTCGGCCCACTTCCGTTCGGCCAGCTCTTTTTGAATCGTCTCGTACAGATGTGCCTTTTCAATAGCCACCGCAATTTGAAGGGCCAGAGTCTCCATAGCGATGATGTCGTTTGGGCTAAAGGCATTGAGGTTTGGGCTTTGAATATCTAAAATACCCAAAACCGTCGTTCCCATCTTGATGGGCAAGCACATTTCCGATTGGATGTCTGTCTGCGCGGGGATGAGTGTTAGATAATCGGGTTCATTAGCAACGTTATTAACCACTACCTTGTCACCGTAAGTTGCTACCTGCCCGATGATTCCGTGGTCTAAGCTTTGGCTATAATCTTTCGGGATTTGGGCCTCATATGAGCCTGCCACAGCTTTTAACACGGCCAGGTTCCCATCTATCAGATATAAAGCGACATGATGGTAATCAAACAGGTCTTGAACCAGATAAGCAACCCTGTCCAGCATCTCATCTAGCTCTAAAATGGTCGTAATTTCTCTGGTAATACCGTTGATAAGAGCTAATAGGGGTGTACGTTGTTCCAATTTGGATTCCGTCTCCCTGTAGCCAGTAATTTCTGGTTCCAGTTCTTGAGTATAAGCGACAGCTTGCTGGTAATCTGTTTCTAGCTGTTCACTCTGGCTTTGCCGGGTTTCTTTTATTTGTTGCTTCAAGTCGAGACACTCCCATTGGAACCTGCATATGGCAGGTCAATACTACTCGTTCACATGATCTATTTGACATTAGAAAAAGGGGAAGGGATTGGCAGAATTCAGTGTCATACTGAGATTCTAAGCCAAAAGCTTGACATGCCAACGAGTAGACACAATTACTGAATGAGGTAAATTTTTAAGTCGGCCGGAATGACGCATATCCGTACAGTAAATACTGTACCACATTTTGATAGTCTTGTGAAGGGGTCAGAGCAGGATTTACGAATTAAATGGATTAGCGGGCTTTTTTCAGGTAGTAAATTGGTACTATAGACTTAAGAATGGTTCATCTGCCGCAGGAATCGTGACGTTATGGAAAGAACACGGACGCCTGGTATCTAACTGGCTGAGAAACGGAGATTTTCTAAAATACACGGCTGAGACAATACAAAATCAACACATTTAAGAGAGTGAAGAAGAGCTTTTTATGGTCAGGGTGGTGCCTCGGGTTGGTGGAGAAGAACGAAGGTGGTGGCCTGATTAGTAACGGTAATAGGTACGGTCAGTTGGCGACCATCGAAGAAGGTTTTAACCAGATAGTTTCCGACAGGTACATCGCTGAAGCTAAAAGTCTCCCCAAAATTCTCGTCGCTGTTGACGATATTATCGGGATAGGTAAACGTTTGTCGCCAAAAGGTACTGGGGCTGTTGGCTTGATGAAGCGTGACCAATTGTTGGGGGACAAAGTAATTTTGATAATCGACCACCCGCCCGGCAACGACTCCAAAGTCGGGGTCAGGACGAACCCATAAATCGGGGTTGCGGGTATCTTCGTAGGTTAGGTCGCCAACGCGCACTTCTAGATGGAGATGCGGCCCTAAGGCCACGCCTAACTGGCCCACTTCGGCGATGGGATCGCCAGTTTTAACCTGCTGACCTACCTGCACCAATAGCTTTGAGACATGACCGTAGAGGGTGTAGACCGGCAAGTCTTGCCAGGTCTGGGTGTGCTCTATGATGACAGCCTGACCGTAGAAGTCGAGCCAAGGCCCGAACGGTTCGAGGTTATCCGGTCCGGCGCGAACAACGGTTCCATCACCAACAGCCAAAATGGTCGTTCCTTGCGGGTTTTCAATATCGATGCCACGGTGCCAAAAGTATTGGCCGCGCCCATTGGTTCCGTAAGGGTAATAGTAACTGCCCCAGGTTCGGTAGGCATCGGTGAAGGGCCGGGTAAACCAGAAATGGTCTTCTGCCTGGGTGTGATCGGGGATGTTGGTAGGCACAAGTACGGTGCGAGGAACAGGGGTTGCCGTAGGGGTAGGGGTTCCAACAGTAGGGGTAATGATTTGCCGCAGGGGGGTTAGGATTGCCGCAGGTTCAGTCAATGTCAGCGTAGCGGTGAGATTGGGAACGAGGGTTATCTCAACGGGTTCGGTAGTCGTTATAGCGAGGGTATTGGTAATGGTTGGAGTGAAGGTCGAAGTTGGTGGCACGGGTGTTGAGGTAGGCGGCACTGGTGTTGCAGTAGGGGTGCTAGTGTCGGTTGGAGAAGGAGTGGGGGTAAGTGATGGGGTGCTG
>Ga0210124_1000773_pt1 | contig 15282 bp, 12 predicted proteins | sample Muzzi_PWC_D2_FD_185554 | JGI IMG/M metagenome (GOLD analysis project Ga0210124, IMG submission 185554) | Wetland microbial communities from San Francisco Bay, California, USA, that impact long-term carbon sequestration - Muzzi_PWC_D2 (SPAdes) | ecosystem: Environmental > Aquatic > Marine >... | reverse complement strand
TTACGTCGATGGACAGGTGGCGTTTCAGGCATCCGGGTCCACCGGTTGGACGTATTATTCTACGACCAAGGCGCCCGGCAACCACACGCTGCTCTGGGAATACACAAAGGACGGTAGCGGCACGAGTGGCAGCGATACCGTGTGGATCGACGACCTCGAGGTCAGTGTGGACGACCGGGTCTGGACGGATATTATGAGTGAGACACCCCTGGGCGCGACGTCGACACCGTGGACGCCGGGCGAAACCGGCACGACCTGCAAGACGCGCGTCAGGGTCCGAAATGCCGATGGCAGCTACGGGCAGTGGGACGAAAGCGACGGCTTGTTTGCCATCGAAGAAGGAGGCGGAAGCGAGATTCCGACGGTCAGCGAGTGGGGCATGGTGGTCATGACACTCCTCGCACTGCTTACAGGTAGCTATGTATTCAGGCGCCAACAGCGCCTGGTGCGCGAATCTTAGGAGACGGTGCCATGCGCCCATCAATGAGCCTTTCAACCTCGGCCACGCTGGCCGGCGGTATCGTGTTGTGGTCGGCCTGCCTTGTTGTCAAGGCAGACCCCGCGCAGGACTTGTTCACCGCGGCACGTGCCGGAGACGTGGCGCGCATCAACAAGTTGCTCGCCGATGCCCCGGATCTGGTGAACACGAAAACCCGCAACGGCGACACGCCGCTTTTTGCGGCCGTCGAGCAGTTTCAACTGCCGTCGGTCGAGGCCCTTCTCAAGGCCGGTGCCGAGGTGGACGGTGTTTACCACCGCGACTGGAGAATACTGCATGCCGTCGCATTTTTCGGAAATGAAGAGTCCGTGACACCTGAGCGGCGTCGCGCAATCGCCGCCCTGTTAATTGAACACGGCGCCGATGTGTCGGCTACGGACGGCCGGCAGGCGACACCGCTTCATGTGGCTGCCTTAAGAGGGCGCATGGAGCTTCTGCCTCTGTTTTTGTCGGCCAACACCGACATTAATGTGCGCAATCGTGATGAGCAGACGCCGCTCCATTTGGCAGCCATATTCAACCAACCGGAGGTCATCCGCTGGCTCGTCAAACACAAGGCCGACATATCCGCAAAAGACAAAATGGGCGATACGCCTCTGCACAAAGCTGTCGAGCGCTTTCGTAAGGAGGCGACCATCGTCCTGATCGAACTCGGTGCCGATCCGAATGCCAAGAACGACCGTCGGCGTACGCCGCTTCATCTGACGGCGTTGGCTGGGCCCAGCGACGAAGAAATCGATGAGCTCATGGCCAACGTGGCCAAGGCGTTGTTGGAGCGCGGCGCCGATCCCAAAGCCTGGGACGATGCCAACAGGACCACGCTCCAGTATGCAAAAGACAAGGGACGCACCCGCGTGGCCGCGGTTTTAGGGCGGTACCTTAAGAAAAAATAGTCTTACGGGCTGCGTCGCGGTTAGTCTGATGCATTGCGGCGGACCTGAGATGTGTGCTACGGCGCTTGAGCAGTGCCAAGCCCGGTGGTTGGCTATAGACCGTAGAGACCTCTGCTCGAGAGCAGTGGCATCAATCGTGACCGGGCCCACGCCGGGGATCGTGTCCAGAACGGCACGAGCTTCCGCCTCTTTGGCGGGTGCGTCCTTGGCGAACGATGAAAGACGCTTGTCCGCCTCTTTCATCTGCTCGGTATACGATCGCCATTCCGCGGTTAACTGGTCGAGTACGAACCGGTCGGCTTCCAGCACCGAAGTCTTGCTCAGATAAGCCAAGCCTTTCTCGGTAAACAAATCTTCCCGATCGGCGTTGTAGTTGCTCATGATCCGCCGAATCTTGTTCCGTACCGACGTCACCCGACGGCTGAGATAACAGCGTTGACGAACCAGAATCCGATGGGCCCGCTCTCGTTTCGAGGGGCGGTAGGATTCCGGAATCATGTCCAAGGCCAAAAACTCCGCGAGAATCTGAGCATCCAATTTGTCACTCTTACGGGTGCTTTCGGCGATGACCCGCATCTTTTTGGGATGGGCCAGCACCACCCGCTCAGCCAGCGGCTCCAGCAAAGCCAGCAGCCATTCATAGCTGGCCGTCGCCTCCACGACCACCTGAAACGGCTTGATCGACGCGAAAAACCCCACGATACGCTCCGGTTCGCTGCAGTAGAATCTTCTCCGATCCACGATCTCGCGCTCTTGGTTGACGAGGCAAAGGCTGATAGTCTTCTTGTGGAGGTCGATGCCGACAAAGTTCATGGTTTGCTCCTTGTGTGGAAACGAGACGAATCCGTAAAGCAATCCAATCGTTTACCACGGGTTCAAGGCACTGTGAAACGGCTCGACCTCCTGCTTCATAGGTTCACACAAAACCGCGATTTTCCGGCCGATAATGTCCTTCATTGCCGCGGCCGAGCTACCGATAGACCCTTGTGCTGTATCCGCAATACGAGGACGGCACTCTCTCCAAAACATCGGCGAGAAAGAACAAGAAGACAACCGCAAAGGCTTAGGGCGCTATCGGCCGCAACCAGAGCCGCGGAGCGGCGACCGGCTTATAGCCCGCGGTGTAAACCGCGGGACCTGGATCCGATTCTCGGGGAAGCCCCGGGAGGGGCGAGAGGTAGTTATCGAATGCCGAGGTCGTGTCGCCCCTGCCGGGGCTCAGCCTCTGCGGGCGATCGAATTCCCATGGCTTACGCCATGGGCTCTAAACCGATCGCCCTTTCCGGGGCTAGGAGAAGAATCTTCGCGCCCGACGAAGGTCTCGGTGGTTAGTAGTACGAAGACACAAAGAAAGATGAATCTTTTTCTTGACGTGCAGCGATCGGAAGGCTTGGCAAGTCGATCACGGCAACGACCTACTGGCCGCCTTCGTGTCTTTGTGCCTTCGTGGTGATATCTTTCGAATGTCAGCGACGGCGTTGAAGGCAACCGAATAGGCCAACTGAAAACGACATGGCGAGATGGCACGAGCATACCGTCTCGGTCATTATGACCGTGAAGAACGACCCCGTGGGGTGCGCGACCACCTTGAGTGCGCTCGCCACCCAGACGCGCCGCCCGGACGAAATCGTCGTGGTCGACGGCGGCTCCACGGATGACACCCTCCGCGTCATCAATCAAATCAAGATCAGCCTGCCATGTCTTCGTCTGATTGAATTGCCCGGTTCCAATATTGCACAAGGGCGCAACGAGGCGGCTCGGCAGGCTACGGGCGAGATCATCGCTTGTACCGACAGCGGCTGTCGTGCCGAGCCCGACTGGATCGAAAAGCTGTTGACGCCGTTTCAAGAGAATTCGGCCGTCGACTTTGTCGCGGGCTTTTATTCTCCTGATGCCCATTCCCTGTTGGAGCGTGTCGTCGGACTGGCCACCATGCGCGGGCAGATGGAACCCGTTCATCCCGAGCAGTTCAACCCGTCGGCCCGATCGATGGCACTGACCAAGAAACTGTGGGAGCGATCCGGCGGCTGGCCCGAGTGGATCCGGTTTTCCGAGGACACGCTCTTCGATCACAAGATTCGAAGAATGAATGCCGTGTGGCACTTCGCCGGCGATGCCGTGGTGCGCTGGCGACCGCGGAGCAACCTCCGCTCGATCGCGCGCCAGTTTTACAACTACGCCACCGGACGCGGGCACACCAGGATCGACGCCGCGGGCTACATGTACAACATTCGCAATGCGGCCTTCATCTTGCTGGCATTCGCGTTCTGCTTCGTATCGCTCTGGGCGTTGCCGGTGCTCGTGGCGCTGGTGGGCTATTTCTATCTGTGGGCGTTTCACCAGAAGTGCCGTCGCGTGGCGATGATGACGGACTGTTGGGAGGCCTATCCACTATGCTTTCTCGTCATGTGGACGATCGTGGTCGCCAACATCGCCGGGTTTGTCGTCGGCTCCGTGCAGCGGCGGCGCAATCCGCGCCAATACGAGGCACGCATGGAGGCCTACCTTGCGGGCGCGTAGCGTTCGTTTCTTCGACGCGATGTGCCCGGGTCAATTCAGAGGACCAGGATCATGACCTCCGCCGGAAACGACAACTGCTCCCGGCGACGATGGCTTTGCATAGCCTATTCGTTCCCTCCGATCAATCGAAGCGGTACGCATCGCACGCTGGCCTTCGTGCGATATCTGGCGGCGCGCGGTTGGGATGCGTCGGTGCTGACGGTCGAGCCCACGAGTGAGCCGGTCGATGGACATTTGGAGTCTCTCGTGCCGACAACCGTGGATGTCACGCGGACCGCCTGCCCGGACCTGATAGAGAACGTCAAACGGCTCACGAGAATCGGTCGGATTCGTGAGAATCGTGGCGCGAGCGCCACGGCTACGGTTTCGCCAGACGGCGGAGTGCCGGATCAAGAACACAACAAGCGCGGCCTGCGAGAGTGGGTCTCGAGGATCTTGCAGACGCCGGACTCTCGCCTGGGGTGGTACCGACCCGGTCGACGCGCAGGTCGGAGTATTCTCCGCTCTCGGCCTTATGATGTCATCTACTCGACGTCGCCGTGCATGACGGCGCATCTGATTGCGCGCCGGCTCAGTCGATCGTTCGGTATTCCCTGGGTCGCCGATTTTCGCGACCCCTGGGGTGACAATCCCTTCCGAGACCTGCCGTTCAACAGCCTCGCGTGGTGGGATGGCTTCCTCGAACGTCGTGTGCTGCGCGATGCGGAACACGTGATCTGCAACACGCCGACGATGCGCGATCGCCTGTGCGAGCGCCTGCCATTCGTGCACAGCAAATCGAGCGTCATCATGAACGGATACGACGCCGAGCGGATGCAGGGTGTGACGCCGGTTCGCCCGTCGGCTGACAACGAGTTTGTCCTCACGCACGCCGGGCAGTTCTACGGCAAGCGCAGTCCGCTACCGCTGTTCCGCGCGTTGCGGCGGGTACTGCACAATCAAGATGTGACGGAGCGACCGATCCGCCTGGTTCTGGTGGGACCGGAGTGCTGTGACGGCGTTTCCCTGATGCAGCTTGCGCGGCAGCAAGACGTCGAGGCACACGTGTCCGTGCTCGGTCCGAAGACGCACCGGGAAGCGCTCTCTCTGATGGCGGGAAGCGATGCGCTGCTATTGATGGGCTCGACGGGGCCGGGCAGCGACTTGCAGGTGCCCAATAAACTGTTCGAGTATCTGGCCTTACAGCGACCGATTCTCGCCGCCGTGTCGGCCATCAATCCGGAGATCGAGATTCTCCGCATGGCAAACGCGGACTACAAGGTAGCGTCGCCTGACGACCCCAAGGCGTTGGCGTTGGCCATCCGTCGGCTGGCCGAGCCGAGTCGACTGGTTGCGGCGGATGCCTGGTCGGGCGCCGCTCGGTTCGATCGCGTACGCCGCGCGGCTGACTTGTGGGACGTGTTCGAGCACGTATCCGGTCGGCGGCCAAGGCCCGAAGTCATGACGGAGGCGTCCGAACTACGCGACTTGATCACACCCGGATCCGATTTTTCGCTCACCGAAGACAACAAACCCGTTCCGGCCAGCACTTGATGCATCAGACAGGCTCTTGTTTCGTCGCCGCACAAACATGGGTCGCGTGGGGTGGCGTGGGCAAACTTGTTTGCCCGTGTTCCGTGGCTACAGACCACGGGTAAGGTGCCGCTTACCCATGCCACCCGTCGAAACACGTGCGATGAAGTACTAGCCGCCGCGTGAGACGTCACCCGATGCCGCAGCCTGTCTGCGTTTCCTTTTGGTGAGCCACAACGCGACACACGTGCGCGTGATCCAATAGGCCGCCAGCCAGACGCCGCGGATGGTGCCGCTGATCTTGCCCTTTCCGACCTGGCGTTTGCGGTAGGGAACGGGCACCTCACGAATCCGCAGGCCGAGTTCCACCGCGCGAATCTGCATTTCCATCGTCCAACCGAATGCGCGGTCCTTCATGTCGACCCGCTCCAGAGACGACCGGCGAATGGCGCGAAACGGGCCGAGATCCGTGTAGGCGTGCCCCCAACCCCATTTGATCAGCACCGGAAACAACCAGTTGGCGAATCGTTGCGGAAAGGTGGTGGAGCCGGCTTCACGAAGGTGTGCGACGCGTGCGCCGATGACGAAGTCACACTCATCGGCGGCGATGGGTGCCACGAGTTCCGGCAGACGGTTCGGGTCGTCGCTAAGATCGGCATCCAGGAAGGCCACAATTTCGCTCGCGGGCGCCAGCGCCCTGATCCCCGCGTAGCAGGCCGCCCCGTAGCCGCGATGCGGCTCGAAGACCCACGTCGCACCGTGGTGCTCGATAACGTCGCGCGTTCCGTCCGTCGATCCGTTGTCACAGATCAAAATCTGGCCTACGCCGAGCGATTTGAGTTGCGGCAGAAGAAGCGCCAAACTTTCCGCTTCGTTCAGCGCAGGTACGATCACCGCTACGTTTGACAGGTCACCGACTTGCCGGTTTTGATTCACAATCCGTGCAGAACATAGGGGTTGCCGGCCTTCTCGCGGCCGATCGTGGTTTCCGGTCCATGCCCCGAAAGCACCCGCGTGTCGTCAGGTAGCGTCATGAGATGGGCGTGAATGTTGGCCATCAGTTTCGTTCCGTCGCTATGCGGAAAGTCCACGCGCCCGACGCTTCCGGCGAACAAGGCGTCTCCCACGATGGCGATGCCCAGGGCGGAACTGTAGAAACTGCGCCCGCCCGGCGAGTGTCCCGAAGTGTCAAGAATTTGCCACTCTATGCCGTCCAAATGCAGGCTGGAACCCGGCGGCAGATCTTTCGGATCTTCGACGTTCGTGGCGAAACCGGGACCCATGAGCCCCGACAGGTTCTCCATGGGATCCGACAAGGCCGCCCACTCTTCCTTAGCCAGGTAGACGGGCAGCGGGCCCAGCGCCTCGCGCACTTCGTCGATGCCGGCGATGTGATCGGCGTGTGCATGGGTCAACATGACGGCCTGCACATCCAATGATCTTCCGCGCACATGCGCCACGATTTCTTGCGCCTGGGGCGGAAGTCCCGGGTCGATGATCCAGCACGGTCCGCCGTCGCGGCAGTACACCGTCATACCGTTTTCGCAGTATCCGGGGTCGTTGGTGATGTGAATGTACAAATCTTGTTGGGACATTGCTCTATCGCCAGTTTTCGCATCGCGGCCGGTCACCGCCCAACCGTCCTTCGCGTGCGATAACCGGACAGTATATCGATGCACGGACGCACAACAACCGTTATTGGGGCCTCGTGGCGGCTTGCAGAACAGAAGAACGAATGGGCGATAACTCCGTAGAATAGGTGCGGCCACCGGCGAAACGTAATAATCGAGGACGAATCGTGGTTTGTTGTCCGATCCGGTGTCTGCGGCTGAGAATGGACAAGTTCCGGTGTGACGCGAAGGGTGGAAATGATGTGTGATGGAGTTGCTGGACTCTGGATCGTGCGCCTAGAATACGGCGGAGTCTGGGGAATCGGGCTCCGGGGCGATGCAACGCTTCGTTCGCATCGCGCCTATATAGATTCATGAAGGGGGATTGCTGATGATCGACACGACTGATGCCTTGCGACAGCACCAGCTCGTGATTCTACGCCGGCTTCGAAGGGGGCCGCTGACTGAGTTCGAGCTTTGCTCGGAGATTGCGGAGCATTCCGGCTACTCCGTAGAGCAGTGTACGGACAACATGGCCACCTGGCTTGGCAATCTGCGCGACGCCGGGCTGATCTGGGCGGGCATGTTGGTCAACGATACGAAACAGGAGATGTGGGCGGCAGCATTGACGCGAAAGGGTCGTGAACTCGTCGGCTGATCCGTCACACACCACGCCAAACCAGACCAAGCGACGATGCCCTGACGCGGCGTCGTCGCTTTTTTCTTGCCACTTTTTCCTACATTTCCGGGACAACTTGCGACAGTCCGGACGTTGAGCGCCCTGTAGCGCCCGCTTATAATCGAGCCGGATATGCCACGGCCGTGTTGGCGTCTGCACGGTCCGCCCCACTCTCGGGATTTCATCATGAACGTGATTGAGATCGAAAACGTCAGCAAAACGTTCGGCCAGCACCGCGCGGTCAACGAGCTGTCGCTTGCCGTACCGAAGGGGTCGATCTACGGCTTCATCGGCCCGAACGGCTCCGGAAAATCCACGACCCTGCGGATGATCATGCGCATCTATCGCCCGGATGAAGGGTCCGGGCACATTCGTGTGCTCGGCGAGGAGGCGCAGACGGCGGCCAACGATCGCATCGGCTACCTTCCGGAAGAGCGAGGGCTCTACAAGAAAATGAAAGTCCGCGACCTGTTACGGTTCTATGCGGAACTCAAGGGACGAAAGGACTTTCACGCCGCCGTCACGCATTGGCTGGAGCGGCTCAGCCTGGGCGACTGGGCGAACAAGAAGGTCGAGACGCTTTCGAAGGGCATGGCCCAGAAGGTCCAATTCATCTCGGCGGTCATCGCGGAGCCCGAGCTGGTCATTCTGGACGAGCCGTTCAGTGGGTTGGATCCGGTCAACTCGGACATTCTTCGTGAAGAAGTGTTGGATCTCCGCCGCCGGGGCGCCACCGTCATATTCTCCACACATGACATGGGCGTGGCAGAGCAGATGTGCGACTTCATCTTCATGATCTACAAGGGCAACAAAGTGCTGGATGGCACCCTCACCAAGATTCAAGATGCCTACGGGGAGGATACGATTCGCGTCGGCGTGGAAGGCAACGGCTTTGACGCGAACACCATAGGCGGCGTCGAAAAAGTCACCGATTTCGGTCGGCTACAGGAGTTACGGATGAGCCCGGGCGCCGATACGCAGGCGATTCTGGCGTCTTTGATGCGGGCCGGTAGGGTCACGCACTTCGAACACGCAAACCCCACTCTGCACGACATCTTCGTGCGAATCGCCGGTCCCGAGGCCATGGAAGCCGCCGAGGCATCGCGGCGAGAGGAGGCCGCTCATGCGTAAGATGCTCGTCGTGGCGATGCGGGAATATCAGGCCGCGGTGAAGACGAAGGCCTTCATTATCAGTCTGGTGTTGATGCCTGTTCTGATGGGCGGCGGCATCGCCTTCCAGACTGTCATGCAAGACAAAGTGGACACGGCCGACAAGCGGGTCGCGGTGCTTGACTATTCCGGTCAGGTTTACGACGCCGTGGAAAAGGCGGCCGCAGAGAGAAACGCCAAGGATATCTTCAAGGAGGAAGGCGAGCAAAGAAAGCAAGACAAGCCGCGCTTCATCATCGAGAAGGTCGAACCCACGTCGGACGACATCGATCAGGTCAAGCTGGCCTTGTCCGATCGCGTGCGTGACAAGGAGATTTTCGCCTTTATCGTGATACCGAAGGATGTCGTCGATCCCAAGGATGAAAAAAACCGTCCGGTTGTTCAATATCACTCCAACTCGCCCACGTACGACGATTTTGAGCGGTGGGTATACGGGCCCATCAATAGCCGCATTCGCGAGCTGCGCTTTCAGGCCGCCCATCTCGATGCCGAACTGGTCGGCAGACTCAACAAGAGTACGTACGTGCGATCATTCGACCTGACATCAGTGGACGAGTCGGGCAACATTGTGGAAGCCAAGGCGACCAACAAATTGGCGAATATTTTTGTTCCGATGGGCATGATGATGCTCATGTTCATGGTCGTGATGGTCGGTGCATCGCCGCTGATGCAGAGCGTGCTGGAGGAGAAGATGCAACGCATCGCCGAAGTGCTGCTGGGCTCCATCCCGCCTTTCCAGCTCATGATGGGCAAACTGATAGGTGTCGTCGGCGTGTCATTGACGCTTGCGTCACTCTATCTTATTGGCGCCTTCGTCGTGGTACACTATTCCGGCTTCGGCGCGATGTTTCCCAGTGCCCAGGTGATCTGGTTTGTGGTGTTCTTGATCCTCGCCGTGTTGCTGTTCGGCTCCCTGTTTATCGCGATCGGTGCCGCCGTATCCGATCTGAAGGAGGCGCAGAGCCTGATGACACCGGTTATGCTGCTCGTGGTGTTTCCGATGTTCGTGTGGCTCAAGGTGGTGCAGGAGCCGAGTGCGCCCCTCTCGATCATTCTATCGCTGATTCCGCCGGCCACGCCGATGCTCATGACGCTGCGCCAGGCGGTCCCGCCGGGTGTACCCATATGGCAGCCGCTGCTAGGCATCGCCCTGGTCCTGCTGACCACCCTATTCTGCGTCTTCGCCGCCGGCCGCATCTTCCGCGTGGGCATTCTCATGCAGGGTAAAGGCGCGTCCCTAGGTCAGATGATGCGCTGGATCGTGCGGGGGTAGGGGTAGCCGCAAGCAAACGACTTGGCAATCTTCATCCTCACTGGCGGGCAAGCCGCCAGTGGCACCCGTTCGGGCATGATACTATTCCACACGCTTCCGCTGCGCAGAATGTGTGGCACCCGCCGTGCGCGTTCGCAGGCTCGGGCAGTCGTATGTGATGGCCGCTTCCTCACCAGGCTGTCGGAATAATGCACATTGAGTATTCCGACAGGGCTCCAGAGGGCACTTTCGCGCCCAGAGACTGGGTCCCGACATCCGAAAGTACCGTCTCGTGCGTGCTCTTTCGGAGTATTCCGACAGCCTGTCACGGGCGCGGTACTGATGGCCTTGCACTCGACTCGTACTTCGGATCCCCGGTGACGGTCAGTTCTTCGGGCGCCGGGAGATCCAGGCCCGCAAGTTGCTCGCGCACGGTCTTTGCGTCGCCCACGATTACCAGGACGGCGTTGTCCAGGGGGATGGCGTTGTAGGCCAGTTGGTTCAGGTCTTTCTCACCGGCGCCGGCGATCTGAGACAATTCGTCGCCCAAGGCACTGAAGGGCCGGTGGTTGCGGACCAGCGTGACCGCTGCATCCAGCAAGCCGGACAGCCCGGAAAACGCTTGCATCATTTCCATTCGTCTCGTCGCACTGGCCTTTTCCGCCTCGTCGGCGCTGACGTTGCCGCCGCGTAGCTGGTGGAATTCCTTCAAGAACTCAGAGACTGACGCGCCGGTGACATCGGCACGCACGCTGGATGAGGCCGTGAAGTACCCGACCGACGGGTTCATCGAATACGACGACCCCGCGCCGTAGGTGAAACCGTGCTCCTCGCGCAGGTTCTGATTCAAGCGACTGGTGAAGCTGCCGCCGAGAATCGTATTCAGGAGTTCCAGCTCGGGTCGATTGGGATCCGCATAGACCGGTCCCGGCATGACGAACGTGATGACACTCTGCACCGCCTCGGGACGATCCACCAGATACACGCGCATCGGCTTCTTCTTCGCGGCAGGGCGTTTCGGTTGGGACAGACCGGCTGCGCCCTGCGGGTCCTGCCAATCGCCGAATGCCTTTTCGAGGTGGGCGTTGGCCTGCTGTGCCGTCAGGTCTCCCGCGATCAGCAGGACGGCATCGGACGGACGATAGAGACTTTTGTGAAAAGATCGCACGTCTTCCAGTGCTACGGCAGAGGCGGTCATTATCGTGCCACTTCTCGGCACGCCGTACGGGTTATCGCCACCGAAGAACGAACGCATGGCCACGGTGCGCGCCACGTAGTTCGGCCGATCCACGGCGCGCTTCAGCATTTGCAAGTGGAGGTCGTGTACGCGCTTCCATTCCTTTTCGTCGAAGCGCGGCCGCTGCACCGCATCAGCAAACAGCGCCAGGGCAGGATCGAGATTGCGTACCAGCGTGGACAGTTCGACTGTCGTGGATTCGCGCCCGCTCCAGGCACCGAAGTTCGCGCCCAGCGCATCCAGGGCGTCGGCGAATTCGACGGCGCCGCGCGAGCCTGCGCCTTCGTCCAGCATGTCGGCGGTCAGCGTCGCCAGCCCCGCCTTGCCCGCCGGGTCCGAAGTGGTGCCGTAGGGGAACATCATGGTGACGGCCACCAGCGGCAGCTCGGTTCGATGCCAGTGATAAACCTTGATTCCGTTGGACAGCGTGAAGGTCTCCGGCATGAGGGGTTTGAATTCGTCCGACCCTTCCAGTTGCGGTCTGGTGTCTCGCGGATTCTCACCCTCGGCCTTCAGTTCGGGAATGACGCGCATGACGAGCCGCGCGTCGGGTGTCAACACCTGTTCAGCCCACTTACGGACACCCGCGGCCGTCGCGTTACGATAGCGATCGAGATCGCGTTTGAACGAGTCGGGCTCGCCGAAGGCGAATTGATAACGGTTAAGGCGGTCGGCCTTCGCCAGAATCGATTGAAGGCGCGAAAGCGACCGGTATTCGATTTTCGATTTCTGTCGCTCGAGCTCTTCCTGCGCCGGACCTGAATCGACGAAGGCCGCAACCGTTTGATCGATCGCCGTCTCCAGGCTCTCGAGCGACACGCCGGCGCGCGCCGTGGCTTGAATGTAGAATAGCGAACCCAACGTTCGGGAGTCCTGGTACGCCGCGACGTCCACGGCGAGCTGGTTCTTGTACACCAGTTCCTGATAGAGCCGGCTGGAAATGCCGTCGGTGAGAATGGAAGCCGCCAGGTCCATCTCCGCGTCGCCCGGTTGGTACTGTGCCGGGCTATGGTAGACCATGTACGTCCGCGCGAACTGTACATTGTCCGCCATGGTCAGTCGCTTGACTTTGTCAAGCCGGACGGGGCCGGCCGTTTTGTGCACGGGGTCGGAGCCGCGCGGCAAGGTGCCGAACAGATCCTCGACGAGCGGCTTGATGACTTTCGGATCGAAGTCGCCGGCGACCACCAACGAGGCGTTGCTCGGTATGTAATAGGTGGAGAAGAAGTTCTTCACGTCGTCAAGCGTGCCGGCCTCCAGATCCTCGTGTGAACCGATGACCGTGTGGTGATAGGGATGCCCTTCCGGGTACATCAGCTCGGACACCTTGAGTCGCGCCCGGCCGTACGGCTGGATCTCCGAGGATTGCCGCCGTTCGTTGCGCACGACGTCGCGCTGCTTGTCGAGCTTTTCCTGTGTCATGGCCTTGCCGAGGTCTTCCAGTCGGTCGGCGTCGAGCCATAGGAGTGTCGCCAGAAGCTCCGCGGGTCCCATCGAGAAGTAGTTGGTGCGGTCCTCGCTGGTCGAGGCGTTGTTGTATCCGCCGCCCGTTTCCATGATGGTGTCGAAGTCGCCGCCGGGCACACGATCCGTGCCCATGAACATGAGGTGCTCGAAAAGATGGGCGAATCCCGATCGCCCCCGCCGTTCGTCTTTGGAACCTACGTAATACCAGGTGTTGATGCAGGCGATGGGCAGGCTGTGGTCCTCGTGCAGGATCACGGTCATGCCGTTCGGCAATTCGAGTTTTTCGTAGGCCACACTCTGGGCACGGGCGGCCGGGGTCAAAGCCGGAACGGTTGTCAATAATGACAATATGAAGACACTCATTGAGATTCGTTTGAACATTGCGAGCTTCTCTCTCAATCGCATACAGGTCGATACGCTCCGCCTACAATGCTCCCGATTGGGACGTCTCGCAGGTGGTGCCGGTTCACGTGTCCCGGCATACGCGGTGCATTCGACGACAATCCTCAGGGCCGACCCTGAAAGGAATCCGGGCTTGTATATGCGAACCCGGCGTCGTATGCCAGTAGGTCAGGCGCAGCGGACGTATGGATTTGTACGGTCAGCGCGGACTCAAGCACGGGCGGACGCTGTGGCGCTGTTCCCGACGAAGCACGAGGGTTGCCGCAGCCAGCAGGGACAGCGTCATGGCGGCCAGCCCCCAGGCGGACGCCGCCGGCGCGAGGTCTCCCACGCAATCGTCACCGCCGATGGGCTCGTCGACCCCGGGATACGATACCTGTCCGGTGAAACACCTCACGGCCCCTATGCCGGTCGGGGTGATATCGTAGCTCACCGTCGCGGGGATGCCCGGATCGAAAAACGGCCCCCATTTGACCGCCAGAATCTCCTCGTCCCAGGTACCGCTATCGCTGATGTTCGTCACCGCCCAGTCGGTCGGGGGCGTGTCCACAACCCCCGCCGTGGTCGTGCCGGGTGGGAGGTTCAGCGTGATCACCACTGTAAAGATAGTCGAGGGGTTCGAGTAATCGGACAGGTCGCGGCTCGGCGTCTGCGCCTGTACGGCCTCACCGGCGACGCCCACCGCCAGCGTGAAGATGAGAATCCGTGCCCGACGACCGTTCGCCGTCATGCCGCCAACCCTCCTGGAGTGCTACGTCACATTTGTATTCTCGGGTGCCGTGCGCAAGCGTCAGCTTGCCCGTGCCGTTGTTGGAGGAAACACGGGCAAACAAGTTCGCCCATGCCACCCAGCCCGCAACCCTTCCGGTCCCCTTTTGCATCGAGCGCCGGCCATTTTTCACATGGCCGGCACCCACTCCACGAATGATTCTGTGCATACGAACAATCCGATCGCTAGCGCGTCGATACGGATTGGTTTATGCCGTCAAAGGACACGGTGCCCTCAATGCCCCTTGGTGAGATTCCGCCGGCGTAACGGTGTGCCATCGGCGCGACATCGTCCGGAAGCCGCTTCAACGTATACGTCATTGCCAAGGGAGCGTCACCGAAGATCGGTCCCCACTTGACTTTGTGGTGCGCCTCGTCCCATTGTCCGCCCTCGCTCGTGTCGATCACGGACCAGCCGGCGGGAATGTCCATCTCCAGCGCGGTGGCTTGCGTTCCGCCGGGCGGCACGATCGATACTTCAACCTGAATCTCTCGCGCCTTGGCCGCAAGCCCGTCGCGTGACGTACCGGCACTGCGTTTGAGTTTGTTCCATAGGATGGTGGCCTCCACGGAACCGCCACTGCCGTCCGTCGCGTTCGCCGGCGGCGCAGCACAGCAGCCGTTGCTCGGCGCCGGACAGGTGGTCGGATGCCAGTTCAAGTCCGCCTCATCCCAGCAGTAGCACTCACCGGTGCGCCACACAAACGCCGCTCGGGTCATGCCTGACAAATCGTCGTTGCATCCCATCAACCAGGCACAGGCGTAGCTGATCAATTCGGTCAGCGAGATCCGGCCGTCATCACACGAGCCCGTCGCATTATCGCAACCGCCTGCCGGGCAGTCGGTGCACGGAGCCTCGGGCTTATCCGCCGCCATGTGCGGGCAGCAGTGGACGCCCGGAATGCACGCTTCGCCACAGACAGCACTGTTCACGCCATCCAGCGATATCGTGCCTGCAAAGCACGCGGCGTTGACATCAATGGCCGGGGAGACAACACGGTATGATACCTCACCGGGGATTTCCGGCGCGAAGAACGGTCCCCATTTGACTTTGCCATGGGCGGCATCGAATGTGCCGCCGTCGCTGATGTGCGTCACCACCCACCCGGCGGGAGGCGCATCGTCGAGGGCTATGGCTGTGACACCTGCGGGTGGCGCCAGGAGAATATGTACGGTCTTGGGCACGCCCGGGCAGTATGTGGGATCCGGATCACCCAGTACCCGCGTCGCGGCGCAGCCCGTGGCATTGCACTCGCCGAAATGGGCGATGGAC